>Ga0265338_10000104_pt1 | contig 156596 bp, 143 predicted proteins | sample 42126metaG_FD_193579 | JGI IMG/M metagenome (GOLD analysis project Ga0265338, IMG submission 193579) | Rhizosphere microbial communities from Carex aquatilis grown in University of Washington, Seatle, WA, United States - 4-21-26 metaG | ecosystem: Host-associated > Plants > Roots >...
GAGACGAGTTCGCCCATCATCGGCGCCGTGGGCCGGCGCGCCGCGACGAAGTGCTGGTGCGAAGGCCGCAGGTGCAGGAGCGCCATCAGCACGGCGGCCGTGAGCCAGACCGTGGTCGCGGTCGCCGCCGCCGAGCCGAGGAAGCCGAGCCGCGGCAGCCCCCACGCGCCGTGGATCAGCCCGTAGTTGAGGAAGCCGTTGAAGAACACGCACGCGATCGATACCCACAGGAGCCGTTTTCCCGCGCCGATCGCAGGCAGGAACGAGCGCATGAGACCGACGCCGATCAGGCTCGCGGGCGCGCCCCAGCGCAGCACGGCCGCGTATTCGCCGACGTGGCGCGCGAGCAGCGGCGGCTCGCCGAGCGCGAGCAGGATCGGCGTCGCGAGCGAGAGCAGCACGAACGCGGGCACCGCGAGCAGTAGCGCCAGCGCGAAGCCGGTCCAGTAGATGTGGGGGACATGGCTCTCGTTTTCGGCGCCGCGCGCCTGCGCGACGCTCACGCTTACCGAGGTCAGCACGCCTTGCAGCACCGTCACGACGACGAAGAACAGGTTCGCGCCGAGGCCGCCTGCCGCGAGCGAATCGGCGCCGAGCGCGCCGAGCAGCACCGTGTCGGTGACGCTCATCGCCATCTGTGAAAGCTGCGCGATGGCGAGCGGCGCGGCGAGGCGGGCGGTGTCGGCGGCGTGGCGCTTGAGCGTCGGCGGCGCGGTGGGGCGTGCGGAGCGCGCGAGGGGCGTCGTTCGGGTCATGAAAAGCAAGCGGCGCGAAAATTCGCGCCGCGCGGAAAGGTTCAGGGCGTTCTGCCGAAGCCGACAGCTTAGGGCGGGATGGCGCCGTTGTCGATCACGAAGCCCGCTCGCGGTGCAGATTCTTTCAGCTGGCTTCGTGGACCGCGATGCGCGTATCGCCGAGCAGCACCACCTGGCCCGCGTGGATCTTGCAAGTCTTGCGCAGCTCGACTTCGCCGTCCACCGTGACCGCGCCCGAGGCGACGATCTGCTTGGCCGAGCCGCCGCTGTCGGCGAGCCCGGTGATCTTCAGTAGGTTGTGCAGTGCGACGTAATCGCCGGTCAGCGTGAAATCGAGGTTGGGCATGGCGTGGGTGTGTCCGAAGCTGCGTCCGGGGGGGTGTCGAAGGGTTCGCATCTTAAAGCATAGGCCGCGGCCCTAAGCGCAATCGGCCGGCATCCCGCGAAAATTCGATGAAAAATACCGCCGGATCGCGGCACGATCGGCGCTTGCCGGCATAGGGTGTATGGATATACAGTATGCGTCGCCGCCCCGATCCCTGAAGCGCCCAGACGCCCCATTACCGTGTCCACCGTCCTCGAAACGCCCGCCGAGAGCAGCGTCGCCGCCTACCTTTCGAAACTCAATGACGCGCAGCGCGCCGCCGTCGAGCACGGCGGCCCAGGCGCGTTCGCGCCGGGCGCGGCGCTCCCGGCGCCATTGCTTGTGATCGCGGGCGCCGGGTCGGGCAAGACGAATACGCTCGCGCATCGCGTCGCGCATCTCGTTGTCAATGGCGCCGATCCGCACCGCATCCTGCTCCTCACGTTCTCGCGCCGCGCCGCGCTCGAAATGACGCGCCGCGTCGGCCGCATCGCCGCCGGTGTGCCGGGTGCGGCATCGGTGCTCGCGCAGGGACTCACGTGGGCGGGCACGTTTCACGGCATCGGCGCGCGCCTCTTGCGCGAGTACGCCGAACAGATCGGCCTGTCGCCCGCGTTCACGATCAACGACCGCGAGGATTCCGCCGATCTGATGAACCTCGTGCGCCACGAACTCGGTTTATCGGCGAAGGACAAGCGCTTTCCGTCGAAGAACACGTGCCTTGCGATCTATTCGCGCGTCGTCAATACGGGCGACTCGCTCGTGAACGTCCTCAACCGTTCGTTTTCGTGGTGCCTCGAATGGGAGCCGCAGCTGAAGGCGCTGTTCGCGTCCTACGTCGATGCGAAGCAAAAGCAGAGCGTGCTCGACTACGATGACCTGCTGCTCTACTGGGCGCACATGGCCGCCGAGCCGTCGTTCGCCGCCGACCTCGCGGGCCGCTTCGATCACGTGCTCGTGGACGAGTATCAGGACACCAATCGCCTGCAGGCTTCGATCCTGCTCGCGCTCAAGCCGCACGGCCGCGGCCTCACGGTCGTCGGCGACGACGCGCAGGCCATCTATTCGTTTCGCGGCGCGACGGTGCGCAATATCCTCGACTTCCCGGCGCAGTTCGATCCGCCCGCGCGTCAGGTCACGCTGGAGCGCAACTACCGTTCGACGCAGCCGATCCTCGCGGCGTCGAACGCGGTGATCGACGCGGCGCGCGAGCGCTTCACGAAGAACCTCTGGAGCAACAAGGCGTCGGAGCAGCGTCCGCGGCTCGTTACGGTCGCCGACGAAGCCACCCAGGCTCGCTATGTCGTCGAGCAGATCCTCGCGGCGCGCGAGGAGGGCATGAAGCTCAGGCAGCAGGCCGTGCTGTTTCGCGCCGCGCACCACAGTGCGACGCTCGAAATCGAACTCGCCCGGCGCAACATTCCGTTCGTGAAGTTCGGCGGACTGCGTTTTCTCGACGCCTCGCACGTCAAGGACGTGCTGGCGGTGTTGCGCTGGGCCGAGAATCCGCTCGACCGCGTCGCGGGCTTTCGCGTCGCGCAATTGCTGCCGGGCGTCGGGCCCGCCACGGCCGCGCGGCTGCTCGATCAGGTCGCCGCGTGCACGGGCGCCTACCGCGCCGCCGAGGCGCTCGCGGCGTTCGCGCCGCCGCCGCGCGCGGCCGTCGACTGGACCGCGTTCGTCGAGCTGATCGACAACATCGGCACGCGCGCGACGCCCTGGCCCGCCGAGTTCGAGCGCGTGCGGCGCTGGTACGAGCCGCATCTGGAGCGCAACCACGAGGACGCCGCCGTGCGCCTCGCGGACCTGCTGCAGATGGAGAGCATCGCGAGCACCTACGCATCGCGCGAGCGCTTCCTCACGGAACTCACGCTCGATCCACCCGATGCAACGAGCGCCGAATCGTCCGATCCGCTGCTCGACGAGGACTACCTGATCCTCTCGACGATCCACTCGGCGAAAGGGCAGGAGTGGCGCAACGTGTTCGTGCTCAATGGCGTGGACGGCTGCATTCCATCCGATCTGGGCGCGGGTAGCGACGAGGAACTGGAGGAAGAGCGGCGTCTGCTTCATGTGGCGATGACGCGCGCGAAGGAGGACCTGCACATCGTCGTGCCGCAGCGCTTTTATGTGCACAACCAGGCGGCGGCGGGCGACCGCCATGTGTGGGCGTCGCGCACGCGTTTCATCGCGGCGTCGGCGCTGCCGCTCTTCGAGTCGTCGGCGTGGCCCGCCGCGCCCGTGGCGACGGCGCCGGGCACGGCCGGCCTCGCGGCCGCCGCGCAGGCGAAGATCGAAATCGGGACGGTGCTCAGGAAGATGTGGGACTAGGGCGTGTCGTCGTGATGCGTTGCGAAGGACACGCCCTGCGGCGAATGCCTTAGTTCGACTGACGCGGCTGGTTGCGGTGCGGCGGCACGAAGAAGTTGCGCAGCCAGGCGGCGAGGCGCGCGAACACGTCGTCGGGTTCCTCGACGAAAATTTCCGGCTTCAACAGACGCAGATACTCCATGATCTGCTGCGCTTCCTGCTTCTGGAACGCGCCGTGCGTGATCGCGAGCCGCAGGAGCCCGCGCAGCTCGCCGAGCCGCTCGCGCGCCGTGCTGCCGGTACTCGACTCGCAGCCGATCTTCGCTTCGTAGATGCGCTGGCGCAGCGATTCGGACAGACGCCATGCGGGCGTCTGCATCTTCTCTTCGAGCGATTGCATGTCCTGCACGGACGCCTTGATCTGCGCCGCGAGCGGATCGACCAGCGCGGCGTCGCCCTGTGCCTCGTTCACGATCGCCGCCGCCCATTCGCGGCACTGCTTGGTCAGTTCATCGGGCGTCCACTCGGGGCGCGACGCAAAGCCGAAGCCGAACTCGCCCGCCTGGCGCATCAGGATCGACACCACCTCGGGAAATTCCTTGTCGAGCGTGCGCTTCGCCCACGCGTACTGACCGCCCGTCAACATGCGCTGCACCGCGTGCTCGGTGAGCGGCACCATGTTGTCGAGCAGTTTCGCGCGCAGGAAATCCTCGAACGAAGGCGTCGCGAACTGCGGGTCGAGCTTGACCGACACGCGCAGGAAGGCTTCGAAGTCCTTGCGCAGCGACGTGAGCGTTTCGTCCTTGATGGAGAGGGTGATGTGCCCCATGTGTCGTCCCATGTGATCCTTGCCTGATCCTCGCCGCACTGCGCCATGAAGCACCAGAGCAGGCCTTGACGGGAATAACGGCGAACGATGGGGAAACTTGAGGCGCGGCCATCGAGGGTTGCACCTGGCGCAGCCCTCCGGGACGGGGGTGTCAGCGTCAGTGCAGCACGACGCCTTGCCAGAGGAAGAACACGCCGAGTCCGGCCGCGATCGTGACGAGCGGCCGCCGCGTGAGCGCGCTGACCGCAATGGCCGCGAGCGCGCCCACGAGCTGCGGATTGCGCCAGGTCAGTTCGGCGCCCTGGCCGTGCGGCGAGACGGCCATCGGGACGATGATCGCGGTGAGCACGGTGACGGGCACGAAGCCGAGCGCGGTCTGCACGAGCGGCGGGAACACGAGCCGCTCGCCGAGCACGAAGACGGCAGTACGCACGAGCCAGGTGATGACAGCCATGCCGAGGATCAGGACGACGTAATTCATTGGCGGGCTCCTGCGGCGTTGCGGGTGTTTCTGGCGTTGGCGGTTTTACGCGTGCTGTTCGCCGAAGGTGCCGCACCCGCGCTGCCGGCGCGGGTTGCGCGCGGCAGCGAGAGCACGACGCCGACCGCGACGCCCGCGAGCACGGCGGCGAGCAGGCCGAGCTTGTACGGCCAGGCTTGCCAGAAGAACGCGAGCGCGCCGGCGGTGACGGCGGCTGCGCCGTAGCGCACGGCCACGAGCTGCGGCACGACGATGGCGATGAACGTGGCGACCATCGCGAAGTCGAGTCCGAGCGACTGGAGGCCCGGAAACGCGGCGCCGAACAGCAGGCCGACGGCGGTCCAGATCTGCCAGTTCACGTACATCGCGACGCCGGAGCCGAGGAAGTGCCACGGCGATACATCGTCGCCGGGCGGGTGGCGGCGGAAATACGCCCAGGCGACGGCAAAGACTTCGTCGGTCAGCAGGCCGCCGAGCACGAGACGCCAGCGCAGCGGCAGATGCGAGACGTAGGGCGCGAGCGTCGCGCTGTAGAGCACGTGGCGCAGGTTCACGACGAGCGTCGTCGCCCAGATCACGATGAAGCTGGCGTGCGACGCGATCAGGCCGAGCGCGATGAATTGCGCTGAGCCGGCGAAGACGGCGAGCGACATCAACTGGCCGTGCCAGAGCGAAAGCGGGCCCGAGGTGACGAGCGTGCCGAAGATGACGCCGAAGGGCGCGGCGCCGACCATCATGGGGATCGTGTCGCGCGCGCCGGCGACGAACTCCTGCGAGCGGGTGAGATGGGTGGTCAAGCTGTCCTCGTGATACGGCGACTATTTTTCATGGGGCCGGAGTGAGTGCTGAAGCACTGGCTACGGCCACCATTTTCATGGGATCGGAGTAAGCGCCAATGCGCCGACTCTGGTCGACAAGGGAGGCAGCATAGCGGAGGCTTGTCCGCGTGGCTTGTACGTTCTTGCGGAGGGGTTTTCGGGCCGGACCGGCGCTTGAGGCGCAAAGCCTCGCTACGACGACTGCCAGCGCCCCGGTGGCACGCCGAACATCCGGCGAAAGTGCCGCGTGAAATGGCTCTGGTCGGTGAAACCGCTGGCGGCGGCCACGTCGGCGACCGATGCGCCAGCGCGCAGCGGCGCCAGCGCACGCTGCAGCCTCAGCTGCGTGCGCCACGCGTGCGGCGGCAGGCCGGATGCCTCGGTGAAGAGTCGCGTCGCATGGAACGGCGAGAGGCCGATCGCTTCCGCGAGATCGGCCACGCGCAGCGGCGTCTCGAGATCGGCGGCGAGCAGGGCCTTCATCGTCTCGACGCGAGGATCGTTCATCTGCCGCCGCAGCGGTGCTTCGTGCGTATGGCCGTGGCGCGTGAGCAGCGTCGAGCAGCGTGCTTTCCGCCGCGAGCACGTCGCCTTCGGGGGCGGCATCGCCGCAGGTGCCTCGACGCCGGTCGGTATCGGCTTCAAGCAGCCGGTGGGCCAGCAAGAGGCGCCGGGCCAGATCGGGATCGCGGATCACGTCGGCGCCGAACCACGGCAGCGGCTGCGGCCGGTCCGCGATCGAGGCGGCGAGATCCTGCAGGTAATCGACCGGGACGTACATCACGCGGTAGCGCCAGCCCTCGTCGACGGCGCGCGAACCCGTGTGCACTTCGCCCGGATTGATGACCGGCACCGTGCCCGCTTCCGCGACGTGCTGCGCGCCGAGATAGCGAAAGCACTCCGCGCCGTCCTCGATCACGGGGATCGCGTAGGCCTCGTGCCAGTGCGGCGCGAATGTGTGCTCGTGATACTCGGCGGTGAGCAGATCCGCGCCGGGCAAAAGCGGCGTGCGCCAGTAGCGGGCGGAATCGCGGAAACGGCGGGCGGTCATGACGGGAGTCCGAAACAGACTCTCAGTTTAGCGCAGCGGGATCGCCGTGCCGGGCGGCACCGGCACGGCGCTGACGCTGTTCTTCGCGCTGCCGCTCACGACGCGGTCGCTATAGGTCAGGTAGACGAGGGCGTTGCGTTTTGCGTCCACGACGCGCACGACGTGCAGCGTCTTGAAGAGGAACGACATGCGTTCGCTGAAGACGTCGGCTTGCTGCCTGAGCGGACCCGAGAACGACAGCGGCCCGACCTGGCGGCAGGCGATGGACGCTTCGGTCGGATCCTCGGCGATGCCGAGCGTGCCCTTCACGCCGCCCGTGCGCGCCCGCGAGACGTAGCACGTGACGCCGTTCACCTGCGGATCGTCGTAGGCCTCGACGACCACGCGGTCCGATCCGGTGATGCGGAAATTGGTGTTCACACTGCCGATCTCTTCGGCGTGCGCGGCGGCGCAGATTCCGGCGACGGCCGCAGGCAAGGCGAGGCAGAGGAAACGAAACGCTTTCATGGGGATTCCCGAAGATGACGACGCGCCATTATCGGGCAGGGCGGGGTGGTTGTCGTGTCGCTTTGGTCTGCACGCTGGCCGACAGTCGTTGCATACGCGAGCCACGGCGAAAAATAAAAAGGCGTTGCGCGAATCTCGCGCAACGCCTTCGATTTTTGGCTCCCCGACCTGGGCTCGAACCAGGGACCTACGGATTAACAGTCCGGCGCTCTACCAACTGAGCTATCGGGGAACAGCAGTACAGCTATTTTTCACTGCATAAAAAAACCCGTCATGGTTAACGGGCTTTTGCGTATCCTTGCCAAGTTTATTTGGCTCCCCGACCTGGGCTCGAACCAGGGACCTACGGATTAACAGTCCGGCGCTCTACCAACTGAGCTATCGGGGATCAACAAAAGCAGAGAACGAAATTCTATGGGGCGCCGTTGGATCTGTCAACACCTGCACGCCGCCCGGGAAATAATTCGCTTCCGGGACGACGCAACGGCTGCTGCAGCCGGCGCGCACCACACAGCTCGCCGAGTGCTCAGTGCGCTTAGCGCACGAGCATGCCGAGCTTGTCCTTCACGTCCTTGAATTCTTCGGCTTCGGGCAGCGCGGCCTTTGTCTTCGTGATGCTGGGCCAGCCCTTCGCGAGGTCGGCGTTCAGCGGGATGAACTGCTGCTGGTCGCCGGGCACGTCCTCTTCGGCGTAGATGGCGTTCACCGGGCACTCGGCTACGCACACGGCGCAGTCGATGCACTCGTCCGGGTCGATCGCGAGGAAGTTGGGACCTTCGCGAAAGCAGTCCACCGGGCACACATCGACGCAATCGGTATAGCGGCACTTGATGCAGCTTTCGGTCACAACGTGGGTCATTCAGTAACTCCTGCGTGCTTTGTATCGGGGGATGGCGCGCGCGCGCCAAAGAAATCTATTGTAACTTAACGGGAATTGCCCCAGCCAGAGGTCCGCTCCGGCTCTTAGATCGTTTCGTGATTAGTTTATGGCGTGCGAAGGGGGCATGCCGATTGCCCCTCCTGCCAGCGCGGGCGGGCCGGGGCGTGCGGGCCGCGCCGCAGGGCGCGCGCGCAATCGGGTAACATTGACGCACCCCCGACGCAGTGTCTTCCAGGCGCAACCGGATCCAGGCAGGCATAAGCGGGAACAGGCCGTGCACGACGTCACGGGTCCGGTTGCCCGGCGGGCGCGCGTCTTCAGAATGCAGTCCGGCTGGCTCACCATGATCATTACTTCGCTGCTCGATACCGACCTCTACAAATTCACGATGATGCAGGTGGTGCTGCATCACTTCCCGGCCGCGAGCGTGGAATACCGGTTCCGCTGCCGCACGCCGGACATTGATCTCGTGCCCTACGTCGACGAGATCCGAAGCGAAATCCAGAAGCTCTGCCGTTTGCGCTTCTCCGAACCCGAGCTTGAGTATCTGAGCCGCCTGCGCTTCATGAAGAGCGATTTCCTCGACTTCCTCGGGCTCTTCCATCTGAACGAGAAGTACATTTCGGTCACGCCGTCGCCGAAAAACAATGGCGAGATCGACATCGAAATCCAGGGTCCGTGGCTGCACACGATCCTCTTCGAGATCCCGGTGCTCGCCATCGTCAACGAGGTCTACTTCCGCAACACGCAGCACAGTCCGCAGTACGGGGAAGGCCGCGAGCGCCTGCGCCGCAAGATCGAACTGCTCGGCGCGAAACCCGAATTCGCCGACTGCAAGATCGCCGACTACGGCACGCGCCGCCGTTTCTCGAAGCACTGGCACGAGGAGGTGATCCTCACGCTCAAGGAAGATCTCGGCGAGCAGTTCGCGGGCACGAGCAACGTCTACTACGCGATGAAGCACCACCTCACGCCGCTCGGCACGATGGCGCACGAGTATCTGCAGGCGTGCCAGGCGCTCGGTCCGCGTCTGCGCGACTCGCAGATCTTCGGCTTCGAGATGTGGGCGAAGGAGTATCGCGGCGACCTCGGCATCGCGCTCTCCGACGTGTACGGCATGCAGGCGTTCCTGCGCGACTTCGACATGTACTTCTGCAAGCTCTTCGACGGCGCGCGCCACGATTCGGGCGATCCGTTCGACTGGGGCGAGCGCCTGCTCAAGCACTACGAGGACAACCGCTGCGACCCGCGCACGAAGACGATGATCTTCTCGGACGCGCTCGACATCCCCAAGGTGCTGAGCCTCTACCAGCGCTTTCGCGGACGCTGCCGGCTCGCGTTCGGTGTCGGCACGAACCTCACGAACGACCTCGGCTACCAGCCGCTGCAGATCGTCATCAAGATGGTTCGCTGCAACGGCCAGCCCGTCGCCAAGCTCTCCGACTCGCCGGGCAAGAACATGTGCGACGACAAGGCGTACATCACTTATCTGCGCCAGGTGTTCGGCATTCCCCCCGAAGAGGAAAGTGCGGGCAAGTAGCCAGCGAGCGGCGCGCGTTCTCACGCCTTGGCACATCGGGCGGCGCGCCTGAAACGCACGCGGTTTGCACGCCGTTCGCGCCGGTATAATCGGCCGACGCCCGACTCCCACGGTAAAGAGGACCGCACATGGACACCACGGCCGCCCGACGCAGCATACTCGCACGCATTCGCGCGGCCCAGGGTCGCGGCGCGGCACCCGAAGCGCCCGAGCGCGAGGCCGTCGCCGACTACCTCGCACGCCATCCCGAAGGTCCGCGTCCCCCGCTCGAAGACGATCTCGTCGCGCGTTTCGTGCGCGAGGCGCGCAAGATGTCCACGACCGTCGACGAGGTCGAGAGCCTTGCCGCCGCGCCCGCCGCGGCCGGGCGCTATCTCGCCGAACGCGGTCTGACGAAGCAGGCCGTCGCCTGGCAGACGCTCGACTCGCCCAGCACGTTCGACTGGGCCGCCGCAGGACTTTCCGTCGAATTCCGCAAGCCCGAAGACCGCGATCTGGTCGGCCTCACAGGCTGCTTTTGCGCGACCGCCGAGACGGGCACGCTCGTCCTGCTCTCCAGCCCGCAGACCTGGGCCTCGGGCGCGCTGCTGCCAGAGACGCACATTGCCGTCGTGCCTGCGTCGCGCATCGTCGCCGGTCATGAGGACGCCTTCGCGCTGATCCGCGCCGAACGCGGCGAGCTGCCGCGCGCGGTCAACTTCGTATCGGGGCCGTCGCGCACGGGCGACATCGAGCAGACCATCGTCCTCGGCGCGCACGGGCCGTATCGCGTGCACGTCGTCGTCGTGCATGGTGCTTAAGTTTGGCGCAGGGACGCTGGCGCTAATGCCTGCGTACGCGCAAGCGCAAGGCATCGACGGCGCCATGCTGCCCGTGACCTGGGGCCTGCCGTTCGCGGGCCTGCTGCTTTCGATCGCGTTCTACCCGATGTTCGCACCCGCGTTCTGGCATCGGCACTTCGGCAAGATCGCCGCCGCGTGGTCGCTTGCGTTCCTGCTGCCTTTCGCCGCGACGCACGGCCTTGCCGGCACCTACGCGCTGTTCCTGCACGCGCTGATCGACGAGTATCTGCCGTTCATCGTGCTGCTCGGCGCGTTGTACACGATCGCGGGCGGCATCTGCGTCTACGGCAACCTGGACGGCTCGCCGCGCATGAACACGGCGATCCTCGCGCTCGGCACGCTGCTCGCGAGCATCATGGGCACGACCGGCGCTGCGATGCTGTTGATCCGGCCGCTCCTGCGCGCCAACGACAATCGGCGCCACAACGTCCACGTCGTCGTGTTTTTCATCTTTCTTGCCGCGAATGCGGGCGGGATGCTCACGCCGCTCGGCGATCCGCCACTCTTCCTCGGCTTCCTGAACGGCATCGGTTTCTTCTGGACAACGAAGCATCTCGTCGGGCTCTGGCTGTTCGTCTGCGGCGCGCTGCTCGCTGTCTTTTACGTGCTCGATGCGTGGCTCTTTCGCCACGCGGACGAAGCGCGAGCCGCATTTCTCGACCCGACGCCCGACACCGGTTCGCTCGGTATCGGCGGCAAGTTCAACTTCGTGCTGCTCGCGCTAGTGGGCGGCCTAGTGCTGATGAGCGGCGTCTGGCGGCCCGGCATCGCGGTCGCAGTTCCCGGCGCGCACGTCGAACTGCAGAATCTGCTGCGCGACGCGGGGCTCGTCGTGCTCGCAGCGATCTCGCTCGCCTTCACGCCGCGTTCGGTGCGCGCAGCCAACGACTTCGACTGGGCGCCGATCGTGGAAGTCGCGAAGCTCTTCGCGGGCATTTTCGTGACAATCGCACCGGTCGTCACGATCCTGCGTGCGGGCGAGGCGGGTGCTTTCGCGAACGTGATCCATCTCGTGAACGCGACGCCAGGCCGTCCCGACGACATCGCGTACTTCTGGGCGACGGGTCTCCTGTCAGCGTTCCTCGACAATGCGCCGACCTGGCTCGTGTTTTTCAACCTCGCGGGCGGCGACACCCCGACGCTGACGACGACCGGCGCACGGACTCTGGCCGCGATATCGGCGGGCGCGGTACTGTTCGGCGCGATCACCTATGTCGGCAACGCGCCGAATTTCATGGTGAAGGCGATCGCGGAGTCGCGCGGCGTACGCATGCCGGGATTCTTCGGCTATCTTGGCTGGTCGTGCGCGATACTCATGCCGGTCCTCCTCGCGGCGACCTGGCTCTTTTTCGCCTAGGCGCACGTGTTGCGCCGGGCACGGACACAAGCAATGAAGCACGCGGCGAACGCCTGCGCAGACGGACAACCTGAAGTGGAGAGCAATGATGCAAAAGATCCTTGTGGCGCGGCCGATCTTTCCGGATGTGATCGATCGCCTCAAGCAGTATTTCGACGTCGACTGGAACAACGGCGACGCACTGCCCGCCGATGAACTCACTCGCCGTCTCGCCGACAAGGACGGCGCGCTGACCGCGGGAGATCCGGTCGGCGCCGCGACGCTCGCCGCCGCGCCGCGGCTGCGCGTCGTCGCGAACATGGCTGTCGGCTACAACAACTTCGACATGGCCGCGTTCAACGCCGCGAACGTGCTCGGCACCAACACGCCGGACGTGCTCAACGAAACGACCGCCGATTTCGGCTGGGCGCTGATGATGGCCACGGCACGCCGCATCACCGAATCGGAGCACTTCCTGCGCGCGGGCAAGTGGGAGAAGTGGCAGCACGACGCGTTCCTTGGCCCGGACGTGTACGGTTCGACGCTCGGCATCGTCGGCATGGGCCGCATCGGCCAGGCGATCGCGCGGCGCGCGCGGGGCTTCGACATGCACGTCGTCTATCACAACCGTTCGCGCGTCGCGCCCGGGATCGAAGCCGAACTGAACGCCGAATACCGCACGAAGGAAGCGCTGTTGCGCGAAGCCGATCACGTCGTGCTCGTGCTGCCGTACACGGCGGAAAATCATCACGCGATCGGCGCGGCTGAACTCGCGCTGATGAAGCCCACCGCGACGCTGACCAACATCGCGCGCGGCGGCATCGTCGACGACGCCGCGCTCGCCGAAGCGCTGCGCGATCGCCGCATCGCGGCGGCGGGCCTCGACGTGTTCGAGGGCGAGCCGAACGTGCATCCGGCGCTGCTCACCGTGTCGAATGTCGTGCTGACGCCGCACATCGCGAGCGCGAGCGAAGCGACGCGCCGCGCGATGGCGGGCCTCGCCGCCGACAACCTCATCGCCGCGCTCGGCGAGGGGCCGCGCGCGGGCCGCCCGCCCAATCCGATCAATCCCGACGTGATGGGGAAAGCCCGCTCATGAGCCCGTTGCTGTTGATGTCGGTCGCGACGCTGCTGGTCGCCGTCGCGCTCGTGGTGGCGCTTGTTGCGCTCGTTGTGCTTTTGCGTGCGCGCCGGGGCGATGCGGCGGACGCGGTCCACGACGCGCTCGACGCGCTCTCCGGACGTCTCGCGGCATCGACCGAGACGCAGACGCACGCCGCCGAGCGCATCGAGCGCGAACTGCGTAACGAGATCGCGCGCACCGCGCAGGCGTCGCGCAGCGAGTTCGGCGGTGGCTTCGCGCAGGTGCAGCAGGCGCTCGCGTCGCATCTGACGAGCATCGCAACGGTGCAGAACAACCAGATCGACGGATTCGCGCAGCAACTCGTCAAGCTCACCGAGACCAATGCGCAGCAGCTCGAAGCCGTGCGCCAGAGCCTGCAGCAGCAGGCGCAGCAGGCGCGCGACGAGCAGGGCGCCGCGTTGCGCCACTTCGGCAACGTGCTCGCGCAGCAGCTCACGCAGCTCACCGAGGCGAACGACCGCCGCTTTGCCGAAGTGCGCGCGACGCTGGAACAGCGCCTCAAGGACATCGAGGCGAACAACGCGGCGAAGCTCGAAGAGATGCGCCGCACCGTCGACGAGAAGCTGCACGCGACGCTCGAACAACGCCTCGGCGAATCGTTCAAGCTCGTGTCGGACCGGCTCGAACAGGTGCATCGCGGGCTCGGCGAGATGCAGACGCTCGCGGCGGGCGTCGGCGATCTGAAGAAGGTGCTCACGAACGTCAAGACGCGCGGCACGTGGGGCGAAGTGCAGCTCGAAGCGCTGCTCGACCAGATCCTCACGCCCGACCAGTACGCGAAAAACGTCGCGACCGTGCCGAAGAGCAGCGAGCGCGTCGAGTTCGCGATTCGCCTGCCCGGTCGTGGTGACGGCGACGGCAAGTCCGAGCCGGTGTGGCTGCCCGTCGATGCGAAATTCCCGCGCGAAGACTACGAGCGCCTGATCGACGCGCAGGAACGCGCCGACGTCGCCGCCATCGACGAAGCCGGCCGGGCGCTGGAGGCGCGCATCAAGGCGGAGGCCCGCACGATCGCCGAGAAGTACGTCGCGCCGCCGCACACGACCGACTTCGCGCTGCTGTTCCTGCCGACCGAAGGGCTCTACGCGGAAATCCTGCGCCGTCCGGGTTTGACCGATCTGCTTCAGCGCGACTTCCGCGTGACGGTGGCGGGGCCGACGACGCTCACGGCGCTGCTCAACAGCCTGCAGATGGGCTTCCGCACGCTCGCCATCGAGAGGCGGTCGAGCGAGGTATGGCAGGTGCTCGGCGCGGTGAAGACGGAGTTCGGCAAGTTCGGCGACGTGCTCGCCAGGACGAAGACGCAACTGGAGACGGTGACGCGCTCGATCGAGGCGGCGGAAGTGCGCACACGCGCGATGAACCGCAAGCTGCGCGACGTGGAGGCGCTACCGGGGGAAGAGGCGACGGACCTGCTCGGCGACGCAATGCCTAACGGTGCCGCCGACGAATAAGCGGCGTCGCTTTCGCATGACCCCAACGACAATCGGGCCGCCTGCGCAAAACGCAGGCGGCCCGATTTGTTTGTTGCGCGCGCAGCGGCCCGCGGTGCCTAGTTTGCCGCCTGCTCGGCGTTCGCGGCGAGCTGTTCGAGCGCCGCGCCGGTCACGCGCACGACGCGCCAGTCGGGCAGCACGGTCGCACCCATCTTCTCGTAGAAGCTGATGGCCGGCTGGTTCCAGTCGAGCACGGTCCACTCGAAGCGGCCGCACTGGCGCTCGACGGCGATGGCCGCGAGTGCGCGCAGCATCGCCGTGCCGAGGCCCGTGCCGCGCTGCGACGGCTGTACGTACAGGTCTTCGAGATAGAGCCCGCGGCGGCCGAGGAACGTCGAGTAGTTATGGAAGTAGAGCGCATACGCGACGATGTGCCCCGCATCCTCGGCGACGAGCGCCTCCGCCGAGGGACGCGCGCCGAAGAGCGCATCGGCGAGTCCATCCGTCGTCCCGGTGAACAGATGCGTGAGATGCTCGAATTCGGCCAGTTCGTACATCAGCGCGTGCATCGCGCCGACGTCGGCGGGTGTGGCCGCGCGGATGGTCGCCGTCATTACGCTTCCTCCGGCACGTCGGAGAGATGGATCTCGATGCCGCCGAAGCGCGACGCGACCCAGTTGTACGCGTGGCAGGCGATCCATAGCAGGACGAAGCCGAGAATCGCGTTGAGCAGCAGCGCGCTGAAGATCGTCGACAGTTCCACCGAGCCGTACCGGATGAACGCGACGAGCACGCCGAGCAGCACGATCGGCACGCTGAACGTCAGGTACACGAGGATAAGCGCCTTGGCGGTCTGCCCCGCAGCGATGAACGAGATCTGTTTTTTCATGGGAGTCGGTCCGTATGACGTGGTGGACGTGCCGAATTTGACAATGGCTGGTAAGGGGCGGCCCGTGCTAGACGAGACCGTCGAAAAGCATGATGTCGACGGCGTCGCCGGCGTCGAGACTGGAAGCTTCATGGGCGAGCACGATAAAGCAATTTGCCTCGCTCATGGTGCTTAATGCGCCGGAACTTTGCGAGCCGGTGGGCGTGACGTGCCACTGACCCGCGTCGTCGCGCGCGGCGAGGCCGCGCTGGAATTCGGTGCGGCCCTGGCGTTTGCGGATGGGCGTGTCGCAGCGGGCGGGGATCAGCGGGACCGGTTGGGGCGCCGCGCCCGCCATGGCGAGCAGGGCGGGGCGCACGATCTGGTAGAACGCGACCATCGTCGCGACCGGGTTGCCGGGCAATCCAAAGAGGAGCGCGGGACTTCCCGCGCCGGGCTGGCCGCCCGACCAGATGCGCCCGAACGCGAGCGGCTTGCCGGGCCGCATCGCGAGGCCCCAGAACGTGACGTCGCCGAGCGTCTGTAGTTGCGCGCGCGTGAAGTCGGCCTCGCCGACCGAGACGCCGCCCGAGTTCAGCACGACGTCGGCGCTTTGCGCCGCGTGCCTGAACGTCGCGGCGAGCGCGTCTGGATCGTCGCGCACGACGCCAAGATCGATCGCCTCGACATCGAGGCGCTTGAGCATCGCGCCGAGCGTGTAGCGGTTGCTGTCGTAGATGCAGCCCGCATCGAGCGGCTCGCCCGGCGAGCGCAGTTCGTCGCCGGTCGAGAAATACGCGACGCGCAGGCGCTGTTTCACCTCGACGTCGACGAAACCGAGCGAGGCCAGCAAACCGATGTCACATGCGCGCAGCAGCCGGCCCGCGCGTAGCGCGACGTGGTCTTTCGCCAGGTCCTCGCCCCGGCGGCGGCGGTTCGCGCCACGCGCGAGACCGCGCGTGGCGAACGTGACGCGCTCGCCGTCCTGTTGCGTCTGTTCCTGCGGCACGACTGTGTCGCAGCCGGCGGGCATCGGCGCGCCGGTCATGATCCGCACGCACGCGTGCGCCGCGACCTCGCCCGTGAACGGATGCCCGGCGAACGCCTTACCCGCGATGGTCAGCGTGAGCGCGTCTGTTGCCGGTTCGAGCGCCGCGCCGTCGAATGCGTAGCCGTCCATCCCGGAGTTGTCGTGCGCGGGCACGTCGATCGGCGAGATCACGTCCGCCGCGAGCACGCGCCCGAGCGCGTCGCGCAGCGACATGCGCTCGCTGGCCGCAACCGGCGTCACCCACTGAAGCACGATGGCCTGGGCTGCACTGACGGGCAAGGATTGAGGATCGTAACGGGTGACGCAACCGGACAAAGTGTTATGCGTGGTCATCGGGTGGGGCAGCGGCGCGCGTGCACCGTGAGTGCGGCGATCGTCCTGTGGGCATGCCGGAGGGCGGCGGGCGGCGAAGGGTGGCGTGCCGGTCGCGCTCTTCAGGCACGGTCGAGGTCGGCGAGTTCCTGTAAGGAATTGATATTGTAAAACGCATGCTCGTCGGCAAACGCCACTTCGGCCGCCTTGTGGTGCGCGTACCACGCGCGCACCTTGCGCTCGCCGGCGTGCAGAAAGGCGGCGAGATCGTCGGCGAGCGACGCCCGCACGAGTGCGAATACCGGATGCAGCGAGACCTCGCCCGCGGCGTTCGTCGTGGTGACGGTCGCGATGTCGGCGTCCTGGTCGATGGCTGCTGTTGCGAGGCGAGCGGCGAGATCGGCGGGCAGCCACGGCGAGTCGCACGGTGCGGTGAGGACCCATGCCGTGTGGCTCGTCTGAAGCCCCGCGAGCAGACCGGCGAGCGGGCCGGCGAAGTCGGGCAGCGTATCGGCGAGAATGGCTGCGTGCCACGGCGCGCCGAGCGCGGCGTAGGCATCGGCGTGGCGGTTCGCGCTGATCGCGAGCGCGCCGACCTGCGGCGCGAGCCGTGCGAGCACGTGGGCCGCGAGCGGCTGACCGTGCAGCAACTGCAGGCCTTTGTCGGCGCCGCCCATGCGCTGGCCGCGCCCGCCCGCGAGCACGAGGCCCGTGATGGCGCAAGCCGATGGAGCGGAGTTCATCGAGGCGTCAGCCACCGATGTAGGACATTTCGATGCGCCGCTCGTCGTCGGAGACGGCCGGTGCGGCGCCGCTGCCGCGCAGTTGCGAGTAGCGGTCGGAGCGGCCCATCCAGATCTGGGCGATGGCGGCCGAGATCGTCTCGTCGCTCGCGTCGTTGCGCACGAGCGCGCGCAGGTCATAGCCCATCGATGCGAACAGGCACAGGTACACCTTGCCCTCGGTCGACAGACGCGCACGCGTGCAGTCGCCGCAGAACGCGCGCGTCACGCTCGAAATCACGCCGATTTCGCCTGCGCCGTCCGCATAGCCCCAGCGCTGCGCAGTTTCGGCAGCGCTGTGCGCTTCGAGCGGCACGAGCGGAAAGTGCTCGGCGATGCGTGCGACGACGTCGGCGGACGGCAGCACCTCGGTCATGTTCCAGCCGTTCGACGTGCCCACGTCCATGTACTCGATGAAGCGCAGCCTTGCGCCCGAGCCGCGGAAATGGCGCGCCATCGGCACGATCTCGTGGTCGTTGGTGCCGCGCTTGACCACCATGTTGATCTTCAGCGGCGTGAGCCCGGCCGCGTGCGCCGCCTCGATGCCGTCGAGCACGTCCGCGACGGCGAAGTCGGCGTCGTTCATGCGGCGAAAGAGCGCGTCGTCGAGCGCGTCGAGACTCACCGTGACGCGCGTGAGGCCCGCGTCGCGCAGCGCGCGCGCCTTGCGGGCGAGGATCGAACCGTTGGTGGTGAGCGTGAGATCGAGCGGTTCGCCGCTGGGCGTGCGCATCGCGGCGAGGCGTTCGATCAGGAATTCGATGTTCTTGCGCAGCAGCGGCTCGCCGCCCGTCAGGCGGATCTTGGTGACGCCGTGCGCGACGAAGAGCCGCGCAATTCGCTCGATTTCTTCGAGCGTGAGAAGCGCGGAATGGGGCAGGAACTGGTAGTTCTTGTCGAAGACTTCGCGCGGCATGCAGTAGACGCAGCGGAAGTTGCAGCGGTCCGTGACGGAGATGCGCAGATCCTTCAACGGCCGCATGAGCGTGTCGAGAACCTCGCCGTTCGGCGCATGCACGGCCGCGCCAGCCGTCAGAGGCGGCAGCGAGCGGTAATCGGCAACCGGGATCACGCGTCGGGACATGATGACTTCGTTTATGCGTTGTGACAATTTTAGCCGAACACGCGAAACGTATCCGGACAGGGAGAAACGTTTATCTATAAAAAAAGCCCGCCGGGGAGGGCGGGCTTTTCGCGGAGGGAGACGGCGCGCGGTGCGCGACGTCTCCTTTCCGTGCGGGTTTTACCGCGTTACCGGCTCGTTTCGACCTGCTGCATCGGCGTCGTGTCGGCCGGCGGCAGCGCCTTGCGCTCGCGCGGCGCGCGTGCGGGCTTCACGATCTGCCCGGCGGCGGCGGTGTCGGCGGCGCTCAGCTTGTCGGCGTCGGTGTTGACCCAGACGAGGCCCGCGGATGCGAGCATCGGGGCCAGCGCCTCGGGTGACAGCGCGCTGGCAGCGGCAGGGCGCGTGACGACGGCTTGCACGGCGGGCTCGGCAGCGACCGGAGCGGCTTCGGCCTGTGCCACGGCGGGCTCGACCGGCTGCGGTGCAACTGCGGAGGCAGCCGGTTCGGCCGGTGCCTGTTCCGCGACCGGCGCTGCGGGCGCTGCGGCCGGTGCAACAGGTTCAACGGCGGCTGGCGCGACGTGTTCGACCGGTGCGGCAGCTTGCTCCACCTGTGCTTCGACCTTCGGCTCGACGGCTTGCACGGCTTCCGGCAATGCCGTCACGACCACCGTTTCGGCGACAACCGCGTGCACGGTCGCTTCCGACGATTGCGCTTCGGCATGCGCTTCAGGCTGCGCGATTACCGGGGCAACCGCCGGGGCGATCACCGGAGCAACTTCCGAAGCGGCAACCGGCGCGGTCTCGGCGTGTTCGATGGGCGTCGATTCCTCGATGTCCGCACCGCTTTCCTGTTCGCCGTCGGCCGTCAGACCTGCTGCGCCTTCGACCTCGCGCTCGCGACGACCACCGCGGCGACCGCGACGGCGGCGGCGGCGTTCTTCACCGTCGCGCGGAGCGCCGGCATCTTCGTCGGTGACGCCCGGCTGCACGCCTTCGTTCTGCACCGCGCCAGCGGTGTCGACTGCGGCGGCATCGAGACGCGCTTCCTCGGCCTCGGCGGCCTCGGCTTGCTGCGGACGGCGGCGCTCGCCACGCTCACCCCGTTCCGCGCGCTCACGGCGCTCGCCCCGTTCCTGACGTTCGCCACGCTCCTGGCGCTCGCCGCGCGGCGCGCCGGCTTCTGCCGTCTCGCTGCGCTCCTGACCACGTTCGACGCGCTCGATGCGCTGATCGCGCGGTTCGCGTTCCGTGCGGGCTTCGCGTCCTTCACGGCCCTCGCGTGCTTCACGCGGTTCGCGAGCGGCGCGGCCTTCGCGGCCTTCGCGCGACTCACGCGGCTCGCGCGATTCACGCTCTTCGCGGCGCGACGACGGCTGACCGGCACGCGCGCCGCCTGCGGCTTCGCCGCGGCCTGCGCCGTCACGACCGCCGCCACGGCGGTTGCGGTTGCGATCGCCGGACTTCTCGCCGCGTTCGGTGCGCTCACCGCGTGCTTCGCGGGCCGGACGTGCGGCCTTGTCCTGCTGCTCGACCGGTGCCGGTGCGGGCGCCGCAGCCGGTGCGCCGCCGAAGAGGCGCTTGATCCAGCCGAAGAAGCCGTCGCCCGCGGACGTCACGGCGACCTGCGCGGCAGCGGGCGCCGCCTCGATGGTCTTCGCTGCTGCCGTCGGCGCCGGACGCTCCGGCGTAATGCCCTTCACCGCGGCTTCCTGCTTGGGCTTGGTTTCGGCGCTGCGCTTGCTGTAGCCAGTTTCCGATTCGAGTTCGCGAGCCGCTTCCTCGGCCAGCTTCCACGAGGCGCGCGGATCGTCGAGGCGTGCATCGTCGTGACGCAGACGCTCGAGCTTGTAATGCGGCGTTTCGAGATGCTTGTTCGGAATCAGGACGACGCCGACCTTGAAGCGCGACTCGATCTTGTTGATCTCCGAGCGCTTCTCGTTGAGCAGGAAGGCGGTCACCTCGACTGGCACCTGGCAGTGGATCGCCGCGGTGTTCTCCTTCATCGCCTCTTCCTGGATGATGCGCAGGACCTGAAGCGCCGACGATTCCGTATCGCGGATATGACCCGTGCCGTTACAGCGCGGGCAGGTGACGTGGCTGCCTTCCGACAGGGCGGGGCGCAGGCGCTGACGCGACAGCTCCATCAGGCCGAAGCGCGAGATCTTGCCCATCTGCACGCGCGCGCGATCGTGGCGCAGCGCGTCCTTCAGGCGCTGCTCGACTTCGCGCTGGCTCTTGGCCGACTCCATGTCGATGAAGTCGATGACGATCAGGCCACCCAGGTCGCGTAGACGCAGCTGGCGCGCGACTTCGTCGGCGGCTTCGAGGTTCGTGCGCGCGGCGGTTTCCTCGATGTCGGCGCCCTTGGTGGCGCGCGCGGAGTTCACGTCGATCGCGACGAGCGCCTCGGTGTGGTCGATAACGATCGCACCGCCGGAAGGCAGCGGCACCGTGCGCGAGTACGCCGTCTCGATCTGGTGCTCGATCTGGAAGCGCGAGAAGAGCGGGACGTCGTCGTGGTAGCGCTTCACCTTGTTGACGTTGTCCGGCATCACGATGTCCATGAAGGCGCGCGCCTGGTCATGGATCTCGCTGGTATCGATGAGGATTTCGCCGATGTCGGGCTGGAAATAGTCCCGGATCGCGCGGATCACGAGGCTCGATTCCAGGTAGATCAGCATCGGCTGGCCGCTCTGGCCGGCCTGCGACGCGGCTTCGATGGCGCGCCACAGTTGCATCAGGTAGTTCAGGTCCCACTGGAGCTCTTCCGCCGAACGGCCGATGCCGGCCGTGCGCGCGATGATGCTCATGCCGTCGGGCAGTTGCAGTTGCGCCATGGTTTCGCGCAGTTCCTGACGGTCGTCGCCTTCGATGCGGCGCGACACGCCGCCGCCGCGCGGGTTGTTCGGCATCAGAACGAGATAGCGGCCGGCGAGCGAGATGAACGTGGTGAGCGCCGCGCCCTTGTTGCCGCGCTCTTCCTTCTCGACCTGGACGATCAGTTCCTGACCTTCTCTCAGGGCGTCCTGGATGCGCGCGGAGCGCATGTCGACGCCTTCACGGAAGTACTGGCGCGCGACTTCCTTGAACGGCAGGAAGCCGTGGCGGTCTTCGCCGTAGTTCACGAAACACGCTTCGAGCGACGGCTCGATGCGGGTGACAATCCCCTTGTAGATATTGCCTTTGCGCTGTTCGCGCCCGGCGGTTTCGATGTCGATGTCGATGAGCTTCTGTCCATCGACGATGGCGACGCGCAGTTCTTCCTGCTGCGTCGCGTTGAACAGCATTCGTTTCATTGAACGGCTCCAGAGCGGCTTCGCGTGCGGCCCGTGCCGGCGCCAGGATCCAAACCTGGCGGCACAGAACGGGCAGCGACAGGCCGCGCCTTATGGTGTTTTCACAAGCACGCTGGAGCGGGAACGATGGCGGGGAGAATTGCCTTCAGTGCGCCCGGCCAGGACACGCGCAGCGTACTTGGGCTGCGCCGCCCTGGATGGGCCGCGGGGCACATGCGAATACGGCTTCAAGCAGCAGCGGGACTTGCCGCGGGAGTGCGACGGCGCGTGATTCCTCAGCTTCCGTTTTGCCCGCCGGGTGCGCGATGCGAGGCATCGGCACGCGCGATGATCGTGACCTTCGACACAATCGACACAGGCATCTGCCTCAGCGGCGAATCGCGCACTGCCGGCAGAATCGGGTTCGCGGCTGCGGTAAATACCGGTGCCGCGTACGGGAAGCTTTAAGGAACGCCCGTCTTCCCCCTCGGGGTGTCTCGCCACTTTTTGACGTCGCCATGTCCCGCACGTTGCCGGGACGCTTCGGGCGCTCGCCGTATTTCGCCACCGGCGCGTCCTCTCGCGGGTCACTTCGACCTCGCGCCGGGACTCGCCGGATGAATTCTTTATACCAATGTTCCGTTTCCGTCGGAGCCGCCCCTGACCGAACGTGCCTGTGGGCGCCGTCCCTGCCGGTGCGGATTTCCGTGCGTGCAACTCGTTGCTTCTCATCATGCGGGGTGAGCAACCAGCCCCGGGCGCAAGTAAAATAACGGTTTATCGCTTGCTGCCTGCGCTGGCGGCGCGGTTCCTGGACCTTGCGGATCTTTTGGCCGTTCGGTCAACCGTCGCGTGAGCGCTGGCCAAATTATATTCAGAATGAAAGGGTTAGGCAAAACATCCCAGAATCAGGTCGCAAGCGACCAGGTTTCGTTCGTCGAGATCGACGACGGCGCTGCCGGTCAGCGCATCGACAATTTCCTCGTGCGCGTCTGCAAAGGCGTGCCGAAGAGCCATATTTACAGGATCCTGCGCAGCGGCGAAGTTCGCGTCAATAAAGGGCGGGTCGACGCACAGTATCGGCTGGCCGAGGGCGACGTCGTACGCGTGCCGCCGATCCGCACGGCGCAGTCCGGCGCGGACGCCGGTGCCGCGCCCGTGCCGGCCGCGCAGTTCCCGACGCTCTACGAAGACGAGGCGCTGCTCGTGATCGACAAGCCCGCGGGCGTTGCGGTCCACGGCGGCAGCGGCGTCGCGTTCGGCGTGATCGAGCAGTTGCGCGCGGCGCGGCCGGACGGCCGGTTCCTCGAACTGGTGCATCGGCTCGACCGCGAGACCTCGGGTATCCTCATGCTGGCCAAGAAGCGCGCGGCGCTGGTCGGCCTGCACGAGCAGATCCGCGAAAACAGCATCGACAAGCGCTATTACGCGTGCGTCCACGGCGACTGGGCAAACGATTGGGGCCGCCGCCGCGCCGTGAAGGAGCCGCTTCACAAGTATCTGACCCCGGAAGGCGAGCGCCGCGTGCGCGTGCAGCCAGACGGGCTGTCGTCGCATACGGTCTTCAACCTCGTCGAGCGCTGGTCCGGATACGCGCTCCTCGAAGCCGAGCTGAAGACCGGCCGCACGCACCAGATCCGCGTACACCTCGCGCACCTCGGGCTGCCGATCGTCGGCGACGCCAAGTACGGCGACTTCGCGCTCAACAAGGCGCTCGCGCGTCAGGGGGCGAATCCGGGCATCAAGCGCATGTTTCTGCACGCGCACCGGCTGAAGATCAAGCATCCGATCACGGGCGAGACGCTCCAGTTCGAGGCGCCGCTGCCCGCGGAGTGCCGCCGCTTCGTCGACGAGCTGCGCGCGCAGCGCGAGGGGGGCTGATCGCCCCGACGGTGCGGGCAGGCCCGCCGCGCTACATGACTAGAACGACAGAGTTTGGAGAGGGACCGCATGGCCCGAGAGCAATTTGATCTGATTGTGTTCGACTGGGACGGCACGTTGATGGATTCGACCGCCCATATCACGCGCTGCATCCAGGCCGCGTGCCGTGACATGGGCTTGCCCGTGCCCGGCGACGAGGCGGCGAGCTACGTGATCGGCCTCGGCTTGCGCGAGGCGCTGCAGATCGCCGCGCCGACGCTCGATCCGGCCGACTACCCGCGCCTCGTCGAGCGGTATCGCGTGCATTACCTGACGAAGGAGCAGACAACCGAACTATTCGTCGGCGTGCGCGAGATGCTGGCGGAACTGCGCGGCCTCGGCTACCTGCTGGCCGTGGCGACGGGCAAGAGCCGCGTCGGCCTGAACCGCGCGCTCGACGAAGCGCGCTTAACGAGTCTCTTCGACGGCACGCGCTGCGCCGACGAGACGTTCTCGAAGCCGCATCCGGCGATGCTCCACGAGCTGACGCGCGAATTGGGGCAGGATAACGCCCGCACGCTCATGATCGGCGATACGACGCACGATCTGCAGATGGCGATCAACGCTGGCGTGGCCGGCGTCGGCGTGGGGTACGGCGCGCATTCGCCGGACTCGCTCGAGGCGCTGTCGCCGCGCTATGTCGCTGCCGATGTCGCGGCGCTTGCTCGCTGGCTGCGGGAGCACGCGTGAGCGCCGTCGAAGCGGTACGCGTTTGCGCGGCGGAGGAACTGGTCGAAGGCGGCGTGGCCCACCGCCTGAATGCGCGTTACGCGGGCGGCGAGGCCGTCGTGTTCTTCGTGCGCTACGGCGGCGAGGTCCACGGCTATCTGAACCGCTGCGCCCACGTGCCGATGGAACTCGACTGGGTCGAGGGCCAGTTCTTCGATTCGTCGGGCCTATACTTGATGTGCGCGACGCACGGCGCGATCTACGAGCCCGACACCGGCAAATGCGTGGGCGGGCCGTGCCGCGGCGGACGGCTGCGGCCGGTGCGTGTCGAGGAACGGGACACGCCTGATGGCCGTGCGGTATTCTGGCTCCCCGACGAAGAACTGCGTCCGACCCAACCCTGATAACGCACCGCGCGCATGTCCGATAATCCGACTCCTGAATCGAACGAACCGGCCCGTGCGTCTTCGGCGGACCGCCGTGCGGGCGCGCCCGGCTGGGAGCGCGAGGCGCTCGAGCGGATCGCGCTCGCCGCCATCAACGAGCAGCGTGCGGCGCGGCGCTGGAAAATCTTCTTCCGCTTCGCGTTCCTGGCCGCGCTGCTGCTGATCGCCTGGAGTCTCGCGAGCCTCTCGGGTGCGCGCGTCGAGAGCGGGGGGCGCCATACGGCGCTCGTATCGCTTAATGGCGAAATCGCATCCGATACGACGGCGAACGCCGAAGATATCAACAGCGCACTCGACAGCGCCTTCGAGGACGACGGTACGGCTGGCGTCGTTCTTCACATCGACAGCCCGGGAGGCAGCCCGGTTCAGGCGAGCACCATCAACAGCGAGATCCGGCGCCTGCGCGCCCGTTATCCGGCCATTCCGCTTTACGTCGTGGTGGGCGACATGTGCGCGTCGGGCGGCTATTTCGTCGCAGCGGCAGCCGACCGGATCTACGTGAACCAGGCGAGCATCGTGGGGTCGATCGGTGTGCTGATGGACGGTTTCGGCTTCACCGGCCTGATGGACAAGCTCGGCATCCAGCGTCGCCTGCGCACGTCGGGCGAGAACAAGGGTTTCTTCGATCCGTTCTCGCCGGATACGCCGAAGATGGACGCCCACGCCCAGGACATGCTCGACCAGATCCACCAGCAGTTCATCGACGCCGTCAAGGCCGGCCGCGGCACGCGCCTGCACGACTCGCCTGACGTCTTCTCCGGCCTCTTCTGGACTGGGCAGAAGGGCGTGGAGCTGGGGCTCGCAGATGGCTACGGCGACACCGACTACGTGGCGCGCGAAGTCATCAAGGCGCCCGATGTCGTCGATTACACGGTCAAGCAGGGCCTGACCGACCGGCTCGCGAAGCGCTTCGGCGCGGCCGTGGGGACGGCGGCGGTGCACGCGTTGATTGTGGGCGGGAACATGGCCGTCCGCTAACGTCTGGTTTGTGCGCCTGTTTTGTGCCACCGGCTTGTGCCACCAGCGGCCGCTCTTGCTTCGCATAAGCGGCCGCTTTGCTTTCCAGCCCCGGCTTCAGACCCTCAGACCGCCAGCATCAGGAAAATCGCCGGCCGCTTGTGCAGGTCGGGTGCGGGCTTCTTTTTCCAGTCGGCGACCGTGCGGCTCAGGATCGTCTCCGTGGGCAGCGTGAGGTCGGCGGCGACGCAGACGAGTGTCGAGGGCGCGCAGCCCGCGAGCAGCGCGTCGAGCATCGTGCGGTTGCGGTACGGCGTCTCGATGAAGATCTGTGTCTGCTTCGCCTTGCGCGACTGCTGTTCCAGTTCGCGCAGCTTTTTTGCGCGCTCGCTGGCGTCGACGGGCAAATAGCCGTGGAACGCAAAGCTCTGGCCGTTCAGGCCCGAGGCCATCAGCGCGAGCAGGATCGAACTCGGTCCGACGAGCGGCACGATCTTGATGCCGCGTTCGTGCGCGCGCCGGACGAGCAGGGCGCCCGGATCGGCCACGGCGGGCACGCCTGCCTCCGAAACGAGTCCGGTGTCGATCCCGGCGAGGAGCGGTGCCAGCAGCTTGTCAATCTCGCCGGGCGGCGTGTTGACGTTCAGTTCGCGAATCTCGATTTCCTGGATCGGCCGCGTCGTGCCGACGCGCTTCAGGAACGCACGCGTCGTCTTCGCGTTTTCGCCGATGTAGCTCGCGAGCGTCCCCGCGCGCTCGCGCACCGGCACGGGCAAGACGGCGGCGAGCGCGGCTTCGTCGCCGTCGCCGAGCGTGTTCGGGATCAGATAGAGCGTGCCGGTCATTGCGCCTCCAGCAGCGGATAGCCCGCGGCGAGCAGCATGTGCGTGAGCGCGATCAGCGGCAAACCGATCAGCGCAGTGGGGTCGTCCGACTCGATCGCTTCAAGCAATGCAATGCCGAGGCCCTCTGATTTGGCGCTGCCCGCGCAGTCGTAGGGCTGCTCGGCGCGCAGATAGGCGTCGAGGGCGGCGTCGGGCAGGTCGCGAAAGCGCACCCGGGTCACGACGTCGAGGGTATCCGTTTGGCCAGTGGCGCTATCGAGCAGACTGAGTGCACTATGGAACAGCACTTCGCGGCCGCGCATCGACTGCAACTGGGCGAGCGCACGCTCGTGCGTGCCCGGCTTGCCGATCTGGCGGCCGTCGAAGGTGGCGACCTGATCGGAGCCGATAATGAGCGTGCGGCCAGCCGTCGCGGGCAGCGCGCCCGCCACGGCGCGGGCCTTGGCGGCGGCGAGTCGCAGCGCGGTGGCTTCCGGTGTTTCGCCGGCAAGCGGCGTTTCGTCGATGGCGGGTACGGCGGTCTCGAACGGAATGCGCAGGCGTTCCAGCAACTCGCGGCGGTAGCGCGAACTGGAGGCGAGAATCAGGGCGGGCCGACTCGCGGCGGGGTTGGGTGACGATGAATCCTGCATGGTCGATTGCTTGTGAAAAACGGGGCTGGACAGCCGAAAAGTCAGGTAGCACAGACACTTGCGTGTGCGCCGCCGGGCCGGCGTCAATTGCTTGTTAAGTGTTTGACTCGTAAAGACAAACGGGATATCATTTCAGGCTTTTCATCGGTACGCTCGTTTCGTGCGTCCTTTGCGGGTGCGGCCAGGAAGGCGGGTCGCACGCATGTAACAACGTGCGAACGTGCGGCAGCGCAAAGGAAGACAACGCGGAAGCAACGGGAGCAGGCCGGCTGATCGCCTCGAAGCAGGAGCGTACATGACCGAACCGAAAGAACCAGCAGGCGCCATCGATTCGCTGAATCCGCGCGATCTCGACATTCTCGAATTCGCGCGCAGCGGTCGCGAGGCCGCAGGGGCAGTGCGTCTCTCGCAACTGCCGCGCATGTTAAACGAAGTCCCGGCTGACGCGCCAGATCGCGACACCGTGTTTGCGTGGCAGGCGGCGGGCTTCACGCAGCCTGAATTGCAGGACGACCGCACCGAGGCGCCGCAGCCGTATCTGCGGCTCGCGATTCACGGCAGCGCATGGCTGACGTGTCAGCGTTGCCTCACTCCGTGCGAGCAGGCGTTCAACGCAGACCCCGTCTTCCGTATCGTCCGGACGGAAGAGGAGGCGGACGAGTTTCCGCTCGAAGACGATGAAGTCGAAGTGATCGTAGGCTCACGCCATTTCGATCTCGTCGACTTGATCGAAGAGGAGCTGTTGCTCACGCTGCCGCTCGTGCCGAAGCACGAAGTCTGTCCGGAAATTCACGAAAGTCTCGCCTCGGGTGCCGACGGCGCGGACGGCGTGGATTCCGTCGACGACGTGCCGGAGCAGGAAATCGAGGCGGAAGAGCGCGTCAACCCGTTTGCGGCGCTCGAATCGCTCAAGAAGGACAGTCCCGGCAGCAAGCACTAAAGCGGCTGCAGGTGGCGTGCGGTTGTAGATTCGTAGATTCGTGGCCCTGGTCCCCGAGTCCGGTCATCCCCCAGGGTGGCGGCGGCTGGACCGGGCTGTGTTAGAATTCGCAAAAATTTTTCAGGAGTTATCATGGCAGTTCAACAAAACAAGAAGTCGCCCTCGAAGCGCGGCATGCACCGCTCGCACGACTTCCTCACCGGCGCTCCGCTGGCTGTCGAACCGGCTACGGGTGAAGTGCATCTGCGTCACCACGTCAGCCCGAACGGCTACTACCGCGGCAAGAAAGTCGTCAAGACGAAGAACGACTAATCAATCGTTCCGCTGTGCGGCGCCAGGTGGGAAACCACGAGGTGCCGCGCGTGGCGATTCCGTTCGCTTGGCAATTTTTCGGCCCGGCAAAAAAGGCGGCATTCAACTGCCGCTTTTTTGTGCCTGAAATTCGTCGCATTCCATGACTGTTACGCTCACGATTGATTGCATGGGAGGCGACCACGGACCATCCGTGACGGTGCCTGCCGCAGTCAATTTCGTCCGCTTGCATCCCGATGTACGTATTCTGCTCGTCGGTATCGAGACGGCGATCCGCGCCCAGCTGAAGAAGCTGAAGGCGCTGGATAATCCTGCGCTCACCGTCGTTCCCGCCACCGAGATCGTCGAAATGGACGATCCGGTCGAGATCGCGCTGCGCAGGAAGAAAGACTCGTCGATGCGCGTTGCGCTCAATCGCGTGAAGGAAGGCGAGGCGCAGGCGTGCGTGTCGGCCGGCAACACCGGCGCGCTGATGGCCGTGTCTCGCTACGTGCTCAAGACGCTGCCCGGCATTGAACGCCCGGCCATCGCGTTCGCGATGCCCAATCCCACTGGCTACACCACGATGCTCGACCTCGGCGCCAATGTGGACTGCGAGCCGCAGCATCTGCTCCAGTTCGCCGAGATGGGTCATGCGCTCGTCGCGGCGCTCGAAGGCAAGGAGCGCCCGAGCATCGGGCTCCTGAATATCGGCGAAGAGGTCATCAAGGGCAACGAGGTCATCAAGCGCGCGGGCGAGTTGCTGCGCGCGAGCACCCTGAACTTCCGCGGTAATGTAGAAGGCAACGACATTTACAAGGGCACCGTCGATGTGATCGTCTGCGACGGTTTCGTTGGAAACGTCGCGCTGAAGACGTCGGAGGGCCTCGCGCAGATGCTAAACGACGCGATCAAGGAAGAGTTCGGCCGCTCGCTGCTCACGAAGCTGATGGCGCTCGCCGCGTGGCCCGTGCTCAAGCGCTTCAAGAAGCGCTTCGACCATCGCCGGTACAACGGTGCGGCGCTGCTCGGACTGAAAAGTCTCGTCATCAAGAGCCATGGCTCCGCGGACGCCTACGCGTTTGAGTGGGCGATCAAACGCGCGTATGATGCCGTCAAAAATGGCGTGCTGGAACGTCTCGCGCACGCCATGGACGAGAACGCCAGTTCGCTCGAACGAGTGGCCGGCGAGTCCGGCAGCAGCCAGTCCGGCGGCCCGCTCCCAGGCGCGATCCCGCCCGGTACCGCATCTTCCCCGAAGGCATAATGGCTCAATCGACTCTATATTCCCGCGTGCTTGGCACGGGCAGCTATCTTCCGCCTGAGCGCGTTTCCAATCAGGCACTGGCTGAGCGTCTCGCTGCGAAAGGCGTGGAGACGAGCGATGAGTGGATCGTCGCCCGCACCGGCATTCACGCGCGCTATTTCGCTGCGCCCGACGTCACCACGAGCGATCTCGCGTTCGCCGCGTCCGAGCGCGCGATTGCCGCCGCCGACGTCGATCCGCAGTCGATCGACTTGATCATCGTCGCGACCTCCACGCCCGATTTCGTGTTTCCGAGCACCGCCTGCCTGCTGCAGAACAAGCTCGGCATCCGCAATCACGGCGCCGCCTTCGACGTCCAGGCCGTGTGCGCGGGCTTTGCGTACGCCGTTTCGGTCGCCGACGCCCTGATCCGCAGCGGCCAGCATCGCACCGCGCTCATCGTCGGCGCGGAGACGTTCTCGCGCATCCTCGATTTCAACGACCGCACGACGTGCGTGCTGTTCGGCGACGGCGCGGGTGCGATCGTGCTGCAGGCATCGGATAAGCCGGGCGTGCTCTCGAGCGCGCTCCACGCCGACGGCAGCTACGCGCACATCCTCTGTACGCCGGGTCACGTGAACGGTGGCGTGGTCGCGGGCAACGCGTTCCTGCACATGGACGGCCAGGCGGTGTTCAAGCTTGCCGTGAACGTTCTGGAGAAGGTCGCGCACGAAGCGCTGGACAAGGCGCAACTCACGCCTGAGCAGATCGACTGGCTGATTCCGCACCAGGCGAACATTCGCATCATGCAGGGTACCTGCCGCAAGCTCGGCCTGCCCGCGGAGCGCATGGTGGTCACGGTGGGCGAGCACGGCAACACGTCAGCGGCGTCCATTCCGCTCGCACTCGACGTCGCGGTGCGCGACGGCCGTATCAAGCGTGGCCACAACGTGCTGATCGAAGGCGTCGGCGGCGGGTTCACCTGGGGCGCTTCCGTCATCCGTTATTGATTTAGAACGGGCGCGCGGCGCCACGTGTTCTGGCCGGCGTGCGCAAACCGTGCGGCCCGCCGTGGCGCGCCGCCCGTCTGCATTGACAGAATTTGGGGACGTTATGAAATTCGCTTTTGTCTTTCCGGGCCAGGGCTCGCAGGCCGTCGGCATGCTGAATGCCTTTGCCGACAGCGCCGTCGTGCGCGAAACGCTGCAGGAAGCCTCCGATGCCCTCAACCAGGATCTCGGCAAGCTGATCGCCGAAGGCCCGGCCGACGAGCTGAACCTCACCACGAACACGCAGCCGGTCATGCTGAGCGCCGCCTACGCGGTCTACCGCGCGTGGCAACAGGCGGGTGGCCCGCTGCCCGCGATCGTCGCTGGTCACAGCCTCGGCGAATACACGGCACTCGTCGCGGCCGGCGTGCTCGCCTTCCGCGATGCCGTGCCGCTCGTGCGGTTTCGCGCGCAGGCGATGCAAAGTGCGGTGCCGGTGGGCGAGGGCGGCATGGCCGCCGTGCTCGGCCTCGACGACGATACCGTGCGTGCAGTCTGCGCCGAGGCGTCGGCGGCCATCGGCAACGTCGGTGGCGTAGTCGAAGCCGTGAATTTCAACGCGCCGGCGCAGGTCGTGATCGCGGGCCACAAGGCCGCGGTCGAAAAGGCCTGCGAAATCGCGAAGAGCAAGGGTGCCAAGCGCGCGCTGTCGCTGCCGGTTTCGGCGCCGTTCCACTCGTCGCTGCTCAAGCCCGCGTCGGACCAGTTGCGCGAGTACCTCGCGAACGTGAAGCTCAACGCGCCGGCCATTCCGGTCGTGAACAACGTCGATGTGGCCTTCGAAACCGATCCGGCGAAGATCCGCGACGCGCTCGTGCGCCAGGCCGCCGGTCCGGTGCGCTGGGTCGAGTGCGTGCAGGCGATCGCCGCGCAAGGCGTCACGCACGTGATCGAGTGCGGTCCGGGCAAGGTGCTCGCGGGCCTCACGAAGCGCATCGACGGCAACCTTGTCGGCGCGTCGATGACGGACCCGAAGTCGCTCGAAGAAGCGCTCGCGCTCGTCGCTGCCTGAGCGGCTAACTGAGCAGTCAACTGAGCAGTTACCCGCGCCACATTTGCAACGGATCAAGAAGATGGAAAAGACTCTCGAGAATCAAGCCGCAATCGTGACCGGCGCCTCGCGTGGCATCGGCCGCGCGATCGCGCTCGAACTGGCGCGCCAGGGCGCGACGGTGATCGGCACCGCGACGAGCGAAGCGGGCGCCCAGGCCATCACTGCGGCGTTCGTTGAAGCGGGCCTGAAGGGCCGAGGCGCGGTGCTCAACGTCAATGACGCGGCGTCGGCCGAAGCGCTGATCGACGCGACCGTCAAGGAATTCGGCGGCCTCGCGGTCCTCGTGAACAACGCGGGCATCACGCAGGACAACCTCGCGATGCGGATGAAGGATGACGAGTGGGACGCCGTCATCGACACGAACCTGAAGTCCGTGTTCCGCCTGTCGCGCGCCGTGCTGCGCCCGATGATGAAGGCGCGCACGGGCCGCATCATCAACATCACGTCGGTGGTGGGCTCGTCGGGCAATCCCGGCCAGGCGAACTACGCGGCCGCGAAGGCCGGCGTGGCGGGCATGACGCGCGCGCTGGCGCGCGAGATCGGCAGCCGCGGCATCACCGTGAATTGCGTCGCGCCGGGCTTCATCGACACCGACATGACGAAGGACCTGCCCGCCGAGCAGCAGGCCGCGCTCAAGCAGCAGATTCCGCTTGGCCGCCTCGGCAGCCCGGAGGACATCGCTCATGCGGTCGCGTTCCTTGCATCGCCGCAGGCGGGCTACATCACCGGTACTACGCTGCACGTGAACGGCGGCATGTACATGTCTTAACCGGAATCGGGTACTATCCGCGCCTTGGTGCGTTTGATTGATCCACTTCTCAGACGCCATGCGGATAGCCCATCCGGAACCTTGAGCGCCGCTTTTCTGCCAGGTCAAACCTGATAAAATGCGCGCACTCGCATTCATGAACTAACTTTTTTTCCCTTGGAGGGGTAATGGACAATATCGAACAGCGCGTGAAGAAGATCGTCGCCGAGCAACTGGGCGTCGCCGAAGCCGAAATCAAGAACGAAGCATCGTTCGTCAACGATCTGGGCGCCGACTCGCTCGACACCGTTGAACTGGTGATGGCTCTCGAAGACGAATTCGGCATGGAAATTCCGGACGAGGAAGCCGAGAAGATCACGACCGTCCAGCAAGCCATCGACTACGCTCGCGCGAACGTCAAGGCCTAAGGGCTCGGCGCCATTTGTCCGCAGTCACATCGCAGTTGCATTGTTGTTCTTGAGGGCCAGCGCCGCTATCGAGCGAGCGGCCCGCCAGGACTTCCGCCAGTGAACCCGTTCACGAGCGCCGCACACGCTGCCGGGCTGTCGCCGGTCAACTAGCCACGGGGCTCACAGGAGCATTTCCTGTGGCCACTGTGGCTTTTGTTTTTGTCATCTATGGAAAAGGGGTTACCGTGAGCCGCCGTCGAGTCGTCGTTACAGGCCTCGGACTGATTTCGCCTGTTGGCAATAATGTTGCCGACGGCTGGGCCAATCTGGTCGCCGGCAAGTCCGGCATTGCCAATATCACGAAGTTCGATGCCACGAACTTCTCGACCCGCTTTGCCGGTGAAGTGAAGGGTTTCAACATCGAGGATTACATCCCCGCGAAAGAAGCCCGTCACATGGATACGTTCATCCACTACGGCATCGCCGCGGGTATCCAGGCAATGCAGGACTGCGGTCTGGAGATTACCGACGAGAACGCCGAGCGCGTCGGCGTCATCGTGGGCTCGGGCATCGGCGGCCTGCCGATGATCGAGAACACGCAGACCGAACTGCTGAACCGCGGCCCGCGCCGCATTTCGCCGTTCTTCGTGCCCTCGTCGATCATCAACATGATTTCGGGCCATCTGTCGATCAAGTACGGAATCAAGGGTCCGAACCTGTCGATGGTCACGGCTTGCACGACCGGCTTGCACTGCATCGGCGAAGCGTCGCGCCTCATCGAGTACGGCGACGCCGACGTGATGATCGCGGGCGGCGCGGAATCGACCGTTTCGCCGCTCGGCGTCGGCGGTTTCGCGGCGGCGCGCGCGCTTTCGCAGCGCAACGACGATCCGGCGACGGCGAGCCGTCCGTGGGACAAGGACCGCGACGGCTTCGTGCTGGGCGAGGGCGCCGGCGTGATGATCCTCGAAGAGTACGAATACGCGAAGAAGCGCGGCGCGAAGATCTACGCGGAAATCACCGGTTACGGCATGAGTGGCGACGCGTATCACATGACCGCGCCGCTCGAAGACGGCGACGGCGCACGCCGCTGCATGCTGGCTGCGCTGCGCAACGCGCACATCAATGCCGACGAAGTGAGCTGGTTGAGCGCCCACGGCACGTCGACGCCGCTTGGCGACCTCGCGGAAACCATCGCGATCAAGCGCGCGTTCGGCGATCACGCCAGGAACATCGTCGTGAACTCGACGAAGTCGATGACCGGGCACCTGCTCGGCGGTGCGGGCGGTCTCGAATCGGTGTTCACGGTGCTCGCCGTGCACAACCAGATCTCGCCGCCGACGATCAACATCTTCAACCAGGATCCCGAATGCGACCTGGACTACTGCGCGAACACCGCGCGGGACATGAAGATCGACGTCGCGCTGAAGAACTCGTTCGGGTTCGGCGGCACGAACGGCACGCTGGTCATCAAGCGCCACGCTTGATCCGCATTTGATCCGCATCGACCGGCAAGCGGCTGCGCCGGGGTCCCCGGCCAGCCGCGATTCCACTTTCCCCCCGCGGCGCGCTGACGCGTCGCGCATCCTGCTTCGCCCGTCGGTGGCGCTCCATCTCGTTCTTGCTACGGGCATTGGCGTCGCCGTGGCAGCCGTCTATACAGTCCTCGAACCGTGGCTGGGCGCCGCGCGCGCCGTTCCTCCCATACTGGTTTTCCTCAGCGTCTGCGGACTGGCCGTTGCGGCCTGGCTTCGCAATCAGCCTGCCGCCATCGAAATCGGGCCGGATTCGTTTGCGGTCCATGCGCGCAATGGCGCCCCAATTGCGGATGGCCGTCTGGCTGGAGCGTCCCAGTGGGGTACGAGTCTCCTCGCGATCGAAGTGCAAGGCGCCGCGCGGCGTACGGCCGTGCTGGTCGCCGCCGATGCACTCGACTCCGGGACGTTTCGCGCGCTGGCCGTCCGGGCCCGCTGCGCCGCCGGGCGCTGAGCGCCGACGCCCTCCGACGGTGAGCGACGGGGCTCGCTGTAACGACTGTAACGGCTGATATGCGCGTAACGTGACGGGTGGATGGGGGCGCTACAATGGTGCCCCCGCGTCTACCACGAGCTAACGGATTTTTCAGGTGAGTGAAAAAGAAATCGACCAGTTGCTGGTTGAGCGCGTGCAAAAAGGCGACAAGGCCGCGTTCGAGCTTCTGGTCTCCAAATACCACCGCAAGATCATCCGGCTGATCTCGCGCCTCGTGCGGGATCCCGCGGAGGTCGAGGACGTGGCGCAGGACGCCTTCATCAAGGCGTACCGGGCGTTGCCGCAGTTTCGCGGCGAATCGGCTTTTTACACGTGGTTGTATCGTATTGCCGTCAACACGGCGAAGAACTACCTCGCGACCCAGGGAAGACGCGCCCCCACATCCACCGAAGCAGATGCTGAAGAAGCTGAAACTTTCTCGGATGCCGATCAACTAAGGGATATCAACACGCCCGAGTCGATGTTGATGAGCAAGCAGATCGCTCAGACGGTCAATGCCGCCATGGCGGTTTTGCCGGAGGAGCTACGCACGGCCATCACGCTTCGGGAAATAGAAGGTTTGAGCTACGAGGAAATCGCTGAGATGATGGGTTGCCCGATCGGCACAGTCAGATCGCGAATTTTCCGCGCTCGCGAAGCCATTGCGGCAAAATTGCGTCCGTTGCTGGACACTCCGGAGGGCAAGCGCTGGTAACCAGCGCGGCGCCGGGCACGGATGTAATTCACTGGGTTGGTGTCACTTCAGGGCAGTCCGTCACGGAATGGGGAGCATCATGGGGTCGGTCTCGATGCAATCGGTGTCAAGCTCGCGCGGCGAGCGTCTGTCCGCGTTCGTCGACGGCGAATTGAACGCCGCCGGGCATTCGAACGGTGTTTTTGCTGAACTCGATCAAGCGGATCGCGCGGTGTGGTCCGCGTATCACCTGATCGGCGACGTTCTGCGCTCGGACGACCTCGCGGTCAGCCCGGCCGCTAGCCGATCGTTCATGGCGGGATTTGCCGCGCGCTTCGAAGCCGAGCCGCACGTGCTCGCGCCCGCGGCGCTGCCGACTGGCCGCGCTGGTGGTGCCGGCGGCGTCCGGCGCATTCTCGCACTGCGTCACCGCTTCGTTCCGACGCTCGCCGTGGCCGCGGCTGCCGCGACGCTCACGTGGATCGTCGCGCCGCAGATGCACGGCGCGGGCATCCCCGGCGGCGCGCAGGTCGCATCGGTGTCGTCGCAGCAAGGCGACGGCGTCCAGCGCGTCGCGATGAACGCGGCGCCTGCGCAGGCCATCGCCGGCCAGGACGGCAACTTCATTCGCGATGCGCGTCTCGACGCGTATCTGGAGGCGCACCAGCAGTTCGCCCAGCAACCGGTGATGTCGGATTCCATGCCGCTGATCCGGTCTGCCGCCCTTACCACGCAACACCAGTGAGTCTGATGCAGACATTGCGGTTCAATAAAACGACGACTTCGGGGCGGCTGCCGGTATTCCTCTACTGCGCGGCCGTATTGCTTTCCGCTCTGTCTGTTACTGCGAACGCCAGTGCCGGCGCCGGCGCTCAAGGCTTCCCGGCCCGCGAAGCCGCCGCGCCGCAGGGTGCGGCTCAATGGCTCGACCGCATCCAGCAGGCGGCCCAGCAGCAGAATTACGAAGGTACGTTTGTCTATCAGCGCGGCGCGTTCGTGCAGTCGTCGCGCATCACGCATTACGCGACGAAGGGCGACGGCGAGTACGAGCAGCTGGAAAGCCTCGACGGCAAGCCGCGCAAGCTCCTGCGCCACAACGACGACGTCTTGACGTTCGTGCCCGAGCGCAAGCTCGTCGTCGTCGAAAAACGCCAGAACAAGGACGCGTTCCCGGCGCTGCTCTCGACGAGCGGCGACCAGGTGCTGTCCGTCTACACCCCGAAGATCGTCGGCACCGACCGTGTCGCGGGCGTCGACAGCAAGGTCATCGAACTCGATCCGAAGGACGCCTACCGCTTCGCCTACAAGTTCTGGGCCGACGCCAGGACCGGTCTTCTGCTGCGCTCGCAGACGCTCGATCCGTCGAACGGGCAGGTGCTCGAACAGCTCGCGTTCACGCAGGTCAAGATCGGCGTGCCGCCCGACCAGGCGCCGATCGTCAACGGCATGCGCAATACGGCGGGCTGGAACGTGGTGCATCCGCCGCTCGAACCGGTCGACATGGAAGCGCAGGGCTGGAGTTTCGGCGCGGCCGTACCGGGCTTTCGCAAGATCCGCGAACTGCGCCGCCCGATGGCCGCAAGCGACGCGAACGATCCGCCGATCCCCGTCGATCAGGCGGTCTTCTCGGACGGCATCGCCGCGATCTCGATCTTCGTCGAGCCGGTCGCGCACAACAGCCGCAAGGAAGGCTCGGGCAGCGACGGAGCCACGCACGTCCTCGTCAAGCGCAGCGGCGACTACTGGATCACCCTGCTTGGCGAAGTGCCGCAGGCGACGTTGCAGCAGTTCGCGTCTGCCATAAAATACAAGGCTCCCAGGTAAATCCTTCGGCTGACTACGATATGACGATTCTCCCGCTGCGCAAATTGTTCGCAGCCGCGGTGGTTGCGGCTTGCCTGCCGTTTGCTCCGCACGTGGTGTCGGCGGCGCCCGCTGCCAATCTCCCCGATTTCACCGATCTAGTCGACAAGGTCGGGCCCTCCGTCGTCAACATCCGGACCACGACGCGTGTGGGTTCGGTCCAGCGCGGCCTGCCTCCGGGCGCGGACAACGGAGACATGTCGGAATTTTTCCGCCGCTTCTTCGGCATTCCGGTGCCGCAAGGTCCACAGAGCCAGTCGCCTCACGGCGGGCGCGGCGACCAGGATCAGTCGCCGCCCGACAGCGGCAACGATTCGGAGCAGAGTAGCGGTGTCGGCTCGGGCTTCATTCTGTCGGGCGACGGCTATGTGATGACCAACGCGCACGTCATCGACGACGCCGACACTATCTACGTCACGCTCACCGACAAGCGCGAGTTCAAGGCGACGCTGATCGGCGTCGACGAGCGCACGGACGTCGCCGTCGTCAAGATTCAGGCGAACAGCCTGCCGGCCGTCACCATCGGCGACTCGAACAAGCTGCGCGTGGGCGAATGGGTCGTCGCGATCGGCTCGCCGTTCGGGCTCGAAAACACGGTCACGGCAGGCATCGTCAGCGCCAAGGGCCGCGACACGGGCGACTATCTGCCGTTCATCCAGACGGACGTGGCTGTGAATCCCGGCAATTCGGGCGGCCCGCTCATCAACATGCAGGGCGAGGTCATCGGCATCAACTCGCAGATCTACAGCCGGACGGGCGGCTTCATGGGCATCTCGTTCGCGATCCCGATCGACGAAGCGATGCGCGTCGCCGATCAGCTGGAGCGCTCCGGCAAGGTCACGCGCGGACGCATCGCGGTGGCGATCGGCGAGGTGACGAAGGACGTCGCCGACTCGCTCGGGCTGCCGAAGGCGCAGGGCGCGCTGGTGTCGAGCGTCGAGCCGGGCGGCCCGGCCGACAAGGCCGGCATCCAGCCGGGCGACATCATCATGAAGTTCAACGGCCAGTCCGTCGAGGCCGCGACCGACCTGCCGCGCATGGTCGGCGACACGAAGCCGGGCACCAGGGCGACCGTCACGATCTGGCGCAAGGGCCAGACGCGGGATCTGCCGATCACGATCGCCGAAATGCAGAGCGACAAGACCGCGAAGGGCGAGCAGAAGAAGGCGCCGGAGCCGAAGCCGAAGGCGTCGAATGCGCTTGGCGTCACGGTGGCCGACATTCCGGCCGACCAGCTTGCGCAACTGAAGATCAAGGGCGGCGTGCAGGTGGAATCGGCCGACGGCCCGGCGGCGCGCGCCGGTCTGCAGAAGGGCGACCTGATCCTGCGCGTGGGCGACACCGACATCACGGGCGCGAAGCAGTTCGAGGAAGTGATCTCGCACCTCGATCCGCAGAAGATGGTGGCCCTGCTCGTGCGGCGCGGCGACAACACGCAGTTTGTGCCGATCCGTCCGCGCAGCCCGGGGCAGAAATGACGCAAACGCAAGAGCAGACGCCGCACCTCGTTCTGTACGGCCGCACATGGTGTCATTTGTGTGAGGACATGTACGCGGCGCTCGCGCCGTTCGCCGCCGAGGCGGGGGCGCGGGTCGATGTCATCGACGTCGATTCCGACCCCGCATTGGTGGCCCGCTATGACGAACTCGTACCCGTGCTCGTTTGTGACGGCGTCGAGTTGTGCCACTACCGGCTCGACGAGGCGCGCGTGCGCGCCGCGCTCGAGCTTGACGGCTGAAAGCACGCAGATGCGCCGGCGTTCTCGATGCCGGTCGCACCGCTTAAGCCGCATCCACCCAGACTCTGCCGGCCGGACCCCTTTTCGGCTAAAATAGTCCGGTTTTTCATCTGTTTACGAGGCGTGCTCTGCTTTTAAACCGGGCGCGCCTTTTTCGCTTGATCGGCACTGAATGGATCATATTCGTAACTTCTCGATCATTGCGCACATCGACCATGGCAAGTCGACGCTCGCCGATCGCATCATCCAGCTGTGCGGCGGCTTGTCCGACCGCGAAATGGAAGCCCAGGTGCTCGACTCGATGGATCTCGAGCGCGAACGCGGCATCACGATCAAGGCGCAGACCGCCGCGCTGACCTACAAGGCGAGGAACGGCGAGGTCTACAACCTGAACCTCATCGACACGCCGGGCCACGTCGACTTCTCCTACGAGGTGAGCCGCTCGCTCTCCGCGTGCGAGGGCGCGCTGCTCGTCGTCGATGCGAGCCAGGGCGTCGAGGCGCAGACGGTCGCGAACTGCTACACGGCCATCGAACTCGGCGTCGAGGTCGTGCCGGTGCTCAACAAGATCGACCTGCCGGCCGCGAATCCCGAGAACGCGATTACCGAGATCGAGGACGTGATCGGCATCGACGCGACCGACGCCACGCGCTGCAGCGCGAAGACCGGCCTCGGCGTGGACGACGTGCTCGAAGCGCTGATCGTGAAGGTGCCGCCGCCGAAGGGCGACCCGGACGCGCCGCTGCAGGCGCTCATCATCGACTCGTGGTTCGACAACTATGTCGGCGTCGTGATGCTCGTGCGCATCGTCAACGGCACGCTGCGTCCGAAGGACAAGATCAAGCTGATGGCGACCGGCGCGCAGTATCCGGTCGAGCACGTCGGCGTGTTCTCGCCGAAGTCGCGCGATCTGGAGTCGCTGTCCGCGGGGCAGGTGGGCTTCATCATCGCGGGCATCAAGGAACTCGCCGCGACCAAGGTGGGCGATACCGTTACGCATGCGACGAAGCCGGCCGAAGCGCCGCTGCCCGGTTTCAAGGAAGTGAAGCCGCAGGTGTTCGCGGGGCTGTATCCGGTCGAGGCGAACCAGTACGACGCGCTGCGCGATTCGCTCGAAAAGCTCAAGCTCAACGACGCGTCGCTGCAGTACGAGCCGGAAGTTTCGCAGGCGCTCGGTTTCGGTTTCCGCTGTGGCTTCCTCGGCTTGCTGCACATGGAGATCGTGCAGGAGCGGCTCGAACGCGAATTCGACATGGATCTCATCACCACGGCGCCGACCGTGGTGTACGAAGTCGTGCAGCAGGACGGCAGCACCATCATGGTCGAGAACCCGGCGAAGATGCCGGAGCCCTCGAAGATCGTGGAGATCCGCGAGCCGGTCGTCACCGTGAACCTGTACATGCCGCAGGACTACGTGGGCTCGGTCATCACGCTCTGTACACAGAAGCGTGGTAACCAGATCAACATGCAGTACCACGGTCGCCAGGTGCAGCTCACCTACGAAATTCCGATGGCCGAAATCGTGCTCGACTTCTTCGATCGCCTGAAGTCGGTGTCGCGCGGCTATGCGTCGATGGACTACGAGTTCAAGGAGTACCGCAGCTCGGACGTCGTGAAGGTCGACATGCTGATCAACGGCGACAAGGTCGATGCGCTGTCCATCATCGTCCACCGGGCGCAGTCGCAGTACCGCGGCCGCGAAGTGGCGGCGAAGATGCGCGAAATCATTCCGCGCCAGATGTACGACGTCGCGATCCAGGCGGCGATCGGCGCGCACATCATCGCGCGCGAGAACATCAAGGCGCTGCGCAAGAACGTGCTGGCCAAGTGCTATGGCGGTGATATCACGCGCAAGAAGAAGCTTCTCGAAAAGCAGAAGGAAGGCAAGAAGCGGATGAAGCAGGTGGGGTCCGTCGAAATTCCGCAAGAGGCGTTCCTCGCCATCCTGCGGGTCGAAGACAAATAAGACTGCTGCCTTGCCGCGTGCTTTTGCCCGCGCTTCTACCTGTATAACGTTGGATAACGGAAAACTACATGAATTTTGCGCTGATCCTTTTTGTGCTCGTGCTCGTCACGGGTGTCGCCTGGGTTGCCGACAAGCTCGTATTCATGCCGCGCCGCCGCCTCGCCGCCGATGCGGCCGTCGCTGAGTTCGACCGTCAGCAGGAGCGCATCGGCGAGCGCTTCGCCGACGAGAACGCCCCCGTTACGCGTCAGAACCTGCGCAACGAGAAGCTGCGCCAGCCGTGGTGGCTCGAGTACACGGCCAGCTTTTTCCCCGTGATCCTGATCGTGTTCCTCGTGCGCTCGTTCGTCGTGGAGCCATTCAAGATTCCGTCGGGCTCGATGGTGCCGACGCTGCTCGTCGGTGACTTCATCCTCGTGAACAAGTTCGAATACGGCATCCGCATGCCGATCACCAACACGAAGGTCACGCAGGGCCGCACGCCCCAGCGCGGCGACGTCGTCGTGTTCCGCTATCCGAAAGACGAGTCGGTCGATTACATCAAGCGCGTGATCGGGCTGCCGGGCGACGTCGTCGCGTATCAGGACAAGCAGCTCACGATCAACGGCAAGCCGGTGCCCCAGACCCCGCAGGCCGACTACTTCGACGAAGAGCGCATCGGTTACGCGAAGCAGTTCACCGAGGATCTGTCCGGCCGCAAGAACAACATCCTGAACAACCCCGCTGTGCCGCCGTACATCATCGGTGCGGAAGACTATCCGTATCGCGACAACTGCCAGTACAACGCACGCGGTGTGATCTGCAAGGTGCCGCCGGGCAACTACTTCATGATGGGCGATAACCGCGACAACAGCGCCGACAGTCGCTACTGGGGCTTCGCCCCGGACGCGAACATCGTGGGCCGTGCGTTCTTCATCTGGATGAACTTCAGCAACCTGAAGCGCATCGGTTCCTTCGATTGACGGCGCGCGTAACACGCCAGCGCCGATGCGGCCATCGCGCATCGGCGACACGCTTCACGACAGGCACGGTGTGCTCGCACACTACTTGAAGAACCCGCGGTAACCTCGCAACATCCACGCTTTTTCACCGACCGCCCCGCGTTTCCGTCGGGGCGGTCCGGCGCGTTATACTCTGCCCATGCCCCAATCTCCGTTGGAAAGCCGGTTGCGCTACGAATTTCGCAATGCGGAATTGTTGCGCCAGGCTTTGACCCACCGCAGTCACAGTGCCACGCATAACGAACGCCTCGAATTTCTCGGTGATTCCGTTCTGAATTGCGCGGTGGCGGCCCTATTGTTCCAGCGTTTCAGCAAGCTGGACGAGGGCGACCTGTCGCGCGTGCGCGCGAATCTGGTCAAGCAGCAATCGCTCTACGAAATCGCTCAGGCCCTCAATATCGCGGACGGGCTGTGGCTCGGCGAAGGCGAACTGCGCAGCGGCGGCTTCCGCCGTCCGTCGATCCTCGCCGACGCGCTGGAGGCGATCTTCGGCGCGATCTTCCTCGACGGCGGTTTCGACGCGGCCCAGGCGGTCATCAAGCGCCTTTACATCCCGATCCTCGACCACATCGATCCGCGCACGCTCGGCAAGGATTCGAAAACGCTGCTGCAGGAGTATCTGCAGGGGCACAAGATTGCGCTGCCGACCTATACGGTCATCGCGACGCATGGTGCGGCGCACAATCAGCAGTTCGAGGTGGAGTGCACGGTGCCTAAGCTCGACGTGAAGGTGTCGGGGTCCGGCGCGAGCCGAAGGGCGGCTGAGCAGGCCGCGGCGAAGAAGGCGCTTGACGAGGTAATGGCGGCGGCGCCTGCGCTGGTTACCAAGCCGCGTCGCTCGAAGGGGGCGCGCGCGGCCAAGGCGGAGCCCGATGTCGTGCCCGGCGTGACGGGCGTGCAGGGCGCGCTCGATTTGCGTGCGCCGGAGCGTCGCGAGCGCCCCGCGCGCCTGAGCGCGTCCGTTGCCGAGGCGATGGGTCGCGTGCCGCTGTCGCAACAAGGCGCGCCGCTTGCTGTCATTCGCGCGGCACATGTTCAGGAACGCCTCGCCGAGAAGGCCGAAGGCGGCACGCCGCGTCCGGCTTCTTCGGGTGAAAAACCTGCCGAGCGGCTCTCCGCAAAGGCCGAGCACGCACCCGACAAATCCGCCGCCTCCTCTGAGGCCGGTGCAACGTCGGGCCATGCGTCGCATCGCGCGAGCGCGGCAAAGACCGACCTGAAGGCCGATGCGGCCTTGCGTGCTGTCGAGCGCACCGAACCCGGCGCGCAAGCCGCCGAGCCGCGCCCGGCTACGCGCGGCCGCGACGCCGCCGAAACGCCGTCTCCCGGCAATCCGGCCGAGCCCGCCGCCACGTTGCCCGTGCGCGCTGCCGACGCCAGCCACTGACTCAAACTCGCGCGCCATGCGCGAGTCCCGCATTCAACGTTTTCCTTGCCCGGTCCGATCATGAACGCTCCCACCCCTACTCCTGCCGGTTTTCGCTGCGGCATGGTCGCGATCGTCGGCCGGCCTAACGTCGGCAAATCGACGCTAATGAACGCCCTCGTCGGGCAGAAGATCAGCATCACGTCGCGCAAGGCGCAGACCACGCGCCACCGCATCACCGGCATCAACACGATCGACGACGCGCAGTACATCTTCGTCGATACGCCCGGCTTCCAGACCCGCCACAGCTCGGCGCTGAATCGCTCGCTGAACCGTGCGGTCACGTCGACGCTCAGCTCGGTCGACGCCGTGCTCTTCGTCATCGAGGCCGGCCGGTTCGGACCCGACGACCAGAGGGTGCTCGACCTGATTCCGCCGAAGGCGCCGACAATCCTCATCGCGAACAAGATCGACCGCGTGAGCGACAAGGCGACGCTTTATCCGTTCATCGAAGAGATTCAGAAGTTGCGCGAGTACCGCGAGATCGTGCCGCTGTCGGCCAAGGCCCCCGACGATATCAGGCGCCTGCTCGCGACGCTCAAGCCGTATCTGCCCGAAGGCGAGCCGATCTACGGCGAGGACGATCTCACCGATCGCAGCGAGCGCTTCCTTGCCGCTGAAATCCTGCGCGAGAAGGTGTTCCGCTGGACCGGCGACGAGCTGCCGTACACGAGCACCGTGCTCATCGACAAGTTCGAGCAGGAAGGGCGGCTGCGCCGCATCTTCGCGACGATCCTCGTCGAGCGCGACACGCAGAAAGCCATGGTCATCGGCCAGAAGGGCGCGAAGCTCAAGCAGATCAGTACCGAGGCGCGGCTCGACATGGAAAAGCTGTTCGACGGCCCCGTCTACCTCGAAACCTTCGTGAAGGTGAAGAGCGGCTGGGCCGACAACGAAGCCGGGCTGCGCGCCTACGGGTACGAGTAACCGCGTATGAGTGACGGCGAGGCCGCAAGCACTCACGACGCGTGGATGCCGCTCGACGCCTCGAGCGATGAAGCGGCTGCGCCTACGCCCACGCCCGCCGCGCCGCGCCGCAAGCGCGCAAAAGCGCAGTCTTCAACGGGCAACGCTGAGGGCGAGGTCAGCGAGGCTCTGCGCCGCTCGACGACGCCGCGCGCGCCGCGCAGCTCGTCCGTCGATTCGCGCCTCGCCGAGCAGCCCGCCTTCGTGCTGCACAGCTATCCGTATCGCGAAACGAGCCTCGTCATCGACGTGCTGTCGCGCGACCACGGCCGCGTTGCGCTCGTCGCGAAAGGCGCGAAGCGGCCGCATTCGGCGCTGCGCGGCGTGCTGCAGACGTTCCAGCCGCTCGCGCTCTCGTGGACCGGCAAGGGCGAAGTCCGCACGCTCACGGGGGCCGAATGGGTCGGCGGCATGCTGCCGCTCACCGGCGATGCGCTGCTCTGCGGCTTCTACGTGAATGAACTCGTCGTGAAGTTCCTCGCGCGCGAAGACTCGCATCCCGAGTTGTTTCGCCACTACGTCGTGACGCTCACGCGTCTCGCGCACGACGAGCCGCCCGTGCAGGTACTGCGCTCGTTCGAGCGCGTGCTCCTGCGCGAAACCGGCTACGCGCTCGCGCTGAACCGCACCGTGAACCGCAAGGCCGTGATCGCCGAAGGGCGCTATGTGTTCGATCCCGAGCGCGGCGTGCGCGAGGCGTCCGAAGAATGGCCCGCGCAATGGCCCGTGCTTTCGGGCCAGACGTTGCTCGACATGGAAGAGGACGATTACCATCGTCCCCAGACCGTCGCGCAAAGCAAGGCGCTGATGCGTTTCCTGCTGCACACTTACCTTGGCGGCACGCCGCTCGCGACGCGCCAGATCCTGATCGACCTGCAGAACCTATGAGCTTCTTCCTGACTTCGCCTCAAGTGATCGACCTCGGTGTGAATATCGATCACGTCGCCACGCTGCGCAATGCGCGCGGCACGGCCTATCCCGATCCGGTCCGCGCGGCGCTCATGGCCGAGGAAGCGGGCGCCGATGTCATTACGCTGCATCTGCGCGAGGACCGCCGGCATATCGTCGACGCGGACGTGCGCGCGCTGCGCCCGCTGCTGAAAACGCGCATGAACCTTGAATGCGCGGTGACCGCCGAGATGCTCGACATCGCGTGCGAAATCAAGCCGCAAGACGTTTGCCTCGTGCCCGAGAAGCGCCAGGAACTGACGACCGAGGGCGGTCTCGACGTCGCCGGGCATTTCGATGCCGTCGCTGCCGCATGCCGGCAGCTTGCGGAGGCGGGCGTGCGCGTATCGCTCTTCATCGACCCGGAAGAAACGCAAATTCGCGCGGCGCACGAGAGTGGCGCTCCGGTCATCGAACTGCACACCGGCCGTTACGCCGAAGCCCACGACGCGGGCGAGCAGGAGCGCGAGTTCGAGCGCGTCGTGCGCGGCGTGAATTGCGGCATCGGTCTCGGATTGAAGGTCAACGCGGGCCACGGCCTGCATTACACGAACGTGCAGCAGATCGCGGCGATCGAAGGCATCGACGAGCTGAACATCGGCCATGCGATCGTCGCGCACGCGGTCTTCGCGGGCTGGGACAATGCGGTCCGCGAGATGAAGGCGATCATGGTCGCGGCGCGCCTCGGCGCCCGCGCGTAATCCACTGCAGCGCGCCGCGGCGTCGGTCCGTCCGTCATGCGGGCGCGAACACGCCGCATCGCGAAGAGGGGCATATGGCGATCTACGGCATCGGCACCGACATCATTCAGGTGAGCCGCGTCGCGGCGGTCATGGAGCGCACGAAAGGGCGCTTTGCATCGCGTGTGCTCGGCCCGGACGAAATGGCGGTCTACGAGGCGCGCAAGGCACGCTCGGCGGCGCGCGGGCTCGCGTATCTGTCCACGCGGTTTTCAGCGAAAGAGGCGTTCTCGAAGGCGATCGGACTCGGCATGCATATGCCGATGACCTGGCGCGCCGTGCAGACCCTCAACGAGCCGGGCGGCAAGCCGGTGATGGTCGCGTCGGGGCCGCTCGCGCTATGGCTCGGCGAGCGCGGTATCACGATGAGCGTGACGATCAGCGACGAACACGACTACGCCGTCTCGTTCGTGATCGCCGAAACGGGTGAACCCGCCCGATGACCCGGCAGCCGCGCTGCTTCTACACATAACGAATCGATGAAGAGACTTCCTGGACCGGTGATGCTCGACGTGGTCGGCAAGACGCTGACCGAAGATGACGTGCGCCGCCTCGCCCACCCGATGACGGGTGGCGTGATCCTGTTCGCGCGTCACTACGAGAGTCGTGCGCAGCTCGTCGCGCTCACCGACGCGATCCGCGCCGTGCGTGAGGACTTGCTGATCGCCGTCGATCACGAAGGCGGCCGCGTGCAGCGCTTTCGCACCGACGGCTTCACGGTGCTGCCCGCGATGGGGCGCCTCGGCGAGCTGTGGGACAAGGACGTGCTGCTTGCGACGAAGGTCGCGACGGCCGTCGGCTACATCCTCGCGGGTGAGCTGCGCGCGTGCGGCATCGACCTGTCGTTCACACCGGTGCTCGACCTCGGCTACGGGCAGTCGAGGGTGGTGGGCGACCGGGCGTTCCATCGCGATCCGCGCGTGGTCACGCTGCTCGCGAAGAGCCTGAATCACGGTCTCGCGCTGGCGGGCATGGCGAATTGCGGCAAGCATTTCCCCGGGCATGGCTGGGCGACGGCGGATTCGCACGTCGCGGTGCCGGTCGACGACCGGCCGCTGGACGCGATCCTCGGCGAGGACGCGATGCCGTACGACTGGCTCGGACTCTCGCTGGCGGCGGCGATGCCGGGGCACGTGATCTATCCGAAGGTCGATTCGAAGCCTGCGGGTTTTTCTCGCGTCTGGGTGCAGGAGATCCTGCGCGGCAAGCTGCGCTTCACGGGCGCCGTCTTCAGCGATGATCTGTCGATGGAAGCCGCGCGTCAGGGCGGCACGTTGACCGAAGGCGCGCGCGCCGCGCTCGAAGCGGGCTGCGACATGGTGCTGATCTGCAACCAGCCCGACGAAGCGGAGAAGGTGCTGGACGCATTGCGCGTCGCGGAGCCGACGCGCGCCGCGCGGGACTCGGCGAAGCGCATTCGCCGCATGCAGCCGCGCGGCAGGGCGCTGCGCTGGGACAAGCTCGTTGCGGAGCCGGCTTATCTCGCCGCACAGGCGTTGCTGCGCAGCGTGCTGCCGTGACGTAAGCATCGAGCCCGCCACGCGGCGATTCGACAAAGCCACAAAGCAAAAGGCCACCCGTGGGGGCGGCCTTTTATTTCTCTTTTATTTTTCGGCACAGCGTGCCGGCTCAGTTCATCCGCATCCGTTGCAGCTTGTTGTAGAGCGTTTTCGGGCTGATGCCGAGCAGCGACGCCGCGCGATGCCGCGTGCCGCCCACCGCGTCGAGCGTCGCGCGGATCAGCATCTCTTCGACGTCGGCGAGCGGCGTGCCCACGGTCACCTGCACGCGTCCGCCGCTCACGTCGCGCGCGAACGCGCCGTTGCTTTCTTCGGCCTGGAGCGTTTCGATCACGTCGCCCGATGCGTCGTACGCGTCGCGCACGCGCTCGCGCAATTCGCGCACGTTGCCCGGCCAGTCGTAGGCGAGGCATTCGCGGACGAACGACGGCGCGATCAACCGTGTTCCGCCCGTGCCGCGCGCGTGCGCTTCCTGATTGAGTTCGTCGACCCAGGCGGAAGCGAGCAGCGCGGCATCGTCGTCGCGCTCGCGCAGCGGCGGCAGCGCGAGCGCGGCCGCGTCGAGGCGCATCCACAGTTCTTCGTCGAGCAGGCCGCGCGCGATCGCATCGCGCGGTGCGGCGCGTGTGGCGGCGATCAGCCGGAAGTCCATCCCGACTTCGTTGTTGCCGCCGACGCGCATGAACGTCTGCGAATCGAGCGCGCGCAGCAGCATCTCCTGCTGGTCGCGCGGCAGGCCAGTGATTTCGTCGATGAAGAGCGTACCGCCGCTCGCCAGATCGGCGAGTCCCGGCTCGCGCTGGTCCGCGCCGCTGAACGCGCCGCGCTCGTGACCGAACAGCACGCTCGCGAGCGGCCGGCCGCTTGCAGCGTCGTCGCCTGGCGTGTGCCCGTTCCACACGATGAACGGCCCCTTGCGGCGCCGGCTCAGCTGATGGAGCGTGCGCGCGGCCACTTCCTTGCCGGTGCCGGCTTCGCCGTGAACGAGGATCGCGGATTCGGTCGGCGCGAGCTGTTCGAGCGCATCGTAGACATGCTGGATCGCGCTGCTGCGGCCGAGCATCGGACCGAAGCGGCCGATCCCGCGCAACGCGGCGCGCAGCGAGCGGACCTCTTCGGTCAGTTCGTACGGGCGCGGGATGCGCGCGAGCAGGCTGCGCAAGCGCGGGATGTTGACGGGCTTGAGCAGGTAGTCCCAGATGCCGTGGCGCAGGCCCTCGATCGCGCTTTCGACGGTGGCGTTGCCGGTCATCACGATCACGGGCAGCGCGCTGCCGGGCGGCTGGGCCGGCAGGTGATGGAGCAGGTCGAGTCCGCCGCCGTCCGGCAGGTTCAGGTCGACGAGCACGACATCGGGGATGAAGCGCGCGAGCGCGGCCCGCGCGTCGGCGAGCGTGGCGGCGGTGTCGACCGAGAAACCGTCGGCGGCCAGTATCGCGGACAGGCCGGACAGACTGTTGGGATCGTCTTCGACAATCAGTGCGTGTGGCATGGCGAGTGCGACGTTACGGATGATTGAAGGCTGGGGACTCGCGCGCCGCAGTCCGGATGCGGCGCGTAACGGTCGGGTCCAGCAGGTAAATTCGATGCAGGCAATTTAGTTTCGTCCGGGTTCTCACTTGCCGCCATGAGCTGCCTGCGCAGGCCGGTGGCTGGTTTGTGTTACGCGTCGTGTGTCACGCGGTTGCCGATCCCACAACGCAGCAGAAACCATGCCGCGGGTCCTGCATTGCCGGATCGTATCGTGAAATATTTGCGAATAGACAAACTGGGTAAAGATTTCCGGTCGCACTTACCAAAATACACGTTCGGGAAAAAAAGAAAAAGCGCCCACGGGGGGCGCTTTTTTTCCACTCGCCGCGCAGGAGCGCGGCGTGCCGTGCCGGATGCTTACGCGCGGCTGCGGTATTCGTTCGTACGCGTGTCGATTTCGATCTTGTCGCCGATGCTGCAGAAGAGCGGCACTTGCAGTTCGAAGCCGGTGTTCAGCTTGGCTTGCTTCATGACCTTGCCCGACGACGTGTCGCCCTTGACGGCCGGTTCCGTGTAGATGATTTCGCGGACCAGCGTGGTCGGCAGTTCGACCGAGATGGCCTTCTCGTTGTAGAACACGACTTCGCAGGCCATGCCGTCCTGGAGGTAGTTCAGGGCGTCGCCCATCATCTCGCCTTCGACTTCGAACTGGTTGTAGTCGGCGTCCATGAACACGTACATCGGGTCGGCGAAGTACGAGTACGTCACTTCCTTGCGGTCCAGCACGACGACGTCGAACTTGTCGTCCGCCTTGTACACGGTTTCCATGCCCGCGCCGGTCAGCAGGTTCTTGAACTTCATCTTCACGACGGCGGAGTTGCGGCCCGATTTGTTGTAGTCGGCCTTCTGCACGACCATGGCGTCGTTACCGATCATCACGACATTGCCGGTGCGGAGTTCCTGTGCGGTCTTCATAAAACAGTCCTGTCCAGATTAAGTAGCTTCGAGTGTGCTCGACGGCAAACGTCGCAAGCGGGTTCGGATGCTGCGATCCGGGAAAAAGGGCGCGATTGCGCCGTACTTGCGATACCCGTCGCCGCGAATCTTTTAGCGTGTCATGCAGCGAACGCCGTCATGAACCCGCTTGTTACGGTTGCCGTCGGATAACCGCTTATTTTAACTGACTTTTTGCGAACTCGGCGAGATTTCCAGCGAGGTCGCCAGCCTGCGCGAGATCGGCGGCCCAGGATGCCGCGCGGCTCTCTAATTCCGGCAGATGGCGCGCGAAATCGGCCCAGTCGGGCGCGCCGTGACCGTTCCACGCGTGCCAGAAGCGCTTGAGCGCGGTACGTGCCCGGGTGGGCAGCGACCGGGCGTAGTGATCGAGCGCGGCGTCGAGTTTGGGCAGATGGGCGTCGTCGGCCTGTGGGTAGATGTGCCACACGAATGGCCGCGCGGCCCACTGCGCGCGGATGAACGAGTCTTCGCCGCGGACGAAGTTCACGCTGCTCGCCCACAGCAGCTGGTCGTAGCCGGCCTGCTCCGTGAACGCGAGGCTGTGCGCGTGCAGGTTGCCGAGCGTGGCGCGTGCTCCGGCTTCGAACGCGGGGAGGCCGAAGAAGCGCGCCACGGCGCCCGACACGCGGCCTTGCGGCACGAGCAGCACGATCTGCGTCGCACTGTCGCGCCACTGCGCGAGCACGCTGTCGAGTGCGGGATTCTCATAGGCGAAGAGCGAAATCACCGTCGCGTCGGGGGTGGGCGGCGGGCCGCCGGTGGCGCGCTGCCACCAGGCGGCGCGCGCGGCGGGCGATTGCGCGAAGTCTGCGCGAGCGGCGTCGAGTTCGCGCTCCTTGAGCACGCCGCCCGTGCCGGGTCCGAGTCCGGGAAAGAAAAAGTGCTTGGTGAGCGGGTAGCGCGGGTGCGGGGACGGACGCAGATGGAAATCGGCGACCCAGTCCTCCGCGCTCAGGTACTCCAGATTGAGCCATACGGGGCGCCGCGCGCGTTCGGCCATCGCCGCGACGTAGACCGGCGGCAGTTCGCACGCGAACGCCTCGATCACGACGTCGGCGATCTGCAGCGTGTTGCCCGCGTGCGTAGGCTCGTGCCAGTGCTCGACGACGATGCCTTCGACGGTCTGCGTCGCGCATGCCGTGTCGAGCGCCGGGTAGAGCTTCTCGAACGCGTGCAGATCGTCGACGAACAGACGCACCTGCCAGTCATGCTCGCGCGCGAGCTGGCGTGCGAGCCGCCAGCACACGCCGATGTCGCCGAAGTTGTCGATCACGGCGCAGAAGATGTCGCAGGCGATGCTGCCGGGCATTGCGGCAGCGTTGGGAGCGGGTGTGTCGGTCATGGCGTGCACGTGTGTGCGAAAGATTGCAGGTCGAACGGTGTGTCCACGCGACGGCCTTTGCAGCCGGTTCGGCCCGGCGCGGAATGATCTAAACTGGCGATTCTAGGATACCCCCGGACAAAACCCTCACCAACCCGCGTCAAGTGCATGAATGCGCGTGAAGGTTGCATGAGCGCGTCGCGACGGACGACGCGGCCTGTCCCCCGAGCCCCCGACACTGGATGACCGATTCCGAAGTTTTCGACCCGAAGAAGACGCTGTCGCAACTGCCGCATCTGCCCGGCGTCTATCGCTATTACGACGCGCAGGGCGCGGTGCTCTACGTCGGCAAGGCGCTCGACCTGAAGAAGCGCGTGTCGAGCTACTTCACGAAGACGCAGCTCTCGCCGCGCATCGCGATGATGGTGACACGCATCGTGCGCATCGAGACCACGGTCACGCGCTCCGAAGCCGAAGCGCTGCTGCTCGAAAACAACCTCATCAAGGCCCTCACGCCGCGCTACAACATCTTGTTTCGCGACGACAAGTCGTATCCGTTCCTCAAGCTCACGGGCCACAAGTTCCCGCGCATGGCGTACTACCGCGGCGCCGTCGATCGCAACAACCAGTACTTCGGGCCGTTTCCGAGCGCGTCGGCGGTGCGCGAGAGCATCCAGATCCTGCAGCGCGTGTTCCAGTTGCGCACCTGCGAGGACTCGGTGTTCAACAACCGCACGCGGCCGTGCCTGCTGCATCAGATCGGACGTTGCACGGCGCCGTGCGTCGGCGCGATCAACGAGGAGGATTACGCGCGCGACGTGAGCAATGCCTCGCGATTCCTGCTCGGGCGGCAGAACGAAGTGATGAAGGAGCTCGAAACGAAGATGCACTCTTTCGCCGCCGAGCTGAAGTTCGAGCAGGCGGCGTCCGTGCGTAACCAGATGAGTTCGCTCGCGACGGTGCTGCATCAGCAGGTGATCGAGACGGGCAGCGAGAGCGACGTCGACATCCTCGCCGTCGTGGCGCTGGGCGGGCGCGTCTGCGTGAACCTCGCGATGGTGCGCGGCGGGCGGCATCTCGGCGACAAGGCGTATTTCCCGGCGCACGTCGAACGCGCGTTGACGGACGAGGAGGGCGGCGTGGCGGAAAGCGTCGATAGCGAGGCGGTTTTGGCGGCGTCGGCGCTGACCTCGTTGCCGTCGCTCGCGCGCAGGGCGCTCGAAGCGGCGGCGGGGCTGTCGGCCGTGCGGCAAGACGGCAGTGACTCGCCATCCGACGAGGACACCGCACCCAATCCGCTCGCAATCGCGGAAGACCTGCCGCCGGAGGCGGAAACGGAAACGGCCGGCGCCGGGCAAGCCGCTGGCGAAAGCGGCGAAGACACCGCGGCAGCGCCAGCATCGGCTGGCCGCAAGAAGGGCGAGGTCGGCATCGAATCGGAGGTGCTCGACGCGTTCATCGCGCAGCATTACTTCGGTCATCGCGTGCCGCCGGTGCTCGTCGTGAGCCATCCGCCCGCGAACCGCGAACTGGCGGACGTGCTCGCCGAACAGGCCGGCCACAAGGTCACGCTGCTGCGCCAGCCGCAGGGCCAGAAGCGCGCGTGGCTCGCCATGGCCGAGCAGAACGCGCGGCTCGCGCTCGCGCGGCTGCTCTCGGAGCAAGGCTCGCAGCAGGCGCGCACGCGCTCGCTCGCGCAGATGCTCACGCTGGAACTCGACGATCTCGCGCATCTGCGTATCGAATGCTTCGACATCAGCCACACGATGGGCGAGGCGACCCAGGCGTCGTGCGTGGTCTATCACCATCACAAGATGCAGTCGGGCGAGTACCGCCGCTACAACATCACGGGCATTACGCCCGGCGACGACTACGCGGCGATGCGCCAGGTCCTCACGCGCCGCTACGAGAAGATGATCGCGCAGGCCGCGAGCAACGAAACCGGTGAGTCGCAGTCGCAGCCCGGCGCCGACCCGGCCGATCCCACGGCGATCCCCGAAGGCGCGGAGGCGGCCGCGACGGGCGGCCTGCTGCCGAACATCGTGCTGATCGACGGCGGCAAGGGCCAGGTGGAAGTCGCGCGGCAGGTGTTCACTGAACTGGGGCTTGATCCTGCGATGCTGGTCGGCGTCGCGAAGGGCGAGGGCCGCAAGGTTGGCCTGGAGACGCTCGTGTTCGCCGACGGCCGCGCGCCGCTCGAACTCGGCAAGGAGAGTGCGGCGCTGATGCTTGTCGCGCAAATCCGCGACGAGGCACACCGTTTCGCCATCACGGGCATGCGCGCGAAGCGCGGCAAGACGCGCCAGACCTCGCGGCTCGAAGAACTCGAAGGCGTCGGCGCGAAGCGGCGCCAGCGCCTGCTCGCACGCTTCGGCGGACTGCGCGGCGTGATGGCGGCGAGCGTCGAGGATCTGGCGAGCGTCGAGGGTATTTCACACTCGCTTGCCGAGCAGATTTACCGGCAGCTTCACTGAACCGGGGCGCGCCCGCCGGGCGCGTCCTTACAGTTGCTTGTGGCAGGTGCGACGACACGGCACAATTGCAACTCCCTCGACAGACAGCGCCCGCCGATGCCGTTCAATATTCCAATTCTCCTGACGTGGCTGCGGATCGTGCTGATCCCGCTCGTGGTCGGCGTGTTCTACCTGCCTCAGACAATGCTGACTCCGATGCACCAGAACACAGCGGCGATGCTGATCTTCGTGCTGGCGGCGCTCACCGACTGGTTCGACGGCTATCTCGCGCGCAAGTGGAACCAGACGTCGGCGTTCGGCGCGTTCCTCGATCCCGTCGCCGACAAGCTGATGGTCACCGCGGCGCTCCTGATACTCGTGCATCTCGAGCGGCTCGATGCGGCGATCGCGCTCGTGATCGTCGGACGCGAGATCGCGATTTCGGCGCTGCGCGAATGGATGGCGCAGATCGGGGCGTCGAAGAGCGTTGCGGTGAATTCGCTCGGCAAGTTCAAGACCGCGTGTCAGATGGTTGCGATTCCGATGCTGCTCTTCTACGCGCCGCTTACAATCGGCGGCGTGACGCTGTTCGATTCGCGCGTGTGGGGCTCGTGGCTCATCTACGTTGCGGCGTTCCTCACGATCTGGTCGATGCTCTACTACATGAAACTCGCGTGGCCGCAGATCCGCGAGCGCGGAAGTCTGTAGGCGCTCGGCGGTCACGCCGCTGCAAAAAAGATTGCGCAGAGGGGTTGACACGATTCAGTGCCTTATACATAATCTCACTTCTCCGCTGCACGACGCAGTAACAAGCGAGCAGATGCGGTGGAGATAGCTGAAGATAAGCGCGAGATAGAAGGGTTATCGAGTTTATCGGCGGCAAAATGCGGGAGTAGCTCAGTTGGTAGAGCGCAACCTTGCCAAGGTTGAGGTCGCGAGTTCGAGACTCGTCTCCCGCTCCAGAATTCAGGTGCAGCGTTCTAATGAGCGTGGCATCGCAGGCAGGATCCAGCAGTACAACGCGGGAGTAGCTCAGTTGGTAGAGCGCAACCTTGCCAAGGTTGAGGTCGCGAGTTCGAGACTCGTCTCCCGCTCCAGGTACCCCGGGGAAGCAGCGCTTCCCCTTTTGTTTCGCGGGCCTTGATCAGTATGTCGGGCCGTCGTCGAAATCTGTCCGGTCGTTGTGGGTGCAAGCAAGCCTGACGTATCGGCAGTCCGCTTCTGGCGCGATAGCAAAGCGGTTATGCAGCGGCCTGCAAAGCCGTGTAGGCCGGTTCGACTCCGGCTCGCGCCTCCAAGTTGTAAAAGAAAAAGCCCTGATTCGTCAGGGCTTTTTCTTTTTCGCGTCTGCGATTCCCGTCAGGCTTGCGCCGCCTCGCGTTGCGTAAAGTCGCGCGCGGTTTCTCCGATCATCCTCGATCCATCCCCGTCGATTTATTTCTGCGCAATCGCGGCAAGTTGCCGCATGCGGGCTCAATACGGCCCGAAAGTGGCGACACCCGTCGAGCACATCGAGGACCGCACAACCACCCACATCGAACCGGCTGACCGCCACCGAAATCGCGTTCGACGAAGCCGACACTCGACGCTAATCCCTTGTCAACGCTGGGGTTGTTCTCCCCCGCACGACCACGGTACGCCACGCCTGCGGGGTTCGATCGGCGTTGCGGCGAAATGGCACGGAAAGCGCGCAGCAGCCTCTCATGGGGCCGTAAATCCTTATTTCATCGGGCTTTTTGCCACACCCTTCACAGTACCCGATGACGAATCACGCCTTTACACGCGTTGGGGAAGCAAACTATGATTCCGTTAAACATGCATCGACAATGCATCTTTAAAGATCTGCGGCGAGTGGTCTCCGACGCAGACACCGTTCCTGCAATTCATCCCTTTCAAGAAAAAAGGAGAAGGGAATATGCGTTCCAGTTCCACACTTCGGTTATGGAAATGGCTAGGGTTTATCTGCCTTTTGTCATTTGCCACGTTACTTTGGATAGGTCGGGAGATTTACCTGATCGCGCCTCCGATCCCGAGCGCAGTCGTGAGCGAGAACGGCAACGTTCTGTTCACGGGTGGGCAGATTCAGCGCGGGCAGCAGGTCTGGCTGGCCGCAGGCGGCCAGCAGGTTGGTACGGTCTGGGGCCACGGCAGCTACGTCGCTCCCGACTGGTCGGCGGACTGGCTGCATCGTGAAGCCATCACGCTGCGCGATGTTTGGGCGCAAAAGGAGTTCGGCCATCCGTATGACGCACTGACGGCGGACCAGCAAGGCACGCTCGACTCGCGTCTTAAGCGCGAAATGCGCGTGAACCGCTATGACGCCGCGAGCGGCCACCTCACGGTGACCGATGCTCGTGCGGATGCGATCCGCGACGTCTCGGGCCACTTTGAATCGCTGTTCGGTACGGACCCCGCATTCGACAAGCTGCGCGACCAGTACGCGATGAACGCCGGCTCCGTGCCGGGCGCAGACGACCGTACGGCACTGGCAGCGTTCTTCTTCTGGTCGTCCTGGTCAGCCACGACCGATCGTCCGGGTCAAGCCATCACGTACACGAACAACTGGCCGCATGAGCCGCTCGTCGACAATACCCCGACCGTTGCTAACGGCATGTGGTCGATCGCGAGCGTGATTCTCCTGCTCGCCGGTATCGCCGGCATGATCTGGTATCACACGATTCACCGCGACCAGGAAGAAGGCGAGATCGCCGCGCCGGCCGAAGATCCGCTCTTCAACGTCAAGACGACGCCCTCGATGCGCGCGACGAAGAAGTACTTCTACGTCGTGATCGGTCTGATGCTTACGCAGGTCGCCATGGGCTCGCTGACGGCGCACTATGCCGTGGAAGGCCACAGCTTCTTCGGCGTTCCTATCGCGAATTTCCTTCCCTGGGTTGTGAGCCGCACGATTCACACGCAGTTCGGCGTTCTCTGGATTGCCACGGCGTGGCTCGCGACGGGTCTCTACATCGCACCGCTGCTCTCCGGAAAAGAACCTCCGCTGCAGAAGCTTGGTGTGGACGTACTGTTCTGGGCGCTGCTCTTCATCGTGGTGGGTTCGACGGCCTGCGGCTGGCTCGGCTCGCTCCAGCACCGCGGCACGTCGTTCGCCTTCTGGATCGGCAATCAAGGCCTCGCTTACACGAGCATGGGCCGTGTCTGGCAACTGCTGCTGTTCGTCGGTCTGCTGTTCTGGGTGTTCCTGCTGGGCCGCGCGTTGATGCCGGCGCTCAAGAATCCGAAAACGAGCGGTCGCGGCATCATCATGATGATGTTCCTGTCGGCAACCTGCATCGGCTTGTTCTATGCATCGTCGCTCGCCTGGGGTCAGAACACGCACTACTCGATGATCGAGTACTGGCGCTGGTGGCTTGTCCACCTCTGGGTCGAAGGCTTCTTTGAAGTGTTCGCGACCGCTGTTATCGCGCTCATCTTCTCGCGCCTTGGTCTGATCCGCGCCGAAAGCGCGAACCGCGCGATCGTCATGGAAACCATCGTCTTCCTGTTCGGCGGCATTCTCGGCACGTTGCACCACCTGTACTTCACGGGCACCGCGACGGCTGTCATCGCGTTCGGCGCCGTGTTCTCCGCGTTCGAAGTGGTGCCGCTCGCCCTCATCGGTTTCGAAGGCTGGCATACGTATCGCCGGACCCAGGCTGCTCCGTGGGTTCAGACGTACAAGTGGGTGATTCTCTGCTTCGTCGCAGTCGGTGTCTGGAATACGGTGGGCGCAGGTCTGCTCGGCTTCTCGATCAATCCGCCGATCTCGCTCTACTACGTGCAGGGCCTGAATATCACCCCGGCACACGGCCACGCAGCGCTCTTCGGCGTGTACGGCATGCTCGGTATCGGCCTGATGCTGTTCTGCCTGCGCGGGATGTCCGCTCGCGAAGCATGGGACGACTCGCTGCTCAAGCCGGCATTCTGGGCGCTCAACATCGGTCTGTTCATGATGGTGTTCCTCTCGATCCTGCCGTCGGGGATCTACGAAGCCTGGGCCTGCGTGAGCAAGGGTCTCTGGTATGCACGTTCGCCTGAGATCATCCACGCACCGATCATGCAGACGCTGGTCTGGATGCGCGTGCCTGGCGACATCACGTTTGCTGTCGGCGTGCTGTACCTCGGCTGGTTCGCACTGCGCCTTCTCGGCGGTTCGCCCAAGGCGCCGCAGCAAGTGGCTGCCAAAGGCGCCGCGGAAAAGCGCGTCACGCAACGCGTTTGATTGACGGGCGACGGTGCCGGCCAGCTTGTTCCGGCCGGCGCCCCGCCCTGGTTCAATAACAGGAGAGATGGCCATGACGACGTCCGCATCCGTCCAAACCGCGCTGCCGGGTGAAAGCGAAGTCCGCGAAGCCCTGCGATATGTGATCGATCCCGAGGTCGGCGTGAACGTCGTCGACCTCGGTCTCGTCTATCGCATAGGCGTGAGTGCGGAGGCGGTGCAAATCGATATCACGATGACGTCGCCCGCCTGCCCGATGGGCGAGATGATTCTCGACGACGTGAGGGAAGTGCTCGACGCCCTCGCGCCCGAGGGAATGGCTATCGAAGTCAACCTTGTCTGGGAACCGCCATGGGACCCATCCAGGATGAGCGACGCGGCCCGTCGGGTACTCGGGTGGTAGGGCACGCGATGCACCCGCCGGTTCTGAAACCCGCGCGCCAGCAGGCGGAGCAAGCCTCGCGGGCGGCGACTGCGACGCGTCGGTCACGCCTGCGATTCGTGCCCCGCGTATTGCTCGGCGCGGCGATCGTCGCGACGCTGCTGTGCGGTCTTGCGACCGGTCTTGCCCGCCTCGGCGTGGCGTTGCCGGCGCATGCCGTTTCGAGATCGGCGTGGCACGGCGTGTTGATGATTCCGGCTTTCTTCGGCGCAGTCATCAGCGTCGAGCGTGCTGTCGCGGTCGGGCGTGCATGGTGCTTTGCGGCGCCTGTTGCCGCGGTGCTTGGCGGCCTGCTGCTGCTGGCTGGCGCGCCCGTTGCGCTCACTCAGGCGGCGCTGCTGGCCGGGTCTGTTGTTCTGCTCGTCGGCAGCATCTCCGTGTTGCGCCGGCAGGTCGCGCTCTACCTGATCGCGCTTGTCATTGCCTCTGCGTGCTGGAGTGTCGGCAACCTGGTGTGGATCGTCTCCGGCGATCCGCTCGCCGGGGTGCCCGGCTGGCTCGCGTTTCTCGTTCTGACGATCGTCGCCGAACGGCTCGAATTGATGCGTATGCGGCCCATGCGGCCCGTGGCGCCTTACCTGTTCAGCGGTTGCGTCGCGCTCTTATTGGCGGGGCTCATTCTCGCGATCTGGCAGCCGGGCATCGGCCTGCGCATGTTCTCGGCAAGCATGCTGCTGATGGCGTTGTGGCTCGCGAAGTACGACATCGCGCGCTATACCGTTCGGCAGCAAGGTCTTACTCGCTTCATCGCCGTCGCGCTGCTGTCCGGTTACGGATGGTTCGCTGCGAGCGGCCTGCTTGGGCTCGACGGTGCGCTCGCCATCGGACACCCGTGGCACGACGCGGCGCTGCACGCGCTGACGCTCGGCTTCGTGTTCTCGATGGTGTTCGGCCACGCGCAGATCATTCTCCCCGCCGTCACACGCGTGCGCGTCAAGTACAGCCCGCTCTTTTACGTGCCGCTCGTGTTCCTGCACGCCGCCGTGGCTGTACGCGTGACCGGCGTCCTGTCCGGCGATTTCGCCCTGAGACGCTTCGGCAGCGAAGCTGCTGCCGCTGCGCTCGTGACCTTCATTTTCGTTCTGCTAACGGCGATCTTGTCCGCGCGCCGGAGCAAGCGATAAACGGGGCGATCGAACCGGTTTTTTTCTTCATGCAACACCGGCGTAACAGCGCCAACCTGCCTGTCCAACGTTACGACGCGGACTTGCGTCAATTTTTTAGACGGAGCCTCACATGACCGAAACCACTAACCGCAATGCATTCGTCTTCGATGCGCGCGGCATCTCCAAGCGTTTCCGCCACGCCGCGATTTTCGGCGCGCTGGAATCGCTCGAACACGGCGAAACGATGCGTTTCGTGAACGATCACGATCCGATTCCGCTGCTACGCCAGATTCAGACGCGCTACGGCGCTCAGGTGGACATTCAGTACCTGGAGCGCAATCCCGAGCAAGTCGTGATCGACTTCACGGTTTCGGCCGGAGCCGGAGCTGGCGCTGGCGCCGCGGCCACGCAGTCGCATGGCGACACGGGCGGCTGTGCCGGTGGTTCGGGCACGAGCTGCGGCTGCAGCGGCGGTTGAGCTGACCGGCAGGCTCGCGTTTTGTCGAGCCGCGCGAATCAACGTGAATCAACACGAATTCGCGCGAGGAGCCGGTCCAGTGCCGGCACAAGCCTGCATAGCGCGACGCGCCGCAGATAATGCGGCGCGTTGAAGGGTGTCGGTCGGGCACGGCATAATCGTGGCTCGACATGACGCTCGCTGGAAATCAACGATGACTACGCAGTCTCCCGCCTTGCCGCTTCCGCAATTCGACTGGCGCTGGAAAGCTTTCGATGCGCTCGAATCCCGTGAAGTCTACGAGATGCTGAGGGCGCGCTCGGAGGTGTTCGTCTTTGAGCAGAACTGCGTCTATGGCGATGTCGACGGTCTCGATATCGCCGCGTGGCACCTCTTCGCGTGGGATATAGCGGGCGAGCGGCCCGCGATTGCGGGCTATCTGCGCGTACTGCTGCCCGATTCGACCGATCCCGATGTGCGTATCGGCCGCGTGCTGACCACGGCGCGCTATCGCGGCATCCGGCTCGGCAATGCGTTGCTCGAACGCGCGATCCGCCATATCGAAAAGCAGTGGCCCCGCGTGCCGATGCGCCTGCACGCGCAGGCGCACCTGCAGAAGTTCTACGGGGCGTTCGGCTTCCGGCCGATTTCGGAAATTCACGACGAAGACGGCATCCCGCACGTGTGGATGCGCTCGGAGTAAGCGTCGCGCTCCGGGTTTATCGCGAGCCGCTTGCCTGCGTCACTGCTGCGCGGGCGATTTCACCGTGAAGGGCGTGTCGAGCGTCTCGCCGTCCGAGAATTGCAGTTTCACATGCACCGTGTCGCCGGGCGCGACCTTGTGCTTCGCCTGCTCCAGCATCAGGTGATAGCCGCCAGGCGCTACCGACACCGATCCGTGCGCCGGCACCGTCAGCGCGTGCACCATCACCATCTTCTGCGTCGATCCATCCGGGATCGTCCGATGCAGCATCACGCTGGCGTAGTCGTCGCTCGTGACGCGCACGAGATCGACGCTTTTGTCGCCGTCATTTTTGAGCGTCACGTAGCCCCCCGCGGGCAGGTTGTCCGGCAGCCAGCGCACCCACGCATCCTGCGCGCTGATCGTCGTGCCGGCGGCGTGCGCAGCGGGCGCGAACGTTGCGAAGGCGCAGGCGAGCGAGCAGGCCAACGTCGCGGTGAGGGATTGCAGTTTCTTCGTCATGAGGATTCCTGTTGCGGGTGGGGCATGAAGCCGGAACGGCGGTGCTTTGCGGCGGCCTGCGCGGATGAAGATGGGGATGGCGATGCGGCGGTGTGCTGGCAAAGCAAAGGCTGTCCCGGTATGTCGATTCGTGACGCGTCTTGAGCCGCGGCACGAGTTGTGCTGCGTGCCCCCGGGACTGTAGCAAAATCGCGGATGCGCCGCCTTGGGCGGCCGGATGCGGTGTCGACCAGGGTCAATTTGCCGCGCTGTGACCGCGCGGCCCGCGAACCCCAGACCGTCGCCCAAAACCTTACGTTCTCGAAAATCCGGTGAAGGCGCGGTAAGATGCGCACACTTTCTCCACCGGCTCGACGCGCCGCCGGAACGCTACCTGGCAAGCGCCGATGGGCGAAACACACGGAATGCAAGCACTCCCGGCTGTATTGCCGCCTGATCAGACGGCTTTCTTCTTCGACTTCGACGGCACGCTCGTCGAACTCGCACCGACGCCCGACGGCGTGCTGGTGCGTCCCGACCTGCTCGCGCTCCTTGCCGAGCTGCGGCGCGTGACGCACGGCGCGGTGGCGGTCGTGTCGGGGCGCGGCATCGACAGCATCGACGCGTTCCTCGGCATGCCGGACCTGCCGGTGGCGGGCCTGCACGGCGCCGAGCGCCGCGATGCCAATGGCGACACGCAGCGCGTGGGTTTCAACGATCAGCGGCTCCTGCACATGGAGCAGGTGCTCGCGGAAGTCGTCCGTACGCATCCGGGCATGCTGCTCGAAATCAAGGGCGCCGCGCTGGCGCTGCATTACCGCAATGCGCCTGAATTCGAGGGCGCCGCGCGCGAGGCGACCACGCATCTTGCCGGCGAATACGCCGATGCCTACGTGCTGCAGCCCGGCAAGATGGTCTATGAGATCAAGCCGAAGGACGTCGACAAGGGCCGCGCGCTGCGCGCTTTCCTCGACGAGCCGCCGTTCGCGGGCCGCCGTCCGGTCTTTGCCGGCGACGACCTGACCGACGAGAAGGGCTTCGCGGTCGTCAACGCGCAGCACGGGCTGTCAATCAAGGTCGGCGGCGGCGATACGATCGCGCAGACGCGCGTCGATTCGGTCGATGCGCTGCTCGGCTGGCTGGCATCGCTCGTCGCGGCGATGCGCGCCGCGTGAGACGCCGCCCGATGGTGATCGCCGTGGTCGCGGTCATGGCAGCAAAAACGGCGCTCACTCACTTACTCCTGTATGGACCCCGCACCTCATGAGCCGATTGATTATCGTGTCGAACCGGGTTGCGCCGATCTCCGAGGGCGGTCCGGCTGCGGGCGGCCTCGCGGTGGGCGTCTACGATGCGCTGAAGGAAACGGGCGGCATGTGGTTCGGCTGGAGCGGCGACGTCGTCGCGTCGGTGCAGCCGCAGATCCAGCTCGAAGAGCGCGGCCCGGTCACGTTCGCGACGATCGGCCTTCTGCGCCGCGACTACGACCAGTACTACCGCGGCTTCTCGAACGCGACGCTGTGGCCCGCGTTCCACTATCGCGGCGATCTCGTCCAGTACGACCGTCACGAGTTCGAAGGCTATTGCCGTGTGAACGCATGGCTCGCGCAGCAGCTCGTGCCGCTCCTGCGCGACGACGACGTCATCTGGGTCCACGACTATCACCTGATCCCGTTCGCCCAGGCGCTGCGCTCGGCGGGCGTGAAGAACCGCATCGGCTTCTTCCTGCACATTCCGTTTCCGGCTTCACAGGTGCTGCTCGCGGTGCCGCCGCATCGCGCGCTGGTCGAGGCGCTGTGCTCGTTCGATCTGCTCGGTTTCCAGACGAAGCCCGATCTGCGCGCGTTCTGCGACTACATCGTCAACGAGGCGGGCGGGACGGTGGCAAGCCAGCCAGACGGCTTGACGCGCATCGAGGCGTTCGGCCAGACGCTGTTCGCGGGCGACTATCCGATCGGCGTCTATCCCGATGAGATCGCCGAACTCGCGGAGGCGGGCGAGCGCGGCAAGCCCGTGCGCACGCTCAAGGAGACGCTGCACGGCCGCAAGGTGATCATGAGCGTGGACCGGCTCGATTACTCGAAGGGGCTCGTCGAGCGCTTTCGCGCGTTCGAGCGGCTGCTCGACCTCTATCCGGCGGAGCGCAACAACGTTTCGTTCGTGCAGATCGCGCCGCCCACGCGCGCCGATCTGCACGCGTACCAGGACATCCGGCTGCGGCTGGAGGCGGAATCGGGGCGCATCAACGGCCGTTTCGCCGAACTCGACTGGACGCCGATCCGCTACATCCACCGCCAGTACGAGCGAGCGGTGCTGGCGGCGCTGTTCCGCGCGTCGAACGTCGGCTACGTGACGCCGCTGCGCGACGGCATGAACCTTGTCGCGAAGGAGTACGTGTCGGCACAGGATCCTGAGGATCCGGGCGTGCTCGTGCTGTCGCGCTTCGCGGGCGCGGCGCAGGAGCTGACCGGCGCGCTGATCGTCAATCCGCTCGACATCGACGGCATGGCCGACGCGCTCGCCACGGCGCTCGCGATGCCGCTCGCCGAGCGCTGCGTGCGCTATCGCGACATGATGGTTCAGTTGCGCGAGAACAACGTGTCGGTCTGGCGCGACCGCTTCATGCGCGACCTCACGCAGATGGCCGTGCGGCGCGGCGCGGAGTTGCCGTTCGCGAGGCCGGCGCACGGCGAGGTGCAGGGGCAGACCTGATAGACCCCGGCGATTCGCTTGCATAAAAAAAGCCGCTTCGACTGAAGCGGCTTTTTTTTGTCCGCAGCGCGGAGCGTCAGGCGACGTGTTTCTCGTCGGCCTTCTTGGTGGGGCCGAGATGCAGCGTCGAATGCTTGCCGTACTGCTTGGCAAGCAGGTCGCGGTAGAGCCCTGGACGGTTGCGCAATTCTTCGGGGTTGCCGTCGTCGATCACCTTGCCCGTGCTCATCACGATGATGCGGTCGAAGTTCTGCAGCGTGGAGAGCCGGTGCGCGATAGCGATCACGGTGCGGCCGACCATCAGGCGGTCGAGCGCGAGCTGGATCGCTTCTTCGGATGCGCTGTCGAGCGCCGAGGTCGCCTCGTCAAGCAGCAGGATCGGCGCGTTCTTGAGGATCGCCCGCGCGATCGCGATGCGCTGGCGCTGGCCGCCCGAGAGCTTCACGCCGCGGTCGCCGACGATCGTGTCGTAGGTCTCCGGCATCGCCTCGATGAAGTCGGCGCAGCGCGCCTCGCGCGCGGCCGCGAGCACTTCCTCGCGGGTTGCGTCGGGACGGCCGTACGCGATGTTCTCGTAGATCGAGCGATGCAGCAGCGAAATGTCCTGCGGCACGAGCGCGATCGCGTTGCGCAGGCTGTCCTGCGTGACTGTCGCGATGTCCTGGCCGTCGATCTTGATCGCGCCGCCCTGGATTTCATAGAAACGCTGCAGCAGCGCGAGCACCGTCGTCTTGCCCGCCCCCGACTTGCCGATCAGACCGACGCGCTGGCCGGCTTCGATGCGCAGGTCGAAATGGTCGAGGATCGCTTTGCGGTGCGGATAGGCGAACGCCACGTTCTCGAAGTCGACGCGGCCGCCCTGGGCGACGAGCCGGGTGGCGTCGTCGCGGTCGGGCATACCGTGCGGCTCCAGCAGCGTCTGGACGGCTTCCGCCAGGCGCGCGACGTGCTGCGTGACGTCCACGAGCGCGACGGCGAGGTCGCGCGTGCCGTGCAGGATCGTGAAACCGAGCGAGCTGACGAGCACGATGTCGCCCGACGTGGCGCGGCCCTGGTCCCAGAGCCAGAGCGCCCAGCCGAGCAGCCCCGCCGACAGCATCGCCGTGATCACGGCGTGCAGAAGACGCAGCCTTTCGAGGTAAAGCAGGCTTTCGCGGCGGGCGTCCATCTCCGCCGTCACGGTCGCGCGAAAGCGCTTCTGCTCGCGGAACGTCATGCCGAAGGCGCGCACGAGCGCCATGTTGCCGATCACGTCGACCAGTTCGCCGTCCACGGCGGCCGCACGGGCCGCGAACGTGTGGTGGCGCGACGAGCCGCGCCCGGCGAGCTTGAAGAGGATCACCGAGAGGATTGCCGAGCAGATCAGGAGGCCGGCCGCCATCAGCGGGTTCACCGAGGTGATCATGACGATCGCGCCGGCCACGGCGATGCAGGGCGGCAGCACGTTCCAGGCCGTGGTGTTCTCGGCCGTGTAGACGGCGTTCGACGTCGCGGTGATGCGGCTCGCGAGCGTGCCGGGCTGCTTTTCGGCGTAGTAGGTCGGCGAGTGGCCGGTCAGGTACTGGAACAGGTCGCGCCGCAGGTCGCCCGTCACGGCGACGAACGTGTGCGCGGCGAACCAGCCGCCGACCCGCCAGAGGAGGTTGTCGGCGGCGATCAGGCCGACGAGGATCGCGAACGCGGTCCACAGCGGCCCCGGGTGGTGGCGGCCTTCTCCGAGCACGTCGATCAGATGCTTGATCGCGTATTGCGAGGCGAGCGCGCAGGCGACGGCGGCGAACACGCTCGCGAGCACGATGGCATGCGCCAGCGGATGGCGCTGGATGTAGCGAAACAGAAACGCGAGCGGCCGCCGCGCATAGCTCGCGAGCTTTGCGTTGTGGGCGTTACGCTGGGCGATGTTCAGATGTTCCAATTGTTCGGTGGTCTGTCCGACGGAGCGAGTCCGTCCAGGTTCAAAGAAGAGGGCGGGCGAACAAACGGCCGCGATACGGGCTTTCATGCATTGTAAACACCCCTTGCGTGTGGCGCATCGCCTATGGCCGTGGGACGCGCATCATATCGCGACACTACCGTGTGAGACATGCGTTGCCGCGACGCTGTTGCGGCATACGTTTAACAGGATTTCATGACTGTTTTGGAGATACAATTATGAGTTGCCTTCGCGGCTGTGCCGGGCTGAATGCTGGCGCTCCCTGACCGGGGCGATGGCGAAGCGACGGCTGCGTGCGCAAGTGACGTGCCGCTGCCGGGTTTGCCGTGCTACGTTCCAGCCCCGAATCTAGAAGTACGTTTTAAAACAGGGGGTTGCGGAGTGTTGCCTGTTTGTAACAATGTAAAGTATTTGAAATGTTCTGTCCGGGCGGGACTGTGGGCACGGATAATGCCGACTCGGATAGCGTAGGGAATCTGACAGCTTTTGTGTCAACGACCGCGGGCCCTGCGCGTTTACCCGGGTGTGCCGTTCCGTCAGCCTGAACCAGCGACGGCCACGTTCCGGCAAAGCCAGCGCGGTTAGCGGTACGGAACGCCTCCAGAGGTGAACGGCAAGTGTGCCGGCGCCCGCGAGGGTCGATTGTCAAACTTGCAGTACTTGCCCGATTTATTACGAGGAAGGAGTTCACCACTATGCGAATCGCTCAAATCGCTCCGTTGCACGAGGCGGTTCCTCCCAAGCTTTACGGCGGCACGGAACGGGTGGTCTCCTACCTGACCGAAGCGCTGGTCGAACAGGGTCACGATGTCACGCTGTTCGCTAGCGGCGATTCGATCACCTCGGCGAAGCTCGAAGCGTTCTGGCCGCAGGCCCTGCGCCTCGACCCGACGATTCGCGACGTGATGGCTCCGCACATGTTGCTGCTCGAAGAAGTACGCCGTCGCGCAGACGAGTTCGACGTGCTGCACTTCCACATCGACTATTACCCGTTCTCGCTGTTCCAGCGTCAGCCGGTGCCGTTCGTCACGACGATGCACGGCCGTCTCGACCTGCCGGAACTCCAGCCGATCTTCAACGCATTCAGCGACGTGCCGGTCGTCTCGATCTCGGACAACCAGCGCATCCCGCTCCAGCAGGCCAACTGGCAGCAGACCGTCTATCACGGCCTGCCCGAACACGTGCTCAAGCCGATTCCGAACGTCGAGCCCGGCTACCTCGCATTCCTCGGCCGCGTCTCGCCGGAGAAAGGGCTTGACAAGGCGATTCGCATCGCCGGCAAGGCGGGCATGAAGCTCAAGGTCGCCGCCAAGATCGACAGGGCCGACCGTGCCTACTACGAAGAAGTCATCAAGCCGCTGATGGCGTTGCCGCATGTCGAGTACATCGGCGAAATCGGCGAAGCCGAAAAGACCGAGTTCCTCGGCAATGCACGCGCGTTGGTGTTCCCGATCGACTGGCCGGAGCCCTTCGGCCTCGTCATGATCGAGGCGATGGCGTGTGGTACGCCGGTCATCGCATTCAACCGCGGGTCGGTGCCGGAAGTCATTGAAAACGGCGTGTCGGGCTTCGTCGTCGAAGACGAAATCAGCGCGGTCGCAGCGGTCAATCGTCTGTCGACGCTGCCACGCGAGAAGGTACGCGCTGCGTTCGAGGCACGCTTCTCGTCGAAAGTGATGGCGCGGAACTACGTCGCCGTCTACGAAGAGCTGCTGCGCCAGAAGCACCGCACCGTGCTGCGCGAAGTCGCGGCCGGCTAAGTCCCGTGAAGTTCGACTGAGGGCGGGCGGCGCACGCCGTCCGTCCAGTCTCCCAGCAACGCCCCTGTGCCTGTGCACCGGGGCGTTGTGTTATGCGCCGAGGCCCTGCCGGACTGCGTGAGGGCGGGCGGCAATGTCCCTATAATGGCCGTGCCGCAAGACCGGCGGCGCCAACGACAAGAGGAGAAGTGCCTTGGCGAGAACCCGACCGACGCCCACGGCCGCCGTACCCGGCGCCGGGACGATGTTCGCCTTGCGCGCGATCGGTCTGGTGCTGCTCGCGCGCTGGCTCTTCTCGATGGCGCAGATGGACTTCATCGCCGCGCTCCAGGGCATGGCTTCGTCGCCCTGGGCGTGCATCAATCTCGTCTTCCTGTTTCTGCTGATCGTCCTGCCGGGCGCTAAAGCGCGCGTGGAGCGTCCGTTCCATCCGTTGCCGCAGTGGCTGCGCCAGGCGCTGCGCTTCTTCGGTGCGCTCGGCTGCCTGTTCGCGCTGTGGTCGGTTGGGGCATTCGTCTGGTCCGCAGGGTGGCGAAAGGCGGTCCACGCGGTCGTGGCGACCAACGGCTGGCTCGTGGTCGCGCCCGCGCTCTACGGCGCCGTGGTCTGGATCTGCCGCTCGCGTGCGCTCTGGAGGACCAACATCGCTGCGCGCCGTTTCGCGATCGGCCGCTATGCGGTTTCGCTCGATGCGGCCACGCGCACGACCATCGTCTGGCTGGAAAGCCGCAAGGTCGGTCAGTACGACGCGCGCGAGCTGTCCGTGCGCTGGCCGCAGGACGTGCGACCCGTGGAGCCCGTGCAGCCGGTTGCGGCCGCACCGGCGGCGGTTGCTCCGCCGGCATCGCAGGCCGGTATCGAGGCAGGCATCGAGCCCAGCGCTGCCGACACCGCGCCGCCGCCGGCCGCGGCACCCGCGCCTTCCGTCGCCGCCTCGGGCCAAACGTCGCGGAAGGGCATCGCGCGGCGGTGGCCGAAGATCGAATTGCTGTGGGACTCGCCCGCCGCAGCGGGCCACAACCGCCAGACGGTGTTCCGCGTCCGGCTCGCTACCGAGGGCGACCGCGTGGCCGCTCGCGCACTCGACGCCGCGCTCAAGCAGGTCTGATCGCGCAGCGCCGGATCGTCGCGTGGCCTGTTCCGCGGCGCCTGTCGATTCTGTCGTTCAACCGAAGGAGTCGCGATGATTTCCAACTGGTTGCTTGCGTCCGTCCATCTGCTCGCGTTCGGTTATGCGCTCGCGTCGATCCTGCGGCGCTCGCGCGGTCTGCGGCGCTGCACCTCCACCGAAGACCTTCCCGTCATCTTCAGCGCGGACAACGGCTGGGGTCTCTCGGCGCTCGTGCTGATCGTGACGGGTGCGATGCGTGCCTTCGGCGGCTTCGGCAAGGGTGCGTCGTACTACTTCCACGAACCGCTCTTCTACGTAAAGATGGCCGCGCTCGTGCTGATCCTGCTGCTGGAGATCGCGCCGATGATGGCGCTGCTGCGCTGGCGGGTCGCGGTGCGGCGCGGCGACGTGCCCGACCTGACGCGGGCTTCCGGTTACGCGTATATCGGCGCGTGGCAGACCGTGCTGCTCTTCGTGATGGTGTTCGCGGCCTCCGGGATGGCGCGGGGGATCGGGCTCGACACTCCCGCGTGACGCCGGGTTGCGCGGCGTACCGGGCGAATGAAAACGCGGAAAACATAAGACGTACGAAACGGGACGCGCGTTTCATTGTTCGCCGCCTTCGCGGCGACGCCCATGGATGAAGAAATCTCCTTGTGATGCCCGCCGCTGCGACTTCAGCGCGCGCGAAAAGATCGCCTTGCATAAATCTGCATAGTCAGATATAGTCATTGTCAGTTTGTGAGACCGCTCGATGCACTGCGTCTGCGACGCGGTCTGAGCGTATTTTCTTACCCATATATCTGACATGTCAGATAACTGCCGATCGCCGACCGGCAGTTCGTTTTCAGAGCAGAGGACGCAACATGAATCCGTCGACCAACGCGAGCGTGCCGGCCCCCTTGAGCGGTGCCAGATTTGTGCTCGGCACGTTCGCCGTGGCGCTCGCCACCTTCATGAATGTCCTGGATTCTTCGATCGCCAACGTCGCCATTCCGACGCTCTCCGGCAACCTCGGTGTGTCGATCGACGAGGGGACGTGGGTTATCACGCTGTTCGCTGCCGCGAACGCCGTGTCGATACCGCTGACCGGCTGGCTCACGCAACGCATCGGGCAGGTGAAGCTGTTCGTCTGGGCGATCCTGCTGTTCGTGCTGTCGTCGGCGGCGTGCGGACTCGCGCCGAACCTGCCGATCCTGCTCGTCGCCCGGATCGTGCAAGGGGCGGTGGCGGGGCCGCTCGTGCCGTTGTCGCAGGCATTGCTGCTGGCTTCGTTTCCGAAGGAAAAGAGTTCGAGCGCGCTCTCGCTGTGGGCGATGACCGCGACGGTCGGGCCGATCGCGGGGCCGGCGCTGGGCGGCTGGATCACCGACAACTACAGCTGGTCCTGGATCTTCTACATCAACGTGCCGGTCGGTCTTTTCGCCGCCGGGGCGGTCTGGGCGATCTACCGGGATCGCGAAACGTCCGCGCGCAAACTGCCGATCGACAAGGTCGGGCTGCTTTCGCTGATCGTGTGGGTGGCGGCGCTGCAGATCATGCTCGACAAGGGCAAGGACCTCGACTGGTTCAATTCGCCGGTGATCTGGGTGCTGGGTGCCGTGGCCGCGGTCAGCTTCCTGTTTTTCCTGATCTGGGAGTTCACCGAGGAGAAGCCGATCGTCAACCTGCGGCTTCTTGCAGGGCGGAACTTTGCCGGCGGCACGGTGGCGATTTCGGTCGCGTACGCGATCTTCTTCGCAAACCTCGTGCTCCTGCCGCAGTGGATCCAGGGCTTTCTCGGCTACCGCGCAGTCGATGCGGGTCTCGTGACGGCGCCGCTCGGGATCTTTGCGGTGCTCCTCGCGCCGGTGATGGGCAAGATCATGCCGCGCTCCGATATGCGCGTGCTCGCCACGCTGGCATTCATCGGCTTCGCAGGCGTGTTCTTCTTGCGCTCGAACTACACGACGGGCGTCGATACCTACACGCTGGTGCTGCCCACGCTGCTGCAAGGCATCCCGACCGCGCTTTTCTTCACGCCGCTGACGGCCATCATTTTGTCGGGGTTGCCGGCCGACAAGATTCCCGCGGCGGCTGGCCTGTCCAATTTCGTCCGCATTTTCGCGGGGGCGGTCGGCACATCGCTGCTGAGCAATGGCTGGAACGACCGGACGATTCTCCATCACGCGCGGCTGATCGAACGAACGAGCGCCGAGAACCCGGCTTTTACCGCTGGCATAGGCCATCTGCAGACGGCGCTCAACGCCGGCACGCCCAAGGCGACGGCGTTCTTCGAAGCGTCGCTCAACGCGCAGGCCAGCATGCTCGGACTCGACGACATCTTCTGGGTGTCGGCCGTGATCTTCATCGTCATCATCCCGCTAATCTGGGTGACGACGCCAGTCAAGGGCGGCGGAGCGGGCGCGGCCGGCGCCGGCGGGCACTGAGTGGCGCAACGAGCAGCGCAATGAACGGCAAGTGGGATCCAGAAATTAAATTTGACAGCATCTGACTTTGCAGATATTATGAGCTTCATCAATCGAGGTATCGCGATGGACCACTACACCACCCGGAATTTCACCGTCACCGAGAGTGTCGGATTCTTGCTGACGAAGGCGCGGAATCTGATCGTCGCGGAAATGGACACGGCGCTCAAGGATCTCGACATCACGAGCCAGCAGATGGGTATCCTGCTGTCGCTGGAGAACGGTGTGGCCGACACGCCGTTCGAGCTGTCGAAGCTGCTCGGGATCGATACGGGTCTGATGACGCGGATCCTGGACAAGCTCGAAGAGGGCAAAGGATTGCTGGAGCGTTCGCGCAATACCGACGATCGCCGCGTGGTCAACCTGAAATTGACGAAAAAGGGCGAGGAGGTGGCCGCCCGGATTCCAGAGGTCGCGCCGCACGTGCTGAACGACCGGCTGCGCAAATTTACGAAGGCCGAGTTCGCGGAGTTGTGCCGCCTGCTTGGCAAGTTCAACGGCGATTGAACGGCGACTGAGCGTTGTGAACGGACAAGCGCCGTTTTTTTCAACCATTAATCTGATAAGTCAGAAAATGAAAACGCAGACTACTCAGCCCGGCATTCGCACCCGCGCGTTGAAGGCGGGTCTGTCGGCGATCCTCGCCGCGCTGCTGTCGGCATGCGTGAGCTACGCCGGCATCCATAGCGACAAGCAGGTCGCGAAGCCGCAACAGTTCGAGACGGCCCGCAGTCTCCCGGCCGAACAGGGCCATTGGCCGGCAGCCGACTGGGCCGACCAGTTCGGCGATCCGCAACTGAAGGCGCTGATCGCCGAGGCGCTGCAAAACAGCCCGACGATCGACGAGGCCCGCGCGCGCGTCGCTGAGGCACAGGCCTATGGCGAAAGGGCGAGGGCCGGCACGTTGCCGCGCGTCGACGCGAGCTATTCGCTGACGCGCCAGCAGTACAGCAGCACCGCGATGATTCCGCCGCCGTATGCGGGCTCCTGGCAGACCGAGAACAAGGGTTTGCTGAGCGCCTCGTACGACCTCGATCTGTGGGGCAAGAACCGCGAAGCGCTGAAGGCAGCCGTGTCGCAGACGCAGGCGAGCGAGGCCGACGCCGAATTCGTGAAGCTCACGCTGAGCACCTCGATTGCGCGCACGTACAACCAGTTGGCCCGCCTCTACGTCGTGCGCGACATTGCGCAGCAGGAAGTCGAGCGTCGCGAGCAGATCGATCGCGTCACGGCCGGCCGCATCGCGACGGGCCTCGATACCGAGGTCGAGCGCAAAACCGCGCAGGCCGGTCTCGCGACGAGTCGTGCCAATGTCACGGCACTCGACGGCAGCATCCTGAGTACCCGCTATCAACTGGCCGCGCTGATCGGCGCGGGCCCGGATCGCGGACTCTCGATCGAGCGGCCGGCGCTCGGCGTCGGCGACGAAGTGCGTCTGCCCGACAATCTGCCCGCCGATCTCGTGGGCCGCCGTCCCGATATCGTGGCCGCACGCTGGCGCGTCGACGCGATGACGCACGAGGTGAAAGAGGCCAAGGCGGAGTTCTACCCGGACATCAATCTGAGCGCTGCGATCGGCCTCGACGCGTTCGGTTTCGGCCGCCTCCTCAGCGCGGCGAGCCGGACCGCTTCGGCGGGGCCGGCGATTCACTTGCCGATCTTCGACGCAGGCGAGTTGCGCGCGCAACTGAAGGGCCGCTACGCCGGGTTCGACTATGCCGTCGCCGCCTACAACCAGACGCTCATCACGGCGCTGAGCGACGTTGCGATGCAAATCGCGCAGATCCGGTCGAGCGACGCACAGCTCACCGACGCGCAAGCCGCGCAACAAGCGGCGCAGGACGCCGACCAGCTCGCGATCACGCAGTACCAGGCCGGGCTGACCAACCAGCTGACCGTCCTCAATGCCGATGTCACGGCACTCAATGCCGATGAAGCCGTGGCCGACCTGAAGATGAACCGCCGGGATCAGCAGATCGAACTGGCATCGTCGCTCGGCGGCGGTTATGTCGATACGTCGGCAGATGCAATGCACAACGCGGATTCAGCCGCGTCAGCGAACCCCGTCGTCGCGGGACGTTGAACGGCACGTTTTCCAACCCGTCAGGAGAGTTGAAATGAGCGAAACCCTCGCGCCCGACCAGGAAACGGCGGGCCGGAACAGTGAACACAAGATCGAACAGAACAGCGGCGCGCAAGCCGCCGCGTCCAGCAGTGCCGCGCAGGCCACGCCCCCGGGCCGCCGCAGGCGTCTGATTGCGCTCCTCGCCGCGGCTGTCGTGGCGGTGGGTGTGGCCTACGGCGCCTGGTACACCACGTATGGCCGCTATCACGAGTCCACCGACGACGCCTACGTGAGCGGCAACCTCGTGCAACTGACGCCGCAGGTCACCGGCACGGTGGTCGCCGTCAATGCCGACGACACGCAGATCGTGAAGGCCGGCGATCCGGTCGTCACGCTCGATCCGGCCGATGCGAAGATCGCGCTCGCGAACGCCGAAGCGGCGCTCGGCCAGACGGTGCGCCGCGTGAGCAGCCTGTATGTGAACAACGACTTCTATGCGGCGAACATTGCGCAACGCGCGTCGGACCTTGCCCGCGCAAACGACGATCTGCATCGCCGCGAAGCCGTCGCGAACACGGGCGCCGTTTCGGCCGAGGACACCGATCATGCTCGCGAAGCGGTCACGGCCGCGCGGGCCGCGCTCGACGCAGCCCGTCAGCAGGCCGAAGCGAACCGCGCGCTGACCGACCGCACGACGGTCGAATCGCACCCGGACGTGCAGGCCGCGGCGTCGAAAGTGCGGGACGCCTGGCTCGCGTACGCGCGCGACACGCTGCCCGCGCCGGTGACGGGCTATGTGGCGCAGCGCGCGGTGCAGGTCGGACAGCGCGTGTCGCCTGGAACGCCGCTGATGGCGATCGTGCCGCTCGACGGCGTGTGGGTCGACGCGAACTTCAAGGAAGGGCAACTGAGGCACATGCGGATCGGCCAGCCGGTCACGCTGACCGCGGACGTGTACGGCTCGCGCGTCAAGTATCACGGACGGATCGAGGGTTTCTCGGCCGGCACGGGCAGCGCGTTCGCGACGCTGCCGGCGCAGAACGCAACGGGCAACTGGATCAAGATCGTCCAGCGGTTGCCGGTTCGCATCCAGCTCGATCAGCGTGAACTGGAAGCGCATCCGCTGCGCATTGGGCTGTCGATGATGGTCGACGTTCAGACCCGTGACGATTCGGGCACGCAGCTCGGTGCGGCGACCAACACGAGCTATCGCACGGACGTCTTCACGCAGTACGGTGCGCAGGCCGACGCCGAGATCGCGAAGGTCATCGCGCAGAACGAGACGGGTTCGCACGCGAACGAAGCGCGGCCGGCACGGGTGAGCGCCGCGAGAAGCGTGGCCCAGGCGCAATCGGGGCGCACTCAGGTTTTTTGACGGCAAGACGGTTTAGACGCACGTCCGCGCTGGCGGACCAACCCACGAACGAACCCGCGAAGTGCTTCGCGGGTTTCGTCGCTCGCCGAAACCGTCCCATTTGTGCCGATTGACTGAGGTCACGCGTACAAAAAGACAAACGTTTTCGTGCGAATTCGCCCCTAAACAGGTCAATTTTTTTAGTCTATTAAATAACGAGTGGCATTAACTCCGATAGCCCGACCAGCAAGGAGTCAAGCATGCGTGACAACAAGCCTGTTACACAGCGCGAGCTTGAACTCCAGGCCGGAACGACGATCATGTCGGTGACCGACGAGCGCGGCCGCATCACCTATGCCAATGCCGCTTTCATCGATATCAGCGGTTTCGACAGGAACGAACTGATCGGTAAGCCGCACAACGTCGTACGTCACCCGGACATGCCGCCCGAAGCGTTCGCGGATCTCTGGGCAACCTTGAAGGCGGGGCTCTCGTGGAGCGGGTTCGTCAAGAATCGCCGCAAGAACGGCGACCATTACTGGGTGCGCGCCAACGCTGCGCCGGTCGTCCGCAACGGTGAGATTGTCGGGTACATCTCGGTCCGCACGCCGCCGGATCGCAAGGACATCGCGGCCGCGGACCTGCTCTACCAGCGCGTTCGTGACGGGAAGGCCGGTAAAAGGAAATTCCATTGCGGCCTCGTCGTGCGAACGGGATTGCTGCGCTGGATGTCGCTGCAGCAAACGCTGCGTGTGCGCTGGCGCATCCGCCTCGCGCTCTTCGCCGTCGCCGTGCCGATCATGGCCGGCGCCTGCGCGCTCGGGTTACGTCGGGAGGCGCTCGCCGCGTCGTCGGCCGGGATTGCGCTTTCGCTGCTGCTTGCCGCGTGGTGGCTCGAAGCACAGGTATCGCGTCCGCTCGAACGCGTGTTGAAACAGGCGCTCGGCGTTGCCGCCGGCCAGTCCGGCGAAGAACTGTCGTTCAATCGCATCGACGAGATCGGTATGCTGGCGCGCGCGATTACGCAGGCCGGCCTGAATCTGCGCTCGCTCGTGGACGACGTCGCGAGACAGGTCGGCGGACTGCAGGCGACGAGCTCTGCGATGGTGCAGGGCAATCAGGATCTGAGCGGGCGCAGCGAGGAAGCGTCGTCGAGTCTTCAGGAGACGGCGGCTGCCGTCGAGCAGATGACGGCCACGGTCGGCAACAACGCGCAGACGGCCAGTCACGCGAGCACGCTCGCCAGCACGGCGAACAACGCCGCGGTGCAGGGCGGCGAGATGATGGCCCAGGTGATCGACACGATGGCGGCGATCACGGCGTCGAGCCAGAAGATCGGCGAGATCGTCGGCGTGATCGACACCATCGCGTTCCAGACCAATATCCTCGCGCTGAACGCGGCCGTCGAGGCGGCCCGCGCGGGCGATTCCGGGCGCGGCTTTGCGGTCGTCGCGGGCGAGGTGAGAACACTGGCGCAACGCTGCGCCACGTCGGCGAAAGAGATCAAGACGCTGATCGGCAACAGCGTCGAAAAGATCGCCGCTGGCAGCGGCCTCGTCGATTGCGCGGGCGGCGCGATCAACGGAACGATTGCCGAAGTCGCGCGCGTGACGTCGATGATCAACGAAATCAGCGCTGCGACGCTGGAGCAGTCCGACGCGCCCGGCGAGATCAACGTCGCGATTGCGAAGCTCGACCGGACGACGCAACGCAATACGTCGCTGGTCGAGCAATCGGCTGCTGCGGCGGAAAGTTTGTGCGACCTCACGCAGCATCTGCACGAGGCGATATCCGTATTCAGTGTCGCGTGAAGGGCGGGCGAGCATTGTTCCGCCCGGGAGTTCGCGAAGCGACGCGCAGGTAATGCGCGGTGTTGGCCCAGGTTCGGAAAGCGGTCTTTGAGGCAAAAGATATGAAAAGCATCCCGAGCAGCCGGAATGACCATGAACTCACATCCATCCGGGGCGAAGCGGGCCGGCGCAATCCGGATGCCGATTTCCGCCTGCGCGGACAAGTCGATGACCTCTGCATCGCGCTATTCGATCATTGGTGCGAGCGTCGCGAACTCATCCCGCTTGCGTATCTCCTGCACGCGTGGCCGTTTCTTCCCTCGACGCCTTATCCCGTCGAGGCGCTTTTAGCGGCACTGCGCAATCTCCTCGCCCTCCATGACGAAACGATTGACGAGTTGGGGCGTCGGTTGATCGACGACATTCAGACTCTGCAGGGCTACGAAGCATGACTTGCCGATGCGGTCGGTTCTGCGCGCGGTCGTTTCACTCGGCGCACTCGCACTACGATGGTCCGCGTCTGCTGCCTTCCCTTCCGCGCACAATCACACACGAAATGCATCTGCCGCATGACGGCTGCGATGTTCGTCGTCGTGCTCGCATGGGCGGCTCCGCTCGATCGCGGCGTCGTCGTGTCTTTCCGAACCCGTGCATCCCGGGAAAATATTCAGGAAAATACCCGGAAAAATAAAAAAACCGCATGCGTGAACACGCATGCGGTTTCGTGCTTCTTCAGCGAACCCGGCACATGGCCGGGCAGCGTCATCAGAAGATATTACGGAAGCCGACCGCCACGCCGGTCTGGTTGTTGCGGCCCGGGAAATCGGCATCTGCCGATGCGCCCGTGCCACGGGTGAAGTCCACGGTGCCGTACACTTCGGTGCGCTTCGACAGCGAGTACTCGGCCACCATCACGGCCGACCAGCGCGTGCCGGTCGACAGCGCGTTGTCGATGTTGCGCGCGTTGCGTGCGTGATCATAGTAGTAGGCGGCGGTCAGCAGCAGCGGAGCCGTGACCTGCCAGGTCGCGCCAGCGTAGAGGCCGTTGTCGATACGGTTGGTGCCAGTCTTTGCGACGTTCAGGGCGCCGCCGGGAACGATGGCGTCGAACGACGGCGAGCCGCCCGATTGCATGTAGAGGTCGACCATGCCCGTGTTGTCCTGACCCCACAGCCAGCCGGCATAGCCCTTGACCGGGCCGAACGCGTACACGCCGCCGAGGTTCGCGACGCGGTACTTGTTGTTGTTCGCGTCGCTGTTCTGCTGGTAGCCCGCGAGCAACGACAGGGGACCGTAGGCGTACGAACCCGTGAAGCCGTACATGCTGTTGGCGCCGACGCTGCCGGGTACGCCGCCGAAGCTGTACATGCCTTCGAGTTCGAAGCCGCCGAACTTGCCGTCGTACTTGACCGAATTGTTCTGACGCAGGCCGTAGCCGAGCGCGCCCGGCAGCCAGCCATCCTGGTCGAAGTTGCCGACGGTCAGCGGATCGAACACGTTACCGAGCTGGTCGAACAGCGGCGTATTTTGACGACCTGCCGTGATGGCGCCGTACTGGTTGCTCTGGATGCCGACATACGCCATCCGGTTGAACAGGGTGTTGGCGCTTGCAAACTGGCCGTTCCACAGGTTAAAGCCGTTTTCGAGGCGGAAAATCGCCGACAGACCGCCGCCCAGATCTTCGGTGCCCTTCAGGCCCCAGCGGCTGCCGGTGATCGGGCCCTGGGTCATCTGCACGAGGTTGTCGTTGGCCGCGTTGGCGTTCGTGAGGTAGCGGATGCTGGTATCGACGATGCCGTACAGCGTGACCGAGCTCTGCGCGAAGGCTGACTGGGCCGAGAGAGCAAGGAGGGTGGCGCCGATGGCGGCGGTGGTCTTTTTCATGGTATCCCCAAAATTAGTTCTAGCCGCCGGTGTGCGACGGGTGGGTTTGGAAATCGCATGGTCGTTGTAGGACCCGCGTCTTAACGCGGCGATGATATTTCCCGTAAATGAATCGCGGTTAGTAATTCTTATGCCTGTCGCCTGGCTACAACATTGAATTATTTTGAGCTAGACGTTGTCTGCGGACCGTGCCGCAAGGGGATTGCCCGGTTGACGTGGGCCGTGCGGCGTGCGAAGGCGTCGGTTATTGAGGGCGAGGGCGAAGGGGTGCCTGTGAAGCGCGTAATTGCAACGCCACACGACACAATGCAAATGGAGGAGAACGAACCAATGGCCGCTGCAAGAGCATCGGTATTGGCGGCCGCAAGAAAAGAAAAAGGCCCTGGGCTTTCGCCTGAGGGCCTTTGTTCTTCGGGCTTCCAACGTACCCATGAATCTGGTGGGTAGTACTGGGATCGAACCAGTGACCCCTGCCGTGTGAAGGCAGTGCTCTACCGCTGAGCTAACCACCCGAAGAGCTTTGGATTATGACCGGCTTTTCGACTCTTGTAAAGCCCTTTCTTAAGTAGTTTGCGGGGTGGCCGTTGTTGCGGCGGTTCAGGCTGGCTGCGCGTCGTCCGCTGCGGACTGCTTGCGCCATATGCTCGTGCCTTTGACCGCCTTGTCGAGATCGTCGAGCACCGCGCCGTGCGCCGCGAGTTCCTCGTCCGTCGCGGCGATCACCTGCAACTCGACCATCTCGACCTGCATGCGTGGCGCGGCGACGTCGCCGGTCTCGGCGGTCTCGCCCAGCATGTCAATGACGAGGCTCTCCTGGCCGCGCGTCATCGCGAGATACACCTCCGCGAGCAGCTCCGAGTCGAGCAGCGCGCCGTGCAGCGTGCGGTGTGCGTTGCTGATCCCTAAGCGGTCGCAGAGAGCATCGAGCGAATTGCGTTTGCCGGGGAACATCTGCTTGGCCTGCACGAGCGTGTCGATGACCTCGCCGCAATGCTCCTTGAACGGCGGCTTGCCGAGCAGCGCGAGTTCGGCGTCGAGGAAGCCGATGTCGAACGGCGCGTTGTGAATGATGAGGTCCGCGCCCGTCACGAAGTCGAGGATCTCGTTGGCGACTTCAGCGAACTTCGGCTTGTCCGAAAGGAATTCGGTCGTCAGGCCGTGCACGGCGAGCGCGCCCGGATCGCTGTCGCGTTCCGGATTCACGTAGAAGTGCAGGTTGTTGCCCGTGAGCCGGCGGTTCACCAGCTCGACGCAGCCGATTTCGATGATGCGATCGCCCGTGCGGGCGTTCAGGCCGGTGGTTTCGGTATCGAGAATGATCTGGCGCATGTCGGATAAGTCGGGTGGCTACAAAAGAATGTGCAGCGGAAAGTGCGCTCAGAGTTCGGCGAGCGAGGCGACGCCGCGGTTCGCGAGTGCGTCGGCGCGCTCGTTCTCCGGGTGGCCGGCGTGGCCTTTCACCCAGCGCCATTCGACCTCGTGTTGCGCGACGAGCGCGTCGAGCCGCTTCCACAGGTCATCGTTCTTGACGGGCGTTTTCGCGGCCGTCATCCAGTTTTTTTTCTTCCAGCCGTGGATCCACTCGCTGATGCCTTTCTGGACATATTGCGAATCGGTGTGGACGACCACGCGGCACGGACGCTTGAGCGCCTCAAGCGCGGCGATCACGCCCATCAGTTCCATGCGGTTGTTCGTCGTGCCGGCCTCGCCGCCGAACAGTTCCTTTTCCTGCGCGCCGAAGCGCAGCAGCGCGCCCCAGCCGCCCGGGCCGGGGTTGCCCTTGCAGGCGCCGTCCGTGAAGATTTCGACGTAGTCGGGAGCAGTCATGAGTCCTTGTTGCGTGTAGGGGAGGGTGTGGTGGCGGCGGCCTTCAGGCTCGGCGCCAGCACTGGTTTTTTGACCTTCAGCGGACCGACGAGGCGCATGCCGCGCACGCGCTTGATCGCTGTAACCATGTAGACCGCGCCGAAGATCGGCCACCAGCGGTCGCCGGCGGCTTCCATGAAGGCGTAGCGCCCGAGCCACTGGTCGGTGGCGAGCGGCGGACGATAGCAGCCGAAGCGCCCGCGCTCAAGTTCGAAGCCGAGCAGCTTGATCCAGTCTTTCAGTCGCGTGAACGCGATGAGGTCCTGGCGCGCGGGCAGGAACGGCTGGCCGGTGAGCTTGCCGACGGACTGCCGCGCGCCCCACAGCGACAGCGAATTGAAGCCGACGATCAGCAACTGGCCTTCGGGCATCAGCACGCGCTCGGCCTCGCGCAGGAGGCGGTGCGGGTCGCTCGTGAATTCGAGCGTGTGCGGCATCACCATGAGATCGACGCTCTGCGCCTCGAAGGGCAGGTCGAGCAGGTCGCACCAGACCGTGCTGCGGCCCTCGGGCGCGTGACGCGGCTGCTGCGCCACGCCATTGGCCGTGCTCGAGCCTTCGGCAGGCGGCACCGTGTACGGCGCGCTCGCGGCGCTGGCTGCGTCGAGCACGAGTCCGCGGCACGACATGCGGTTCTCGCGCAGCGCGTCGAGCTGCGGCATGCCGAGCTGCAGTGCGTGGTAGCCGAAAATGTTCGACACCACGCGGTCGAGCTGCTCCTGTTCCCAGTCGAGGACATACCTGCCGGCCGGCGAAGCGGTCCAGGCGGGCCAGTCTATAATCGTTCGGTCAGACATGTCGAAGAATACGCCGCCCCAATGAAGAGTCCGCTTTCGTACGAATACGTACCTGTTCCGGCATTTGAAGACAACTACATCTGGGTCGTGTCGGACGGCCAAAATGCAATCGCCGTCGATCCGGGCGACGCCGTGCCGGTTCGTGCGTATCTGGCGAAGCGCGGCTGGCGGCTTGCCGGTATTTTACTCACCCATCATCACAACGACCACGTCGGCGGGGTGGCCGATCTGCTGAACGGCCAGCGCGTGCCCGTCTACGGTCCCGCCGGCGAGGCGCTCGGGCCGCTCGATCCGTTCGTCACGCGCGTGGCGGGCGGCGAGCGCATGCATCTGGATGAGCCCGCGCTCGACTTTACCGTGATCGACGTGCCCGGCCACACGCGCGGACATATCGCGTACTTCCAGGCCGCCGATCCCACCGACCCCGCACGCACGCCGCACCTCTTCTGCGGCGACACGCTGTTCGCCTGCGGCTGCGGCCGCCTGTTCGAGGGTACGCCCGCGCAGATGCTCGCGTCGCTCGATTCGCTCGCGGCGCTGCCGGGCAACACGCAAGTCCACTGCGCGCACGAGTACACGCTCTCGAATATCCGCTTCGCCCTGGCCTGCGATCCGGACAACGCCGCGCTGCGCGACTGGAGCCGCGACGCGGCGGCGCTGCGCGAACGCGGCGTGCCGACGCTGCCGACCACGATCGCGCACGAACGCGCAGTGAATCCGTTCCTGCGCGCCGACGATCCGTCCGTCCAGGCGACGCTTGCGGATCAACTACACGAAACGGTGCCGGACCGGCTGGCCGCTTTCACGTTGATGCGCGAATGGAAGAACCGGTTTCGCTAACCCGTGGCGATCAAGGGGCAAGCTCATCCCAAAAGTGCGGAACCCCACCCAACTTGCGGATTTTCATGAGTTTTTCGATTTTTTTAGATTGACGGGAACACGCAGCTTCCGTACCATCGGCTGCAAATTCCAGCCTTGCGGAAGTAGACGTTCATGCGATTTATCTTTAGTACGCTGCTGGTCCTGATGCTCGCCGCCTGTGCGGGCGGGGGACCATCTGCGAGTAATTCAGCCAGTTCCCTCGCACCAGCAGATCCCCAGGCCGCCGCCGACCATCTCCGCAGGACCTCCGCCGCAAGAGAAACCATCGACGTCGACAACAGCTCGGTCAGTCAGCTCACGAGCCAGGACGCCGATCTGTGGGGGCGCATCCGCCGCGGGTTCCAGATTCCCGATCTGCAGAGCGACCTCGTCGATATGAACGCCAACTGGTACGCCGAGCGTCCTGATTACGTCGCGCGCATGACGGAGCGGTCGCAAAAGTACCTGTATCACATCGTCGAAGAACTCGAAGCGCGCCACATGCCGACCGAGCTGGCGCTGCTGCCGTTCATCGAATCCGCGTATAACCCGCAGGCGCTGTCCGTCGCGAAGGCGGCGGGCATGTGGCAGTTCGTGCCGGGCACGGGCCGCACCTACAACCTCAAGCAGAACATGTGGCAGGACGAGCGCCGCGACGTGCTCGCCTCGACGAGTGCCGCGCTCGACTATCTTTCGCGCCTGCACGACATGTTCGGCGACTGGTATCTCGCGCTTGCCGCGTACAACTGGGGCGAAGGCAACGTGCAGCGCGCGATCGCGCGCAACCAGGCGGCCGGCCTGCCGACCGACTACGCGAGCCTGCGCATGCCCAGCGAGACGCGCAACTACGTGCCGAAGCTGCAGGCCGTCAAGAATATCGTGATGAACCCGCAGCAGTATGGCCTCACGCTGCCGTCGATCCCGAACCACCCGTATTTCGTCACGGTCACGACTTCGCACGACATCGATGTCGAGGTCGCCGCGAAACTCGCGAACATGACCACCGACGAATTCCGCTCGCTCAATCCGTCGTTCAAGAAGCCGGTGATTCTCGGCGCGACGCAGCCGCAGATCCTGCTGCCGTTCGACAACGCGAGCGCATTCGAGCGCAACCTGAAGGCGTACTCGGGCCAGTTGTCCTCGTGGACCGTCTACACGACCGACTCGCGCGCGACGCCCGCGGCGATCGCCCAGAAGATCGGCGTGGACGCGGACACGCTGATGTCGGTGAACAAGATTCCGGCAGGCATGCGCCTGAAGGCGGGCTCGACGCTCGTGGTGCCGCGCACCGAAGACGATGACGACGAGGACATCAGCGCGGACGTTGCCGAAAGTGCGGTGCTCGCGATGGAGCCGGACGTGCCCGACACGCGCAAGATGCTGATCCGCGTGCGCCGCAAGCAGTCGATGGAGTCGGTGGCGAGCCGCTATGGCGTGTCGGTAGGTCAGCTGAAGTCGTGGAACAGGACGCACCGCGATCTCGTGACGCCGGGTCAGGTGCTCGTGCTGCACGTGCCGGTCGGCAAGGCGATGCCGAGCGAGCCGGGGCCTGAGCGCCTCGCGACGAACGTCTCGGGCGGCTCGGTTCAGCGGATCGGCACCCGGGTTGCAGACACCGGTTCAAAGTCGCGCTACGATAAGAAGCACGGTCGCGTGCGCGCCGAGTTTGTCAAGGTTTCCGAACCGGTCAAGGCAAAATCGCCGAGCGTCGCGCCCGCCAAGGCGTCGAAGGGGACGGCAAGCCGCCAGACGGCCGTCACCCACGCGCACAAGCGGAAATCACAATAGCGGCTTGCGAAGGGTGACAACATGCGCTGCGGGGGCAGCGCATGGCAGTTCGCTCCGATCACTCGTCGTATTCCTTCATGCGCCGTCACCCGCCGGGTGGCGGCGCTTTCATTTGTGCGCTGACTCGCGCGAGGCGGGCGATCGAGGTTTGATCCGCGTTTAACCGGGCGCGGTCGGGGCGCGATCGCAGCGCCTTGTCGCCTGGCGCCGGGCGCCTATAGTGGAAAGGACATCGCGCGGGTTCGCCGAGGTGCGCCGGCAGGCGCCTGTCGGGGCGAGTCGTCCCGGAATTTGAAGGAAAGGGTACTTTCGGGCTATAATTTCAAGGTTTGAGCTTATCAACCCGCACCCTAGCGCCTACCTTCCCCCATCCGTTCATCCGCCGCCCGCGCATTGCGCCTCTGGACGCCGGCACCGACTGAATCCCGCCCCGACGCCTTCGCGCGCGGTGCGCGAAACCAGGTCCGGCAGCGCCGCAGACAGAACCGCCGCTAAACGCGACGCAAATGTGACAAAAGCGAGCGAGCCGCGCGCGCATCCCGAGGATGCCGACGCCGCAGCCGCCGCAAGGTTACAGGTCGGATAAACAGGTCGGCACTGGGTGTTCCCCCAAGGAGTCTCCCGTGTTGCCGTCTTTCTCTCCCGCTCTGCTCGCGCTCGCCGACGGCACGGTTTTTCGTGGCTATTCGATCGGCGCGCCGGGTCATACGATTGGTGAAGTCGTGTTCAACACGGCGATCACCGGCTATCAGGAAATCCTGACCGACCCGAGCTACGCTCGCCAGATCGTCACCCTGACGTATCCGCACATCGGCAACGTCGGCGTCAATGCCGAAGACGTCGAAGCCACGAAAGTCCATGCCGCCGGGCTGATCATCCGCGACCTGCCGGTGCTCGCGTCGAATTTCCGCATGGAGCGCACGCTCGGCGACTATCTGCGCGACGAGGGCGTGGTGGCGATCGCCGGCATCGACACGCGCAAGCTCACGCGCATCCTGCGCGACAAGGGCGCGCAAAACGGCGCGATTCTCGCAGGCTCCGATGACGAAGCGAAGGCAATCGAACTCGCACACTCGTTTCCAGGCCTCGCGGGCATGGACCTCGCGAAGGTCGTCTCGACGGACAAGTCCTACGAATGGACGGCCACCGAGTGGCGTCTGGGCGAAGGCTACGGCAAGCAGGCTGCGCCGAAGTACAAGGTCGTCGCGTTCGACTACGGCGTGAAGCAGAACATCCTGCGCATGCTGGCCGAGCGCGGCTGCCACGTCACCGTGCTGCCCGCGCAGGCCACGGCTGCCGACGCGCTCGCGCTGAACCCGGACGGCGTGTTCCTCTCGAATGGCCCCGGCGATCCCGAGCCGTGCGACTACGCGATCAAGGCGACGCAGGAATTCATCGCGCGCGGCATCCCGACGTTCGGCATCTGCCTCGGCCACCAGATCATGGGCCTCGCGGTCGGCGCGAAGACCATGAAGATGAAGACCGGCCACCACGGCGCGAACCATCCGGTGAAGGACCTGGGCGACGGTCGCGTCGTCATCACGTCGCAGAACCACGGTTTTGCGGTCGATGCGGCCACGCTGCCCGCCAATGCGCGCGTCACGCACGTTTCGCTCTTCGACGGCACGCTCCAGGGCTTCGAGCTGACCGACAAGCCCGCCTTTTGCTTCCAGGGTCACCCGGAAGCGTCGCCGGGACCGCACGACATCGGCTATCTGTTCGACCGCTTCACCGCCCTTATGGACCAGGCGAAGGGCGGCAAGCGCAGCGCCGCGGCGTAAGCCGGTACGCAGGCACGAAGGAACAGCAGGCAAGGACGCGCAGCGAGCCGCGTGGCGCAGAAGATGGCGGCCCACGCGCGCGTCCGGCGGTGAACGGCAGTGAGTCGAGATGCACGCGTGAAGCGACACGCGCCGTCCACCGGACACAAGACACAGGAATATTTAGCGAGAGCGTTATGCCCAAGCGGACAGACATCAAGAGGATTCTCATCATCGGCGCGGGTCCGATCATCATCGGCCAGGCGTGCGAGTTCGACTATTCGGGCGCGCAGGCCTGCAAGGCGCTGAGGGAAGAAGGCTACAAGGTCATCCTCGTCAACAGCAATCCGGCGACGATCATGACCGACCCGAATACGGCCGACGTCACCTACATCGAGCCGATCACGTGGGAAGTGGTCGAGCGCATCATCGAGAAGGAGCGTCCCGACGCGATCCTGCCGACGATGGGCGGCCAGACCGCGCTGAACTGCGCGCTCGACCTGCATCATCACGGCGTGCTGGCGAAGTACGGCGTCGAGCTGATCGGCGCGTCGCCCGAGGCGATCGACAAAGCCGAAGACCGCCAGAAGTTCAAGGACGCGATGACGAAGATCGGTCTGGGCTCGGCGAAGTCGGGCACGGCCCACTCGCTGGACGAGGCGTTCAAGGTCCACGCCGAAATCACAACGGCCACGGGCGCGGGCGGCTATCCGGTCGTGATCCGTCCGTCGTTCACGCTCGGCGGCTCGGGTGGCGGCATCGCGTACAACCGCGAAGAGTTCGAAGAGATCTGCCGGCGCGGTCTCGACCTGTCGCCCACGCGCGAGCTGCTGATCGAAGAGTCGCTGCTCGGCTGGAAGGAGTACGAGATGGAAGTGGTCCGCGACAAGGCGGACAACTGCATCATCGTCTGCTCGATCGAAAACCTCGACCCGATGGGCATCCACACCGGCGACTCGATCACCGTGGCGCCCGCGCAGACGCTCACCGACAAGGAATACCAGATCCTGCGTGACGCTTCGCTCGCCGTGCTGCGCGAGATCGGCGTCGATACCGGCGGCTCGAACGTGCAGTTCTCGATCGACCCGCGCACGGGCCGCATGATCGTGATCGAGATGAACCCGCGCGTGTCGCGTTCGTCGGCGCTCGCGTCGAAGGCCACCGGCTTCCCGATCGCGAAGGTTGCGGCGAAGCTGGCCGTCGGCTACACGCTCGACGAGCTGAAGAACGAAATCACCGGCGGCCAGACTCCGGCGTCGTTCGAGCCGACCATCGACTACGTCGTCACGAAGATCCCGCGTTTCGCGTTCGAGAAGTTCCGCGAAGCCGACCCGCGCCTCACCACGCAGATGAAGTCGGTGGGCGAGGTGATGGCGATCGGCCGCACATTCCAGGAGTCGTTCCAGAAGGCGCTGCGCGGCCTCGAAGTGGGCGTCGACGGCCTCGACGAAAAGACCGCGAGCCGCGACGAGATCATCCGCGAGATCGGCGAAGCCGGTCCGGACCGCATCTGGTACGTGGGCGACGCGTTCCGCGTGGGCATGACGCGCGAAGAGATCTTCGAGGAAACGGCGATCGACCCGTGGTTCCTCGCGCAGATCGAAGAGATCGTCAAGAAGGAAGCGGCCGTGAAGGGCCGCACGCTCGCGAGCCTTTCGACGGACGAGTTACGTTATCTGAAGCAGAGCGGCTTTTCGGACCGCCGCCTCGCGAAGCTGCTCGGCGCGAATGCCGCCGACGTCCGCAAGCGCCGCATCGAGCTGAACGTGCGCCCGGTCTACAAGCGCGTGGACACCTGCGCGGCCGAGTTCGCCACGAAGACCGCCTACATGTACTCGACCTATGAGGAAGAGTGCGAGGCGAATCCGACGAACAACAAGAAGATCATGGTGCTGGGCGGGGGCCCGAACCGGATCGGCCAGGGCATCGAGTTCGACTACTGCTGCGTGCACGCCGCGCTCGCGATGCGCGAAGACGGTTACGAAACGATCATGGTCAACTGCAACCCCGAGACCGTTTCGACCGACTACGACACGTCCGACCGTCTGTACTTCGAGCCGCTCACGCTCGAAGACGTGCTCGAAATCGTCGACAAGGAAAAGCCGCTCGGCGTGATCGTGCAGTACGGCGGCCAGACGCCGCTGAAGCTCGCACTCGACCTCGAAGCGAACGGCGTGCCGATCGTCGGCACGTCGCCGGACATGATCGACGCCGCCGAAGACCGCGAGCGCTTCCAGAAGCTGCTGCAGGGCCTCGGCCTGCGCCAGCCGCCGAACCGCACCGCGCGCGCCGAAGACGAAGCGCTCAAACTCGCCGACGAAATCGGCTATCCGCTCGTCGTGCGTCCGTCGTACGTGCTGGGCGGCCGCGCGATGGAGATCGTCCACGAGCCGCGCGACCTCGAACGCTACATGCGCGAGGCCGTGAAGGTGAGCAACGACTCGCCGGTGCTGCTCGACCGTTTCCTGAACGACGCGATCGAATGCGACGTGGACTGCATCTCCGATGGCGATGCGGTGTTCATCGGTGGCGTGATGGAGCACATCGAGCAGGCGGGCGTGCACTCGGGCGATTCTGCGTGCTCGCTGCCGCCGTACTCGCTCTCGAAGGAAACCGTCGCTGAACTCAAGCACCAGACCGCCGCGATGGCGAAGGCGCTAAACGTGATCGGCCTGATGAACGTGCAGTTCGCGATCCAGCAGATTCCGCAGAATGACGGCTCGAAGAAGGACGTCATCTACGTGCTCGAGGTGAATCCGCGCGCGTCGCGTACGGTGCCGTACGTGTCGAAGGCCACGAGCCTGCCGCTCGCGAAGATCGCGGCGCGCGCGATGGTCGGCCAGAAGCTTGGAGCACAGGGCGTGACGAAGGAGGTCGTGCCGCCGTACTTCAGCGTGAAGGAAGCGGTGTTCCCGTTCATCAAGTTCCCGACCGTCGACCCGGTGCTCGGACCCGAAATGCGTTCCACGGGCGAAGTGATGGGCGTGGGCAAGACGTTCGGCGAGGCGCTGTTCAAGTCGCAGCTCGCAGCCGGTTCGCGTCTGCCGGAATCGGGCACCGTGTTCATCACCGTGATGGACGCCGACAAGCCGAAGGCGGTCGAAGTCGCGCGCATGCTGCACGAACTCGGCTACGGACTCGTCGCGACGCGCGGCACGGCCGCCGCGATCGAAGCGGCTGGCGTGCCGGTGAAGGTCGTGAACAAGGTGAAGGACGGCCGTCCGCACATTGTCGACATGATCAAGAACGGCGAGATTTCGCTCGTCTTCACGACGGTGGACGAAACGCGTGCGGCGATCGCCGACTCGCGCTCGATCCGCATGAGCGCTCAGGCCAACAAGGTCACCTACTACACGACGATGTCGGGTGCACGGGCCGCCGTCGAGGGTCTGCGCTACCTGAAGAACCTGGAAGTCTATGATTTACAAGGCCTCCACGCTCGCCTAAACTAAGCGTTCGACTGCCTGTCTAACCACCATCAAGGCGGGTATTACCGCTAGCTGCCGCGGTTAAGCGGCGTCCCTCAGGGTTCCAGATCCGGCGCGTTTTGACGGCGCCGGTGCCCCGATGGGATGCACTTAACCGCGGTGATTTTTTTTATGGCCCCATGGCCATTTGGGCTATTGAGTTGTCTATGAGCACGATTCCCCTGACCCGGCGCGGTGCAGATCAATTGCGTGTAGAGCTGCAGCGCCTGAAATCCGTCGAGCGTCCGGCGGTCATCAATTCCATCTCCGAAGCACGCGCGCAGGGCGACCTGTCGGAAAACGCGGAATACGACGCCGCGAAGGAAAAGCAGGGTTTTATCGAAGGCCGCATCGCGGAAATCGAGTCGAAGCTCGCCGCGGCGCAGGTCATCGACCCGGCCACGCTGGAAGCGGACGGCCGCATTGTGTTCGGTACGACGGTCGATCTCGAAGACCTCCAGTCGGGCAAGACGGTCACCTATCAGATCGTCGGCGACGACGAAGCCAATCTCGAGCACGGTCTCATTTCGGTCAGCTCGCCGATTGCGCGCGCGCTGATCGGCAAGTCGGAGGGCGACGTCGCCGCGGTGCAGGCACCGAGCGGCGTGCGCGAGTACGAAGTCATCGAGGTTCGCTACGTTTGACGGGCGCCCCAAATTGAATCCCCTCTGCCTGATTCCGCATCGTCTGTTCAGCCTGCTGGCCATGCTCTGGGTCGGCAGCCAACTGGCCATCGGCTACGCGGTCGCGCCCGTGCTGTTCTCGTCGCTCGACCGCACGACGGCCGGTTCGATTGCCGCGCAGCTTTTCCATATCCAGGGGTGGGTCGGCCTCGGGTGCGGTGTGCTGATGCTCGTGCTGGCCAATGCGCTCGCACAGCGCGGCACGACGCAGTATCGGCGGCTGCGCTGGCTGGTGTTCGGCATGCTGTTGTGCGTGCTGATCGGCTATTTCGCGCTGCAGCCGTTCATGAACGCGCTGCGCCTGGATGCCATGACCGCCGGCGTGGATATCGCGAATTCGCCGTACGCGAGCCGCTTCGGCATGCTGCACGGCGCGTCGAGCGTGTTCTATCTGATCGGGAGCCTGCTGGGCATCGTGCTCGTGTGGTTGCTGTCCACCGCAATGCCCGGCTCGCGCGGCGTAGCGCCGCAGGGCGCGCCGCGCTGATGCGGCGGCTTGTCTGTTTTTTCCCGGTTGAACCAGGAAGCGCCGCCGCCCGCAGGTCGGGCGGCGGCGCGTCGCGCGGCTTTACTTCGAGCCTTGATGAGCGCGCTTGCTGCTCGTCTGGCGCTTCTTGGCGCGCTTGATGTTGCCGCCTTGCGTCACGCGCTCGTTGCCCTTGACGACCACGGCTTGCGGCTTCGGGCGGCGCATCGGGTTCTCGGAAGGCTTGACGACCCTGACGACGCGCGGCGCGGCGCCGCGCTTGCCGGCTTCGCCCGCGCTTGGCACGTCACCGGCCGGACGCCTGACCGTGCCGCGCGCGCCGGCGCGTGCGGTGGTGGTCTTCGGCGCGTCTTCTTCGGGCTTCCAGATCACGAGCAGTTTGCCGATGTGCTGGATCGGCGCGGCGTTGAGGCGGTCGCAGATCTCTTCATAGATCGCGAGGCGTTCATCGCGCTCGTCGCCGAATACGCGTACCTTGATGAGCTGGTGCGCGGCGAGGTGAACCTTGATTTCCTTGAGGACGGCGTCGGTCAACCCTTCCGCGCCGATGAGCACAACCGGTTTGAGCGCATGAGCGGCGGAGCGCAGTTCGGCGCGCTGTTCGGCAGTAAGAGTGAGGGCGGGCATGGAATGTGGCAGAGTCGACTAAAATGACGGCGCCCGGCGGGCCGGGATGAGCTTCGGATGAGCTACTTCAACGGCTTGCCCGGCGGACAGCGCATCGGAACAACGGAAAAAAACCGCGGGGAACGGCAAGACGCGGGCGCAAGCCGGCGCGAATCAGCCGGACTGGCCGCGACGGCCGCACGAATAAAGCGCGTATTATCCGCTAAAAGCGCGCAATGACGCAGCAAGAGTTCACCTTTAATGGCAAAAAACCGCTTCAATCAGTCGTGGCTACACGACCATATTAACGATCCGTACGTGAAAATGGCGCAACGGGAGGGGTATCGCGCCCGCGCCGCGTACAAGCTGAAGGAAATCGACGAACAGGACAAGCTGATCCGCTCCGGCATGGTAATCGTGGATCTCGGCGCCGCGCCGGGCAGCTGGAGCCAGTACGTGCGCAACAAGCTCGCGCAGGGCTCGAAGCGCGACGCGGAGCGGCAGGGCGGCATCGACGGCACGATCATTGCGCTCGATCTGCTTCCGATGGAGCCGGTCGCCGACGTCCAGTTCATCCAGGGCGACTTCCGCGAGGACAGCGTGCTCGCGCAACTCGAAGAACTCGTGGGCGGACGTCCCGTTGACCTTGTAATTTCGGACATGGCGCCCAATCTGTCCGGCGTTGCATCGGCGGACGCCGCGCGCATCGAACATGTGTGCGATCTCGCCCTCGAGTTCTCGCAGAATCATCTGAAACCGGATGGCGCCCTTTTAGTAAAATGCTTTCACGGCAGTGGTTACAGCCAGATCGTCGAGAAATTCAAGCATCAGTTCAAAATCGTGGCCGCCCGCAAACCGAAGGCTTCGCGGGACAAATCGGCTGAAACGTTTATATTGGGTAAACAGCTGAAGCGGCCTCGTTGAGGCGGCGTTCGGTTCCGGTGTGCGCAGGGCATGGTTGAGCGTGCCGGCAGTGGGGTGAAGGAGCGCCGGAAGTCGCGTCCGATAAGGCCCCGAGGCTATTACCGCGGTAGTTGATCGTTATGGCGGGGGCCTGCGTACTGGATTAGAATGCTTTGGTGGTGTCGCAAGGCAAATGTAGGCGCCCGTCTATGAGTGAAGGAGTGGTGCTTTGAACAACAACATGTTTTCGAAGGCGGCAGTGTGGCTGGTGATCGCACTGGTGCTGTTTACGGTGTTCAAGCAGTTCGACAAGCCCCGTGTCCAGGAAGGCGTTTCCTATTCGCAATTCATGGACGACGCGAAGAATGGCAAAGTCAAAAGCGTCGTGGTGCAGGGGCGGAGCCTCACGGTCACTCCAGCCGATGGCCAGAAATACCAGATCGTGTCGCCCGGCGACATCTGGATGGTCGGCGACCTGATGAAATACGGCGTGCAGGTGAGCGGCAAGGCTGACGAAGAGCCGAACGCGCTCGTGTCCGCGCTGTACTACCTCGGACCGACGTTACTCATCATCGTGTTCTGGTTCTACATGATGAGACAGATGCAGGGAGGCGGCAAAGGCGGGGCGTTCTCCTTCGGTAAATCGCGAGCCCGCCTGATCGACGAGAACAACAACGCAGTCAACTTCTCCGATGTCGCGGGTTGCGACGAAGCCAAGGAGGAGGTCTCCGAACTTGTCGACTTCCTGCGCGATCCGCAGAAATTCCAGAAGCTCGGCGGGCGCATCCCGCGCGGCGTGCTACTCGTGGGCCCCCCGGGTACCGGCAAGACGCTGCTCGCGCGTGCAATCGCGGGCGAGGCGAAGGTTCCGTTCTTCAGCATTTCAGGTTCGGACTTCGTTGAAATGTTCGTCGGCGTGGGCGCGGCCCGCGTGCGCGACATGTTCGAGCAAGCCAAGAAACACGCTCCCTGCATCGTGTTCATCGACGAAATCGACGCGGTCGGCCGTCATCGCGGCGCCGGTATGGGCGGCGGCAACGACGAGCGCGAGCAGACGCTGAACCAGATGCTCGTCGAGATGGACGGCTTCGAGGCGAACTCCGGCGTGATCGTGATCGCAGCAACGAACCGCTCCGACGTGCTCGACAAGGCGCTGCTGCGCCCGGGCCGTTTCGACCGCCAGGTCTACGTGGGTCTGCCGGACATCCGCGGCCGCGAGCAGATCATGAAGGTGCATCTGCGCAAGGTGCCGATCTCCAACGACGTCGACGCGGCAGTGATCGCGCGTGGCACGCCGGGTTTCTCGGGCGCCGATCTCGCGAACCTCGTGAACGAAGCGGCGCTCTTCGCGGCACGCCGCGGCAAGCGTATCGTCGAGATGCAGGACTTCGAGGACGCGAAGGACAAGATCTTCATGGGTCCGGAGCGCAAGTCGGCGGTCATCCGCGAAGAAGCGAAGCGTGCGACGGCATACCACGAGTCGGGCCACGCCGTGATCGCGAAGCTGCTGCCGAAGGCCGATCCGGTCCACAAGGTCACGATCATTCCGCGCGGCCGCGCGCTGGGTGTGACGTGGCAGTTGCCGGAGCACGACAATGAAACGTATTCGAAGGATTACCTGCTCGATCGCCTGGCCATCCTGTTCGGCGGCCGGGTGGCGGAAGAGCTGTTCCTGAACCTCCTCAGCACGGGTGCGTCGGACGACTTCAACAAGGCGACGCAGACGGCTCGCGCGATGGTGGCCCGCTTCGGCATGACCGACGCGCTCGGGCCGATGGTCTACGTGGACGACGAGAACGACAGCGGTCCGTTCGGCAAGGGCTTCACGCGTGCCATTTCGGAAGCGACGCAGCAGAAGGTCGACGCGGAAATCCGTCACGTGCTCGACGAGCAATACGGCCTTGCGAAGCGCCTGCTCGACGAGAACCGCGACAAGGTCGAGGCGATGACCGCCGCGCTGATGGAGTGGGAAACGATCGACGCCGACCAGATCAACGACATCATGGCTGGCCGTCCGCCGCGCTCGCCGAAGAGCACGCCGTCGGCTGGCGACGCGTCTTCGTCGGGCGGCAGCACGGGCAGCGAGGTCAAACCTGGCAGCGCGACTGCGCCGGCCTGATCCGTATTGATCGGAATCAAGTGGAGTGGCGGGCCGGTGTGATTTCACATCGGCCCGCCTTCATTTCCGGTGACGATTTTTCGTTACACTTCTGACGTTCGTTGACGTGCCTAATCTCACCTCGCAGGATAATCTGCCCCCCTCGCCGCTGCAGTGCGGCCGTTTCACGCTGACGTTCGAACGCCCGCTGGTCATGGGCATCCTGAACATCACACCTGATTCGTTTTCGGACGGCGGTCGTTACGCCGATTACGGCGATGCGCTGCGGCGGGCCGAGCAGATGATGTTCGACGGCGCGGACATCATCGATATTGGCGGCGAGTCGACGCGGCCGGGCACCCCGCCTGTGCCAATCGACGAAGAGCTGGAGCGCGTGATTCCGCTCGTCGAGCAGTTGCGCGGGGCAAACGTTCCGCTGTCGGTCGATACATACAAGCCGGAAGTGATGCGCCACGCGGTTGCAGCCGGCGCGGACCTGATCAACGACATCTGGGGGTTCCGGATGCCCGGCGCGATCGACGTCGTGCGTTCCAGCGATTGCGGCCTGTGCGTGATGCACATGCTCGGCGAGCCGCAGACGATGCAGGTCGGCACGCCCGATTACACGGACGTCGTGGGCGAAGTGCGCGCGTTTCTGGCCGAGCGCGTCGCGGCGCTCGAAGCCGCGGGCGTGGCGCGTGCGCGCATCAGCGTCGATCCGGGCTTCGGCTTCGGCAAGACCGTGATCGAGCATAACTACGCGTTGCTCGCCCATCTGGGCGAGACGGCGCCCACTGTGCCGCAAGGCACGGCGCCGTATCCGGTGCTGGCGGGCATGTCGCGCAAGTCGATGCTGGGTGCGCTCGTGAACCGGCCCGCGCCGGAGCGCGTCGCCGCGAGCGTGGCCGCTGCCGTGTGCGCGGCGGAGCGGGGCGCCGCGATCATTCGCGTGCACGATGTCGCGCAGACCGTGGACGCCCTGAAGGTATGGGCCGCCGTGCGCGATGCCGCACGCAGCCAGGCCGCCCCGGCGCAAAACTGAACAGGACAGAGAAAAGAGAGGGTTCGAGGGATGGGTCGTCATTATTTCGGAACGGATGGAATTCGCGGTAAGGTCGGCTCGGCGCCGATCACGCCGGATTTCGTGCTGCGCCTCGGCTACGCGGCGGGCAAGGTGCTCGCGGGCTCCGCCGCTTCGGGGCCGCGCCCCGCGGTGCTCATCGGCAAGGACACGCGCATCTCCGGCTACATGCTGGAGGCGTCGCTGGAAGCGGGGCTCTCGGCGGCCGGCATCGACGTCATGCTGGCGGGTCCGATGACCACGCCCGGCATCGCGTATCTCACGCGCGCGCTGCGGCTCGCGGCGGGCGTCGTGATCAGCGCTTCGCACAATCCGTACTATGACAACGGCATCAAGTTCTTCTCCGCCGACGGCAACAAGCTTCCCGACGAAGTCGAAACGCAGATCGAGGAGCAACTGGAACTGGCGCTCGATTGCGCGCCGTCCGAGCAACTCGGCCGCGCGCGGCGCCTCGACGACGCGGGTGGCCGCTACATCGAGTTCTGCAAGAGCACGTTCCCGCAGGCGTACAACCTGCGCGGGCTGAAGCTCGTCGTCGACTGCGCGAACGGCGCCGCTTACGACATCGCGCCGCACGTGTTCCATGAACTTGGCGCGGACGTGATTCCGATCGGCGTCTCGCCGAACGGCTTCAACATCAACGACGGCGTCGGCGCGACGGCGCCGGACGCGCTCGTGCGCGCCGTGCGTGCGAATCACGCGGACCTCGGCATTGCACTGGACGGCGATGCCGACCGCCTGCAGGTGGTCGACGCGCAAGGCCGCCTCTTCAACGGCGACGAGCTGCTCTACGTGCTCGTGAAGGACCGCATCGCGACGGACGGGAAGGTCGAGGGTGCGGTCGGCACGCTGATGACGAACCTCGCCGTCGAGCAGGCCATCGAGCATCTTGGCGTGAAGTTCGTGCGCGCCGCCGTCGGCGATCGCTACGTGCTCGAACAACTGCGCGAGCACGGCTGGCAGCTTGGCGCCGAAGGCTCGGGGCACATTCTCTCGCTCGACCGGCACACGACCGGCGACGGCATCGTCTCGGCGCTGCTCGTGCTCGCGGCGATGAAACGCAGCGGGCTTACGCTGGCCCAGTTGCTCGACGGCGTGACGCTGTTCCCGCAAAAGCTGATCAACGTCCGCATCGCGCGGGGCGCCGACTGGAAGGGCAACGCGGACATCCGGCAGTCGGTCGCCGATGCCGAGGCCGAACTCACGGGCAAGGGACGCGTGCTGATTCGCGCCTCGGGCACGGAGCCCGTGCTGCGCGTGATGGTCGAGGCGCGTGAGGCACGCGACGCCGTCCACCACGCCGAAGCGATTGCCGGGACGGTCAAGCGCGCGATTGCCTGAACCGGTTGCCGGACAGGCCTTAAGCGTGGCGTGCGCAATGCGCGGCGGCGAGATCGCCGCACACGCGCTTCACGTCGGCCGATCGTGAGGAGCTTTCCTCCCGTTTCGAGGAAACCTTCAATTTATTTTCAGCGTTTTTTCGAAAAAGACGGAATGCGGTCCGCCCGGATCGCGACTCATAACGTCATAGTTCCGTCACGCCATTTCTGGCCGCCTGCAAACGCTTGCTGTGCGTGCTGCAGCGACTATCCAGCGATTCTGAAGCAAGCGCTTCGTTCAGTTGCGCCGCCATATCTTTCGACCTGTAATGCCGCTGTCACGGTCGCTTCATGAATGGTCACGGTATTGTCACATATAGCCCCTAATCTTCGCGGTGTCGTTAATCGGCTCACATCCTGGACCTGGAGGCCACATGAAATTGATGCATACCGCGCTCGCTGGCGTTGCTGGCGCGCTCTTCGTGATCGCAGCTCACGCAGCTGACATTACCGGCGCGGGTAGCACCTTCGCAGCACCGATCTACACGAAGTGGGCAGATGCCTACCAGAAGTCGGGCGGCGGCAAGGTGAACTATCAAGGTATCGGCTCGTCGGGCGGTATCAAGCAGATCATCGCCAAGACGGTTGACTTCGCGGGTTCGGACGCTCCGCTGAAGGACGACGAGCTGGCCAAGGCCGGTCTGTTCCAGTTCCCGACGGTGGTTGGCGGCGTGGTGCCGGCAATCAACGTGCCGGGCGTGAAGGCTGGCGAAGTCGTGCTGTCGGGCGAAGTGCTCGGCGACATCTACCTCGGCAAGATCAAGAAGTGGAACGACCCGGCCATCGTCGCCCTGAACCCGAAGGTCAAGCTGCCTGACCTCGACATCGCCGTGGTCCGCCGCGCCGATGGTTCGGGCACCAGCTTCATCTGGACGAACTACCTCTCGAAGGTCAACCCCGAGTGGAAGAGCAAGGTCGGCGAAGGCACGACCGTGAGCTGGCCGACCGGTACGGGCGGTAAGGGCAACGACGGCGTCGCAGCATTCGTACAGCGTCTGCCGGGCGCGATCGGCTACGTCGAGTGGGCCTACGCCAAGCAAAACCACATGGTCTACACTGCCATGAAGAACGAATCGGGCGTCATCGTTCAGCCGACGACCGACACGTTCAAGGCCGCTGCGGCCGGCGCCGAGTGGAAGAAGTCGTTCTACCAGATCCTGACGAACGAGCCGGGCAAGGAAGCATGGCCGGTCGTCGGCGCGACCTTCGTGCTGCTGCACACCGCGCAGGACAAGCCGGAGCAGGGCAAGGAAACGCTGAAGTTCTTCGACTGGGCGTTCAAGAACGGCGGCTCCGCTGCCGACAACCTCGACTACATCTCGCTGCCGCCGTCGGTCGTCAGCGAAATCAAGTCGCAGTGGAAAGAGAAGGTCAAGGACGCGAGCGGCAAGTCTGTCGCCGAGTAAGACAAGCTGGAGTCTGGCTGACGGGGCTGTCGCGCGTTGAGCGCGCGCCCCGTTCGTTCGTGTGAGATCCGCCGCCTGTTCTCCGGCTTCAAGGCCGGCAGGCGGACGGGTCGCAGTCTCAGGCTGTATGACCGCCGGGAGCCTTTGTGGCAAACGGCACTGGAAACAGGCCACCATGTCCGACGTCCCGCTCGTGTCGAATCCGCCCGGCAGCGCCGCGCAGCAAAAAGCGCCCAGCCCCGCAGGCGACATCATTTTCGGCAGCCTCACGCGCCTCGCCGCCATCGTCACGTTGTTGCTGCTCGGCGGCATCATCGTGTCGCTTGTCGTCGAATCGCTGCCTTCGATCGAGAAGTTCGGTCTCGCATTCCTCTGGACTGCCGAATGGGATCCGCCCAGTGAGCAGTTCGGCGCGCTCGTGCCCATCTACGGCACGATCGCCACCTCGCTCATCGCGCTTGTCATCGCCGTGCCCGTGAGCTTCGGCATTGCGCTCTTTCTTACCGAGCTTTCGCCCGCGTGGCTGCGTCGCCCGCTTGGCATCGCCATCGAACTGCTGGCCGCGATCCCGTCGATCGTCTACGGCATGTGGGGCTTGCTCGTGTTCGCGCCGATCTTCGCGCAGTGGTTCCAGAAGCCGCTGCAGGTGGTGCTCGGCGGCATTCCGATCGTCGGCGCCCTGTTCCAGGGACCGCCCATCGGCATCGGCATCCTGTGCGCGGGCGTCATTCTCGCGATCATGATCATTCCGTACATCGCCTCGGTCATGCGCGACGTGTTCGAAGTCACGCCCGTGCTGCTCAAGGAGTCGGCCTACGGCATCGGCTGCACGACATGGGAAGTGATGTGGAGGATCGTCCTCCCGTTCACGAAGACCGGCGTGATCGGCGGCATCATGCTCGGCCTCGGCCGCGCGCTCGGCGAGACGATGGCCGTCACGTTCGTGATCGGCAATACGAACCTGCTCGACAGCGTGTCGCTGTTCTCGCCCGGCAACAGTATTACGTCGGCGCTTGCCAACGAGTTCGCCGAAGCGAGCCCGGGCCTGCACACGGCCGCGCTGATGGAACTCGGCCTCATCCTGTTCGTGATCACGTTCATCGTGCTCTCGATCTCGAAGCTGCTGCTTCTGCGTCTTGAAAAGTCGGAGGGCGCACGATGAGCGAGCCGCTGATGAAGATTCCGGGCGCCATCTACGGCCCCGAACTGGAAAAGATGCGCGGCCGGCTGCAACGCCGCCGCCGCGTGACCAACGCGATCGCCCTGACGATGTCGCTCGCCGCGATGGTGTTCGGCCTTATCTGGCTCGTGTGGATTCTCTACACGACGCTGTCGCTCGGTCTCGGCGGCATCTCGGTCGACCTGTTCACGCAGTCGACGCCTCCGCCGAACACCGACGGCGGCGGTCTCGCCAACGCGATCGTCGGCAGCCTGATGCTGGTCGCCGTCGCGACGTTCGTCGGCACGCCGATCGGCATCATGGCGGGCATCTATCTCGCCGAATACGGCCAGCGCGGCTGGCTCGCGAGCGTGACGCGCTTCATCAACGACATCCTGTTGTCGGCGCCGTCGATCGTCGTGGGCCTGTTCGTCTACGCGCTCGTCGTCGCCACGATGGGGCACTTCAGCGGCTGGGCCGGCGCAATCGCGCTAGCACTGCTGCAGATACCGATCGTGATCCGCACGACCGAGAACATGCTGAAGCTCGTGCCGAACGCGCTGCGCGAAGCGGCCGTCGCGCTCGGCACGCCGAAGTGGAAGATGATCCTGTCGATCACGCTGAAGGCGTCGGTCGCGGGCATCGTGACGGGCGTGCTGCTCGCGATTGCGCGTATTGCCGGCGAAACGGCGCCGCTGCTCTTCACGGCGCTGTCGAACCAGTTCTTCACGATGGACATGAATCAACCGATCGGGAACCTGCCGGTCACGATCTTCAAGTTTGCGATGAGCCCGTTCGCGCAGTGGCAGTCGCTTGCGTGGGCCGGTGTTTTCCTGATCACGCTGGGTGTGCTGGGGCTGAACATCCTCGCGCGCACGGTTTTCTCGAACAAGTAAGGGTGGAGTCATCCGATGAACATGGCAGAAAGTCAAATCAATGCCGCGGGCCCGGCGATGTCCCCCGTCGCGGGTTTCCGACCTGCGGATCCCGCCCATGACGCAGCCGCGCAGACGCTCGGCACGCCGAAGATCGAAGTGAAGGATCTGAACTTCTTCTACGGCAAATACCACGCGCTGAAGAACATCAACCTGCACATTCCCGAAGGCAAGGTGACGGCGTTCATCGGCCCGTCGGGTTGCGGCAAGTCCACGCTGCTGCGTACGTTCAACAAGATGTACGCGCTCTATCCGGAGCAGCGCGCCGAGGGCGAAATCCTCATGGACGGCGAAAACCTGCTGACGACGAAGCGCGATATCTCGCTGCTTCGTGCGCGCATCGGCATGGTGTTCCAGAAGCCGACCCCGTTCCCGATGTCGATTTACGACAACATCGCGTTCGGCGTGAAGATGTTCGAAACGCTGTCGCGCCCGGAAATGGACGACCGCGTCGAGTGGGCGCTCACGAAGGCCGCGCTCTGGAACGAAGTGAAAGACAAGCTCGGCCAGAGCGGCTACGGTCTCTCGGGCGGCCAGCAGCAGCGTCTTTGCATCGCGCGCGGTATCGCGATCCGTCCGGAAGTGCTGCTGCTCGACGAGCCGTGCTCGGCGCTCGATCCGATCTCGACGGGCCGCATCGAAGAGCTGATCGCGGAACTCAAGAGCGATTACACGGTGGTGATCGTCACGCATAACATGCAGCAGGCCGCGCGTTGTTCGGACTACACTGCGTATATGTATCTCGGCGAGCTGATCGAGTTCGGCGACACCGAGAAGATCTTCATCAAGCCGGTCCGCAAGGAAACCGAAGACTACATCACCGGCCGCTTCGGCTGATCAAGGCAGGGAGTCCGAAATGTCCGACAAGCATCTGTCCAGCCAGTTCGACGCTGATCTGAATCTCGTGTCGTCGAAGGTTCTCGAAATGGGGGGCGTCGTCGAATCGCAGATCATCACGGCGATGCAGGCGCTGAACGAGTTCGACGTGGAGGCCGCCGATCGTGTGATCACGACCGAAGACACGATCAACACGATGGAAATAGAGATCGACGAGGAGTGCAGCAACATCATCGCGCGCCGCCAGCCGGCTGCTCGCGACCTGCGCCTCGTGCTCGCGATCTCGAAGACCATCACGAACCTCGAACGCGCCGGCGACGAAGCCGAGAAGATCGCCAAGCGCACGAAGCGTCTGATGGAAGACGGCGCGTCGCGCAGCGTGAACATCGCCGAGATCAAGGTCTCGGGCGAGATGGCCGTGTCGATCCTGCGTCGCGCGCTCGACGCGTTCGCGCGTCTCGACACCGTGGCCGCCGCGCAGATCGTGCGCGACGACAAGGCGATCGACGAGGAATTCCGCGCGTTCGTGCGCAAGCTCGTGACGTACATGATGGAAGACCCGCGCACGATTTCGGTCGGGCTCGACTATCTGTTCATCGCCAAGGCGATCGAGAGGATTGGCGACCACGCGAAGAACATCGCGGAGTTCATCATCTACATCGTGAAGGGCACCGACGTGCGCCACAAGTCGCGCGACGCGCTCGAACGCGAAGCGTTGAGCTAACAAACTGCTTATAAGGTAAAGAGGTGCCGATGCCTAGCAGCATTCTCGTCATCGAAGATGAGCCCGCGATTTCGGAGCTGATTTCGGTGAATTTGCAGCACGCGGGCCATTGCCCGATCCGCGCGTACAACGCGGAGCAGGCGCAGAATCTGATCAGCGATGTGCTGCCCGATCTCATCCTGCTCGACTGGATGCTGCCGGGCAAATCGGGTGTCTCGTTCGCGCGCGACCTGCGCAACAACGAGCGCACGAAGCATATCCCGATCATCATGCTGACCGCCCGCGGCGACGAGCAGGACAAGGTGCTCGGCCTCGAAATCGGCGCGGACGACTACGTGACGAAGCCGTTTTCGCCGAAGGAGCTGATGGCGCGCATCAAGGCGGTGCTGCGCCGCCGCGCGCCGCAGCTGACCGAGGACGTCGTCGCGATCAACGGCCTGAAGCTCGATCCGGCCACGCATCGCGTGGCCGCGCATGCGGAAGGCAGCGAGATCAAGCTCGATCTCGGTCCTACCGAGTTCCGTCTGCTGCACTTCTTCATGACCCACCCGGAGCGCGTGCATAGCCGCACGCAACTGCTCGACCAGGTGTGGGGCGATCACGTGTTCGTCGAAGAGCGCACCGTCGACGTGCACATCAAGCGTCTGCGTGCCGCGCTTAAGCCAGCGGGGTGCGATGCTATGATCGAAACGGTGCGCGGCAGCGGTTACCGGCTCGCCAGGAGCGCCTGAGCAATCGTTGCACCAGGGGCCGCGCCGCATGCCGCGGTGCGGTTCTCATGAGCGGATTTCGTGCCGCTCATGCGTTCAGGCATTGCCGGCAGGTTCAAGGTTCAGGATTCAGAGTACAAATCGCGCGCGCCTCGTTCGAACTGGCTATCTCCGACAAGCAGGAACATGAACATCATCTGGGCGCGGTCCATCGTTTCCGTTGTGCTGCTCGCGCTCGTCTGCGCGGCCGTCGGCGCGATGCTCGGCGTGAAGGCCGCGCTGGCACTCGCAGTCTTCATGCTGCTCGTGCAGCTCTTCTTCAGCACGTTTCACAAGCAGCGCCTGTGGCGCCTGCTCGATGCGCCGGTCTACGGCGAAGTGCCCAGCGCCCCGGGCGTGTGGGGCGAAATCTACTATCGTCTGCACAAGCTCGCCAAGCGCTGGTACGCCCAGGTACGTCAGGTCGAGCAGCAGCACTCGCGCTTCATCCAGGCGATCCAGGCGTCGCCGAACGGCGTGGCGATGCTCGACGACCATGACCAGATCGAGTGGTGCAACGCGATCTCCGAGCTGCACTTCGGGCTCGACGCAAAGCGCGATCTGCGCCAGCACATCACGCATCTCGTGCGCCAGCCCGACTTCGTGCGCTACCTGAATTCGAATCGCTACGAAGAGATGCTGATCATGCGCGGCATGGGCAGCAAGCGGCAGAACGTCATCTCCGTGCAGGTGTTCCCGTACGGCGATAACCGCAAGCTCGTGCTGTCGCAGGACATCACCGAACTCGAACGCACCGACGCCATGCGGCGCGATTTCGTCGCGAACGTCTCGCACGAACTGAAGACGCCGCTCACGGTGCTGTCGGGCTTTCTGGAGACGATGCGCGAGCTGCCGCTGTCCGAGAGCGAGCGCGCACGTTACCTCGAACTGATGGAGCAGCAGGCCTCGCGCATGCGCCACATCGTGACGGATCTGCTTGTGCTTGCGCAGCTCGAAGGCGAGGCGCGTCTGCCGGGCGACCAGATGGTCGACATGCGCGCGGTGCTGTGTCACGTGCGCGAAGACGCGGAGAATCTCTCCGGCGGGCACCATTACATTACGTCCGATTTCGACGATAGCCTGAGCGTGATCGGCTCGGAGGCCGAGATGCTGAGCGCGCTAGGCAATCTGGCGACGAACGCGGTGCGCTACACGCCCGACGGCGGCACCGTGCATCTGTCGTGGCGCGCGGAAGGCGGCTGCGCGGTGTTCTCGGTGACGGACAGCGGGCTCGGCATTCCGGCGGCGGATATTCCGCGGCTCACGGAGCGCTTCTATCGCGTGGATCGCAGCCGTTCGCGCGACACGGGCGGCACGGGCCTCGGCCTTGCGATCGTCAAGCACGTGCTGCAGCGCCACGATGCGATGCTCGAAGTGAAGAGCGAGGAAGGGCGGGGCAGCACGTTCACGGCGCGCTTCCCGGCGGAGCGCACGGCGCGGCGGCAGCCGACGCCGGCGTGACGGCGAGCAAACGCGTTCACGGGTAATAAAAAAGGCCGCGCAATCTGCGCGGCCTTTTTTATGCTGCCTGTGTTGAGCACCGCACGAAGCGGCGCGGCACGCGATCACGGCACCACATCACGAACAGAACTTCGACAGCAGGTTCAACTGCGCATTGCGGATCGCCTTGCCCGCGCGGCGGCGGCGATAATGGCCGTCGCATTGCATGATCCACGCTGCCTGATTGTCGCCGAGGAAGGTCGAGAGCCCTTCGGCGATCACGCGGCGCTTCAGGCGCCGGTCGTCGATCGGGAAAGCCACCTCGACGCGGCGGAACAGGTTGCGGTCCATCCAGTCCGCGCTCGACAGATAGACCTTTTCCTCGCCGCCCGCATAGAAGTAGTAGATGCGGTGATGTTCGAGGAAGCGCCCCACGATCGAGCGCACCGTGATGTTCTCTGAGAGCCCCGGCACGCCCGGCTGCAGCGAGCAGACGCCGCGCACGATCAGATCGATCTTCACGCCGGCCTGCGACGCCTCGTAAAGCTCGTCGATCACGGTCGGTTCGAGCAGCGCGTTCATCTTTGCGACGATGCGCGCCTTCTTGCCGGCGCGCGCGGCGTCGGCTTCGGTGCGGATCGATTCGACGAGCTTCGGGTGCAGCGTGAACGGCGACTGCCACAGCTCGTGCAGTTGCAGCTCGCCGCCGATGCCGGTCAGCTGCTGGAACACGTGATGCACGTCTTCGCAGATTCGCGGCTGTGACGTCATGAGCCCGAAGTCGCTGTAGAGACGTGCTGTGCGCGGGTGATAGTTGCCCGTGCCGAGGTGGACGTAGCGGCGCAGCACCGTGCGGCCGTTCACGGGCACGCGGCGCACGATCAGCATCATCTTCGCGTGGCACTTGTGGCCCACGACGCCGTAGACCACGTGCGCGCCCACCGCTTCGAGCTGCGCGGCCCAGTTGATGTTGGTCTCTTCGTCGAAGCGCGCGAGCAGCTCCACCACCACCGTGACTTCCTTGCCGTTGCGCGCGGCCTGCATGAGCGCGTCCATCAGCGGCGAATCGGTGCCGGTGCGGTAGATGGTCTGCTTGATCGCGACGACGCTCGGATCGTTCGCGGCCTGCAGAAGCAGTTCCAGCACGGGCTGGAAGCTCTCGTACGGATGATGCAGCAGCACGTCGCCCTGATCGATCACGTCGAACATGTTGCCGCCCGCCGCGATGCGCTTCGGAATGGTCGGCACGTGCGGCACGAACTTCAGGTCGGGACGGTCCACCATCTCGGGCATCTGCATGAGACGCACGAGATTCACGGGGCCGTCGACGTAATAGCAGTCCTTTTCGTTGAGCGCGCTTTCGTCGAGCAGACGCTTCACGATATGAGCGGGCGTGTCGGCGGACACTTCGAGCCGCACGGCGTTGCCCAGGTGCCGCGCGGGCAGTTCGCCCTGCAGCGCGACGCGCAGGTTCGTGATTTCGTCTTCGTCGACGAAGAGTTCGCTGTTACGCGTGATGCGGAACTGATTGCAGCTGCGCACGACGAGGTTAGGAAACAGCTCGCCGATGAAGCGCTGCAACAGCGACCCGAGCAGCACGAGGCCGTGCTGAAAGCCCGACAGCCCCTGCGGCATGCGGACGAGACGCGGCAGTGCGCGCGGCGCCTGGACGATGCCCATCACGGCCTGGCGGCCGAAGGCGTCCTTGCCTTCGAGTTCGACGACGAAGTTCAGGCTCTTGTTGAGCACGCGCGGGAACGGGTGCGCGGGATCGAGCCCGATCGGCGTGAGAACGGGCAGTAGTTCATCGACGAAATACTTGCGCGCCCAGTCGATCTGGGCCTCGTTCCACGAGTCGGCGGTGTGAAAGTAGATGTCTTCCTGTTCCAGTGCGGGCAGCACGGTCTCGTGCAGCATGCTGTACTGGCGATGCACGAGGCGCTGCGCGCGCTCGACCACGAGGTCGTAGACGTGCTGCAGCGACATGCCGTCGGGCGAGAGCGCGCCAGGGTTATCGCGCATCTGCTCCTGAAGCCCGGCCATGCGGATTTCGAAGAACTCGTCGAGGTTGCTGCTGGTAATGCAAATGAAGCGTAGGCGTTCGAGCAACGGGACGGCAGGGTCGGCTGCCTGCGCGAGCACGCGCTCGTTGAATCCCAGAATGCCCAGCTCGCGATTGAGTAAGGGGTAGCGGATGGACATCGGCGATGAAAACGGAATGGCGGGATCTGATTCGAACGGACGCTCGGAAATTCGCACAATAAGATGACGTTGTTGTGACATTTGGGGTGTCATAAATTCTACGCCCGAATTTCACGAAGACGAAAAGTCGCACTGTAATCATGCACAGTGGTTCATGCTAACGCGCGTGAGGAGCGACATCGTGAAAGCGGGTGCGCTTAAAATGACAACTTTAAACAGCGCGGCTGCCGCACGGATGGCCGCGCTTGCACGCATGGAGCCCACCCCCTCGATGGTCATCAATCCGCACCTGCTTGCAGCCGTCGATCTCGGTTCGAACAGCTTTCGTCTGATCGTTGGCCGGGTCGAGGAAACCGACGCCGGCAGCCAGATCTATCCGGTCGACGCGCTGCGCGAGCCGGTACGCCTTGCCGCTGGCCTCTCGAAGGACAAGATGCTCGACCGCGCTTCGCAGGTGCGCGGCTGGGACGCCCTCAAGCGTTTCGGCGAACGCCTGCGCGATTTCCATCCCGATCACGTGCGCGCCGTCGCGACCAACACGCTGCGCGTCGCGAAGAATGCGCACGAGTTTCTCGGTGAGGCCGAAGCGGCGCTCGGCTTCCCGATCGAAGTGATCGCGGGCCGCGAAGAGGCGCGTCTCATCTACGCGGGCGCGGCGCACTCGGTGCCGGCGAGCGCGGGCAAGCGGCTCGTCGTCGATATCGGCGGCGGCTCGACGGAATTCATCATCGGCGCGCACTACGTGCCGATCCGCATGGAAAGCCTCTATATCGGCTGCGTGAGTCATAGCCGCCAGTTCTTCCCCGCGGGCAACGTCGACGAATACACGATGCGCCAGGCCGAACTCGCGGCGACGCGCGAAATCCAGATCATTTCCTCCGACTACCGCCAGACCGGCTGGGAGCAGGTGATCGGTTCGTCGGGCACGGCGCGCGCGCTCGCGGAACTCGTCGAGGCGAATGGCTTCAACGATTCGGGTGTCACGCACGGCATCACGCGCGGCGGGCTCGAACGGCTCAAGCGCGCGCTCATCAAGGCCGAGAACGTGAATCGCCTGAAGCTCGTCGCGCTCAAGCCGGACCGTATTCCGGTGCTCGCGGGCGGCCTCTCGATCATGATCGCGGTGTTCGAGGAACTGGGCATCGAGTACGCGGACACGACCGACGCCGCGCTGCGCCTCGGCGTCCTGTACGACCTGCTCGGGCGTTCGCAGCACGAGGACATGCGTACCGTGACCGCCGAGGGCTTCATGCGCCGCTATGGCGTCGATCGCGCGCAGGCGGGGCGTATCGGCGAACTGGCCATGGGGTTCTACGACCAGCTCGGCCTGTTCGATGAAGCGTCGGGTGACGCGCGCGACGAAGAGCGCAGCGCGGAAAACCGCATGTTCCTCGGCTGGGCTGCATCGCTGCACGAGATCGGGCTCTCGATCTCGCATAGCGCGTATCACAAGCATTCGGCTTATATCGCGAGCAATGCCGACATGCCGGGCTTCTCGCGCACCGACCAGTCGCGGCTCGCGGCGCTCGTGCTCGGCCACGTGGGCAAGCTCGGCAAACTCTCGCAGACGCGCGACGTCGAATGGCCGTTGCTGTTCTGTCTTCGCCTCGCGGCGCTGCTCAGCCGCCGCCGCGCGGACGTCGGTCTGCCCACGATTTCCGTCGCGCACGAGGGCAACGGCTATGAGGTGCGCCTGCCCAATGCGTGGGTGCAGAACAATCCGCTCACCGACTACAACCTCGTCCAGGAAGCGGCGGAGTGGGGAAAAGTTGGGATTCCGTATCGTGTGGTCTATACGGAAGACTGAACGCAAGACCGAACGCAGCGGTAGTTGAAAACCAGACGCCCGGCCAATGAGCCGGGCGTCTGGTTTTGCGGATGTCGTCGCGGGTGTTAGCGCGCGGCGGCGTCGCCGAGGAAGTGACGCGCGTAGCGCTCGTTGATCTCGGAGAGACGCAACAGCGTGAGGAAGTCGGCGGTGTTGAAGTCGGGGTCCCAGGCGGGTGCGCCGCAGATCTTCGCGCCAAGACGCAGGTAGCCCTTGACGAGCGGAGGCGGCACGGCACTCGCGCCGGTGCGCAGTTCGTCGATGGGCAGCGGCGTATGCGGGAACGCGCGATATTCGGGCGCCGTGAGCACGCTCGAGCCGAGCGACGCGTAGAGGTTCGCGGCGTAGTGGCCGCCGTCGGCCATCGCGACGCTCGCGCAGCCGAGCATCGTTTCGTAGCCGTTGTGCATCATGTACGAACCGAGGCCGGCCCACAGCGACATGATCACCGAGCCGCTGCGGTAGTCGGGATGCACGCACGAGCGGCCCACTTCGACCATCTTCGGGCGCAGATGCGCGAGGCGCGAGACGTCGAATTCGCTCTCGGCGTAGAGGCGGCCGATGCGCAGCGCCTCGTGCGGCGGCAGCACGCGGTAGGTGCCGACGACCCGAAGCGTGTCGAGGTCGCGCACGAGCAGATGATCGCAGTAATTGTCGAAGGCATCGACGTCGAGGCCTGCGGGACCCATGAGGCGCGCGCCCATTTCTTCGGCGAACACGCGATAGCGCAGGCGCTGGGCCTCGCGCAGCTCTTCGTCGGTGCGAGCCCAGGCTACGTGCAGGCGGTGCTGCGCGGTAACCGTTTCTTCGGCGCGCGGCAGACGGCGGTTCGACTCGAACAGTGTCGAGGCGAGCGGCAGGATAGGCGTCGGCAGATCTCGCATAGTGCGTCCTGGTCGAAAGGTAACGGAACTTTCCGGCCAATGTAGTAACGCGCGGTTACGGTTACATGGCAATGCAATGACGATTCGATGACGCAATGTAAGGCGCACATAACCGGTGCGGCGCAGGCGAGGATGCGGGAAGCCGGGCGGCGCGGCTCTGGCGCGCGGCCCGGCGGGGAATCAGACGAGATCGGGCGTGATGGCGGCGTAGAGGGCGGCTTGTTCGTCGCCGTTGCGTTCGCGGCTTGTGATCCACACGAGCGCACCTTTCTTCAGTGCCCAGCTGCGCGGATCCTGGCCGCTCGAAAGCAGTTGCGCGGCGATTTCGCCGAGCACGGGCTGATGGCCGACTATGACGACGGTCGGTGCAAGGCCGCCGGGCCAGCCTGCGGCGGTGAGGACGTCGTCGACGCTCGCGTTGGGGGCGAGTTCGCGCACGATGCGGTACTGGTCCGTGAGTGCTTCGGCGGTCTGGATCGTGCGGGCGGCGGGGCTCGCGAGAATGAGGGCATCATCGGGCAAGCGCGCGCGTAGCCATTTCGCGACGGTCTGCGCCTGCTTGCGGCCGCGCGTGGTCAGCTGGCGGGCGAGGTCGCTGGCGGCGACGTCTTCGGCTTCGGCGTGGCGCCAGAGGATGAGTTGCATCGGCGTCTCCTTGAGTGGGTCGCGGCGTGCGGGCCGCCAGGTTCTCGCATGGTGCACGCGCGCGATGACCGCAGCAAGGCGCAGTGGTCCGATTTGACGGAGGCGGGGGCTAGCCGATACAATCTTCGATTCGTCGGCGCGTAGCGTTGTGGCTGCGTCCAGTCTGGATCGCAATGCCAGAATGAGCCGGGTTCAAGGCCGACGAAGCGGTATGGGCGCGCTGAAGCTACGCCATCCGCAAATGAGTTCCGCCTCGGAATTCCACCCTCGTCGGGGTGTAGCGTAGTCCGGTAACGCGTCCGCTTTGGGAGCGGAAGACCACAGGTTCGAATCCTGTCACCCCGACCAAAATATTCAAACAAAAAGCCCAGTCCCTGTGACTGGGCTTTTTGTTTTTTCATCCCGGACTGCACGTCAGATACGGCTTGTAACGCGCTTTCCCTGCGTCAACAGATGCGCGGCAGCATCTCGCCATTCAGCCAGTCGACGAGCCGTTCTCCGCCGAACGTGGTCCGCATCCGTACGATTCCACGCGCGTCGTCCGTGACCTCGCCGATCAGCACGGCATCGCGGCCGAGCGGATGGGCGCGCATCGCGTCGAGGAGCGCCGGCGAGTCGCCCCTCTCGCACACGGCGATCAGCTTGCCCTCGTTCGCGATATACAGCGGGTCGAGGCCGAAGAACTCGCAGGCGGCCCGCACGGCTGGCCGGATCGGCAGCGCTTGTTCGTCAATTCGCATGCCGACGCCCGATTGCCGGCAGATTTCGTTGAGCGTGTTGCCGAGGCCGCCGCGCGTGGGATCGCGCATCAGCCGCAACGACGGACAGACTTCGACGAGTCGCGCGGTCAGCCCGTTGAGCGCGGCGCAGTCCGAAACGATGCTGCTGTCGAAGCCGAGGTTTTCGCGTTGCGACAGCACGGCGAGACCGTGCTCCGCGAGAAAGCCGGACACCACGACGGCATCGCCCGGCTGCGCGTTGCGGCCATCCAGGTCGACGCCCGGCGGCACGACGCCGACGCCTGCCGTCGTGATGAACAGTCCGTCCGCCTTGCCGCGTTCGACGACTTTGGTGTCGCCGGTGACGATCTGCACGTCGGCGTCGCGCGCGGCTTGCGCCATCGACTCGGCAATGCGGGCGAGCTCGCCGAGCGCGAGCCCCTCTTCGAGAATGAATCCAGCGCTCAGGTAAAGCGGCCGTGCGCCGCCCACGGCAAGATCGTTGACCGTGCCGTTGACGGCAAGCGTCCCGATGTCGCCGCCGGGAAAGAACAGGGGCGCGACGACGTGGCAGTCGGTGCTCATTGCGAGCCGTCCTGTGACGGGCGGCATGATCGCCTGGTCGTTGCCCTGCGCGAGCCAGGCGTTGTCGAACGCCGGGGCAAACACTTCGGCGACGAGTTGCGCGCTGGCGCGCCCGCCCGCGCCATGCGTCAGGTCGATGCGGCCGTGCTTGAGATCGAGACGGCGGCCATGGGGGAGAGGGGGTTTCATGAGTGTGCGGATCCGGCCGCTACGTTTGCGGCGACGTCGTTGACGCGGGCGTACTGGTAATGCGCCGCGCAGGCGCCTTCGCTCGACACCATGCAGGCGCCCAGCGGCGTCGCGGGCGTGCATGCCGTGCCGAACACCTTGCAGTCGGTCGGCCTCGCGTGGCCGCGCAGGATCTGGCCGCACTGGCACGCCTTCACATCGGCGACGGGGTGATCGGACAGGCTGAAGCGCCGCTCCGCGTCCCATTGTCCGAACGCCGCGCGAATGGCGAGCGCGCTGTCGGGCACGAGCCCGAGTCCGCGCCATTCGAATTCGCGACGCAGCTCGAACGTCCGCGCGACGAGCGCCTGGGCCTTCACGTTCCCGTGCTCCGTGACGGCGCGCGTGAACTGGTTCTCCGTATCGGCGCGTCCTTCGTTGATCTGCGCGACGAGCATCAGCACGGCCTGCAGCACGTCGAGCGGCTCGAACCCGGTGACGACCACCGGCTTGCGATAGTCCTGCGCGATCGCGCGATAAGGCGCCGAGCCGATGATCGTGCTGACGTGCGAGGGGCCGATGAAGCCGTCGAGGTTCACATCGCCGCCCGCAAGCAGATGACGCATCGCGGCGGGCGTGAGCACGTGATTGCTGAACACGCTGAAGTTGTCGAGCCGCTCGGCCTGGGCGGTCAGCAGCGCGACGGCAGTGGGCGGCGTGGTCGTCTCGAAGCCGATGCCGAAGAACACGACTTGCCGCTCGGGCACCGCGCGGGCGAGGGCGAGCGCGTCGGCGCCCGAATAGACGAGGCGCACGTCGGCACCTGCCGCGCGGGCCTTGTACAGGCTCATCTGACGCGATGCGGGTACGTGCAGCGTATCGCCGTAGGTGCATAGCGTGACGCGATGTTCGAGCGCAAGCTCGATCGCGCTGTCGATGCGCGCGACCGGCAGCACGCATACCGGGCAGCCGGGACCGTGAATCAGCTCGATATTGTCGGGCAGCAGCGCCGTCAGGCCGTACCGTGCGATTGCGTGCGTGTGGCCGCCGCAGAACTCCATCAGGCGGTAGCGTCGCCGAGGGTCGACGGCGGCGTGGATGTGCGTTGCGATCTTGCGCGCGAGGTCGCCATTGCGGAAATCGTCGACGTATTTCATGCGTGGACTCCGCCGGATGCCTCTGCCGGCGCCGCGTTCGTATCGGGCGAATCTGCGAGCGCGGCGAGTTCCGCGAGTCGGGCGAGCGTCGCGTCGGCCTCGGCACGATCGAGCTTGCCGATCGCATAGCCGACGTGCAGCAGCACGAAATCGCCGGGCGCGACGTTCTCGACGAGCGCGAGCGAGATTTCGCGAGTGACGCCGTCGACGCTGACGCGGGCACGTTCGCCGGGCAGCAACTCGACGACTTCGACGGGCATGGCTAGACACATGGTCGGATTCCTTTCAGTTTGGACGGCTCTGCGGCGCCGCGGCCGCAGCAGACTGCAAATGCTGGATGGCGGCCCACGCCTGGCCGTAGCTGAGCGCGTCGTCGCCCGGCGGCAGGGTGCGGGCCTGCAGCACCGTGCAGCGCACGTCGCGCAACGCTTCGCGCAGGCCCGACATCAGCACGAGATTCGCGCAGCAGCCGCCGCCGAGCGCGATCGTGTCGATGCCGGTGGCGTCCATTGCGTGGCGCATCCAATCGGCCAGCGCGGCGGCGAGCGTTGCATGCCAGTGGCTGGCGATCTCGACGGGGTCGCGCAGGGCGGCGAGACGGCGCGCGAGCGGCAGCAGATCGAGATTCAGGCGATCGATCGACCAGCCGTTCACATGCGAAGCAGCCGGACCGGCGAGCGCCTCTAGTTTCATCGCCGCTTCGCCCTCATAGCCTTGTTCCGGGCAGATGCCGGCGAGCCCGGCGATGGCGTCGAACCAGCGGCCGAGGCTCGTCGTAGACGGGCAGTTGAAGCCGCGTTCGATCTGGTCGTAGAGCCGTGCGGCAGTCGGTGCGTCGATGGCGGGCGGGGGCCGGCGTGCGCCGGGGTCGAGCGTGTGCAGCAGCGCGGCCGCCATGCGCCACGGCGAGCGGGCGGCGGTATCCGCGCCCGGCAACGGCAGCGCGTTGAGATGACCGAGCCGTTCTGAACGGCCGCCTTCGATGCGCAGGAGTTCACCGCCCCACGCGGTGCCGTCGTCGCCCCAACCGAAACCGTCGAGCGCGAGACCCAGTGCGGGACCGGTGTGGCTGTTCTCGGCGAGCACAGCCGCGATATGCGCGTGATGATGCTGGATACGAAGCAGCGGGACGCTCCAGCGCTCCGCCAGCCACTCGGCGAGGCGCGTCGAATAGAGGTCGGGCTGCCGGTCGCAGGCGATGGCGGCTGGCGTGGCGTGCAATCGGCGGACATGCCGCTCGACCGTTTCTTCGAGCAGTTCGCACACGCCGAGGCTCCGAAGGTCGCCGAGATACGGCGACACGTCCGCGCGCGTTCCATCCGTGAGCGTGACGGTGCTTTTCATCTGCGCGCCGAGCGCGAGCACACGCGGCCCGTCCGCAGGCAGCGGCACGGGCTGCGGCACATGTCCGCGCGCCCGGCGCAATGTCACGGCAGGCAGCGGATGCGCGGCGAGCATGACGCTGTCGTCGCAACGTTCGACGATTGGGCGGTCGTGATCGAGGATCGCATCGGCGATATCGATGAGCGCTTCGCGTGCTTCGCCGGAATCGCTAAGCAACGGATCGCCTGAGACGTTCGCACTGGTGGCAACGAGGATCGCAGGCTGGGCTTCGTCGAGCCAGCGCGTGCCCGCTGGCTGGCCGAGCGACTGATGAAACAGCAGGTACTGGATCGGCGTGCTGGGCAGCATCAGGCCGAGCCGGTTCAGGCCCGGCGCGATGCCGGTCAGCATCGCGCCGTCGCGACGCGGCAGCACGACGATGGGTCGCGCCGCGGAAGCGAGCAGGGCGGCGTTCGACGTTTCGGCGAGTTCGACCCATTGCGCCGCCGACGCCACGTTCGGCACTAGCAGCGCAAGCGGTCTGGTCGGGCGGCGCTTGCGCTCGCGCAGCCGCGCGACGGCCTCGGCGTTCGTTGCATCGCAGATCAACTGGAAGCCGCCGAGCCCTTCGACGGCGACGATCCCGCCGCGCGCGATCGCCTCCCACGCCTGCGCAACCGGGTCAATCGCCGATCCGTTGTCCGGTTCTGCATGGCTGCCCGCGCCAAGGCGTTTGAAGCGCAACGTGGGCCCGCATTCGGGACACGCGATTGTTTCGGCGTGAAAGCGCCGGTCGGCGGGATCGCGGTATTCCGCCGCGCAACGCTCGCACAGCGCGAAGGCGGCCATGCTGGTGTTCGTGCGGTCGTAAGGCGTGCGGTGTGTCAGCGTGAAGCGAGGACCGCAGTCCGTGCAGCAGATGAATGGATGACGCCAGCGCCGGCCGCTTTCCGTGAACAACTCGTCGAGACAGGCGCCGCAAGGTGCGGAATCGGCCGGTATGCAGCCCTGGGCCTTGGCGTCGTCGGTGCTCTGCGCGATGCGAAAGTCGCTCGCCTGCGGATCGGGGACGCGTGCATTCCGGTGCACCGCGTCGATGCGCGCGAGCGGCGGCCGCTCCTTCGTCAGTGCGGCGCGGAATGCGTCCAGATCGCGCCGTTCGCCCTGTACATCGATCTGCACGCCATCGGTGCCGTTGCGAATCTCGCCGCCCAGCTTGAAGCGCTGCGCCAGCCGCCAGACGAACGGGCGGAATCCGACGCCCTGCACGACGCCGATGACTTCGAGGCGTTCGCGTTCGATCACGATGCGATGCGTGCTCCGCCGTGCCCTGCGTGTTCCACGTGCTCCGCATGTGCCGCTGCCTGCGCGGCGGTACAGCCGGCGTGAATCCAGTCGAGCCACTGGTCGAAGCCCTCACCCGTTCGCGCCGACACGCAAAGGATATTGATGGACGGATTGACGCGTCGCGCGTAGTCGAGCGCCTGGTTCACGTCGAAGTCGAGATGCGGCAGCAGATCGGTCTTGTTCAGCAGCATCAGACGCGCGGCGGCAAACATGTCCGGGTACTTGAGCGGCTTGTCCTCGCCTTCGGTCACCGACAGCACGACGACCTTGTGGGCCTCGCCGAGATCGAACGACGCCGGACAGACAAGGTTGCCGACGTTCTCGATCAGCAGCAGGCCGCTCGCGTCCTGCGGCAGACGGTCGAGCGCGTGGCCGACCATGTGGGCATCGAGGTGGCATCCCTTGCCGGTGTTGATCTGCACGGCGGGCGCGCCGGCCGCGCGGACGCGCTCGGCGTCGTGGTCGGTCTGCTGGTCGCCCTCGATCACGGCGACGGGCATCGTGTCCTTGAGTGCGGACACCGTGCGGACCAGCAGCGACGTCTTGCCGGAGCCGGGGCTCGATACGAGGTTCAGCGCAAACACGCCGCGCTGGCGCAGGCGTTCGCGATTCGCGGCGGCGTAGCGGTTGTTCTCGTGCAGGATGTCGCGTTCGAGCTGGATGTGGCGCCCGCGGGTTCCAGGCGAGTGCGCGCGATCGTGGTCGTATGTGTGATCGTGCGCGTGGTCGTGCGTCTCGTCGTGCGTCTCGTCGTGCGGATGCTGATGGGCATGAGCATGCTCGTGGAGATGGAGCGTCGTCCACGAACCGTCGCTCTCGATTCGCGGTTCGGATGAGGCGCATCCGCAAGTCGTACACATGATGTTGTCCTTTGTTTTGCGCGTTATCGCGCGAGTAAACAATCGGGAAAATCCAGTTTCGTCAGTCGACGACCATGCCGGCGACGCGCATCTGGTCGCCGTCCGTGATCGCGAGTTGATAGCTGCCGCAGGCGGGGCAAGCATCGCCGCGCCGCGTTATTTCGACCGTGCCGGCACAACGCATGCACCATGCGTGGCCGGGCGGCTCGTGAATCGTGACGACGCTGCCGTCGGCGATCGAGCCGCGCAGCGCCACATCGAGGGCAAAACGCAACGCTCCCGTATCGACGTTCGCCAGTTGTCCGACTTCGAGTTCGATTTCGCGAATGCGCTGGTAGCGGTACCGGCTTGCCTCGTCCTCGATGAGGCTCCGGATGCCTTCGGCGAGGGACAATTCATGCATGGCGGTCGACCTCGATCCGGTATGGCGCGCATGGATCGAGCAGCAGCATGAGACGCTGCGCGAGCGGTTGCGCAGCGCGCCAGGGCAGGCCGCGAAGCGCGTCCGGCAGCAGGCTTGCGTGGCCGAGGTTCCATCGGGTCGGCGGCACGATCCGGTAGGCCGCGATCCGGCCGTCTTCGATGCGCGCGAGATGCACGAGCAGACCACGCGCGCAGCGCGCCCAGCCGATGCCGATGTCGCCGCTCCGCACACTGCCGGCCGGGGCCGGGGCGCAGTTCGCGCAAAGTTGCGCGAGATGGCGCAACCGCGCGGTCAGCAACGCGCTCGCGAGGTCGGGTTCTGTTTCCGGGGCGCTCCAGAGACCGGCGTGGGGGGGGCATATGGGATCGGTTGCCTCCGCTGCGTCTGCCTCGCGCGCGAGCAACATTGCGGCGGCGTTTTCGCGCACGTTGCGCAATAAATTTGCCGGCAGGAGCGAAACGGGTCGTTCGGCGCGCTCCAGCAGGCCGTGCAGCCAACGCGCGGGCAACGTCAGCGCGCTGGCCGCCCAGTCCGCGAGACCGGATTTCGATAACGTCAGCCACGTGGCCGCAGGCATGCCGAAGACCTGGCGCTCGCAGAAGTCGGCGATGCGCGTCCGCGCGTCGAGCCGCGCCCACTGCGCCAGGACGTCGCTTCCCCAGACCCCGCCGAACACGGCTGGAAAATCGATCAGCCAGCGACGCAGCGTTTCGCGCGCGGCTTCGAGTTCGATCGGATCATTGTCGGGCGTGTCCGTTGAAAGGGCGAGTGCGTGCGCCGATGCAGCGCACTGCGCGTGGCGGCACAGCACCAGCGTCGCGTTTAGCCGCGCGCGGACGTCCTTCGCGTCGCGACCGATCAGCAAGCGCTCGACCGGCAGCGGCGACCAGCGGGTTGTGATGGAGCGGACGTTTTCGTCGTCGCCGCCGAGCGTCAGCGTCAGAACAGGTGCCTGCATGGCGGTCACGGCTGCAATCCGAACAGACGTCGCCGCGAGCGGTCGGGCGGATTTGCCTGCGATTGCGTCGAGTGTGCGGCGTCTTCAGGCACTTCAGGCTCGAACAGCAGCCGCAACGTTTCGTGCGCGGCGGCGAGCGCGGTTTCCTGATCGGCGAACTGCTGCGCCGGCGAAAACAGCGAGCACATCCGGAACTCGCCGAGCGGGTCCAGCCGCGCCGGCATGAACGGCATGACCGCACCCGGCAGCGCGACTTCGATCACGGCATCGGCGCGCACCGGCTCAAAGGGCGCATCGGGTGCCGGCAGTTGCAGCAGGTTGATGCCCCACGGCGTCACGAGCACGCCGATCCAGCTCGACATCCACGGCCGAAAGCCGACCGCCGCCACGCTCAGGCGCGGATTCACAAACGGCAGATCGCGCATGCGGGTCTGCGCGATCTGCCTGAACGTGTCTTCGATCCGGTCCACGAGGACTGTGCCGAAAGCCGATGCAGCGTGCGTCATGGTCTTTTAGTCCTGCAGCAGCATGAACTGCTCGCGCGCGCCGTCGCAGACCGGGCATTTCCAGTGCTCGGGTAAATCGGCGAACGGCGTCCCAGGCGGAATATCCCAGACGGGGTCGCCCCTGGCGGGATCGTAGATCCACCAGCAGATCTTGCATTCGAGCCGGCTCTGCGCGTGTAGCGCGTGCTTGTTGCCGAGATAGCTGCCTTCGAACATCAGTCCTGCTCCAGCCAGTCCGCGATTTCGCGCAGATGGCGCAACGAATCGGCGAGATCCTCGGCCGACGCGACGACGACTTCGGGAATGAGCGTGATGTCGAGCGTGTCGAGCAGAATCTTGTTCGAGCCGTCGAAGTAGCGCACGCGCCAGACGTGACGCCATCCGGTCGCAGCGACCGTGCACTTGCCATAGCCGGTCGAGAAGATGCCGACCGACCCTGTGCCCAGTATGCCTTCGAGCCATGCGATATCGGCGGGGCTGACGGGCAGCAGGCTGAAATTGACGACGTGACTGCCCGCGCCGTGCCGGCCGACTGCCTTGGCCTGCGCCGCGACGATTTCGGTTGCGATGGACGGCGCGTTCATCAGGTCGTGACCTGAAGCGTCGGGAACCGTGCCTTGCGTCGTGCCGCTGTGCCGCGCCTCATCGAGGATCGCGGCCGGAACGGCGCCGATTTCGATCCGGTCGTCGATTCTCTCGCCGTTCGCGCTGTCGACGATCACGCGCCAGATACCCGGATAGCGAGACTCCTGGATACGGACGAGCGCAGCCGTGTCGGCCAGTGTTCCGCGAGTCGGCGCACTCGGCATGACCTGCGCCGAAACCTCGCCCTCGCCCATGACCTGCGCGAGTAGCTGGTGCGCGTCGGAACTGAGCGCGCCGACCGGGAAGACGAGGGGTTGCGCGGGCGACGGGTTATCGCCGAGCGCCGCGATCGTGTTGCGCAACAGCGCCAGCACTTCGCGCGAGCCGGGTGTGCTGGGTCCGGGCGTGTCGGGCGAGCGCCAGGTTTCGACGACGGAGGGCAGCGGCAGGCACGACCAGTCGTCGGTTTCGGGCTGCGAGCCCGGACCTGTCGTGACGACCGGAACAGGAAAAGGGCGGTTCATGATGATGAGGCTCCGGATATGGACAGCGGGACGGGTGCCGGCCGGGGCGCTTCGGTACGCATGCGGGCGAACGATTGCAGGTAGTCCTGCCAGTCGCGCAGTCCTTCGATGGCGCCGATGTAGCGGCCTTCGCGCAGGAAGATCAGCGCCGGGTGGCGCAACACGCCGAATCGCTTCGCGATCGCGGCGCTTGCAGGCGGACACGCGAACGCCGCACGGAACGCATCGTGCCCGAACCGGCTGACGATTTCGGGCAACACGACGGCAAGGTCGAAAAATTCAGGACGTTGTGCGGGATTGTCGAGCGGAAGCACGACCAGCATTCCGGTGCCGGCGGCGACGCCGTCGAGCGTGTCGGACTCCACTTCCAGGAAGCCCTGCTTGAGCAGGCGTTCGCGCAGAGGTTCGAGCGTCGGTGCGCCCGATGTGCCTTGTGTCGTCATCGTGCGGTCTTCTCGCGTAAATGTTCGGGGAGCATGGGCTCGCGATCGGTCAGATCGGCGAAGTAAGCGTCGAGGACGGTTTCGCCGCGCGCGATCGCGTCGAGCGCGGCGAGGGCCGCTTCGATGTCGCGTGCGCGCGCCTCGTCGATGACCTCGCGCGCCGAGCCGAGAAACGTCAACACCCATGTGTCAGGGGGAAGCGGTCCCGTCAGCGACAGATCGACGGTGCAGGGACCGTTGCGGCTCTCGCATTGCGCGCGCAGACCCTCGACGCGCAACACGCGTGCAGGCACGCCGACGCACATCAGGACGGCTCCCGAGGGCGCCAGAAGCGCGTGTCGCCGAGCCGGTTTGCGCTTTGGGCCGACGGCCGCTCGCTCTCGTAACGGGACAGGGCCAGGCCGCTGGCGTTCAGCGGCGAAGCGGGCGCATCGCCTTCGGCGCGCGCGATGGCCGGCACGCCCCAGCGCCGCAGCCACTCGCTGGCGACTTTCACGGCCGGGTCGATCTGCGCCTGGACGGCCGGACGCAGACTGCCGCCGAAATCGTCGAGTTCGACCGGTTGAACGCCGATCAGCACCAGATCGCCCGGGTAGTGGCCTTTGAGTTGCGCGCACGCAAGCACATCGGAAAAACCGGCCTGATGCAGACTCATCTTGCGAGCGTTCAGGCAGGCGGGCACCGCGTCGCCTTCGCGCACGTCGAGCGTGCCAGGCTCAAGACCGAAGTCGACCGCATCGAGCACGATCAGCCGGTCCGCCTTCTCGACGAACGGCAGCAACGCGAGCCCCTGCGTGCCGCCATCGACGAGTTCGACGTGCTCCGGCCATTGCCACAGCGCGTTGAGCCGCTCGACGGCGCGCACGCCGAATCCCTCATCGGCCCACAGCACGTTGCCGATGCCGAGCACGACGATATGGGGCGGGTTATCAGCCGTCGGTGTGTCCGCAGTCGTGTCCACGGGTCAGCTCTTGAACATCCGGAAGCCGCTGATCATCGTGGAGATCATGCTCTGCTTCGACATGATGTCTTCGCGGATCGCCGCATAGACGTGAATCATCACGAATAGCACGATGGCCCACATGCCGAGCCGGTGCCAGCTGTGCAACGAGAGGCTGTTGCCGCCGACCGCCGCGATGGTCCAGCCGAACAGACGGTAAGCCCAGCTATCGCGGCCGAGACCTTCGCCGTACAGCGCAAAGCCGCTGATGCTCATCAGGATCGCCACGATGAAAAAGCCGAACATCGCGATCTGTCCGAGCGGATTGTGGCCGACGTATTTGCGCGGATAGCGGGCGAGGAACATATACCAGCGCAATTCGTAAAGCAGTTCGAGCCACCACTGCGTGTCCCAGACCGGCACGAGGAAGATTTCGCGCGAGAACGGGTTGCCGAAGAACGCGTAGCAGGCGCGAAAGACGAGGCCGATCGCGAGCACGTAGCCCGCGCTGAAATGCGCGAAGCGGATATAGCCCATCAGGAAATGCGCGCTCGCTTCGCCGGACAGCGTCGGCAATGGCTTGCCGATGACGTAGCCGGTGCCGCAGAGCACGATCACCGATAGCACCGTCAGCCAGTGCCACAGCCGCACCGGCGCCTCGTACACGTAGACGGACGTTACGCGCTTGCCGCCGAATCCGGCGGGTGCGCTGCCGTCGAAACCGTAGGTCTTCAGATGCTTGTGTCTGGACATCGTCGCCTCCTCGTCCTAGCGCACCGTGACGTTGACCAGCTCTTCGCCGGCCGGTCCGATGACATGGGTGGAGCACGCAAGACACGGGTCGAAGCTGTGCAACGTGCGCAGGATTTCAAGCGGTTCGTCGGCGCGGGCCATCTTCGTCTGCATGAGGCTCGCCTCGAACGCGCCGATCTGCCCTTGCTCGTCGCGAGGGCTGCCGTTCCACGTGGTCGGCACGATGCATTGGTAGCTGTCGATCTTCGTGTCGCTGATCTTGAGCCAGTGGCCGAGCGCGCCGCGCGGTGCTTCCGTGAAGCCGACGCCGCGCACCTGCGAAGGCCACGTCGACGGCTGCCACTTGTCGACGTTCGCCGTCGCCGTGTCACCGGCCTTGATGTTGGCCACCAGCCGGTCGAAGAAGTACTTCATCTTGTGCGCGGCCCACTGCGCTTCGAGCGCGCGCGCCGCGGTGCGGCCCAGCGTGGAGTTCAGCGCGGTCACGGGGACGTCGAGCTGCCGCAGCAGCACATCGACGGGCTCGCGAATGTCCGCGCGGTTCTGGTGATAGCCGATCAGGTAGCGCGCAAGCGGCCCGACCTCCATCGCGTGACCACGCCAGCGCGGCGCCTTGATCCACGAATATTTGCCCGCTTCATCGATCTGCTCGATCTTCGTCTTCGTGCCGCGCGTTGCCTGACCCAGCTCGAAGTGCGGCTCGGTCTGGCCGTCGTACGGATGCAGACCGTGCGTGCCTTCGGGATAGCGGTACCACGAGTGCGCGACGAATTCCTGGATCTCGTCGGGCCTGGTGAGGTCCACCTCGTGGATCTCGTTGAAGTTGCCGTTGATCACCGCGCCGCGCGGCGCGAGGAGGCTGCTCGCGCTGTAGTCGTTCGCGTGATCGGGGAAGTCGCCGTACGACAGCACGGATTGCGAGGACAACCCGCCGCCGATCGCACCCCAGTCCTTGTAGAAGCCCGCGATCGCCATGACGTCGGGCAGATACACCTGATCGGTGAACTGGATGGTGCGGTCGATGATCTGCGACACCAGATTCAGCCGCTCCATGTTGATCGCGCCGACGGCTCCTGTGTCGTCGATGTTGATCGCGCAGGGCATGCCGCCGACGAGCCAGTTCGGATGCGGATTCTTGCCGCCGAACACCGTGTGAATCTTGACGATGTCCTTCTGGAAATCGAGTGCTTCGAGATAGTGCGCGACCGCCATCAGATTCGCTTCGGGCGGGAGCTTGTACGCGGGGTGCCCCCAGTAGCCGTTGCGGAACGGACCGAGCTGGCCGGACTCGACAAAGCGCTTCAGACGCGATTGCAGATCGCGGAAATAGCCGGGCGACGACATCGGCCAGTCGGAGACGCTTTGCGCCAGTTCCGACGTGCGCTTCGGATCGGCCTTCAGTGCGCAGACGACGTCGACCCAGTCGAGCGCGTGCAGGTGGTAGAAGTGGACGAGGTGGTCATGCGTCCACAACGTCGCCTGCATCAGGTTGCGGATCAGATTGGCGTTGTCGGGAATGTCGATGTTCAACGCGTTTTCGACCGCGCGCACCGAGGTCAGCGCGTGCGTGCCGGTGCACACGCCACAGATGCGTTCGACGAAGGCCCACGCGTCGCGCGGATCGCGGCCCTTGAGGATGACCTCCAGCCCGCGCCACATCGTGCCGGTGGAGACCGCATTCGTAATGACGTTGTTGCTGTCGAGATTGACCTCGCAGCGCATGTGTCCTTCGATACGCGTGACGGGATCGACGACGACGCGACGTCCGCTGTTATCGATATTGAAGCCTTGAGTCTCGTAGCTCATTGGCGATGTTCCTCATGTGCTGCTTCGTCTTGCGTTTCGCCGAGCGACTTCAGGTCCTGCCGCTTGAGCACCGTACTCTTGATCGCGCTGACGACCGCATGCGCGGCGATTGCCGCGCCGGCCGCGCCCGCGACGGTCAGGCCGATACGATCGGCATTCGCTTCGATGCCGAACTGGTTGATGTCGACGACGCGGTCGTAGAACGAGCCCTTGTCCCAGAAGCCGTTCTCCGAGCAGCCGAGACAGCCGTGGCCCGACTGGATCGGGAACGACACGCCGTCGTTCCAGCGCACCGTCGAGCACGCGTTGTAGGTGGTCGGCCCCTTGCAGCCCATCTTGTAGAGGCAGTAGCCCTTGCGCGCGCCTTCGTCGTCCCAGGCTTCGACGAACTGGCCCGCGTCGAAGTGAGGCCGGCGATAGCACTTGTCGTGAATGCGCTGGCCGTAGAACATTTTCGGCCGGCCCTGGCGATCGAGCGGCGGAATCCGGTCGAACGTGACGAGGTAGGTGATGACCGCCGCCATCACCTCGGGAATCGGCGGACAACCCGGCACCTTGATGATCGGCTTGTCGAGAATCACGTCGGCGATCGGCGTCGCGCGGGTCGGATTCGGTTTGGCCGCCTGCACGCAGCCCCACGAAGCACAGGCGCCCCAGGCAATCACGGCTTTCGCGTCGGCGGACACGCGCTTGAGCTTCTCGACGAACGGCTCGCCGCCCGGAAAGCAGAACATGCCGTCTTCGTTGAGCGGCGGATTGCCCTCGACGGCGACGATATAGTTGCCTTTGTAGCGCGTCGTGATGTCGTTCAGGATCGCTTCGGCCTGCGTGCCGGCCGCGGCCATGATCGTGTCGTCGTAATCGAGTGAGATCATCGACAGGATCGCGTCCTTCGCGAGCGGGTGAGAGGAGCGGATGAACGATTCGGTGCAGCACGTGCATTCGAGACCATGCAGCCAGATAACCGGCGTGCGCGGTTTTGTTTCCAGCGCATGAGCAATGCGCGGGACGAACGACGAACCGAGCCCCAGCGCCGTGGCGGTCAGGCTGCAGAACTTGAGAAAACTGCGTCTCGTCACGCCTTGACTGCGCATGGCATCGTAAAAGCTTTCCACACTTCCTCCCTTTGCCGAAATGAATTCAATGGGCAAGCGCATGATTATTTAGCGGGCGCCGGCTAAATCAATTTGCGCTATATCAAGCCGATATGTCGAATAGCCGCTTATTTATGTTCGGGATATCCCTATAAATTCATTTTCTTTGCATGATTAAAAAGTCTTTATCGAAAATCGAGATAATCCGCGCGTGAAAAACAGTCCACATATTTGCTTGCTGGCAGGCCGAGAAAAACCGACGCGTTATAAGAATCGCGATGGTGCTGACGGGCTATCGGCTGGCATGCGCCATTAGCGTGCGCGACAGAGGAGGTTGCGACGCGCGGTCCGCGTTCAACCCGACATCTGGGCGGAACCGCCGCTTCCACCGTGCGGCTCGTCGTCGAAACGCTTCCAGCGATATACGGCTACCGACAGCACCCAGCTAGTCGTCAGCACGCCGATGACCACGTAGCCCACGAGCCCGAAGTGCTCGTTTATTTCGCCGATGAACGTCCAGAAGCTCCCGTCCAGATGCAACCGTCCGGCAACGAGTCCAAGCGCCTCGATGCTGCCGATCAGGATGGCCACGAGTACCGAGATCGCCGTGACCGTGATGTTGTAGTAGAGCTTGCGTACCGGTTTGGTGAGCGCCCATCCGTAAGCGCCGGTCATCAGGATGCTGTCCGTCGTGTCGATCAGCGCCATGCCCGCGGTGAAGAGCGCGGGAAACACGAGGATCGACCCGATGTGCAGACCCTGTGTCGCGCCGGCCGCCGCGATGCCGAGCAGACCGATTTCGGACGCCGTGTCGAAGCCGAGCCCAAACAGGAAGCCGAGGAAATACATGTGCCAGGAGCGGGTGATGAGCCGGAACAATGGCCGGAACAGCCTGGCAAGGAAGCCGCGATTCGCGAGCAGCAGATTCAGGTCGTCGTCGTACCGTCCGCCGCGGCGCGCGCGGCGGAATGCGCCGATCAGCGATCTCAGGATCACGAGATTGACCAGCGCGATGGCGAACAGGAAGAACGTCGATACGAGCGTACCGATTAACGATCCGACTTCGCGAAAGTCGGCCATCCGGTGCTGCATGGCCAATGTCGTGGCGACGATCGCGACCGACACGAGCACGACGACCGTCGAATGGCCGAGCGAGAACGTCAGCCCGACGCTCAGCGGGCGCTGGCCCATCTGCATCAGTTTGCGCGTCACGTTGTCGATGGCGGCGATGTGGTCGGCGTCGACCGCATGTCGCAGCCCGAGCGAGTACGCGAGCAGGCTCGACCCCATCAGCAGCGGCGAGTGGCGAAACGCTATGAACGCCCATGCCCACGCGCCGAGATTAAGCACGATCAGTAGTCCATATAGACCAATAATTCGCCGATACATGCGGGAGGTTTTTGATTGGCCACGATCCCTGGAGGACGGGACGCGGGTTGTTTATGGAATCGTGCGTTGAATGCCGAAGCGCAGCACGTAAAAGGCCGACCTTATACGCGTCTTGAATCTGAGGTGGTATCGGCGCGGTGTTTTCTGCGCGAGCGCAAATGACCGACCTGCGTCGAACGCCGCGTTCTTGACGTGAAAGCGTGACTTCTGTTTGCGCTTTCGGGTAGAGGGTGCGCCGCGACGCTGAAGGCCGTCCGCGCTTTCCCTCAGCCCCGTCGACATTCCCGTTTCCCAAAATTGCGAAGATACTGTATAAATATACAGGCATCGACGCGATATCCGCGCCGGTCGGTGATTTCGTCATGCCCCCGTTTCCGGCTCGGGCAGGGCGGTCTATTCCCTTTTGACCGGGCCCGTCCGGGCAAGCACAACGAGCGAGCACAACCATGGCAGCAGCACTCCAGCTTGCGGCGGCTCATCTGCCGCCCCGGCTGCAAAGCCGGATCTGGCAGGGCGACCAGCTCGCGCATGCGGGCGTTCGCACGGTGTCGAGCGGTCACGCCGCGCTCGACGCGCTCCTGCCCGGCGCGGGCTGGCCCGCGGGCAGCCTGACCGAGCTGCTGGTCGAGCAGGGCGGCATCGGCGAGATGCGGCTCGTCGCACCCGTGCTGCGTTCGCTGACGGCCACAGCCGGCCGCCACGTGCTGCTCGTCGCGCCGCCCTGGCAGCCGTACGCGTGTGCGCTCAAGGCGTGGGGACTTGCGCTCGATCGCGTGATCTGGGTGCGCGCGGACGAGAGCGATGCCCCCTGGGTCGCCGAGCAGGCGCTGCGCCAGGACGGCATCGGCGCCGTGCTGCTCTGGCAGGCGAAGGCGCGCGCCGATGCGGTGCGGCGTCTGCAGGTCGCCGCGCAGGATTCGGGTGCGCTCGCGTTTCTGATCCGCCCGGTCGCCGCGCGCAGCCAGTCGTCGCCAGCGCCGTTGCGCATGGTCTGCACGCCGGTGCCGCCGCCTGCCGATGCCAGTCTCAATCGCCGTCAGTGGATGCAGCTCACCGCCGTGTCCGTCGATATCTTCAAACGCCGCGGGCCGCCGCCCGCCCAGCCACTCGTCGTTACGTTGCCGCTGCAGGACGCCGTGCTGCCTCCCACGGGGCCGGCGGGTGCCGTGCCGCGGCCCGGGGTCAATCATGTTGTGGATCGCCGTTACCTTGCCGCTCTTGCCGCTGGAGGCCGTGAGGCCGCCGCTGCTGCCTGGTCAGCTGTCGGGGCAACAGCGGGGTCAACTGCCGGAGAGGCCGTCGGGGCATCCGTCTGAGGCGCAGCCGCTGAACACGGCGGACGCGCTGAACACGCAGAACGCGCCTGACGCGCAGCCCGCCCGCTGCTACGCGCTGGCCGATCACGCGCGCATCCTGATCCCCGATCCCGATACGTTCGCGCTTGGCGTGTTCGCCGGCAATGCGCGCGCGCATGCGCTCGCACTCGCGCCGGGGCTCGTGCTGCTCGAACCCGATCCGGCGCGCGAGACCCGCGCGTTCGAGGCGCTCGCGCTCGCGCTGCTCGCCTATACGCCGAAGGTGTCGTTCGCACAGTCGCATACGCTGTTGCTGGAGGTCGGCTCCGGCCTGCGCCTTTTCGGCGGCGTGCGCGCGCTGCTGGCGAAAGTGGCGGCGACGGTGGCCGACTGCGGACACGTCGCGCGCATCGCCTGCGCCCCCACGGCCTGGGGCGCGTGGACGCTCGCCCAGGCGCGCGCCACACGTGCCTCGGGTACGTCGAGCCGCTGGCGCGTGCTCAAGGAAACGACGCTCGCGCGCGTGCTCGACACGCTGCCGGTCACGCTCGCGCCGTTCGCCGCGCAGCACGAGCATGCGCTCACGCAGATCGGCTGCGCCAGCCTCGGCGATCTGCGGCGTCTGCCGCGCGAGGGTATCGCGCGGCGCTTCGGTGACGGCGTGCTGACCTGGCTCGCGCAGGCGCGCGGCGAGGCGCCCGATCCGCGCGTGTCGTTCAGTGCGCCGCCGTCGTTTCGCGCCGAACTCGAATTGCAGGCGCGCGTGGAAAGCGCCGAGGCGCTGCTCTTCGCCGCCCGCCGGCTCGTGATGCAGCTGGCGGGCTGGCTGGCGGCGCAACATGCCGCGCTCACGGCCTTCGAGTTGCGGCTCGAACACGAACTGGCGTCGCGGCACGCGCCGCGCACGTCGAGCCTGACGCTCGCGTGGGCGGCGCCTTCGCGCGACGCGGAGCATCTGCTGTGGCTGTTGCGCGAGAAGCTCAATCAGACCGAACTCGCTGCGCCGGTGATCGGGCTTGCGCTCGTTGCGTCCGGAGTGAGCGCGTACGCCGCGCCCAACGACACGCTGTTCCCGATGCCCGAGGCATCGGATGCGTCGCTCGCGCAGTTGTTCGAGCGCATCGGCGCGCGGCTCGGCGAGCAGAACGTGCTGCAGCTTTTCGTCGAGGACGACCACCGGCCCGAGCACGCGATGGCGGCGCGCGCGTACCGCACGTCCGGCACGTCCGGCACGCGCGGCGCGAGCGCGCGCCGGACGTCGCCGCGCAAAGCGCGCGGGCAGTCTCAGCTTCAGCCGAAGGAAGCGGAAGCGTCCACGCAGTCCGTGCTCGATCTGCCCGACGTGCCGCTGCCGTCACAGCCGCGTCCGGCGTGGCTGCTCGAAAAGCCGCTGAAGCTGGCCGTGCGCGGCGATCGCCCGGTCTACCGCCGTCCGCTGAAGACGCTCACGCGAACCGAGCGCATCGAGACCGGCTGGTGGGACGGCGAGGGCGTCGGGCGCGACTACTACGTCGCCGCCGACGACCAGGGCCGCATGTTCTGGCTCTATCGCGAGCGCATCGGCGGACAGTGGTATCTGCAGGGACTTTTCGGATGAGTGCGCGGTTGAATAGCGCGTCTGGGTAACGATCATGTCGATGTCCGGTTCGGGCGAGGCGCCGCGCGCGCCGTCGCCGGCTCGCCCGTCTTCGCAGGCGAGCAGAATGCTATCCGCGTTGTCCGCTCATTTGCCTGCTCATTTGCCTGATTACGCGGAGCTGCACTGCCTGACCAACTTCACGTTCCTGCGCGGCGCGTCGCGTCCGGACGAACTGGTCGGGCAGGCGATCCGCCATGGCTACCGCGCGCTCGCCATCACCGACGAGTGCTCGTTCGCGGGCGTCGTGCGCGCCTTCAGCGCGCTGAACGATCACGACGAGCCGCTCAGGAAGGCGCACGACGAAGCCGTGCGCGAAGCGCTGAGACTCGGCGGCGCTTCGGCTGCGGCAGCGCTGGGCCCGTTCGCGCCGTCGCTGCAACTGCTGATCGGCAGCGAACTGAATCTCATCGACAAGGACCAGGACGGCGCGCCGTTCTGCACGCTGGTCGCGCTCGCGATGAACCGCGAGGGTTACGGCAACCTGTGCGAGCTGATCACGCTCGCGCGCTCGCGGGCCGGCAAGGGGCACTACCGCGTGTACCCGGACGATTTCACCGATCCCGATCCGGACTTCACGCATCTTCTGCATCTGCGCGACTGCGTGCTGCTCCTCGTGCCGCAGCGCTCGGCGACGCTCGCGCAAACGCTGCGCGCCGCGCACTGGCTCGCGGGCTTCGCGGCCCGGCGCGCGTGGCTCGCGCTCGAACTCTGGCAGACGGGCGGCGACGACACGCAGATCGAGGCGCTGCGTTTTGTCTCGCAGGAGACGGGGCTGCCGCTCGTCGCGGCGGGTGGCGTGCTGATGCACGCGCGCTCGCGCAAGCCGCTGCAGGACACCTTGAGCGCGATCCGCATCGGCCGGCCGCTCGCGGCGTGCGGCCGCGCGCTCGAACCGAACGCGGAGCGGCATCTGCGCTCGCGCGTGCGGCTTGGCTCGCTGTATCCGCGCGATGCGCTCGACGCGACGCTCGACGTCGCGCGCCGCTGCACGTTCTCGCTCGCCGAACTGGCCTACGAGTATCCCGAGGAACTCGTGCCGGCCGGCGCGACGCCGGCCACGTGGCTGCGCGAACTCGTCATGCGCGGCGCGGCCGCGCGCTGGCCCGACGGCATGACCGGAAAGCGCGAGGAGCAGATCGGCAAGGAACTCGAACTCATCGCCGCGCTGAAGTACGAGAAGTACTTCCTGACCGTTCACGACATCGTCCGCTACGCGAAGGGACAGGGCATCCTGTGCCAGGGGCGCGGATCGGCGGCGAATTCGGTGGTCTGCTATTGCCTCGGGATCACGGAGATCGATCCCGTTCGCATGAACATGCTCGTCGAGCGTTTCATCTCGCGCGCGCGCAACGAGCCGCCCGATATCGACGTCGATTTCGAGCACCAGCGCCGCGAAGAGGTGATCCAGTACATCTATCGCAAGTACGGCACGCGCCGCGCCGCGCTGGCCGCGACGCTCATCACCTACCGCTCGCGCAGCGCGTTGCGCGACGTGGGCAAGGCGCTTGGGCTCGACGCCGCGCTCGTCGAGAAGCTCTCGGGCGCGCACCAGTGGTGGGACGGCGCCGATTCGATCGCGCGCCATCTGGAGGAGGCGGGCTTCTCGCCGGACTCGCACGTCACGCAGCAGCTCATCCGCCTCACGCGCGAGCTGCGCGGTTTTCCGCGTCATCTGTCGCAGCACGTGGGCGGCTTCGTGATCGCGAAGGACAAGCTCTCGCGCCTCGTGCCCATCGAGAACGCCGCGATGAAAGACCGTTACGTGATCGAGTGGGACAAGGACGATATCGACGCGCTGCGGCTTCTGAAGGTCGATGTGCTCGCGCTCGGCATGCTCTCGGCGATCCGGCGCTCGCTGGAGCTGGTTGCGTTGCGGCGCGGACTGCCGGAATTTCGCGTGCAGGATATTCCCGTCGAAGATCCGGCGGTCTACGAGATGTGCTGCCACGCGGATACGGTCGGCGTATTCCAGATCGAATCGCGTGCGCAGCAGAGCATGCTGCCGCGGCTCAAGCCGCGCACGTATTACGACCTCGTGATCCAGGTCGCGATCGTGCGGCCGGGGCCGATCCAGGGCGGCATGGTGCATCCGTATCTGAAGCGGCGCCAGGGACAGGAGGCGGTGGAGTACGCGAAGGACGAACTGCGCGCGGCGCTGGCGCGCACGCTCGGCGTGCCGATCTTCCAGGAGCAGGTGATGCACCTCGCGATGATCGCCGCCGAATACACCGGCGAGGAAGCCGACAAGCTGCGCCGCGCGATGGCCGCCTGGCGGCGTGACGGCGATCTGCGGCCGTATCAGGAAGATCTCAAGAACCGGATGATGGCGAGGGGCTATACCCAGGAGTTCGCCGATCGCATCGGCAAGCAGATCGAGGGTTTCGGCGATTATGGTTTTCCGGAGAGCCACGCGGCGAGCTTTGCGTTGCTCGTCTACACGAGTGCGTGGATCAAGCGCTACGAGCCGGCCGCGTTTTTGACAGGATTACTGAACAGTTTTCCGCTGGGGTTCTATTCGCCGTCGCAACTCGTGCAGGATGCGAAGCGCCATGGCGTGACGGTGCGGCCGCCCGATATCGCGTCGAGCGACTGGGATTGCGTGCTGGAGATGCAGGACCGGCCGGGCGTGCGGATCGGCGCCGATGCGGGCGGTGCGGATCGTGCCGCGGCGGCACATTACCAGGCGCGGTTGCGCGCCGCGTGGCCGCCCGCTCGGCAGCGGTTCGCGAGCGGGATCGTGCGCCGCTTCGTACGCCGCCTGACGCGCAAACTACGCGCGCGGATCGCGCTGGAACCGCGCTTCTACGGGCGAGGCGGCCCGGCGGTGCGGCTCGGCTTCAGTCTCATCAAGGGTTTTTCGGAGGAGTCCGCGCGGCGCGTGATGGAGGCGCGTGCGCGCGCGCCGTTTGCCGACGTCGACGATCTCGCGCGCCGCGCGGCGCTCACGCGGCGCGACCTGGAGGCGCTCGCGGCGGCGAACGCGCTCGCCAGCATCGCGGGGCACCGGCGCGAGGCGTGGTGGGCCGTGACCGCGCAGCATGCGGTACCGGCGCTCCTGCGCGATGCGAGCATCGCTGAAACGCCGCTCGCGTTGCCGCACGCGTCGGAGGGCGCGGAGATCGTCGCCGATTACGCGAGCCTGCGGCTCACGCTGAACCGGCATCCGCTCGAACTGCTGCGGCCCGGCCTCGCGAAGCAGCGCTTTCGCACGGCGGCGCAACTCGCGCAGTGCCGCCACGGCGCGCTTGCGCGCGTGTGCGGCATCGTGACGGTGCGGCAGCGGCCGGGCACGGCGAAGGGGACGATCTTCGTTTCGCTGGAGGACGAGACCGGCTCGGTCAACGTGATCGTGCACGCGGAACTCGTCGAGAAACAGCGCAAGGAACTGCTCGGGTCGTCGCTGATGGCGGTGGCGGGCGTCGTGCAGCGCGAGGGCGAAGTGGTGCACCTCGTCGCGCAACGGCTGGAGGATCACAGCCGCCTGCTTGGACGGCTCGCGACCGAGAGCCGGAATTTTCATTGAGCGCGGCGCGCCCGGGCAACCCGGACGCGCCGATCGCGGCGGCCTTGACGGCGGCCGGTTGCGTCAGCCGTTCTATGCGTTGGGGACGATGCCCTTGACCGTGTAGTCCGCTTCTTCGATTGCGGCCTTTAGCGCATCGGCGCTCTGACCCGATTCGACGCTCACGCGGCCTGCGGCCAGGTCGATTTCGACCTTCGCGGCGGGATCGATCTCCTGGATCGCGCGGGTGACGGCGCCCACGCAGTGTTGGCAACTCATGCCTTCGACGTTGAACTGGATCATCGTGACTTCCTTTTGCAGAGGGGAGGACTCAACTACTGAACTGGTGTGAGGGCGCGGCCGGATTATGCCAGCTGCGAGCGGGGCGAACCCTGGACCTTCCTGCGATGGGAAGGTGTACGATCGGCGCATCGATCCAATGCGGGAGAGCAGCATGAACATCGGCGAAGCGGCGCGCGAATCGGGCGTGACGGCGAAAATGATCCGCTATTACGAGAGCGTCGGTCTGCTGGCGCCCAGAGGGCGTACGGACTCCGGCTATCGCGTGTACGGCGTGGAGGAAGTGCATGCGCTGCGCTTCATCCGTCAGGCGCGGCGGCTGGGTTTTCTCGTCGACGATATCCGCCGCCTCCTCGCGCTGTGGCGCGACCGCTCGCGGGCGAGCGCCGAGGTCAAGTCGATTGCGCTTGCTCATGTGACCGAACTGAACCAGCGCATCGCCGAGCTGACGCAGATGCGCGACACCCTTGCGCATCTCGCGGCGCATTGCCACGGCGACGACCGCCCCGATTGCCCGATCCTCGAACAGCTTGCCGATGCGCAGCCCTCGGTTCACGAGCCGGGTTGCGCCGCTCATTGAATAGAAGTGCAACCGGCGCAGCCAAATTGTCGCAACTTGTTTCAGATTGCGCTCCAAAACGGTGCGCTTTGGGTGCCCAGGCTGGACTGTTCGCCGTGCATTCTAGAAAATATTCAGCGAAATCAATAGCATGGGAATAGTTTGCATTCTGGTGCATTCCATTTCGGAATGCACTTCATTCGTGCAATTCAGTGGCAAAGGATAAAAACATCGCTATAATGCGGGTTATCCCTAGATAGGGAAATCCCTTAGTCGTTTCACCGGGGATTATTTGGATCCTTGGAGAAGAACATCATGTTTGCGTACATTCTTGAAGCATTGAGCAACTGGTTTGAAGTCGCCGAGCGCACCCGCCGCGAAGCCTATCTCGCATCGTCGTCGGACATCGTGCAGCTCGAGCAGCGCATCCGCTCGCTGGAAACAGACGGCTACTCGCAGTAAGCCAAGGCGCTATCGAGGCGCCGCCCAGGTCGTACCGAGGCGTAACGCCGCGCTATCTCAAGCCCCGCAACGCGGGGCTTTGTCTTATCTGGCGTCGCTTGTTGAGCCAGCGGGGCCAGTCGCCGCGACCCGTCCAGCACGTGCAGTCTGAACCTTGCCATTGCGGTAAGGTAAAGTCTTTTCCAAGACTAGCCGACATAGTCAGTGAAACCGCACATTACGGGGGCGTCTATGGTCTCGAACGAAAATTTCCGCAAACCTTTGCCTGCCTGGCTGGCTGCCGCCGCGATGGCGGGTGCGCTGGCTCTGACGCATGCCGCCGCGCACGCGGACGGCCCGCCATTGATACTCGACACGCAGAAGGGAATTATCGACGGCCAGAAAGGGATGGTGCTGCAGAACGCGCCGCTTTCGCACGAGCCGATGGTCGCCGCGCATCAGCCCGCCGCGCCGGCTGGGCTCGCGGCGGATTCGCAGCCGTATATCGTCGCGCCTTATATCGCTGTGCCGGGTGGTGGATCGCGACCCAATCCCTCGCGCCCGCAACGTCCGACGCGTCCGTCGCACCCTCGGCCGACGGTCATCCCGCAGATCGCCCCCCAGCTTGTCCCGCCGCTTATTCCGCAGACGGCACCCGTGGAATGACCCGCGAGGCGGTCAGTCGCCGCGCGATTCGATTTTGAATTGCGCGGACTGATCCTCGCCGAGCACTTTCACGAGCCACGGCAGCGCCGCTTTCATCGCTGCCGCGAGCGTGAAAGGCGGGTTCAGGATAAACATCCCGCTGCCGTAGAGGCCGTAGCCGTCGGCGGGCGGCTGGCTCACGGTGAGCGTGACGTGCAACCAGTTCTTCTCCTGCAAACGCTTGAGCTGCTCGGGGAATCGCTGTGATTCGGGGCGCGTAACCTGCGGATACCAGATTGCATACGTGCCGGTGGCGAAGCGCTTGAGACTTTCCTCGGCACAGGCGAGCGTGCGCGCATAGTCGCGCTTGTCCTCGAACGATGGGTCGATCAGCACGAGCGCGCGCCGCGGCGGCGGCGGAAGCAGCGTCTTGATGCCTTCGAAGCCGTCGCCCTCGTAAAGCATCACGCGACGGCCCGCATCGCGGAACCGGTGGCGCAGCACTTCGATTTCCGTGCTGTGCAGCTCGAAGAGCCGCATGCGGTCCTGCTCGCGCATCAGCCGCCACGCCAGATACGGCGACCCCGGATAGAAACGCAGTTCGCCATCGGGATTGAGCGCCGCCACTTCCTCGACGTATTCGGCGAGCGCGGTCGGCAGGTCGGTGCGGCCCCAGAGCTTGCCGATGCCGGTTTCGAATTCAGCGGTCTTCGTCGCGTAGCCTTCGCGCAGCGCGTACGCGCCGGCGCCTGCGTGCGCGTCGATGTACCAGTACGCCTTGTCCTTCTTGCCGAGATAGCGCAGCAGCTGCACGACAACGGCGTGTTTCAGGACGTCGGCATGGTTGCCTGCGTGGAAGGCGTGGCGGTAGCTCAGCATGATGGGCGGGGCGAAAAGGTTCGGAGAGATACGGGGTGGCGGAACGCGACGTAACGTGACGGTGCCTGCGGTGCGCGTCGCGCGGCCCGTCCGGGCCTGGCGTGACTGCAAGGCCGCGTATTGTACGTGAGTACGCAATTACGCGGCCCGGCAGGCCGAGTCAGCGGCACGCTTCAGTCGTAAGCGTCGCCGACGATCGCCTCGATCTGCGCCTTGATTTCCGGCGTGATTTTTTCGGCCACGTCGCGTGAGAGCATGTTCTCCTTGATCTGCGCGACGTGCGAGGCGCCGGTAATCACCGTGCTGACCTGCGGATTCTTCAGGATCCACGCGATGGCGAGTTGCCCGACCGTGCAACCCAGTTGCGCGGCAAGCCCGGCAAGCTTCGCGACGATGGCGTTCTTGTCCGCGTCCGTGAGGGCCGAGCGCAGCCAGTCGTAGCCCTTCAGTTGTGCGCGGCTGTCGGCGGGTACGCCGTCGCGGTACTTGCCCGTGAGCAGGCCCGAGGCGAGCGGGCTCCAGGTGGTGAGCCCGAGGCCGATGTCCTCGTAAAGACGCCGGTATTCGTCTTCCACGCGGCGACGGTGGAACAGGTTGTACTGCGGCTGCTCCATGACCGGTTTGTGCAGGTGATGCCGCCCGGCGACCTCCCAGGCCGTGCGGATCTCGTCGGCGCTCCATTCCGACGTGCCCCAGTAGAGCGCCTTGCCGCGCGAGATTATGTCGCTCATCGCCCAGACCGTTTCCTCGACAGGCGTGTTCGGGTCGGGACGGTGGCAGAACACGAGATCGACGTAATCGAGTTGAAGCCGCTTCAGCGAGCCGTCGATGGCGTTGTGCAGGTACTTGCGGTTGAGCGTGTGGTACTGGTTGGGGCCTTCGCCCAAGCCCCAGAAGAATTTCGTGGACACGACGTAGCTCACGCGCGACCACCCGAGTTCCTTGAGCGCCGCGCCCATGATTTCTTCCGACTTGCCGCCCGCGTACGCCTCGGCGTTGTCGAAGAAGTTGACGCCCGCATCGCGCGCGGCGGCAAGCGACTCGCGCGCGAGACTGCGATCGACCTGGTTGCCGTAGGTGACCCATGAGCCGATGGACAGTTCGCTGACCTGCAGGCCCGAGCGGCCCAGTCGCCGATAATTCATGTACGCCTCCTGTAAAAGAGACCCGATATTAACGCCGGCGCGGCGAGCCGGTGGCATGCCGCTGTCGCGCCAGATGCGAGGTGCGGGCCGCTTCATGCACAATAGCGCGGTTGGCCGCGGTGCAACATATCTGCCGGACGGCATAGGCCATCTGGCCGGTTTGACAGCGTTCGCGTGCCGGGGTCTGATCTCGCCTACTACCTGGAGGTACTCGATGTCGTCTCTCTCCCTCAACACCAAGCTCGACGGCAAGGTCGCCGTCGTTACCGGCGCAGCCAGCGGCATCGGCAAGCAGATCGCGCTCACGCTCGCACAGGCGGGCGCCGCGGTCGCCATTGCCGACCTGAACCAGAGCGGCGCGGATGCTGTCGCCGAGGAGATCAAGGCCGCGGGCGGCAAGGCGATCGGCGTCGCCATGGACGTCACGAGCGAAGAAGCCGTGAATCAGGGCATCGACCGCGTCGCGGCCGAACTGGGCTCGGTGGATATCCTCATTTCGAACGCGGGCATCCAGATCGTGAATCCGATCGAAAACTACGCGTATGCAGACTGGAAGAAAATGCAGGCCATCCACGTGGACGGGGCGTTCCTCACCACGAAGGCCGCGCTCAAGCACATGTACAAGGACGATCGCGGCGGCGTCGTGATCTATATGGGCTCGGTGCACTCGCACGAGGCGTCGCCGCTCAAGTCCGCCTACGTCGCGGCCAAGCACGCACTGCTCGGCCTCGCGCGCGTGCTCGCGAAGGAAGGCGCGAAGCACAACGTGCGCTCGCACGTGGTCTGCCCGGGCTTCGTGCGCACGCCGCTCGTCGACAAGCAGATTCCCGAGCAGGCGAAGGAACTCGGCATTTCCGAAGAGGAAGTCGTCAAGCGCGTAATGCTCGGCGGCACGGTCGACGGCATCTTTACGACCGTCGAGGACGTCGCCCAGACGGTGTTGTTCCTGTCGGCGTTCCCGTCGGCCGCGTTCACCGGTCAGTCGTTCGTCGTCAGCCACGGCTGGTTCATGCAGTAACGCAATTATTGAACGATTGAACGGGAGCGCGGCCATGGCGCAACGCAAGAAGCAGGTTCAGTCCAGCGCCGTCGTCGAGGAGACCGGCGTGCATACCGGAGCCGCGCCGCGGCCGCGTCACGACCACTGCGGCGGCGAGTCCGCACAGTGGGAGACGGTCGCGCTCACGTTGCAGGGCGGCGGCGCGCTCGGCGCGTACCAGGCCGGCGTCTATGAGGGCCTCGTCGAGGCTGGTATCGCGCCGAACTGGATCGCCGGCATCTCGATCGGCGCGCTCAACACGGCGCTCATCGCGGGCAATCCGCCGGAGCTTCGCGTCGCGCGGCTGCGCGAGTTCTGGGAGACGATCTGCCAGCCCGCCTACAGCCTTCCGCTGCCCGCGTTCGTCGAGCACGCGCTCTTCAATTCGGGCGACGCGCTGCGCAAGACGTTTACGGCGATGCAGGCGGCGGGCGCGCTCGTCGAAGGGCAGAAGGGCTTCTTCGTGCCGCGCTTTCCGCCGCCGATGCCGAATGCGTCCGGTCATCCCGAACGCGCGAGCTATTACGACACGCGGCCGCTCAAGGAAACGCTGGAGCGCCTGTGCGACTTCGATCGCATCAACTCGAAGGAGACCCGTGTCTCGGTGGGCGCGGTCAACGTGGGCACGGGTAACTTCGTCTACTTCGACAACGCCACGACGACGCTGCGTCCCGAGCATTTCATCGCGTCGGGCGCATTGCCGCCGGGTTTTGCGGCCATCGAGATCGACGGCGAGTATTACTGGGACGGCGGCCTGATGTCGAACACGCCGCTCTACGAGGTGATCCAGACCACGCCGCGCCGCGACACGCTCGCGTTTCAGGTCGACCTCTGGAGCGCGCGCGGCCCCGTGCCCGACAACATCACCGATGTCCAGGGTCGCATGAAGGACATCCAGTATTCGAGCCGCACGCGTCTCGTGACCGATATGCTTCAGCGCTCGCAGCGCTTTCGCCACGTCCTGCGCGAAGTGCTCGACCGCGTCGCGCCCGAGCATCGACAGGATCCGTGGGTCGAGCTGGCGGACGAACTGTCGTGCTCGAAGAAGTACAACGTGATCCACTTGATCTACCGGCAAAAGGAGTACGAGGGCCACTTCAAGGACTATCAGTTCGGCACCTCGACCATGCGCGAGCATTGGCGTAGCGGCTTGCAGGACATTCGCGCGTCGCTTGCGCAGCCGGGCTGGCTCGACAAGCCCGATAACGACGCGGGTTTCGTCACGCACGACATCCATCGCGACGGCCGCAAGCATCCGCTGCCGGGAGAAGGTGAGGGCGCCGCGTGAGGTTGTCCAGGCACGCGGCAGCGGCGGCGTGCATGACATGCGAAAAGTGCGCCGTGCCAGTCGGCTAGCGCGCCAAATAAAAACGGTGCCCGTCGTTCAGACGGACACCGTTTTTTCCGGCTTCATTCCAGCATCGAAAACGCGCGCCGCCCGCGAAAGCGGCACGCGCTTGAGCGTGCTTACTTCAGCACTTGCGCGACGGCGTTTGCAACGACGTCGAGATTGCGCGTGTTCAGCGCGGCCACGCAGATGCGGCCCGTGCTCACGGCGTAGATGCCGAACTCTTCGCGCAGGCGGTCCACTTGCGCGGCCGTCAGGCCCGAGTACGAGAACATGCCGCGCTGCACATTGATGAAGTTGAAGTCGCGGTCGACGCCGACGGCCGTCAGGCGCTCGACGAGGCCCGTACGCATCGCACGGATGCGGTTGCGCATGTCGCCCAGTTCGTTTTCCCACAGCGCGCGCAGTTCCGGCGAGCCGAGCACGGCGGCGACGATCGAACCGCCATGCGTCGGCGGGTTCGAGTAGTTCGTGCGAATCACGCGCTTGAGTTGCGAGAGCACGCGCGCCGATTCTTCCTTGCTGTTCGTGATGATCGACAGCGCGCCGACGCGCTCGCCGTACAGCGAGAACGACTTCGAGAACGACGACGAGACGAACACGTTCAGTTCCGAAGCGGCGAAGAGGCGCACGGCCGCGCCGTCCGCGTCGATGCCGTCGCCGAAGCCCTGGTAGGCGATGTCGAGGAACGGCACGAGTTCGCGCGCCTTCACGACTTCGACGACCTGCTTCCACTGGTCGACGGTCAGATCCACGCCGGTCGGGTTGTGGCAGCACGCATGCAGCACGATGACCGTGCCTGCCGCGTAGCTGTTCAGCGCGGCCAGCATGCCTTCGAAGTTCACGCCGTTGGTCTGCGCGTCGTAGTACGGATACGCGACGACTTCGAAGCCTGCGCCTTCGAAGAGGGCACGGTGGTTTTCCCAGCTCGGATCGCTGATCGCGACCTTCGCGTTCGGGTTCACGCGCTTCAGGAGGTCGGCGCCGATCTTCAGCGCGCCTGTGCCGCCCAGCGCTTGCGCCGTCACGACGCGGCCCGCGGCGATCAGCGGCGAGTCGTTGCCGAGCAGCAGCTTCTGCACGGCGGCGTCATAGGCGGCCAGACCTTCGATCGGCAGATAGCCGCGCGGCAGCCCCGCTTCGACGCGGGCCTTTTCCGCTTCCCGCACCGCGCGCAGCAGCGGAATCTTGCCTTCCTCGTTGGTGTAGACGCCGACGCCGAGATTCACCTTATCGGTGCGCGCATCGGCGTTATAGGCTTCGTTCAGACCCAGGATCGGGTCGCGAGGGGCGAGTTCGACAGCGGAAAAGAGGGACATGATGGTTCGGCAATAGTCAGGGATGGACAATCAGTTGGCCGCTTGCGCTGGCTTTCGCGCCGCCGCGGCGTGGGGCGCCGGGCAGCGCAGCCCGCCGGCCACGCAACGCGCTATTGTAACGAATCTGTGCGGTGTTTTCCCCCCTCGCGATGGCTGGTTTACGCGCCTTTCAGGCGCTTTTCGCGAGAGTGGTACCGTTGTGCGCGCCGCGCGCCGTCCGCTTTGGGCTTGGGTCTGGTCCCGCTTCCAGCCCGGTTCGTGCCCTGACCCACCCTCGGCTCTGCCGGCGCCAAGACGCTAAAATAGTCCTTTGCCCTCTGGCAGAGGATGTCGCTCCATGTCCGACCACACTGTCGCCGACGCACCCGTGCTCGACGAGTCGAAGTTCATCAAGTACGAAGGTTCGCCGTTCGAGCTTTATCGGCCGTATCTGCCGGCGGGCGATCAGCCCACGGCCATCGAAACGCTCGTCGGGGGCGTCGGCGACGGCCTCTCGTTCCAGACGCTGCTCGGCGTGACGGGCTCGGGCAAGACCTACACGATGGCGAACACGATCGCGCGCCTCGGCCGTCCGGCCATCGTTTTCGCGCCGAACAAGACGCTTGCCGCGCAGCTCTACTCCGAATTCCGCGAGTTTTTCCCGCGCAACGCCGTCGAGTACTTCGTCTCGTACTACGACTATTACCAGCCGGAAGCGTACGTGCCGCAGCGCGATCTCTTCATCGAGAAGGATTCGTCGATCAACGAGCACATCGAGCAGATGCGCCTCTCTGCGACGAAGAGCCTGATGGAGCGGCGCGACGTCGTGATCGTCGCGACCGTGTCGGCGATCTACGGTATCGGCAATCCGTCCGAGTATCACCAGATGATTCTCACGCTGCGCCACGGCGACAAGCTCGGCCAGCGCGACATCATCGCGCGCCTCATTGCGATGCAGTACACGCGCAACGAGCAGGACTTCCAGCGCGGCACGTTTCGCGTGCGCGGCGACACGATCGACATCTTCCCGGCCGAACATGCGGAAATGGCCGTGCGTGTCGAACTGTTCGACGACGAGGTCGAGACGCTGCAACTGTTCGATCCGCTCACGGGCCGCGTGCGCCAGAAGATTCTGCGCTTCACGGTGTATCCGTCGTCGCACTACGTGACGCCGCGCGAAACCGTGCTGCGCGCCGTCGAAACCATCAAGCTCGAACTGCGCGAGCGCCTTGAGTTCTTCCATACCGAGGGCAAGCTCGTCGAGGCGCAGCGGCTCGAACAGCGCACGCGTTTCGACCTCGAAATGCTCCAGGAACTCGGCTTCTGCAAGGGCATCGAGAACTATTCGCGGCACTTCTCGGGCGCGCTGCCCGGCGAGCCGCCGCCGACGCTCGTCGACTACCTGCCCGGCGACGCCATGATGTTCCTCGACGAATCGCACGTGCTGATCGGCCAGCTGAACGGCATGTACAACGGCGACCGCGCGCGTAAGGAAAACCTCGTCGATTACGGCTTCCGGCTGCCTTCGGCGCTCGACAACCGGCCGCTCAAGTTCGGCGAGTTCGAGCGCAAGATGCGCCAGGTGATTTTCGTGTCGGCAACGCCCGCCGACTACGAGAAAAAGGTGACGGGCCAGATTGCCGAGCAGGTCGTGCGGCCCACGGGCCTCGTCGACCCGGAGATCGAGGTGCGGCCCGCGTCGACGCAGGTCGACGACGTGCTCGGCGAGATCAACGAGCGCGTGGCCGTGGGCGAGCGCGTGCTCGTCACGACGCTCACGAAGCGCATGGCCGAGCAGCTCACCGAGTTCCTCGCCGACCACGGCGTGAAGGTCCGTTATCTGCACAGCGACATCGACACGGTCGAGCGTGTGGAGATCATCCGCGACCTGCGGCTCGGCACGTTCGACGTGCTCGTCGGGATCAACCTGCTGCGCGAGGGGCTCGACATTCCCGAGGTGTCGCTCGTGGCGATCCTCGACGCCGACAAGGAAGGCTTCCTGCGCGCGGAGCGCTCGCTGATCCAGACGATCGGGCGCGCGGCGCGCAACGTGAACGGCAAGGCGATTCTGTACGGCGACCGCATCACCGACTCGATGCGCCGCGCGATCGACGAGACCGAGCGGCGCCGCGCGAAGCAGGTGGCGTTCAACGAGGAGCACGGGATCGTGCCGCGCGGCGTGGTCAAGCGCATCAAGGACATCATCGACGGCGTCTACAACGTCGACGAGGCGCGCGCCGAACTGCGCGAGGAGCAGGAGCGCGCGAAGTTCGAGGACATGTCGGAGAAACAGATCGCGAAGGAAATCAGGAAGCTCGAAAAGCAGATGATGGACTACGCGAAGAACCTCGAATTCGAAAAGGCCGCCCAGACCCGCGACCAGCTCGCGTTGCTGCGTCAGCGCGTGTTCGGGGCGAACGTCGGCGATCATCCGGCCTGAGTCCGGCGGGGTGCGCACGCGGCCTTTCACGCAAGACCCTTTTGTCACAGGGCTTTACGGCGACATCCATTTGTTACGGCTCCGGATCGGTGATACACTGCCGCCATATTGAGAATTGTTCGCATTAACGTTCGTATCGCTAATGCGGTTTCTGGTGTCTTTGTTATCTCTGATAAAAAAACAGGAGTTTCGATGCGGATCCACTCCCTCTTGCGCGGTATGGCGCTGATCGCCGCCGCGGCGGGTGCTTGTGCGGCCAGCGCGGCTGAATACCCGATCGGCAAGCAGCAGATTCAGGGCGGTATGGAAATCGGGGCGGTCTACCTGCAGCCGATCACGATGGAACCGGAAGGCATGATGCGCAAGGCGTCGGATTCGGACATCCACCTCGAGAGCGACATCCACGCGGTCAAGAACAACCCGACGGGCTTCGCCGAGGGCGACTGGATGCCGTACCTGCAGGTCCGCTACGAGCTGACGAAGCCGGGTTCGGGCTACGTGCAGAAGGGCGACCTGATGCCGATGGTCGCGGACGACGGCCCGCACTACGGCGACAACGTCAAGCTCGCGGGTCCGGGCAAGTACCACCTGAAGCTGGTCGTGGAAGCGCCGATGCAGACGGGCCACATGGCGTTCGGCCGTCACGTCGACAAGGAAACGGGCGTGGGTCCGTGGTTCAAGCCGGTCACGCTCGAATACGACTTCCCGTTCGCGGGCATCGGCAAGAAGGGCGGTTACTAAGCCTGGAACCGGGCGAGGAGTGCGGTGCCGTAACGGGCGCCGCTTGCTCGAAAAACGCAGAACAAGGCAGGAACAACGAATGACTGGAATTGCGAAGATGGCGCGGATTGCGCTCGCCGCGGCGCTGGTTGCGCCGGCCGCCGGACTGTTCGCACAGGCGGCGTACGCAGACGATCTGCCGACGTTCAAGCTCGAAATGGCCGACGGCAAGCTCAATCCCGTGCGCATCGAGGTGCCGGCGGGCAAGCGCATCAAGATCGACGTGCGCAACACGGGCAAGGGTGCGGCCGAGTTCGAGAGCGTCCAGTTGCGCAAGGAGAAGGTGCTGGCGCCGGGCGCGGAGTCGTTCGTCGTGATCGCGCCGCTCGATCCGGGCGAGTACAAGTTTTTCGACGATTTCCACCAGCAGGCGCAAGGCCTGATCGTGGCGAAGTAAGCATCGCCAGCACGCTGCCAGCAGGAGGGTTCGAATGGGTCAGGTCATGTTCGTCGTGTGGCGGGAGAGCGTCGAGGCGCTGCTCGTCGTCGGCATTCTCCACGCGTGGCTGAAGAACGGCGACGCCGACGCGCGGCGCGGTCTACCGTATCTGTGGGGCGGTGTGGCGCTCGGGCTGCTTGCGGCGGTCGTGCTCGGCGCGGCGCTGGTCGGCTTCACCGAGGTGCTGTCGGGCGACGCGCAGGATTACTTCCAGACCGCGATGGTGCTCGTCGCCTGCGTGCTGATCGTGCAGATGGTGCTGTGGATGAAGCGGCACGGGCGCACGCTCAAGCGCGAGATGGAGCAGTCGCTCGAAGTGAGCGCGCGCGACGCGAACTGGTGGGGCGTGACGGTGCTCGTCGCGCTCGCCATCGCGCGCGAGGGCAGCGAGACGGTGATCTTCCTCTACGGCCTCGGCTTCGGCCAGTCGGGTCACGTCGACGCGAGCCAGTACCTCGCAGTCGTGATCGGCCTCGCGCTCGCGTTTTTCACGTTCTACCTGCTGCAACTGGGCGGCAAGGTGTTCTCGTGGCGGCACTTCTTCCGCATCACCGAGATCATGCTGCTCCTGCTCGGCGCGGGCCTCTTCCAGACCGGCGTCGACAAGCTGATCGACAAGGAAATCTTGCCGACGCTCGTCGACCAGGCGTGGAACACGTCCGCGCTGCTCGATGATTCGAGCACCTTCGGCTCGCTTGTCGCGACACTCACCGGCTATCGCGCGCACCCGGCGCTCATGAACGTGATCGCGTGGATCGCGTACTGGGGCGTGGTGACACTCCTCGTGCGCCGCTCGAACGGCCGCGCAGCCGCAATCGGCAAGAGGGAGGCAGCGTGAGTTGCGGTTCTGTACGGCCCGTCGTCCGGCGCGGCAAGCTGGCCCAGGTCGGGCTGTGGATGCAGCGGCACGGTGCGGTGATCCGCGGCGTGCAGTGGGTCGTCGTCGCCGTGTACGCGTTCCTGATTCTCGTACCCGTGGCGATGCCGCTGCCCGGCGACACCGCGCATCTCTGGAACAACCTCACGCTCGCGGCGCAGTTCGTGTTCTGGGGCATCTGGTGGCCGTTCGTGCTGCTTTCGATGATCATGCTCGGCCGCGTCTGGTGCGGCGTGCTGTGCCCCGAGGGCGCGCTCACCGAGTTCGCGAGCCGGTTCGGCCGCGGCGGCGCGATTCCGCACTGGATGCGCTGGGGCGGCTGGCCGTTCGTCGCGTTCGGGATGACGACGATCTACGGGCAGATGGTGAGCGTCTACCAGTATCCGAAAGCGGTGCTGCTCGTGCTGGGCGGCTCGACGCTCGGTGCGATGGTGATCGGACTTCTGTACGGACGAGAGAAGCGCGTCTGGTGCCGCCACCTGTGCCCCGTCAACGGGGTTTTTTCGCTTCTGGCGCGTCTCGCGCCGTTTCACTACAAGGTCGATGAGGACGCGTGGCGCCGCTCGTACAAGTCCGGCGAGCACGGCGGTCATCGCGTGATTCCCGTGAACTGCGCGCCGCTCTTGCCGCTGCGCAACATGAAGGGCGCCGCGGCGTGCCACATGTGCGGCCGCTGCGCGGGCCACCGCGACGCGATCGAGCTGACCTGGCGCTCGCCCGCGCAGGAGGTCGTCGAACTCGGCGACAAGCAGGCGCGCGGCTGGGACACGGCGCTCATTCTCTACGGCCTGCTCGGCATCGCGATCGGCGCGTTTCACTGGACCGGCTCGCCGTGGTTCGTCGATCTCAAGCAGTCGATAGCCGGCTGGCTCATCGACCGCGACATCACCTGGCCGCTCGACACGAACGCGCCGTGGTTCCTGCTCACGCATTACCCGCAACAGAACGACGTGTTTTCGTGGCTCGACGGGACCATGATCGTCGGCTATATCGTCGCGACGGGGGGTGTCATCGGCACGTCGCTGCTCGCGCTTCTGGCGCTCGCGTGCGTGCCGCTCGGACGCTTCGGGATGCGCCGTGTGCATCACCTCGCGCAGTCGCTGATTCCGCTTGCGGGCGCGGGCGTGTTCCTCGGCCTGTCGGCCACGACGCTCTCGCTTCTGCGCGCCGAGCATCTTCAGCTCGACTGGGCATCGCCTGTGCGAGTCGCGATTCTCGTCATCTTCAATATCTGGAGCGGCTGGCTTGCGTGGCGCGTGACGGGCCGATACAGTCAACGGCTCTGGCAGCGCGGTCTGGCGATGCTCTGTTTTGCCGCCGCGCTAGCCGTGGTCGACGGTGCGTGGTGGCTCATGTTCTGGGGCTGGACGCGCTGATCGGTCTTTCAACCGGTTGGAGGGCAAGCCATGCGAACCAGGGCGGTTTTGACTGACGAAGACATCGCGAAGATGGCCGACGCGGCCGTCGCGCACGCACGCGCGAATCAATGGAACGTGACGATTGCGATCGTCGACGACGGCGGGCATCTGCTATGGCTGCGCCGCCTCGACGGCGCGGCGCCCGGCACCGCCGAGATGGCGGCGTCGAAGGCGCGGACCGCGGCGCTCGGCCGCCGCGAAAGCAAGCTCTACGAGGACGTCATCCGGCAGGGACGCACGGCGTTTCTGAGTGCGCCGCTCACGGCGATGCTGGAGGGCGGGGTGCCGATCGCCGTCAACGGCGACGTGATCGGCGCGATCGGCGTCTCGGGCGTGAAATCCGATCAGGATGCGGCCGTGGCCCGCGCGGGCATCGCGGCACTTGGCATCGAGTAAGACGTCGTTTGGGTGTTGTGCGTACTCGCGATACGACGCGGGCATTCGTTGATCGGTGCCAGAAAAAACCAGAGGCCGCGGGCGCTGCCGCGGCCTTTGCCTCGGGCCGCGTGCGCTCTGCGCGCCGCCCGTATCGCGGTGAGAACAAAAAAATGGCGTGGCTGGCTGCGACGGCCCGCATGATTATCTGCACGAAGGGGTCCAGGTCTCGCGTGCAGGCCGTCGTGACTGGCTAGTGCCTAACGCCTCGCTACCGGAGGCGGTCCCCACAATACCCGGTACGTTCTGCCTGGTGACTACTTGGTGAGAATCAGCTTGCCGAGCCGTGTGGCTCGCAGCTGATACATCTCGCCGTTATGCGTGATGCTCACGTGGCTGCGGCCTTGCAGCAGCGCCGTGCTGTCGAGCGCGCTCCCCGCGATGCCTGCCTGAGCCGCGGGAGCCGGTTCCGCGCGCTCAGCAGCTTGAGCTGGCGCGGCGGAGTTCGATCGCGCGGCGCCCGGCGCCGGACTGCCGGAGCGACGCAAGGTGAGCGTGGAAGAACGGTTGAATTCAGTCATGGACGCGATGTCTGTCTCGATTCGATGGAATAATATTAAATGATAATCGTTCCCATTTGCAATTGTGAGATATGTATCGGATTCGTAAGGCGATAGCCTTTAGGCGAGAAGGGGGGTGGACCGGTGAGGGTGGGGGACGCGCGCACGATCATGCAAAACGGGCAAGCGCACCGGCCGCCCGTTTCATCCGTTTCGCGCGTGACGTGCCTTAGTGCTGCAGCGCGTCCGGCCCGTTGGGTCCAAGCACGAACTGGCGGATCAGCCGCACCGTGTCGATATCCGACTCGCGATACGCAGACTTTACGATTTCCGAGGTCCGGCGCTCGTCTTCGGTCACGGCGGCCGGCAACGTCGTGCGGTACTCGAAACGCAGGAACAGTTGCGACGCGTCGGGTTCCTCGATCGTCATCGTGAGCGAGCCGCCCACGTACGTCTCGGTCGCGAGGATGTCGTAGCGCACGCTCTGGCCGGGCGTGAGCGTGACGCGGTCGCGCACCGTTGCGTGACCGTAGTGCAGCTCGCGCTCGAGCGTGTCCTCCTCGCGCGCGAGGAGCGTGCAGCTGTCGAGGCCGAGCACGAACAGCTGCGGCTGCTCGGCGCGCAGCACGAGGCCCTCCCACAACTGCTCGCGCGTCATCGGCGGGACGAGCGGGTTCAGCGGGTCGTTGATCTGGATGAGGTGTTCGAAATTCAAGTCGACGGCTTCCTGTGGCTATGTCCGTGAGCGCCGCTCACGCGGCCACGAGTCCCGAGCGGATCGTCACTGACTGGGTGAGGACCTTGTGGACCGGACACGCGTTCGCGATCTGCAGGAGGCGCTCGCGCTGCTCGTCCGTGAGTGCGCCTTCGAGCGCGATCTGGCGGTCGATCGTCGCGCCCGATGCGCCGTTTTCCATCGTGAGCTTGACGCGCACGCCTTCGAGCGGCCACTCCTTGCGCTTCGCGTACATTTTGAGCGTGATCGACGTGCAGGCGCCGAGGCTCGACAGCAGGAGCGAGAACGGCGTGGGGCCGCGGTCGCCGCCGCCGAGCGAGGCGGGTTCGTCGGCGACCCACGTATGGGTGCCGTCGTCGAATTGAACCTGATAGTCGGTCGAGCCGATGTGGGCAAAGACGGCGGGTTCGGCCATGCAATCCTCGCAGACGTTACGGACAGGGGAATAAGGACTGGACGCGCAAGGGCGGCCTGCGCGTCCATCAAGGCCCTATTGTGACGGAAAGCTGAAGAATCTGTGGAGCGTTGTGGACGGCGCTGTGTGGTCCGCTGTGTGGCCGATTCGTGCGGATGAACCGCGCGGCGATACCGCATCGCATCGCCGCGCGCGGCACGTCAATGCGTGATGCGTCCCATGCGTCCGGCCTGGTAGTCGAGCACGGCCTCGCGGATCTCCTGCTCGGTGTTCATCACGAACGGGCCGTAGCGCACGATCGGCTCGTTGAGCGGCTCGCCGCCGATCAGCAGCACCTCCAGCGCCCCGGTTGCATCGTCCGGCGCGGCGAGCACGACCGCGTCGCCGTCATTGGCGAACGCGACCATCTGCTGCGCCTCGATGCGCTCTTCATCGGGTCCGTAGCATCCGGTGCCCGCGAGGCCATAGGCGAACACGCGCCAGCCGCGCGGCACGGGCTGCTCGACGCGTCCGCCCGGCGCGATCGTGAAGTGCTGATAGAGGATTGGCGTGCGCGTTTCGATGGCCGCTTTCACGCTCAGCGCTTCGCCGGCGATGACCTTCACCGAGACCTTGCCGTCCTCCGAGCGGCCGACCGGAATGCGGCCGCTCGGCATTTCCTGGTAGCGCGGCGCGATCATCTTGTCGCGCGCGGGCAGATTCACCCACAGCTGCAGGCCGTGCATGCGGCCACCCGTGCGCGCGAATTCGGCGTCGGGCATCTCGCTGTGGATCACGCCGGCGCCGGCCGTCATCCACTGCACGTCGCCGGGGCCGAGCGTGCCCGAATAGCCCGCCGAGTCCTTGTGACCGAAGCGTCCTTCGAGCACGTACGTGACGGTCTCGAAGCCGCGATGCGGGTGATCGGGGGCGCCCTTCGCTGTGCCCGGTGCGTAATCGGTCGGGCCCATTTCGTCGAGCAGCAGGAACGGATCGAAGTCCATCAACTGCCGCGTGGGGAACGGTCGATGGACGATGAATCCGGCACCCTCTGTCGTGCGAACGGCGGGAAAGACGCGTTCGATCGTGCGGGCGGTCGTCATGGATATCACCTCCGGGCAATGGGAATTGCGTTAAATACGAAACAAACCGCTATTATAGGTATCCGATTTGGTGAGTTTGACGCCCTTGACGCAATGGATTGTCCCATCGGTGGAACGACGAAATGAAGATCGACTCGCATAATCTGAACGACCTGATGTACTTCTCGCAGGTCGTCGAGCATGGCGGTTTTTCGGCAGCCGAACGCGTGCTCGGCATCTCGAAGTCGCGTCTTTCGCGGCGCGTGAGCGAACTCGAAGCGTCGCTCGGCGTGCGCCTGCTGCAGCGCTCGACGCGCAAGCTCGCGCTGACCGAAGCGGGCGATCTGTTCTACCAGCATTGCCGCGCGATGCTCTCCGAAGCGCAGGCCGCGGTGAACGTCGTCCAGTCGTTGCGTTCGTCGCCGCGCGGCACGGTGCGTGTGAGCGTGCCGGTCACGCTTTCGCAAACGATCTTTTCGCAGATCATCCCCGAATTCATGCACCGCTATCCCGAAGTGCGTATCGTGATGCGCGTGACGAATCGCGTGATCGACCTCTTCGAGGACTCGGTGGATATCGCGCTGCGCGTGCGCTCGGAGCCGCCGCAGAATGCCAACATCGTCGTGCGTCCGCTCTGGCGCACGGAGCAGATGCTGGTGGGCGCGCCGAGCCTGCTCGCGCAGAACGCGCCGCCGCTCACGCCCGACGATCTCGCACGTTTCGAAACACTCGATACGCCGACGAGCGACGGCCGTCACGTGTTCCATCTGATCGCGCCGGACGGCACGCATCACGCGCACGAACACGAGCCGCGCCTCATCACCGCCGATCTCACGACGGTGCGCGAAGCGGCGCTCGCGGGCCTCGGCATCGCGGCGATGCCGGAGATGATGTATGGCGCCGCGCTGCGCTCGGGCAAGCTCTCTCCGGTGATGCCGGGCTGGACGCTGCCGGTGCCGCAGCTCTATGCGGTGTTTCTCTCGCGGCAGGGCATGGTGCCCGCGGTGCGTGCGTTCGTCGATTATCTCGTCGAAGTGCTCGATGCCGATAAAAGCTTGCAGCAAGAGTGTCCGTTGCGTAGCGACATCGAGTCGCTGAGGGAGCGCGATCACGAAACGCAAGGCGACGCGCAATCTAAAGCGCAATCTAAAGTGCAAACCGCAGCGTCCGCCCCGGGCACCAGGTCTGCACGCAACATTGACACTGCGTGAAGAATGGCCGCGCAGGTGTGTGCGCTTGCGCGGCCTATGATTTTTTGCATTTAAGCAGCGCCGGCAATCGTTACTTTCAATGGGCGAAGTCTTGAATGCGAAGCGCAGCAGGAATATATTGAAATCCTTCTCGCCAAGACCGGTCTTGTGTGGGAATTGATGGCCACTATTATAGTGAGCCTTCAGGGCTGAAAGCGCTGTCCGTGTTGCCCACGGCATGTCGCATGTATTGACGCGAACTGGCCGACGGTGAGCGTCGAGACCGCCCGAATGCGCCGCGTGCGCTCGAAAAAAGGCCTTCATCTGACGATGGAGGCCTTTTACTTTTTGAGGGCGCGAAATGTGCGTTTTTTTCTTCCGCGTGCGTGCGTCGTGACGAATCCCGGGAATCGTCACAATAAAACAATCAGGATAACCAACGTTATTACGCCGTGAAGAGACTCACGCTGGTTTCGCTAATCTGATGATCGTTTCTTCTTCAGTGGAAATGGGCGCTTCGCTTCACAAAGCCCGTGTGGCCGGTATGACTTTAACCGCTCAATCGCGCAGGCTGAATTCGAAGGGCTGCGTGCAGGCCGCGCGCACCGGTTCACTGTTTTCCACGTAGGGTTTGCAAGAGCTATCGCGCACGGCGTCGATGGCAGCGTCGTCGAGGCGGGCGTAGCCGCTGCTTTTCTTCAGTTCGACGGTTTCTATCTTGCCGCTCAGGCCCACAACGAAGCGCACCCAAACAACGCCCGTTTCGCCACGGCGCTTTGAGAGCATCGGGTAGTCAGGCTGCCTGACCAGGCAATCCAGATGCGCGACGTTCTTCGGCGCGGCGAGCGTCATCGTGGGTTCGCTTGCGGCGGGTGAGGCGGCTGCGGTCACCGGCGCGGATGACGCGGTTGGTGTTGCTGTTTCGGCCGCGTGCTGCGAGGGCGTATCGGCGACGGGCAACGGATCTGGTCCGGGCTGCGACTCGACCGACGGTTTGTCGTGCGTCATGCGCGCTATGTGCGTGACGTCCGAAGCGGACATCGGCGACGAACGAGCGGGTGTCGACTGGATCGCGGCAGGCGCGGTGACGGGCTCGGGTTTGATCAGCCTCGCAGCGGTCGGGTGCGATTCGAGCGCGACCTGCGTAACGGTGTCGTGCCGTGTCACGGCAAGGGCGATGAGCGCGGCATGCAACGCAACGACGATCGCGGTGACGGTAACAACACGGCGATTCATGCGGACGACGAAACCGGCAACGTACCGGCTGTGGTTCAGCGAGCCTGCATGTTAGCGTGTCGGCCGGACGAAACCGGCGTGCCGGCATGGCGGTGCGCCATGCCGGACCGCTTCACTTGCGGAATATCAACAGCGAGATGCAGACGGTCGTCACCAATCCGGCTAGCAATTCCATCCCGATCTCCTGAAAAAGAGGACGAGCGGTCGCTGGCTGGTCGTGAGACTGGCTTGCTGCCGGTATGAACGTGGCGCACGGCGTGGACCGTCGCGCGCCGTCGTGTTCAGGCGGCGTTTAGCTCGTAGAAAGCGAAGGGAGCAACAGCGGGCGCAACGGCGGGAGCAACGGCGGGCGCAGCGGCCGGATGCGCCTGGGTGACGCCACAGCGGCTCGCGCAGCAGCCGCTTTGCGCCATCACGTCGCGAACCGATTCTTCGCACTTGCCACAGCAGGTCGCGACGCCGAGTTCGAACTGCAATTCATCGAAGGAATCCGCACCTTCCGTGATGGAGGCACGGATCGTCCGGTCGGAGACGGACTTGCACACGCAGACAATCATGATAGACCGCGAAAAAAGGGCTGTTAATGCGAATTATTATCATTCTGTTTGGTGTGCTTGGCAAGCGTCTTGACGGATTTTTTGTAACAAAACCGGACACTTAGCAGGGATTTTGCCCAGAGGCCCGGCTGGCGCGGGAGAGGCGAAATGGGGGAGGAAGGGGCCGCGACTTCCGGTGACTTCAGGCGGCGTCGGTTTCCAGTTCGAGCGTGCGTCGCGACGGAATCCGCACGCATTCGACCTGCGCGTCGATGCCGAGCAATGCCGCGGCCAGCATGCGAAGGTGCGCGCCGTCGTTCGTCGAGTAAAAGCGCGCGCTCGCGTGGGCGTCGTCTGCCGTGTCTGCGAGCAGGCCGTGCTGGCCCAGCACGCGTTCGAGTTGACGCGCGATGGCGACGCTGGTGTCGATCAGCGTCATGCGCTCGCCGACGATCGAGCGAATCGCCGTATCCAGAAACGGATAGTGCGTGCAGCCAAGCACGAGCGTATCGGCGCCGGCATCGAGCATCGGCGCGAGATAACCGCGCAGCAGCGCGAGCAGTTCCGGCGAGCCCACGTCGCAGCGCTCCACGGCTTCCACGAGCCCGTGGCCGGGCTGGCAGAGCACGCGCAGGCCGTCGGCATGGCGCTCGACGAGCGCCTGAAAACGCGCGCTGCGCAGCGTGACCTGGGTGGCGAGCACGCCCGCCACGCGCGTCGACGATTGCAGCGCCGCGGGCTTGATGCCGGGCTCCACGCCGACGAGCGGAATGGGCAGCCGTTCGCGCACGAATTCGATGGATTGCGCGGTGGCCGTGTTGCAGGCCACCACGAGCGCCTTCGCGCCTTGCGCCATGAGCCACTCGCCGATCGCGAGCGTGCGGTCGGCGATGAAGTCGTCGTCGCGCTGTCCATACGGCGCGTAGCGCGAGTCGGCGACGTAGACGAGCTGTTCGGCGGGCAGCAGCGCGCGTACGGCGCGCAGCACGGAGAGGCCGCCGAGGCCGGAATCGAAGATGCCTACGGGCGCGGGGCCGGAGAGGGGCGAGACGTTCAAGGAATTCGGGGCAGGATGGCAGGGGCGCAGCGGGCGTGCGGCGCGCAATCGCCGGGTGGGCGACTGCGCCGCGACAGCACGACCGCGATCAGGATTCTACCGAACCCATGCCCGACTGCTGATAATTCTGGATGCCAACCTTGTCGATGAGATCAAGCTGCGTTTCGAGCCAGTCGATGTGCTCTTCGGTGTCGTCGAGGATCGTCACGAAGATCTCGCGCGAGACGAAGTCGCGCACCGACTCGCAATACGCGATCGCTTCCTTGCATGTGGCCTGTGCGATCTGCTCGAGCTTCAGGTCGCACTCGATGATTTCCTTCGTTTCCTCGCCGATCAGCAGCTTGTGCAGGTCCTGCAGGTTCGGCAGGCCGTCGAGCATGAAGATGCGTTCAATGAGCATGTCGGCGTGTTTCATCTCGCCGATCGATTCGTCGTATTCGTGCTTGCCGAGCTTGTCGAGGCCCCAATGCTTGTACATGCGGGCATGCAGGAAGTATTGATTGATGGCGGTCAGCTCGTTCTTGAGCTGCGCATTCAGATATTCGATGACCTTCTTGTCGCCTTGCATGGTTCTTTTCCTGGTCTTGGTTTATAGAGCGGACTCTGGTTTTGAACAATAAACGCTGTGCCGGCAAATGCCAAGGGCGAATCCGGGCCGGTGTCGCCGCGCCCGGCCTTGCTGACGAGAAGCGGTCTCAATCTGCTTCGTGCGGCTCAAATACGGTTCAAACGCGATTTAAAAACCCGATTTAAAACACGGGGCTAAAAAAAACCGGGGCGCGCGGCCCCGGTTCTCCCTGTCGGCACGAGCCGATCGACACGCGCTCAGTCGCGCATCAAACCGTCGCGACCGGAATCTTGCCGATCTTCGCCTGCCATTCCTTCGGGCCGGTCTGGTGGACCGAGGTGCCCGACGAATCGACCGCGACCGTCACCGGCATATCCTGCACGTCGAACTCATAGATGGCTTCCATGCCGAGGTCTTCGAATGCGAGGACCTTCGAGCCGCGGATCGCCTTCGACACGAGGTAAGCCGCGCCGCCCACGGCCATCAGGTACGCGGCCTTGTGCTTCTTGATCGCCTCGATCGCGACCGGCCCGCGCTCGGCCTTGCCGACCATCGAAATGAGGCCTGTCTGCGCGAGCATCAGCTCGGTGAACTTGTCCATGCGCGTGGCGGTGGTGGGGCCTGCCGGGCCGACCACTTCGTCGCGAACCGGATCGACCGGGCCGACGTAGTAGATCACGCGGTTCTTGAAGTCGACGGGCAGCTTCTCGCCCTTCGCGAGCATGTCGGCGATGCGCTTGTGCGCGGCGTCGCGGCCCGTGAGCATCTTGCCCGAGAGCAGGAGCGTCTGGCCCGGCTTCCACGATGCGACTTCTTCCGGCGTGAGCGTGTTCAGGTCGACGCGCTGGCTGGTCTCCGTGTCCGGTTGCCAGCTGACCTTGGGCCAGGCGTCGAGCGACGGTGCTTTGAGCTTCGCGACACCCGAGCCGTCCAGCACGAAGTGCGCGTGGCGCGTGGCGGCGCAGTTCGGGATCATCGCGACGGGCTTCGACGCGGCGTGCGTCGGCGCCGCCATGATCTTGACGTCGAGCACGGTGGCGAGGCCGCCGAGACCCTGTGCGCCGATGCCGAGCGCGTTGACCTTCTCGTGCAGCTCGACACGCAGTTCTTCGACCCAGTCCTTCGGGCCGCGCTTGATGATCTCCTGGATGTCGATCGGCTCCATGAGCGATTCCTTCGCCATCAGCATCGCCTTCTCGGCGGTGCCGCCGATGCCGATGCCGAGCATGCCCGGCGGGCACCAGCCCGCGCCCATCGTCGGGACGGTCTTGAGCACCCAGTCGACGATCGAGTCGGACGGATTCAGCATCACGAACTTCGACTTGTTCTCCGAGCCGCCGCCCTTCGCCGCGACCTGCACGTCGACCTTGTCGCCCGGCACGATCTCGTAGTGGATCACGGCCGGCGTGTTGTCCTTCGTGTTCTTGCGGGCGCCGTCGGGCGGATTCACGATCGACGCGCGCAGCACGTTGTCCGGGTTCAGGTAACCGCGGCGCACGCCTTCGTTGATCATGTCGGTCAGGCTCATCGTCGCGCCGTCCCAACGGACGTCCATGCCGACCTTCACGAAGATCGTGACGATGCCGGTGTCCTGGCAGATGGGGCGATGGCCTTCGGCGCACATGCGGCTGTTCGTGAGGATCTGCGCGATCGCGTCCTTCGCGGCCGGGCTTTCTTCAAGCTCGTACGCGCGGCCGAGTGCTTCGATGTAATCCTGCGGATGGTAGTAGCTGATGTGCTGCAGCGAATCCGCGATGCTCTGGATCAGGTCTTCCTGTTTGATGACGGTCATGGCTAGCTTCAGTGGGGACGGGATGTCGTGGATCGTGTCGTATGCGCCGCTCTATACGGAGCAGACAGCGTCGGCCGGCGCCGGATGGCGCGCGGCGAATTCCTGGTAATGCCGGGGATGCGTGTGCGTGGTGAGGCGGTCGATCCACGCCATGATCAGCGCGGACACGAGGAACGTGACATGGATGCTCACCTGCCATATCACGGTATGCGTGGAGACCGCATCGGGGTTGATGAAGGTCTTCAGCAGATGAATCGACGAAATGCTGATGAGCGCCATCGCGAGCTTGACCTTCAGCACGCCGGCGTTCACGTGATCGAGCCATTCGGGCTCGTCGGGGTGGCCTTCGAGGCCCATGCGCGAAACGAACGTCTCATACCCGCCGACGATCACCATGATGAGCAGGTTCGAGATCATCACCACGTCGATGAGGCCGAGCACGGCGAGCATGACGCTCGTTTCGTCGAGCGACATCGAATGGCTGACGAGGTGCCAGACTTCCTTCACGAAGAGCACGCAATAGACGGCCTGCGCGACGGTCAACCCGAGATAGAGCGGCACCTGGAGCCAGCGGCTCATGAAGATGACGCGCGGCAGCAGGCGGCGGGTGTTCGGGGCTCGGCCTGCCTTAAGCGCTCCGGGGGAAGAGGGACGTGCAGCGGACATGGGCAATCACGATGGCGAAAATCGGGCGGGGCCGCCGCGCCGCGCCTTCCGCACTCGGCAACGCAACGGGGCGCCGCCGGCGGTTGCGTGCCGCATGGACCGGGCGGGCGCTATTGTACAGGTTCGGCGGACGGAGTCGGCGCGACTCGGGCAGCGGCGGTTGCGGTGCGCCGCGGGCGGGCCTCGCTGGCTGGCGGTCGCGGCATGCGGTGGTTGTCGCGTGGGGCTCGCGCGGCGAGGTGCGGTTTCGCGGGCCGCGACGGCGTACGTTGCGGCCGGAGACGATCCACGCGCCGCGTATCACCGCGCCGTATTGCGCCTCACTTGCGCCTCACGACGCGACAGGGGGCACCTGCTTCGTCTTGAGGCTGGCGAGCGCGATCCCGGCGATCACGCAGGCGAGCGCGATGCCGTGCGCAGGCGTGGGCCGCTCGCCGAGGAAGGCGATCCCGTAGATCGCCGCGGCTACGGGCAGAACGGCCGTGAACACGCCGGCGACACTGCCCGGCACGTGCCGGATCCCCTTCATCCAGAGCACGAACGAAAACACGCTGGCGGAGAGCCCGTACCAGAGCGCGAGTCCCCAGACGTCCGGGGGCACGCTCGCATAATCGAACGACAGTGCGGAGGGCAGGCCCACCGGCAGCATCAGCAAGAAACCGAGCAGGTGTGTGTACGCGCAGATGTCGATGGGCGCGAGCGTCTGCGTGAGGCGGCGCGAGAGGATCACGTAGAGCGATTCGCAGCACACGGCGCCCAGCACCATCAGATTGCCGGCAAACGATTGAGGCGAACCGCCATTGCCCGCGTGCGCGAGGTTGATGACGGCGATGCCCGCGATCGCGAGAGCGATCGACGCGAACGCGCGCGTGTCGGGCCGCTCGCGCAGAAAGAGCCACGAGAACAGCGCGACGATGGCGGGGATGGTGCTGGTGATGACGCCCGCCGCAACGGCGCTCGTACGATGCACGCCGCCGAGCATGAGCAGCGTAAACCCGAATGTACCGAAGAGCGCCTGGAGGAAGAGATTGACCCACTCGCCGCGTTTCACGCGCCGCATCTTCGCGATGCGCAGCAGCGGCCAGAGCACCGCGAGGGCGATCACGAAACGCAGCAGCGCAAAGAGCGGAACGGGGATAAAGGTGACGATCGATTTGCCGATGCCGACATTGCTGCCCACGAGGAGCATGGCGGCGACAAGGAAAAGTGAATAACGGTTCAAGCTGGAGTCCGGGCGCACAGGGTTTTCAGCTAGCATTCTAAATGGCTGCTTAATGTAGCGTCATGCAGACGGCAGCAAATGACAATGAGCGGCAATGAGCGGCGCGCAACGTGTCACGCGTCACACGTAAGTGGCCGGTAAGTTGGTACGCTTACTCTAATCCGCTCGGACGATGAGTCGGATCGCGCGTCCGGTCATGCTGCAGCGCCGCGGTGCACACGGGCCGCAGCGTCACAGTCACATACCGTCACAAGCAGCGGGAACCAAGGCAGGACCACATATCGCCGCCAACGCGCCGCAAGGCGGAGCGGCACTCGGAGACGGCATGCGCGGACATCGAAGATGCTGCGCGTGTCATGAGTTACACGTTTTATCTTCACGAAGGGGTTGTCGATGTCTGCGATTGAATCGGTTCTTCAGGAACGCCGCGTCTTCATGCCGCCCGAGCAGATCGTGGCGAACGCCACGATATCGGGCATGCAAGCCTACCAG
>Ga0265338_10000105_pt1 | contig 156108 bp, 136 predicted proteins | sample 42126metaG_FD_193579 | JGI IMG/M metagenome (GOLD analysis project Ga0265338, IMG submission 193579) | Rhizosphere microbial communities from Carex aquatilis grown in University of Washington, Seatle, WA, United States - 4-21-26 metaG | ecosystem: Host-associated > Plants > Roots >...
GAACCGTTTGGTTGGCGGCGAAGTTGTTGGTGGTCGTGGTATCGGCCAGCGCCGCTGTCCCCAGGGACAGGACCAGCGCGGCAGTGAGGGCCAGTTGCTTGGTTTTCATCATGATTCCTTCTTAAAGATTATCAGGGTTTCTGGGTCCGATAGAACCGGCTGGGATAATTGGTCGCATTCGTATCGGTGAAGATCCACTGGCCATTCGGCCCGGCGGTGTTGGTGCTGATGGGCACCCAGACCGGCGTCACCAGGTTCGTCGTGGCTTCCACCCAGTAGGTGTAGTTGGGGATGCCCGCAAATTGCAGGGTGATGCTCCCATCCCCGTTGAGGGTCTGGCTCACGATGTTCACCGTCTGGTTGTTGGAGGTACCAGCGATGGTCACCGCAATGGCGCCACTGGCCGTGCCACCATGACCATCAGAAATGGTGTAATCGATTTCGTCGGTGACGTTGTTCGGATTGCTGTAGTAGATGTAGTTGGCATCGGAAGTGACCGTTGCACCATTGGTGCTGCTAACACCGCCAGCGAAGGTGACCGTGTCGCCATCAGGATCACTCCAATTCGGGGCCAGGCTGCTGATCGCAATCTTGAGGCTGAACCCAGCATTGCGTGAAGAAGCAGACGGTGCGGCCACCGGCGGATGATTACCCGATTGTGGTATCCAGCCGGAGAACCAGTTGGATACGCTCAATGCGGCGACCATGCGCGGATCAGCGATGCTCGGCACTGGCTGGATATTGGAGTAGAATGCCGGTGTGGTGCCCGTGATATTCGTGTTCTGGAACTGCCAGAAGACATATATGTTGGTGAGCGACGTCGCCGGATTCACATAAGCATTCGTATCAATCCTGCAGTAGGCCCAGGAATCCAAGCCGCCGGCCGTACCGTTGGAGCCGGCCAAAGTGATATTGGTAAGACCCGTGTCCGCTTCGAATGTGCAGTACACAAACGAGAAGCCATTGGCGGAGAAGGTTGTGTTATTCGGATTCACCCACGGAGTGGCCGTACTCAGGCTCGCAGAAGTTATCGTGCGCGCCGCAGTCGTGTTATAACTGCCAGAGAGGATATTCGTGAGCGTATGGAACACGCAGTTGGTGAAGAATCCGACGCCGGAACCCCAGATGTAGTCAAAGTTACCCACCACCCTGCAGTTGTTGAAGTAACCTTGAGATGCACCGGCATTGATCAATATCGTGTCCTGACGGCTGACGATATCGCAATTATCCGCCGTGCAACGGAGGCCAGCGTTATAGACGAGCAACGCTTCGGCTTGTGAGCCACCTTGTGGCGTGCTGTTGAAGATCGTCAGGTTGTTCAGCTTGATATCCGCTCCATTGACTTTAAACGCCGAGCGCGGGGCGGTGCCGGTGTTGATGTTATCACAATTGGGATAACCGACCTGCGTACCGGTACGGCTTTGGCCGCGGAAGGTGATGTTGCTCTTGCCGGAGATATTCACGAGTTCCGTGTAAATGCCATTTCGGATAGTCACCAGGACCAGGTTGTTGTTGCCCAGCGGCACGGAATCCACCGCACCCATCACGGTGTCAAAGTCACCGCTGTTATCGGTGGCGACCATCAGGTTGGTCGGATTCAATGGACCGCCGACCTTGGTGGAGAATTGCCAGGCGTTGGTGGCAGTAATACCCGCGAAGTAAGCGCCAGCGCTGTCTTTCACCACACCGTTATCCATCAAGACGTAATAGGTCTGGTTGGAAGTCAGCACACCCGAGTGCGGATAGATGGCCGCCGTGTTCCCGGTGCAGATGACCGGGTAATAACGGACCGTTTGCGCGGCGTCACCCTGGAACGGACTGCGCAACTGGACATTGTTTGTCACCAGGATGGTGGGACTGACGATGACTGTGTTGGAACTCAAATCAATCGTATCCACCGGCGTGGAGCTGTTGACATTAAAGATCAAAACCCTGCCCGAGTTGACGACTGATATCGGTCCGTTGAAAGTGATAGACAACGGCGTGTCGTAACAGATTCCCGTAGCGCCATTGGCCGGTCCAACCGCAGTCGAAGACAAGTTGGTGGAAACCACCGTGAGCTTGGCGGCGGTACTGGTCGCTAAGCCAACGTAATTGCTGGCGACCAGCGTGTAATTGGCGATGTTTGAACCCTGCGCATTGGGAATCGTTAACGTCGTCCCATTTTGGCCGGCAATCGCGACGCCATTTTTGCACCATTGGAGCGTCGGCACCGGCACGCCCGAACCATTGGCTGTGAAGACAGCCGTATCTCCCTGATTGACGGTAAGATTGGTCGGGTTCAAGGTGACGAACGGAGGAACAACAACGGAGATGGTGGCGCTATTCGTTGCACTACCCGCCACGTTCGTAGCGATCACCGAGACGACCATTTGATCCAAACCAAATTGGACATTGTTAAAGGTCACTGACTGACCGGTTGCGCCTGGCACCATGGTTCCGTTGGTGTACCACTGGAATGCCGGGAAAGGATTGGCGATCTGTACGGTCGTGCTGAGCGTCACGCTGTTGCCAGCGATGACCACCACATTGGTCGGACCGGTGATGACCGGAATAACATTCCCAACAATGAGCTGGGCGATACGGCTGCTCACCGCATTAAAAGCATTGGAGACCACGACAGCGTAGTAGCCCGAATCCGTTTCCTGCGCATTAGGAATCGTGAAGGCAGCATTGGTCTGATTGTTAATCCCCACGGGCGTATTGTTGGGGTTGCTGCCATAGGAAAACCATTGATAGAACAAGGGCGCCTGGCCGGTGGCAGTGACCGCAAGTGTCGGGCTATCGCCGACCGATGCAACCGTATTCGACGGCTGCGATGTGATAGCCACTTGCGGAATGATGGCGAGCTTGATCTGGCCGGGCGTGCTTTCATCCACAGTGGCCGAACCGTTTAAAATTCCATTGACCACCACAGTAGGATTGAACGAGCCCGACTTGGTGCCGGTGTAGGAAATCAGAACATTCGTGGTGACCTGCAAGGGCGTTCCCAGAACGGTGATGGAGATTGTGGCATTGGATTGGACGTTCAGGTTACCTTGAACGACCAACAGGTCGCCGGGCGCACCATTGGTGACTTCAAAGGAACCGGTTGAACCGGGCTCAAATGTGAGATTGGACGAGACCGTCAAAGTGCCGATGCTGTTGCCGGGTGCGATGGTGCCGCCGTTCTTGACCCAAACCGATCCGCCGATGACGCCGTTGCCGCCCAGAGTCGCATTGACCGTGATGCGGCCAGCATCCCAAACGGTGGGATTGACGTTATTGGTGCCATTGATGGAGAGTGTGCCACCGTTGATGATGGTTTCACCGTTATAATTATTGCTCGCCGAGAGGATGAGCGTGCCGTTGCCATTTTTGGTGAGTCCGCCGAAGTCACCAAGCACATCACCAGAACCTGTGATGGCACCGAGTTGAGTGACTTTCGTTCCGCTCACAATGTCAAATATCGGGCCGAGACCGCGAGTGGTCACGGCGCGTGAGCTGTTCGTGCTGGGGCCGGTGTAGTGAATCGTGCCGCCGTTCATATCCAACGGTCCGCTGGCGAGCAATCCAAGGTCACCGACTTCAACCGTGCCGCCGTTCAGGAAATTGGTACCGGTCATGGTGTTCGCGCCATTGATGATCAATTTGCCAACGCCATCTTTGGTCAATGACGTGGCCGACGCATTGTCAGCCAAAGTGGAACTGACGGTCATGTCAGCCGAAGCATTTTGATGGATGATGAGGTCAGCGCCAGCGGCGCCCAAAAGTGTGCCACCGGTGAAGGCAGTTGCGCCGCTGCCGGGAGCGACAAGCAAACCGCCCGAGGAAAGTGTCAACGAGCCATTCAACGTGACCGTGCTGGCCGCAGTGAGCCTCAATGTATTGATGACCGTCAAGTCGGGCACATTAGGCGAAGGATTACCAGCCAGACTCACGTTGTTAGCCGCCACCCAAGTAGTGGGATCGGCACTGGTCGTATAAGCTGAGTAAGCTGACCAAGTCGTGGTACCAGTCGTCCAATCTGTCAAATTAAACGTATGCCAGCCACCCAGGATGCCGTTCACACTGGGAGAGGTGGCAGAGCCAATCGTTGTTGGGCCACTGGGTTTGACTAAATTGAATGTGGCACCCGCTTTACGCGTAAGGTTGCCGAAGGTAATTGTGCCACCACCCGCCCCGGCGTTCGTGAAATAAAGCGAGCTGGCGCCTGAATTAAAGAACGTACCACCAGTACCAGGGTTTTGGGCGTTGGGACTGAGTAGCGTGCTGGAATTGCTGAAGACCAGTGAACCACCCTGGAATGTCAGCGGTGAATTCGCTTTCAGTTTAACGGAGGCATTCGCCGAATATGCATAATCAAAAACAAGCGCGCCGGCGTTCACCGTGACAATATAGCCATCCGTTCCCGATGAGTTCGGCCGGGTGGCAATGGTCACTGTGCCCGGAGTGGATTTAGCAATGGTATTGAACACGCCGAATCCATGCCGCGTCAGCCAAACCTGGCCGCTGCGCGCATCCGTGTTGGTGACGGCATAAGTTCCGGATATTCCACCGCCACCGTTGGTGATGACCGCACCGTTCGCCAGCACAGCAGTGCTTGCCGTGATCCACGCACCGGAATTGACAAACACATTGCTGTTGCCGGGGTTTTGACCATTCAGCACAAGAGTGGCCGTGCCAAATGTGCCGCTTCCGGGCGCACCCGAAACCGCTATGAATGTTCCGTTCGTATTGACGATGAGATTACCGGGGACATACAACCGGCCGCCTGTGCTGCCAACCTGCAATGCGCCGTTGTTTACGATGGTATCACCCGTGTAGGTATTGTTTACGGCTTGATTCAGCAGCAAACCGCCGGGGCCTTCTTTCGAAAATGAATTACCGGTGATCAGTGAACCGATCGTAGGAACGGTACCGGCCGCAGTCGTGATGCGCTTGCCAACAAAATTGAGTGTGTTGCCGGAAATCGTGTAATTGCCACTGCCCGCAGGATTGACCGTGATATTGGAGACCGTGATGCTGGCGTCAGAGATGTTGAGGATACCGGCGGCGCCATTGTTCGCGCCGATGACGGCATTGTAGCCGGGCGTCCACGCGCTATCGCCCGCGCCGATCGCCCCATTGGCACCGCTTGTCCATGAGTTTGTTAACGCCGACCAATTACCGGCGCCATCGGTCGGCGTAGTGGGATTGAGTCCGCTGGCGTCCCAGGTCAACGAATCACCCAGGCCGATGGCACTAAGCGTCACTGTGACCGGATTGGCGGTGGTATTGTTGAACATGAAGGCAAATTCGTCGAAAGTGGTCGCGCCGCCTAACAGCGGACTGAATGGATTAGTGTAACCTCGTGCAAAAAGGCTGGGTCCATTCACCGCGATGCCCGCCGTGGCCAAAGTGGAACTGCTGGAACCCAGGGCGATCGCGGATCCGTCCGCCTTCATGAACAATTGGACCTGATTGGTATAAGTCACTCCATCAACCATGGTTCCCGACTGGGCATTGCCCTCGCCGGGATTGCTGCCAGCAAACAGATTGTTGCCATCCGTGGTCTTGTGCACGAAAGTTTCAACCCGGTTCGCGCTGCCATTCCACTTGCCGAAATATCCGACATCGTCCGAGGAGCCGACCGTTCCGGCGGAATTAAACACGCCCCATCCCGAAGTGTAGTTAGCCACCCCGGTCACGCCCGCCGAAGCCGTGCTTTTGAAAGTCACAAATTTTCTGGTCGCACCACCCGCCACGCTGAAGGGCAGAAAATTCTTGGTCACAAAGTATAATTGTGTGCCGGCAGGAATGGTGAAGGTCACACTTGTGCCAGAGGCGAGGTCGCCGCCGGTGGCCACGTTGGCCGTGACCAGATTGCCGCTGGTATCGTAAGAACTCCATTGCATCTGGGCGGAGGCGGCACCGGCCATCCCCAAAACTGAAAGCACTGTTGCAAAGAAAATCCGGGATTTGTAAGACACGTTGTTCATAGGTTTTTACGCACACACTCTCCAGCCGATAACGAGACTGAGGGTCGCGTCGGCCATAAGAGGTGATGGCGCATCATCTGTGATGAATGTGTACTTGCCTAGCCCCACAAATGTATGGTTTTAAGGATTTTGCTTTCCTTGGGCCGGTTGCCCGGCAAACCATGCGTTCATCGCTGAAATATGAAATTTACCGAAGGAATCATCGCTTTTTCAGTCATTTTACTGGTTGTTTTCCTCAGTAGCAGTGCCGAAATTTCAATGTCCACCAACCGCGTTTTCACCTCGCAAATCGTCGAGTCCTGGGGGTGGATCGTGACCCACGAACGGGATATCGCCGGACTTGAAATCAACGATCCCGAGTTGCGCGCGTTCCTGAAAGGCGTCGATTCTGCGATCAATGATGCGCCATCGCCCTTCCCGCTCGACCAGATTTTTTCGGATGTCCAGACTCTCGCTGAAATCCGCCACAAAAAAATTATTCTCGCCGTAGCCGCAAAAAACTCCGCCCTGGCCGACGCCTATTTTTCCCGCTTGCTAAAAGATACAAACATCGTCCGGTTGGCGGACGGGTTGTGTTACCAGGTCATCCAACCCGGCAACGGCGCTTTTCCCAAATCGCAACAGACCGTGAATGTGCACTTCACGGGTCGTTTGATCGACACCACGGAATTTGTGCAAATAGGTCCATCAGACCTCATTCTCGTCACCAACCATATGAACCAGGGATTGTTCGAAGGAATCCAAAAGATCAATTCGGGTGGCCGCATCAAAATTTTCGTGCCTCCGGCGCTGGCCAAAGACGATTGGGAAAAAATGGGCACTCCGCCGGGTTCAGCGCTGATCTTCGACGTGGAACTGTTCGCGGTCAAAGATACCGCGCCTCAAGACCTTTCGGACGCGCTCACACCACCTGCGCCCGAGCTTCCGCCCGCCCCCCTTTCCGGAAAATTCAGCGATGCCCAGATTATCGAAGAATGGGGTTGGAACATCGCGCAACAAGTCCGTGTCACTAATTATGAACTTACCAAGGATGAAACCGCTGCATTCCTGAAAGGGCTCGCCGCAGGCATCCAAAACCGGCCACCACCTCAGGACCTGGAAAAAATCCAGCCACTCGTTGACGCCTTTGTTACCGAACGCTTACAGCAGGCACAGCTCAACTTCAAACAAAAGCAACTCGCGCAGAATGATGCTTTTTTCGCCGCGTTGAAAAAGGAAACCAATGTCGTTTTTCTGCCCAGCGGCCTTGCCTATCAGGTTCTCCAACCCGGGAAGGGGCCATTTCCAAAGCCTGACCAGATCGCGAAGGTCAATTACATAGGGCGCCTGATTGACGGAAAAATCTTTGACCGGACCGATCCTTCGATTGGCCCGCTGGATATTGATCCAAATGGAGTGATTGCCGGTTGGCGCGAAGGCATCCAGAAAATAAATCGCGGCGGGAAGATCCGGCTCTACATCCCGCCGGCTCTCGGATATAGCGACACCGTCACCTCTGGAATACCACCATGGTCGGTCCTCATTTTTGATATTGAACTGCTGGATCTGACAGACCCGCCGCCGCACTGAGGCGGTTCAATTGGCGTTACCCGGCTGGCTGGAAATATTCGTGAGCTGATCCGCATTCGCAAGAATCTCGCTGATCTCCTCGCGTTGTTTCGGCTGGAGATCCGTGGTCGCATCAAAATAATGCCGGGCCACCGTCGGATTTTCCAATATCCAACTGCGCAACACATCGCCCAGCACCTCGGAGCGCAGGTTTTTATCCGTGATACTTTCCGCCCAGGTGACGGCGACCTCGGGTTTAATTTCATTCATGCGCGCCACGGAGGCCTCGCCCTGGTCCAGGTCCGCACTCTTGTCACTGGCATTCATCCATTGGGAAGCAGCGACGGGGTCAACACGCACCCAGCTTTGCAACGCCTGACCCAACATGGCGCCGCGCTCTCCGCCGGCGGGCTGTTGTGCGATGAATTGGGTGAGCGCCACCGGGTCCGCGCCTGACCAGCCGCCCACAATCCCGTGCAACGCTTCATTGCGAATATCCGGATCAGCTATGGTGAGCGCCGCTTGCGCAGCCTGTTCCGGCTGAAGCGCCGCCCATTTGGTATAAGCTTCAGCCATCCAAAACGAACGCTGGCCGGCATTCGCATCGCCGGCGAACCGCGAAGCTGCTTCAAAATTTCCCGCCTCGCAAAATGTATCGATCAACGAATTGCCAAAACCGACGGCGTTGCCGGGGTCTTTAACTGCGGCAAGTGAAGCCACACGGATGGCGGCATCAGGATTGGTCACTGCGCCGGCGAACACCGACGACATGGCTGTTTCGCGCGCATTATCATCTGCAAGATTGAGCGCCCAATCCGCGGCTTTATCGGGCGCCGTACTGGCCCAGCCGCGTAAAACGGCCTGCGTGAAAGTATCGCGTGTTTTCAGATTTCCCTCTGCCTGCGCAAGTGACAGGGCGCGTTGCGGGTCGGTCGTGGCAAGCTTTTCCAGCATGGCGACCAGTTCCGCGATACGGGCGGGTGTTCGCAATTGGCCGGATACCTGGTGCCAATCGCTCTCCTGCCAGCCGGATGCAACTACAGGTTTTTTCTGCGCCTCCGTGACCGACGCCATTTCATGCACTGCAGATTTTTCGGGCGATACCGCGAAGGTGTTCACGGGCGGCGAAATTGTTTGTGAAATCTTTTCCGGTGCCGAAAAGCGCCCGGCAAAAAACATGACCGCGCCAAAGACAGCCGCGAAAAAAAGCAGCGCGATATTTCGACCTGGACGTTGTGACATAAAAATTTCCGGACAACAGGCCGTGGAAGCCCCTAAAAACCTCCACGGCCCTGGTGTTGTGCTGTGTGGGAAGATTACTGCTGCATGGTGCAGTTGACCAAAGTGCAGTTATTGAGAACGTCCTTGTTCTTGTTGCTGTAGCTGTGGCAGCGCGTCAGGACGACGGAGCCGGTGTTGCCGTTCTGCGTGAAGCCGCAGCCGGTCGTGCCGCTATTATTGTGCGAAATGCAATCGGTATAGGTGTGCGCGTTATGGTCGCCGGTAGAACCCATCTTGAAACCGTTGCCGTTGCCCTGCGCGAGCGAGCCGTTGTTGTACGCCTGGCAGCTGGTCACGGTCACTGGCGCGCCGGCCTGCCAGAAGTCATAGCCGTCATCCGCGTTCTGGTGGGCATCGCAATTCTTCAAAACGTTGCCTGATCCACTCCCGAATTTCACGTCGATGCCGTCGGCATTCTGACCCTGCGTGGCGGTGTCTACATTACTTCTGCCCTGGCAGTATTGAATGGTGTTGTTCTTGGCGCTGCTACCCTGGATCTGGATGCCCGTGTCACTGTTGCCGGTGGCGATGCAGGAATTGATGACGCAGCCGGAAACATTGTAGAGGTAGATTCCGGGATGGTTCACGCCGGTCACGGTGAGGCTGTTCAAGTGAACGTTGTTGCCGGGGACGAAGCCGTTGCCCGCGCCGTTGAAGTTAAACGTGGCCGGTCCCGTCACGGTCACTCCGGCGGGAACGTTGCATTGACGGCTGACGCTATACGTGCCGGAGACATTAACCGTCTGGCCGGATTTAGCGGCCTGGATGGTATCGATGATGTCTGCGCGCGAAACGAAAGCGCCCAAGACAACGGCGGAGAGGGTTATCCCGATTTGTTTTTTGTTCATTTGGTTTTTTGTTGTGTGGTGTTTGTGTGGTTGGTTTTTTGTCCCTCGTCGACTGACGGGACAAAAAGCGGGCGAAGAACAAGTTCTTCAAAAATTTCGGGCCTTCATGGCAAAAAAAATCCGTGCGGGTTGAATCCGCGTTTCAATGGGTGACGCTGAACATTATCCCGACGTTGCGAATTTTGCCTAGCCTCACAAGTGTATGGTTTTTCTAATCCGGACGATTAGCACGCCGGAATGAAAAAATTGGGAGCGGAAACGGAGAAGTGAAAACTACACTGCCCTGGTTGAACGGAATTTCAAGGCAGCCTCAGTGCGCGAGCGGACGTGCAACTTATCGTAAACATGCCGGAGGTGCCAGCGCACCGTGCCATCGGTGAGACCAAGGCGGTCGGCGATCATTTTGTTGGGATGTCCTTCCGCGAGGAGTTCCAGGATTTCGCGTTCGCGGGGCGAGAGTTCTTCCACTTCGGCGGCGGTGGTCAAAGGTTCCTGGAAAGAGGCGATGACTTTACGCGCAATCTCACGCGACATCGGCGCGCCGCCCTGGCGGACTTCGCGGATGGCGGCCAGCAATTCCTCCGGGGGACAGCGTTTGAGCAGGTAACCGCACGCGCCGGCGCGCAAGGCTTTGTAGATGCGCTCAGTGTCTTCGTACACGGTGACCATGATGATTTGGATGGCGGGCAACAGCGCCTTGAGCTGGGCGGTGCATTCAATGCCGGACATGCTGGGCAACTGGATATCCATCAACACGATGTCGGGAGTGTGCTTGGGGATGAGGCGCAACGCCTCCTCCGCGCTGGCGCATGCGCAAACGCAGGACAATTCCTTATCCATCTGCACAAACTCCACGAGGCTCTCGCGGATGATGTTATTGTCCTCAACTATGGCTATGGTGGTCATGATTATTGTGGTTTGCGTATGGCACAAAGAACTTCAACGTAGTGCCGCGGCCGGATTCGCTGCCCAATTCAAACCGGCCGCCGAGTTTTTCGATGCGATGCCGCATATTATTGACGCCGCTCATCTCCTCAGTGCGTTCGTCCTTCTGCGGCAGGCCCTGCCCGTTATCGGCGATCACAAAGGATAGTTCTCCGTTCTCCTGCAGAATGTTCACCCGGACTTCGGTGGCACGGGAATGGCGGACGATGTTGGTGAGCGCTTCCTTGAAAGCGAGGAATAGTTGATGGCGTTTATGCGAATCCACGACGTAGTTCACGGTCGCCGGCGTGCTCTCCAGCCGCCAACTGATATTAGCAAGGCCCAGAAACCGGTCCGCAAACAGGCAGAAATAGCTGATGAGAGATTCCAAGGAATCGTGTGCGGGATTCATGGCCCAGACAATCTCGTCCAGCGCGGTAATCATACGTCGGGACCGATCACCCAACTGTTCCAATTGCTCCACCCGCACATCGCCGCCATGGGATTTAGCCCGATCAGCCAGCATGCTGATCTCGGTGATGTCGGAACCGAGCTGGTCGTGCAGGTCCTGCGCGATACGGGCACGCTCCTGCTCGAGGGCACGCTCCTGTTCGGCACGCTGGCGTTCCCGGATCTGCGCTTCCAGAGCAGCGCTGCGCTGTTCCACTTTGCGATGCAATTGCGTTATCCAAAGAATGGCCACGATCAATATGAAGACCAACACGCCAACCACGAACAGGAGTTTCGGCAGGGTCCACCAGGAAGGCCGCGTCAACACTTTGATATCGGCCGGCGAGGCCAGGAGCAGGTCCACTGCGGCCACATCTTCGCCAAGGGCTTTGTAACCACCCTGCGCGCAATACACGCCGGTCAATTCCAACTGGCTGCCGATCTGGAGTGGAGGCATCGTCTTCTCGTCCACGATGAGCCGCGCCAAAAACCGCCATGAGCCTGCCTGCATCTCCATGACCAGGTTGGTCGGTGTCTGCCGGATGCTGGCGAGGAGCGCGTCCACGCGGACGAGGGTTGAATCCAGGGTTGGCCGGATGAGATCGTCAGCGGAGATTTTTTTCGGCGTCGGCAGATCGGTGTGGCCCACCTTGTGCACGACCGCGCTTCTTAACATGGGCGCCGAGGCGGACAGCACATCAGGAAAACCAACCACCTCCACGACGTCCCCCGGAACCAGGGACTCGGGTTGTTTCATAGTGAAGCGCAACCCGTCGTTGCCATCCATCATAAAATAATCCCAGCCGCGGACGAAAACGATCTGCCCTTTCACCTTGACGGGCCGGAACGGGTCGTAGTCCGCATCCGATTGCACCAGAGAAACAACCCGGCGCGTCGGGATGGAGAACAGATCCGGCGGCGCGGGCTGGTCCACAAAAATTTCGGCATCATGCATCCTGATCTGGCCGGACTTGACGCGGTAAGCGGCTGTGCGGTCAACCAGTACCTTGCCCCGGATGCGGATGACACAATTCTCATATTGTTCCATGGGCCCGGGCGCGATGCCTGCGCGACGCATCTCGATCTTGAGGGAGCCATCCCGGGTCCGGAAATCCACCCGAGTCCAGCCATTGCTCCGGTTCAAAAGAGTTTCCACCACACCGCGGATCTCAATGAGTTTTGAATCCAGACTGCCGTTCATCAACTGGTCCCAACCGGGCTGGACGGGCTGGTTGGTATCATCGGCTAGCGCCCGGAAACAGAGCATGGGAAGCAACAGGGCCAGCAGCAACCAAACGGCAGAAAGCCGCCTTAGCAGGGGCGGGGAAACGGGTTGCATGCGACCAGTATAAGCATGGTGTCAACCCTTTACACCTCCTATGACCAGAAATTGTCCTTGTGCGAAATGCAAAATTCGCAAACAAAAGTGCAGAAAACGTTGTGGCGTCTTTGTATCCGCGTTGCTACTGTTTCGTCTATTGCACCTGAATTATGAATAAAACTGTCCGTAAGTATCTGCTCCTTAGCAAATTTTCATTCGGCATGGGTGACCGCTTCGCTCACCAGGGTAAAGCCCAGCTCCAGGCTTGTATTCTCGCCACGAAACTCGGCGCGGAATTCATTCCCGTCTGGAACAAATCCAACCGTGAACATACGTTCATCGGCACCGAGCCATCGAGCCTGCGGGCCGAAGCGGATGCCGCCGTCCAGGCGCTCGGCTGGAAAAAGCCGTATCATGTGGACGCCGACCATATCCGCCTGGAAACCGTGGACCGTTTCATCGCGCCGTCGGATTTCTTCACAATCGATGTCGCAGATTCCATCGGCAAACCGGCTGACGCGGCCAGCGTGAAAACCTTTGTGGACCGTCACCCAGAACTCATCGGCAAAATCGTCATCCCACATATCGACCAGCCGTTCAGCACCACGCGGGAATACGTGGAACGCATCGCGAATAAATTTCTTCTCGCTGTGCAGGACGCCGGGAAAATTTACACGCACATCGCCAAAGCGAAGGGCGAAGCCAATTTCATCACGGAAGTCTCGATGGATGAAACCGATAGCCCGCAAACGCCGCCGGAACTGCTTATCATTCTCGCCGCACTGGCGGACGAAAATATTCCCATCCAGACCATCGCTCCGAAGTTCACGGGCCGTTTCAACAAGGGCGTGGACTACGTGGGCGATGTGAAACAGTTTGAAAAAGAATTTAACGACGACCTCGCGGTCATCGCGTTCGCGATCCAGAAATATGGCCTGCCGCCTTCGTTGAAGTTGAGCGTGCATTCCGGCAGCGACAAATTTTCCATCTACGAACCCATGCGGCGCGCGTTGAAAAAATTCAACGCCGGCGTGCACATCAAGACGGCTGGGACGACCTGGCTGGAAGAGCTCATCGGGCTGGCGGAAGCCGGCGGCGACGGCCTCGAGATCGCGAAGGAAATCTATGCCTACGCGATGGACCACGTGGACGAATTGTGCGGGCCGTATGCCTCGGTCATCGACATCCATAAAGACAAATTACCTTCGGTGTCGACGGTGAACGGCTGGAGTTCGCTACAATTTGTATCCGCCCTACGGCACGACCAGAAGAACAAGGATTACAATCCGAGCTTCCGTCAATTGCTGCATGTGGGCTTCAAGATCGCCGCCAAAAAAGGCGACCGTTACCTGAACGCTTTGAAGAAACACGAGGCCATCATCGCCAAGAACGTCACGGAAAATCTCTTTGACCGGCATATGAAACCTCTGTTACTTGGAAAGTAATCATGCCCTTCATCCACGAAGATTTTCTGCTGAGCACCAAGGCCGCTCGCAGCCTGTATCACAAATACGCCGAAGCAGAACCGATCTTCGATTATCACTGCCACATCCCGCCGAACGACATCGCGAACAACCGGCAGTTCCGGAACCTGTTCGAGATCTGGCTGGAAGGCGATCATTACAAATGGCGCGCCATGCGCAGCAACGGGGTGGCGGAAAAATTTTGCACGGGCGATGCCTCCCCGCATGACAAGTTCCTGGCGTGGGCAAAGACCGTGCCGCACACGTTGCGCAATCCGCTGTATCACTGGACGCATATCGAGCTGAAACGGTATTTTGGTATCACCGATCTGTTGGACGAAAAGACGGCCGAGAAGGTCTGGAAGATGGCGAACGAAAAGCTCGCCACGGCGGAACTCACCACCCAGGGCATCCTGAAAAAATTCAAGGTGAAGGTTGTCTGCACCACGGATGACCCCACCGACACATTGGAACATCATCGCGCGTTCGCCAGCCAGGGACACCCCACCAAGATGCTGCCAGCGTTCCGTCCGGACAAGGCGTTGACAGTCAATCAGCCCGCTGGTTTCAATGCGTGGGTAGAGAAGCTTTCTGCCGCCGCCAATATAGACATCAATGGCTTTGGCGCCTTCACCAGCGCGCTGCAAAAGCGGCATGACTTTTTCCATTCGCAGGGCTGCCGGTTGTCCGACCACGGCATGAACCATTGTTTCGCCGATTTTTGCTCGGATAAAGTTGCGGCGGGAATCTTTGACAAGGCGCGCCGCAAAGAAGCGGTCACCCCGCTGGAATACAGCCAGTTCGCGACGTATCTCATGGTGTTCTTCGGCCATCTGGATGCGAAACGCGGCTGGGTGAAACAATTGCACCTCGGCGCATTGCGCAGCAACAACAGCCGCCTGCTCAAGCAACTGGGACCGGACACCGGGTTTGATTCCATCGGCGATTTTCCACAAACGTCCGCGCTGGCCGCGTATCTGGACAAACTCGACTCCGAAAACTCTTTGCCCAAGACCATCATCTACAACCTGAACCCAGCGGACAATTACGCGTTCGCCACGATGATCGGGAATTTCCAGGACGGCACCATCCCCGGAAAGATACAGTATGGTTCTGGTTGGTGGTTCCTCGACCAGAAGGAAGCGATGGAATGGCAGATGAATGCCCTTTCGAACCTGGGATTACTCTCGCGTTTCATCGGCATGATCACGGATTCGCGCTCATTCATGAGTTATCCGCGCCACGAATATTTCCGCCGCACACTATGCAAACTCATCGGTCGCGACATCGAACGCGGTGAGATCCCCAACGATGAAAAGCTCGTGGGCCCGATGATCCGGAACATCTGCTATGCGAACGCGAAGAATTACATGCAGTTTCCGGGCGTCTCCGATGCGCCCGTGAAAAGCAGTTCAGCGAAACACAAAAAATAAGCCGCGCGCAGCACTGGCCGGGATTTGGACGTAACCTCGCCTCGCGTTAAACGTCCAAATCCATGATGAAACCACTGACCCTCTGTCTGTTGACGTGCCTTGCCGCGTCGGGATACGCAGCCAACATCGCGAACGGCGCCTCAACCAACGTCTTCGATATCCGCGACTATGGTGCGAAGGGGGACGGCCAGACGTTCGATACTGACGCGATCCAAAAAGCGATCGATGCCTGCGGTAATTCTGGCGGGGGAACGGTGAGACTTTCAGCTGGCACTTATCTTTCCAAACCCATTACGCTCCGCGCGAAGATGACTTTTCTGTTGGAAGCGGGCGCGACGCTGCTGGCCTCGACCAACCAGCAGGATTTCATGAAAACGCCCGGCGATTGGCTGGCCAAAGGCGCGAGTTTCATCCCGTTCATCAGCGGCAAAGACATTGACGACGTGACCATCACCGGCAAAGGAACAATAGATGGCAATGGCGCGGTGTGGTGGGGAGAAGCGGAGAAAGCGCGCCAGCTCGTGAGCGGTTTCACGTTGCCGCGGCCCGGGCTGGTGGTGTTGACCCATTGCAAAAACCTGCGCTTGAGCGGCATCAAGCTCCTGAACTCGCCGAAGTTCCATTTTGTGCCGACGGATTGCGATGGTGTGGTCGTAGAAGATGTCACGATCCAGGCGCCCGCGGGCGCGGCCAACACGGATGGCATCGATCCCATGGCTTGCCGCAATGTGAAGATCACACGCTGTCTCATCGACACCGGCGATGATAATATCGCCATCAAGGCCAGCAAGACGAAGATCGAGGGCCGGGAATTTGCCACGGAAAACATCGAGGTGAGCGATTGCACGTTTTTGCACGGGCACGGCTTGAGCATCGGCAGCGAAGTGGTGGGGGGCATGCGCGGGTTGACGGTGAAGAACTGCCGGTTCGATGGAACGGAGAATGGCATCCGCATCAAGTCGCGGCGCGGTCTGGGAGGTGTGGTGGAAGATATTTCCTACAGCGACATCACGATGACGAATGTCTCGCCGGCCATGTCCTTCGCCACGTATTACCAGGACAGCTCGCAAGCCAAAATGCCGACCAACGATGTGGCGCAGGCGATGACGAACGGCACACCCATCTTCCGCAATATCACCATCAAAAATGTAACCGCCTGGTCCACCAATAATGCCGGGCTGATCGTGGGGCTGCCGGAAAGCCCGGTTTCCAACATGGTATTGGAAAACGTGCATATCCATGCGACACGCGGAGGCCTGACCATCATGAACGCGCAGGGTGTGCAATTGAAGAATGTGACGGTCGAAGTAGCGAAGGGAGAGCCGTTCACGGTGATCAACTCGGAAGTCACTGGGTTGCCGCTTGCGGCCGCAGCGCCGAAATAATTCCCTCATCTAAATGAAATCACTGAACGTCGTTCTTTTATCGCTCATCATGCTGGCGGGATGTGTGGGCGCGCCCGCGAATTCTTCTAAAATCTTTAACGTCCGCGATTTTGGCGCGAAGGGCGATGGAACAACGCTTGATACGGCTGCGCTCCAGAAAACCATCGATACCGCTGAAGCTGCGGGCGGCGGCACAGTGCTGATTCCGGCGGGGAAATTTTTGATCATGCCCATCGTGCTGGCCAGCAACATCAACCTGAAAATCACGAAGGAAGGCACGCTGCTCATCAGCGATGATATGGCGAATTATCCCGTCGTGCGTGGACGTTACCAGGATGCCATCACGGCGAACCAGGCGAGCGACCTCACGATCAGCGGCGAAGGCACTATTGATGGCCAGGGCGCGGTGTGGTGGGAGAAGTTTCGCAATGACCCGTCGATGACGCATCGGCCTTATCTCATCAAATTGACCGATTGCACGCGGCTGACGGTCACCGGCGTGACGTTGCGCAATTCGCCGATGTTCCATCTGGTACCGCAGAATTGCACAGATGTGACGATACGCGGCATCACCATTAAATCGCCGGGCAATGCGCCGAATACAGATGGCATTGATCCCTCCGGGTGGAATTATTTGATAACGGATTGCCACATCGATGGCGGCGACGACAACATCGCCATCAAACCAACTTCGGGACGCCAACCGGGGAACAAAAATTTTCTAGTGAAGGACTGCACTTTCGTGCATGGACACGGGATGTCCATCGGCAGCGGTTCAACGGGAGGGCTGGACGGATTGACAGTGAGTAACTGCACGTTCAGCCAGACGGATTATGGCATCCGCATCAAAGCGCCGCGCGGCAACGGCGGGCTGGTTCAAAATTGCACGTATGAAAATCTCCAGCTGAAGGGGATAACGAAATTTCCCATCAGCATCGTGGACTATTATCCGGAACGAAATGCACCGAAGGATCCGTCCACCGAAACGTCTGAACCAGTGAACGACCGTACTCCGCAGATGAAGAACATCGTCATCCGTAACGTGACGATAACGGATTGTCCGAATGCGGGGCTTATCCGGTGCTTGCCGGAAGCACCGATTGATGGACTCACATTTTCGAATGTAACAATTTCCGCCGAGACGGGGATGACCATTACCCATGCGCGGAATGTGAGGTTTGAAAATTCCAGCATCACGGCGGTGCATGGGGAGAAGTTGAAAACATACGATGCGACGGTTAGTGGATTGGAATAATGTCCTTCCTTTCCCAAGTTTGAAACCACTGGCTCTAAATGGCGGCAACACTCGGGGCTGATCTCTTTGCCAATATAGCACCCCCACAATAGTACCTAGTACCCTTCACAAATGTTACCTCGACATTTATTCAGATGCTTCGTAAAATGAAACCCCCGTTTTAAGGCCTATTAAAACGGGGGTTTCATTGTCTTTATCTGATTCACTTTGAGTGACATATTTTTATTTCGAACAGGGCAGGAACCGGCAAAGTCTCCAAAAGATTTCTCACCAGATTGAAGGCAACGGCAAAATGTAGGTAGCGGCAAAACGCTCGACCCGCGTGCTTGCGAGGGTTAATTTTCGGACGAATGACGATTTTTCCGAGCCAGACGGATGCCGCATCTTCGCGCCGCGCCTGGATTTTGCTCGGATTGCTCTGGGCGGCGATCTTCGTGTTGCGGCTGCTCGGCCCGCCCAATCTCTTGGACCAGGACCAGCAACGTCCGGCGTCCTATGTGCTGGATACGGTCCAGAACGGAAACTGGATTTGCCAGCGGGATTATCTCAATGACATCACGTCTAAACCGCCGTTGTGGACATGGCTCTCGGCGGTCATCACAATGGTTTGCGGGCGGATAAACCTGTTCGCGCTGTATCTCCCGGGCGCAGCAGCAATGGCCGGGACGATGGCGTTGTTGTTCATCACCGGAAAAAAATATTTTGGTTTTCGCGCGGGAGTTTTTGCGGCGATAGCAGTGGTCGTAAGTTCGGCGGGTTCCAAATGGATGGGGCTGGCGCGCACGGATGGCGTCTTCACTTTCACCATCGTGGCCACGGCGTTCCTGGCGTGGCGCGCGTGGAATCGCGGCAACGGCTGGACGTGGTTTTGGGTGATGGGTGCGATCGCGACGCTGGCCAAAGGACCATTGGGATTGGTGTTGGCGGCGATCGGCCTGTTCGCGGCATTGTGGGAACGCAAGCGCGCCGATCGCGTGCCGTTGCGTGGCTCGCACTGGCTGGGCATCGCGTTGTTTTTCCTCATTGCGGGCGGATGGTTCGCGCTGGCGTATCATCAAGAAGGCCGTGAGCTCGTAGACAAAATGCTTGGGAAGGAACTGGTAGGCCATATCGCGCACGACCAGAAGGGACGTGCGCCGGGCCGCCTGCTCTGGCAGCCAACGTTGTTTTACCTAAGCAACGCCGCGCCATGGAGTTTGTTCGCGTTTTTCAGCCTATGGCGCGTGTGCAAATGGCCGGCGCAAAACACGGATGAACGAAGGTTTGAGCGATTTCTCTTCTGCTGGTTCGCCATCGGCCTGCTGATGTTTAGCGTGTCACCGCATCAACGTGCGGATCTGCTGTGGCCCATCATGCCGCCGGGAGCATTGCTGGCCGGGCGCGAACTGGCGCGATTGGTGAGCCAGTTCAAACCAGCGACTATCTGGCTGGCCACGGCCACGGCGGTGGTGCTGGGCGTGGCGGGCATCGGTTATTATTTCTTTCCGTTGCGGGCGAAGCAACCACTGGTGCAGCAAACGGTGGCGTTGAAAAAATTGGCTGGGGAATGGGAACAGGCCACAGGTGGGCATGTGCAACTAACGAACATGGATGCACCGATGGTGTTCCAGTTCTACCTGAATATTTTGCGCCCGGTGATGCCGCCGGAGAAAGCTGCGGAACTTTTGCGCGGGCCGCAGCCGGTATTTGTGGCGGTGGACGACCTCGGGGCGCTTGATGAGGCACGTCAGACGAATGACCCGCCGGTCTACACGTTATTGCCGCCGGAGAACGAGCGGGACCGGTGCCCGGTACGCATTATCTCGAATCGGCCCAATTTCTTGTGACAAATGGTTTTGCGTTTCCGTCTGAATCCGTTAAATAAACAGCTACGCCTATGAAGAATCTCCAAAGCATTTTTGTCGCGGCCCTGCTGGCAGCGCTTCCCACTGGTGGCTTTGCGGCCACTGCATTGACCGTCACGGCGGTCAACCATCTGCAACTGGCCCGCGAAAACCAGACGCTGGAACTCTCGGCCAAAGACCTCGCGCCGCTCGGCGAAAAAGATCTGGCAAAGATCCACGTAGCCGATGCCGCCGGCAACGCACTCGTGTGCCAGGCGGTGGACACGGACTACGATGCGTATCACACGGCGGACATCGTGATATTCCAGGCCAATTTCGCGCCGGGCGAAACGAAGACATTCACGGTCACCGTGGGCACCAAATGGGAATACACCAAGGACCAGTACAAGGCATTCGGGCGGTTTGCGCGCGAACGGTTTGACGATTTTGCCTGGGAGAACGACCGCATTGCGCACCGCACCTATGGCAAAGGGTTGGAAACGTGGGAAGGCGAGCCGCTCTCCAGCAGTACCATCGATATCTGGTCCAAGCGCACCCCCGGCATGGTCATCAATGACTGGTATATGCTGGACAATTATCACCGGGACATGGGCACCGGATATGACGATTACTCCGCCGGAACAACGCGCGGCGATGGAGGCATCGGGTTATGGGCGGGCGACCGGTTATGGGTTTCGCGGAATTTCGTGGATTCGCGCGTGCTGGCCAATGGGCCCATCCGGGTGATGTTTGAACTGGTGTATGAACCGTTCGAGGTCAACGGCACCAGTGTGAGCGAAGTGAAGCGGGTTTCGCTGGATGCGGGGCAGAACCTGGACCATTACGTGAGCGCGTTCAAACCGTACACGCGCCCGGGCCATGAAGTGGCGCTGACAGCGGGCATCGGCCTCAAGAAAGTGCCGAGCGAGCAACCGGAATTGAACACCGACCAGGGCTGGTATCTGAAATGGGAAGAAATGGAACAAAAAGGCGGCATGCAAGGATTGGCCATCGTGTTCGACCCGAAAATCTTTGTGAAACAGACGGAAGACAAGCTGAACCAGCTCGTGCTCGCCAAGACCACGGAGACCAACACGGTGTCTTACTGGGCGGGATTCTGCTGGGACAAATTCGGTTCGATGAAGGACCCGGATGCGTGGAAGAAATACGTGGATGAATTCGCGCAGGGCACGCAATCACCCATCGAGGTCAGCGTCTCGGCCAAATAACCGGACATGAAATCATCTTTGCTTCTGGTCACCGCCGCATTGGTGCTGGCGGGCTGCTGTTGTCCCGCTAAAAAGGCGCAAGCGCAATATTTCTCCGATTGGCCGACAGGAACGTCACCGGCGGAAGTGGGGAAGCGCGTGGCGACGAATTTCCTGGCGCGCAAATTTGATTACGAGACCAATCCGAATCGCAAAACGGTGATCTACCCGGAAGTGTGCGCGGGGTATGGTTCGCTGACGGTGGCGAAGTTGACGGGCGACAAGGAACTGCGCGACCAGATCATCCAGAAATTTTCACCGTTGCTCACGGAAACGAACCATTGGCCGGCAAACGCGCACGTGGACGACCGCGTCTTTGGGGCGGTGCTGTTCGAGATCTACTTGCAAACCAAGGACGCGCGCTGGCTGGAGATGGGAAAACATTTTGCGGATTGCCAGTGGACGAACACCACGCCCGAGGGCATCACGGCGGAAGCGCGTTATTGGGTGGATGACATGTACATGATTCCTGCCGTAGAAGTGCAGGCGTATCGCGCCACCGGTGATAAAAAGTATTTAGACCGCACGGCGCTCACGGTGGCGACGTATCTTGATAAGTTGCAACAGACGAACGGCTTGTTTTTCCATGCGCCGGATTCGCCGTGGTTCTGGGGCCGGGGCAATGGCTGGTTCGCGGCAGGCATGGCGGAATTGCTGACTGATCTGCCGAAGGACCATCCGCAATACGCCCGCATCATGGCGGGCTACAAAAAGATGATGGTGGCGCTTTTGCAATATCAGGGCGACGATGGTCTGTGGCATCAGTTGATCGACCATCCGGAATCGTTTGAGGAGACATCGGGTACCGGAATGTTCACGTTTGCCATGATAACGGGCGTGAAAAAAGGCTGGCTGGACGGCAAAATCTACGGGCCAGCCGCGCGCAAGGGCTGGCTGGCTTTGGTAGGCAAACTGGATGCGAACGCGAATGTGTCGGACGTGTGCATCGGCACGGACAAGGCGTATAAAGTCGTCAAGAGCAACGATATGGATGCACAACTGAAATATTATCTGGCGCGTGGTCGCAAGACGGGCGACCTGCATGGGCAATCGCCGATCTTGTGGTGCGCGAGCGCGTTGTTGCGATAAAATTTAATGTGACAAATTTTCCCTGAAGTATGTATTTAGCGCAAATCAGCGTGAGTAAGAGGAAGTGAATCGGCTATTGCGCTACCCCTCACCCCTGCCCTCTCCCCGGGAAGAGGGAGAATTAAAGGGCCGTTGCAACAGCACAGCAGGGCAGTTGGTGCTATGTACATATCCTAAATATTTATGAAAACAAACCTGCGCTCATTCTTTGTCGCTGCGGTAGCCGCGACTGCATTACTGGCACTTTCGGCGTGCCGCTGCTGCGCCAATCCGGATGCGGCTGTACCCCAACAATTCAATGGTGCGTCGCCATTACAGTGGTCGGTGCGGTTGGCAGATTCTGAAATTCCACGGCTCACGAACAAGTTTGCGGCGGCGGAAAGCGGCCCAAAATGGGATTATACGATGGGGCTTTTCACGCTCTCGCTGCTGAAGCTGAACGAGCAGAAGGCGCTGACTGCGAACCTGGGTTACCTGGATTTCACGAAATACGCGGTCGGGTCGTTGATAGCGGATGACGGAAGCGTGAAGGGTTACAAGAAGGACGAATACCAGTTGGACGCGCTGAACCCGGGCAAGACGGTGCTGGCTTTGTACAGATTGACGGGCGAGGAAAAATACAAGAAGTGCGCAGCGATGTTGCGCGCGCAATTGCTGACTCAGCCGCGCACGGACGACGGCGGGTTCTGGCACAAGCAGCGGTATACGAACCAGATGTGGCTGGACGGCCTGTTCATGGGCGCGCCGTTCTACGCGGAATACGCGAAGGAATTCAATGAGCGGAAGGATTTTGACGAAGTGGCCCAACAATTCGCACTGGTGGACGCACACTTGTATGACGCAAAGAGCGGTTTGTTCTATCACGGGTGGGATGCCAAGCACACGCAGCCGTGGGCGAACCCGGTGACGGGCGCGTCATCGAATTTCTGGGGCCGGGCGGTGGGCTGGTACGCGATGGCGTGCGTGGATGTGCTGGACTATCTGCCCGAGGACCATCCGGCGCGGCCGGCCCTGATCGCGGAGTTCAAGAAGGCCTGCGATGGCATCGTGAAATGGCAGGATGCTGATAGCGGGCTATGGTGGCAGGTGATGGACCAGGGGCCGCGGGAGGGCAATTACCTGGAATCCACGGCGTCCTCGATGTTTGTCTATGCCATGGCCAAGGGGGTGAATCGCGGTTACCTGCCCCAGACATTTGTTCCAGCTATTGTGAAGGGCTATGCCGGAATTCTCACAAAACTGGTCAAATCCGACGGAAAAGGCGGTTATTCCCTGACCCAATGCTGTCAGGTGGCTGGGTTGGGATTCACGGGAACCAATGGGAAACCCCGCGATGGGTCGTTCGAGTACTATGTCCATGAACCAATTGTGGAGAATGACCTCAAAGGGTTAGGCTCGCTAATACTGGCTGGGATTGAAGTGCAGTCGATTAGTGCCCATTTTTCAAAGTAGGGTTGACTTGGCACGGTTGGCATTGCCCAATTTTCAAGGTATAATGCAGAAAAAGCCATTGAAGGTTTTTAATAGTCTGTTATTCTGTAAAGTAATCAGTCCTGTAGTAACAACGCGATCAAAAGCCTTACACTATGTCTATTAAACGCCTTACAACATTCCGTTCCCTTGTAGTACTTGGTGGGATTGCCCTTGCAACACCGATAATGTCACATGCGGACATCGTTTTTGACGACGTGTTCACGGGTGGCAGCACGGTTGACACAGCGGCTACAGCCCCGACGGCCAATTCTACGAGCTACGAATGGTTTTCCGGTATTGCCGGTGGCACCGCCACTGCCCCTGGTGGTTCCCTGGGCCTGAGCCTTCCGTCCACCACGAGTGTCGTGGGCGAAGTTCAAGCGATGTTCAGCACTTCGTATGTCACTTTGCAGTCGGTAGGTGATACGATTTCCATCCAGGTGGTTTTTAACGACACGGCCAATGTGATGCTCACTGGCAACGCCAGTTCGTCCCTTGCCATCGGTTTGTTCAATTCCGGTGGTGTCGCCCCCAACACCGGCGTAGTGGCCCTGAATGCGGGAAATACGACTGGCGGCTCCCAGAATTGGAAAGGCTTTGCCTCGATCGTTCTTGAAAGCAGCGGTTCAAACCGCATCATCACGCGCGGACCTCAAGGTGCCAATGGCACTACCTCGCAAAACCAGGATTTGTTGTTCAACGGAGCGAGCGGTTCCCAGACATTCAACAACCCGGTTGGTGCGCAGGTTGTCGCCAAGAGTGATACGGCAGCGCCGGTCGCGCTGACGGCTGGTAATCTTTATACCAACTATATGCAGATCACAATGACTGCACCCGGTGTGATGAGTGTCAGCAACCAGGTTTCCGGCGCGTCCGGTATTTTGTTCAATTCCATTGGAAGCGCCAATCTTGGCACGCTCAACTTTGCCACCAATTCTTTTGATTCCTTTGCGATTGGCTGGCGCGAATCCGTTGGTGCGGCCACGGCTTCAACGATGACGATTGATGAGATCACGGTCGCCAAAATCATTCCCGAACCAACAACTTTTGCGCTGGCTGGCCTGGGTATTCTAGGCTTGGTAATGGGCCGCCGCTCGCGCGGTTAAGGAATAAAGCATTTAGTTAAGACAGGCGCTGGTAATTTGCCAGCGCCTGTTTAATTTATAGACTCGATTGGCCGACAATACTCCCATCCAGACAACGAAACCTGCGCAGGCGCCACGCGATCGCTTTTGGCTGTTTGCTCTCTGGTTGTTGGTTTTGACTTTCATCGCCTATTGGCCCGCGCTGCATGGGGGATTCGTCTGGGACGACGATGCCTGGACCACCAATGTGACTGGTTTGCTGGCGGATGTCACCGGGTTGCACATCATGTGGACCGACTTCACTGCGCTACAACAATATTACCCGCTGGCTGGGACGACCTTTTGGATAGACTATCATCTCTGGGGATTTTGGACGCTGCCGTACCACATTGAGAACTTGCTGCTACATCTCACGGCGGTGTGGTTGTTCTGGCGGTTGTTGCGGCGGCTGGAGGTTCCGGGCGCCTGGCTGGCAGCGGCCATCTTTGCGCTGCATCCGGTGATGGTGGAATCGGCGGGTTGGATAACTGAGCGCAAGAATGTGCTCTCGATGGTCTTTTTCCTTGGTGGCCTGCTGGCTTACGGCAGATACGCCTCTTTTTGGAAGGAGGACGAACCTTCAAAGAAGCACTACTATGCCTATGGCGCGGCGCTCCTGCTGCTGGCGGCGGCGTTGCTTTCCAAGACGACAACATTCTGTTTTCCCGCGGTGACGCTGTTGATCTGCTGGTGGAAGCGCGGAGGCATCCGGTGGCGGAAAGACGCATTACCGACCCTGCCCTTTTTTATCCTGGCGATCGGACTATCGGGCCTGACGGCGTGGCTGGAAAAAAACAACGTGGGAGCCAAGGGGCCTGATTTCACCATCGGTTGGGCCGAACGATTCATAATCGCCGGCCATGCCTTTTGGTTTTACCTGGATAAACTGTTTTGGCCGGCGCATCTTTGCCCGGTTTATGCCCGGTGGGGAATTAATCCGGCATCAGTTGGGCAATGGTTGTACCCCCTCAGTGCGGGGAGCTTGATTTTCGGCTTGTGGTATCTGCGAAAACGCATCGGGCGCGGGCCAGTGACGGCCGCTTTCTTTTTTGTGGGAACACTCTTCCCGGTATTGGGGTTCATGAACGCATATTACATGCGCTATTCATTCGTGTGTGACCATTGGGTCTATCTTTCCAGCCTGGGTGTGGTCGCGCTCGTGAGCGCCGCCCTGGCCAGGGTGGCAAAGCAGCCCGGCCAGCTTAAAATTTTTTACGCGTTGTCAGGCGGCCTATTGCTGCTGCTGGCCGGCCTCACCTGGGTAAAGGCCGGTGATTATGCCGACATGGAAACCTATTGGCGGAATACCATCGCCAAAAATCCGGACTGCTGGCTGGCTTACAATAATTTGGGTTCATATCAGTATGGGAAAGGACGCACCGACGAGGCGATCGCCAGTCTGAACAAATGCCTGGAACTTAAACCCGACCTGGCAGAAGCCCATAACAACCTGGGCAGCGCGCTCCTACAAAAAAACCGGATAGACGAAGCCATGGCCCAGTTTCAATCGGCGGTGGAACTGGCACCGCAGAATGCGAACGCCCACAATAATTTCGGCAATGCCCTGTTGCAGCTTGGACGCATGGACGAAGCCATGGCTCAATTCAAGAAGGCCCTGGAAATAGCATCCAATCATATCGAGGCCAATAACGACATGGGCGTGGCATTGATGAAACTGGGCCGGCTGGATGAAGCGAAGTCATATTTTGAAAAAAGCATTCAATTAAATCCCAATTACGCCGAAGCGCTTAACAACCTGGGCCGTGTATTTGAAGGCCAGGGGAGATATGGCGAGGCTGAGGCGCAATATAGGCATGCCATGGAAATCAAACCTGACTATGGTGACGCCAATTTCAGCCTCGCCAAACTGTTAGCCATCCGGCACCAGGATTCAAATGCCATCGTCTATTACAAAAAAACCATCCAATTGATGCCGGATTATGCCGAAGCTCATAACAATCTGGCCAATCTGCTGGTCGCACAAAAACAAACTGACGAAGCAGTTCTCCATTACCAAAAGGCAATCCAGATCAATCCCGATTACGGTGAAGCCCATTACAACTTTGGTGTACTGCTGAGTTTGCAGGGAAAAATGAAAGAGGCGCTTGAGCAATACGAAGCCGCGGTCCGGTCAATGCCGGATTCAGCTCCGGCCCACAACCGGCTGGGTCTCGCGTTGCAGATGAACAAAAATTATGTTGGCGCCACCCAGCAATTCGAAGCGGCAGTGAAGCTGGACCCGATGTACCTCTCGGCGGCAAACAATCTCGCGTGGCTGCTGGCGACGTGCGCGGATAAATCGCTACGGGACGGCCCACGCGCGGTGCAACTGGCTGAAAAAGTGAACCGCTCCACCCCGATGGAATCAGCGCAGTTCCTGGATACGTTATCTGCCGCTTACGCGGAAGCGGGACAGTTTAAGGATGCGATCGCAACCATCCAGCGGGCAATCACCCTGGCGACGAGCCGGGGAGATGCGTCGCTGGCCGCAACGCTGCGGCTGCGGGCAGGTCTCTACGAGGCGAACACCGCTTATCACGAGCTGCAGTAATCCTCCGGGCTTTTAAATTTCAGACCGGGATGGCAAACCACACCCGGAATGTTGTAAATTTGGCGGCAAAGATGCGCCCGCAATCCTGGATAATCTTCGGAGTTGTTTTGGCCCTCGCCACGGTATTCGCCTACTCCCCCGCCCTGCATGGCAGTTTCATCTGGGATGACGATTCGTGGACCACTGGCATCGCCAAACTTCTGAAAGACGGTTCCGGACTGGTCACGATGTGGACGGATCCGACGGCGTTGCAACAATACTATCCTTTGACCGGCACAAGTTTTTGGGTGGACCACCAACTCTGGAAAGACTGGACGTTTCCTTATCACTTCGAAAATGTCGGCCTGCACTTGCTGGCGGCTTTTCTTTTCTGGCGCTTGTTGCTGGAACTGGAAGTGCCGGGAGCATGGCTGGCGGCGGGCATTTTTGCGCTGCACCCGATGATGGTGGAATCGGTGGCGTGGATCACGGAACGAAAAAATGTGCTTTCCATGTGCCTATTCCTGGCGGCGCTGCTGGCGTATGGAAAAGCCAACTCATTCTGGCAGGTAAACCAGCGGTCCCATAAAAAAGAACCAAGCAAACCGGAAGGCACGAGCAAACGGACCCCTCACCCTTATTCCCTCTCCCCGTTTAGCGGGGAGAGGGAGACCGCAAGGGACGTCACCAAGACTTCTTGTGGTTTGTGGTTGTATTGGTTTGCACTGGTCCTGTTCACCGGGGCGTTACTGGCCAAAACGGTGACGTGCTCATTCCCGGCTGTGGTCCTCTTGATCGTGTGGTGGAAGAACGGCCGCATCTCGTGGCGAAAAGATGTGTTGCCCAGCCTGCCCTTTTTCGCGATAGCCCTCATCGGGTCGGCGCTGACCGCATGGCTGGAAAAATCACATGTGGGTGCGCAGGGCTGGGAATGGGAAATGTCGTTTCCGGAGCGTTGCCTGGTGGCGGGCCGGGCGTTTTGGTTTTATCCGGCAAAACTGCTTTGGCCGGAAAATCTTTGTTTCCTCTATCCCCGCTGGAAAGCCGATACGGGCGCATTGTGGCAATGGCTGTTGCCACTCACGGCGCTGGGCGTCTTCCCGGTGCTTTGGGCGTGCCGCCACAAGATTGGGCGCGGACCACTGACGGTTGCCCTTTTCTACTTGGGAACAATTTTCCCCGTGCTCGGATTCATGAACGCGTATGGGGCGCGATATTCATTCGTGTGGGACCATTGGTTTTATCTCTCGAGCATCGGACTCATTGCGATCGGCGCGGCCCTGATAACGACGCTGGCGCGGTCGAGACCCCGGATACTGGCCGGCCTAGCAGTCGTGCTGTTGCCGTTGCTTGGCTGGCTGACGTGGCAACAGAGCGCAATGTACGCGAATAGCGAAATTCTTTGGCGAACAACCATCGCTAAAAATCCCAACGCCTTTCTCGCACTAAACAACCTGGGCTATGTCCTGATGCAGCGGAACGAACTTCCTGAGGCGATAGCGGATTTTCAACAATCCATCGCGGCCAATCCGGGCTTTAACGAATCGCACAACAACCTGGGCGATGCCTACCTCCGGACCGGGCGCACGAACGAAGCGATGGCCGAGTTTCGCAAGGCAATCGACCTGATCTCCAAGGACACCTCGCTCGCCGCCGCGTCGTATTACAATTATGGGAATGCCCTGCTCGAAACGGGAAATCCTGATGAAGCGGTCACTTACTATGAAAAATCGCTGAAGCTGCTGCCGGGATATGCGAGGGCGCAAAACAACCTGGGGGTCGCATTCCTGCGCACGGGCCAGACCAATGAGGCAATGGCTTCTTTTCGAAGAGCGCTTCAAAGCAGTCCAGGTTTCGAGGACGCTTTTAATAATCTGGTTGAGCTACTCGTGACCGATGGAAACATTGAGGAAGCCATTCACAGTTATCAGGAAGAACTCAGGCACAATGACAGCGCGGCTCTGCATGAAGAACTGGCGGAACTGCTGGCTAAACAGAATCGTATAGATGAGGCGATCAGCCATTACGAAACAGCCGTAAAGTTGGCGCCGGACGAAGGTGAATTTCAATTCAACCTCGGCATGGCCTTGATGTCAAAAAACCGGCTGGATGATGCGGCGGGACATTTCCAACGAGCCATCGACCTCATCCCCGATTCCGCACAGTCCGATTACCGTCTGGGACTGGTGCATCAGATCCAGAAAAAATTTGGGCCGGCCCTGGGCGAATACCAAAAAGCCTTGGACCTGGATCCCAATTATATCGCCGCGCGGAACAATCTCGTCTGGATATTGGCTACGTGCCCGGAGGCGTCGTTACGCGATGGCAAACGGGCCGTGGCATTGGCGGAACAGGTGAACGCGGACTACCGCAATAGTTCGCCGCAATTTTTGGATACATTATCTGCCGCCTACGCGGAAGCCGGACGATTTACGGAAGCGACGGCGACGATCCAGCGGGCGATTGAACTGGCGACAGGCCAGGGCGATGCGGCTTTAGCCACTGAATTAAAATCGCGGTACAAGCTGTACACGGCAAACGTCGCATTTCATGAAGCAGAATAAAGGCAAGCTGTTTAATTTATTAGCTTTGCGTCGTCGAAAATTATTTTTAAAAAAATGCAATCTGCGTGACCATCACAGTTACAAATCCGGGAAAGTGTGATAAGAGTGTAGGCTGTTCTTTGAAATAGGGTATTCGGTTTAGCAGGTAACTGGTTAGATGATCGACCGGTCGGAAACGTCTGGGCAGCATCGACCGATGCCGGCAGCTTCGGTGGAATATCGAGGACGATAGGATGGAAGGCGGACCAATTCCGACTGTTTTAAGGCATTTTAAGAAAAAACATGGGGGGGCGCTTCGGGGATGGTTCCATTCCGTCGCTTGACCCTGCGTCCGGCGACATAGACAGCGCAGCACACCTGTCCCTCCCCGACTCAGGCTGATTCAAACCAATTCAAGCCAGTCACGAGGATTGAACGACCGCTGATCTGTCGGCCCCGAATGGAAATATAATTAATCGTACTAATCACCATGCTCCTGAATCCGGCGTAATGTCACCTAAAGGATGTAAAACGCACTGTACCAACAGGTAGCGACTGCCGGAATTTCACACTTAATTGCAATAATCTTAGGTTCCGGTGGTTTGCGCAAGCTCCCGTAACAGCCTAGATTGAACTGTTCCTAAATGTATAAATACGTCGTATCCAAGCGCATGAACTGTTGTCATAGCGGCCGGTTTCATGCCGCCGTTTTGTTTGCCATCACCATTCTGGCCGGACAGGTCGCGCTGCGCGGCCAGATTTCCCAGCCACCGCTTCCGGCGATCAATACCAACAATGTCATCACAATCACGAACTTAACGGGTTGGGGAAATGATGGAATCATCACCAACACGGCCACCATCCAATCGGCTATCAGCATGGCTGCGTCCGGCGGCACCGTTAATGGGCTGAGCGGTGGAACGGTTCGGATTCCGGGTCCGGGCATATATTTGTGTGGGCCGCTGACGCTCGCGAACAATGTAGACCTTCACATCGAGGCCAACGCAACCCTATTAGCCCTCCCGCTGGCCAAATATCCCGGCGGCACCGTTTCACCGGCAAATTTTATCCAGGGAAGCAATGGACATGATATGGAGATCAGCGGCTCAGGTGTCATTGAAGGCCAAGGCTCCAATTGGTGGACGGCCTATAACGCCGATAATACCGTCAACCGGCCGAACCTGGTCAATTATTCCGCGTGCACAAGGATATTGGTCCAGGATATAAGCATTTCCAATTCACCGTCGCCCCACCTGGTCATCAAGGGCAAGGCGGGCAGCGTGACGGTGAAAAACGTGACGATACAGTCGCTGGATGAATCACCCAACACGGATGCATTTGACCTCGCGGAGACCAATGCGTGGATCCAGGATTGTCATTTCAGCGAAGGCGATGACAATCTGGCGCTCGGCAGCAGTGCGTCGGTAACCTGCGACATCCTTGTCACCAATTGCTACTTCCGTGACGGCCATGGCTGCTCCATCGGCAGTTTCACTTCGGGCGGCGTTTCCAACCTATGGGTGATCAATTGTGGGTTCAGCAACACCGATAACGGCATCCGGATCAAATCGGAACGCACTCACGGCGGGATGACACAGAACCTGAATTACCGGAATCTCCAGATGACAAATGTGGCGTGGCCGATTTGTCTCTACAGCTACTATGAATTTGGTCTGGGCACCATCACCGGCGTCACCCCGCTATTCGCATCGACCAATATGGGCACCAGCACGGCGAATCCGAAGTGGCAAAACATTACTTTCACCAACATCACCGCGAGCAGTCCAAACGGGCGCCAGGCTTTGATGATCTGGGGGATGTCGGAGTACCCGGCAACCAACATCATTTTTGACCACATGACGATCACATCCACTACCACCAAGCTATCCTGCATCTACAACGCCGCCGCCGTGCAATTCATTGATTGCGTGTTCAATTATTCCGCCGCCGCCAGCACGTTCACGCTTTATAACGCAGATGTCACCTTCACGAACAGAACGTTTGCCCCTGGCCTGATTAAGTTGGACGGGTTGAGCACCAACCTGCTGGCGACGAACCTGTTCAGCAACAACACGGTGGTCAACAACCACTTCAGCAACAGACTCAAATTCTATAACGGGACAGGCTCATTCAAGACGACCAATGTCGTTGACGCTGTGCCGTTGACCGTCAGTGATGGGACATTGACCGTAAGCAATAATTTCAATCTGGCTGAGTTGACACCGCTGAACCTCGTGCTGGGCACCAATGCTTCGGAAGTCGTAGTGAAAGGGAATCTGACCATGAATGGCGCGTTGGGCATCATCGCTGGCGGAGGCTTCACCAACGGAACTTATACGCTGGCGACCTATGCCGGAAGCCTGTCCGGTGGTCTGCCCACGCTCAATACACCTTTGCCCAGCGGGTACGATTACGCGCTCGATACCAGTACGCCGGGACAACTGAACCTGGATGTTTCACTCTCGGTCGTACCGCTAGCGACGAATGCCTTTTCCATCGTGATGCTGGAAACCAATAACCAATTGCAGCTCTCGTGGCCATCCGACCACACGGGTTGGACGTTGCAGATACAAACCAACAGTCTTGATACCGGCATCGGCACCAATTGGACGCGCCTGACGAATTCAGTCAGCACAAACCAGCTGGCCATTCCCATCACGCAGACCAACGGCGCAGTTTTCCTGCGCATGGTTTATCCATAAGCTTAAAATCGAGTCTTGTCGCCATGACAAACCGTCCACTGCTGGTCAGCCCGAAAACCGCCTCAAACGGTATCGGTAAAAAAGTTTCTTGGGTAGGCCTGATAGTCCTGGTCATGTGCGGGGGATTGATTCCGGCGAGGGCGTTCATCCCGGCGCTGCCGTTGATCAATACCAACAATGTCATCGCCGTGACCAATGCGCCTTTTAATGCGGTGGGCGATGGCATCATCACCAATACAGCCGCCATCCAATCGGCCATCAACGTGGCGGGGGCCGGCGGCACGGTCAACGGGTTGAGCGGCGGGACAGTCCGCCTGCCAGGACCGGGAACCTATTTGTGCGGCTCACTTTACCTGACCAACAACGTGAACCTGCAGGTCGACGATGGCGCCAAACTGTTGATGCTGCCATTCGCCAAATTTCCCTTCGTCTACATAACCAATATCACGGCCACTACGACGAATGTGCTGACGATCGGCACCAACTTCATCAACGCCTCACATCTGCACGATATCTCCATCACCGGTTCCGGCACCATTGACGGCCAAGGCCTGCCGTGGTGGCCCTATGCGAATACCAATGGTTTCACGCGCGCGGTCATGCTCCGGCTGGATGGTTGTACCCGGCAACTCATCCAAAACATCACACTGTCCAATTCTCCTGAGTTTCATATCGCCATTGGTGGCTCGGCCAGCGAGTCCACGGTGGATCACGTGACGGTTTTGGCCAATCCGTCCTCCGATCCGACGAATCCCGGCCATAACACGGATGCCTGCGATGTCTCCGGCACCGATATTCTGGTTATGAATTGTTATATCAGCGTGGGTGACGACAATTTCACCTGCGGCGGCGGCACTTACAATATCATGATCACCAATAACACGTATGGCTACGGCCATGGTGTTTCTATCGGCAGTTACACCTCGCCCGGCGTATCGAACATGACGGTGATCAATTGCACTTTCAACAACACGGAACAAGGCATTCACATCAAGACCGACCGCGACCGGGGTGGCCTCGTTGACAACATCAGGTATTACAACCTGTCCATGACCAATGTGTTGCGACCGATTATTATCTATACCGAGTATACAAACACCACTCCTGCTTACCGTGCGGTGGACAGCATCTCGCCCGCTGTAGCCGCGTCCTATACGAGTGCGGCCCCCGGCAGTACCACTCCGCGCTTACGGAATATCATGATCAGCAACATCACGGCGACAACCCAGTCCGGCCACGCGGCTGGTTTGATCTGGGGTCTGCCGGAGTTGAGCGTCTCGAACGTGGTCCTGGCGAATGTGCAGATCACCGCCAGCCGAACGTTTGGAATCTATTACGCCCAGGGAATTGTGTTCAACAATGTTCAGATCATCACGCCGTCCTCCGTACCCGCCGTCTCGTTTTACAATGCAGATGTCACCCTCACCAATCCGGCGCCGGTCAGCCGTGTCGTCACGCTGGACGGCCTGACGACCAATGGCATCACCAGCCTGCTCACGCTCAACAACGCGAACGCGTGGCTGCGCAACACCAATGCGATCGACAGCACGCCCTTGAACATCGCCGCCGGCACGCTGACGCTCAGCAATCATTTCAATTTCAGCGCGGCGAAGACCGTTAACTTCACGCTCGGCACCAACGTGGCAACCATCGCCGTGCTTAGCAACCTGTTCCTGGGCGGTACGATCAATGTCAAAGCGGGTGGTGGATTCACAAATTCGACTTACACGTTGTTCACTTACAAGAACCTGACTATGGGAACGCCCGGGCTGGGCACCATGCCTAATGGTTTTACCGGCACGCTGGATACGAGCACGCCGAGGCAGGTCAATCTCATCGTTCAAACCCAGGCCCTTTCAATACCACTGGCACCGACGAATGTGGTCGCCACGGCCTCCAACGCATCGGTAGCGTTGAACTGGTCGCCGGCGTTGACAGCAACCGGATATAACGTCAAACGTTCAACTACCGATGGCGGCCCGTACCCGGTCGTGTTCAGCGGCATCACCCTGACGGGTTACACAGACACGCTCGTCACCAACGGCACCACTTATTATTACATCGTAACCGCGACCAACTCCGTCGGCGAAAGCACTAACTCCTCCCAGGTCAGCGCCATACCCACGGTGCCCATCATCAACACCGGCGGATATCTTTTTAGTGACACTTTCAATGCGGGAAGCACGCTCAACTCAGGCACACCAGCAGGTCCAAACACAACTTCAACCGCTTACCAAATCGTATCATCCAAAACGTGGAGCCCCTCCCCATCCATCTCCAGCGGTCACCTGACTTTTGGCATTGCCAAGACCGGAAGCGGCATCATTGAAACCCAGGCTCTGTTCACCAACGCGCCGGCTGCGCTGACCATCGTAGGTGATAGCATTTCGCTTATCGTCACCTTCACGGATACATCAGGAATTTTGGCACAGTCCGGCTGGCTTGGGTTTGGCCTGTATAATTCCGGCGGCAACTCCCCGGTGGCGGGCGGCATCAATGGAACGTTGGCAAACAACGATCATACGAATGGCAACGCCCAACCATGGCAGGGTTTTGTGGGACAGATTTCTTTTACCGGCGGCAATTCCCGGATCATGACGCGGGATCCACAAACCGGCACCGCTAATAACAACCAGGAACTGGTGACCAGCGGCAGCGGTTCGAGCTATGCCAACCCCATCGCAGCGACGGTTGATTCGCAAAATATTGCCGGTGTCCCCCTCACTCCTGGCGCCCGATATACCGAAGTGTTGAATGTCACGATGGTGGGCACCAATCTGCTCGCGATCACTAATTCCCTTTATCTCGGCGCGGACACCAACGGCACATTAATCACAGAATTCGGAGGTCAATCTGTCGGCCTGCTTGTTCCACCCGTCGGTGTTGGACCGTTGCCCATAGTGGATTTCGACAGTTTCGCCATCGGCTGGCGGGATACCGGCAATTCCGCCGGCACTATCATGGACATCAACCAAATAAAGATCGCCTATTCATTCACGCCACCGTTATCGACCCTGCCCCCACCGTTCATCGACCAGCAGCTTACCGGCAATCAATTACTGCTCGGGTGGCCCCAGGAATACATCGGGTGGACACTGCAGGTCCAAACGAACAGCCTCAATAGCGGTGTAGGGACAAATTGGTATCCTGTCCCAAGTTCGACGTCGACGGATTTCATGATAATCCCGGTCGACTCGAACAATGACGCGGTGTTCTTCCGGATGGTTTATCCCTGAGGGATGCTAACGATTGCATCCTGGCTTTGATTCGTCTTTCATGGCTCCATGCAAACCGCGCGCCCATTCAAAGCCGTTCTCGTTACCGCACCGGACTTGAAAACCGCCCGGAAGCTGGCAAAAGCGGCATTGCGAGCCAGGCTCATCGCCTGCGCCAATCTCATCCCAAAGATTGAATCTCACTATCGCTGGCAGGGACGCATCGAATCCGGCAACGAAGTGCTGATGATCCTGAAGTGCACTACTGCACGGCTGGCGGCGCTGGAAAAATTCATCCTGGCCAGTCACCCTTACGACACACCGGAAATCCTAGTGGTGCCGCTGGAAGCGGGCACAAAAAAATATCTGGAATGGCTGGCGAAGAGTTGCACCTGAATCTGGCGCTCATAAAAATTAATCCCGTCTTTCAGAAAGATTTCTGTTGAACACAAATCGCGCACACGTAGATTGACCATATGAATTCGGTGGATGCCATTCCGCTGACGCTGTTTGCGTTGTTCATCTGCGTCTTCGCGCTAGGCGCAGGGATGGTCTGTCTCGTCATCCGGTTACGGCGGGCCTCTTCATCTCTCCAGGAAGCACGTCAGGCCAACCGGTCGCTCGCATCACGCCGCCAGTTCAATCCCTGTTTCACGCATCGGCCGCCATTATGGCTCGCTATCCGCAGTGATAACCCGATGGAAGTCCAAGAAGCGCTCTCACTGGATAATCCGGTCCAATGCTCGTGGATCGAATGTATGGACGGCGGAAATACCTTGTTCATCACGCCGCCCGTGAACGGATGGCTCTTTGTCATCGGCACCGACTTACCCAATCCTTCTTATGATGTGGATGCCTGTTTCCATTTTTTGACGGCGCTCAGTCGTAAGGTTGGACGAGTCCAATTTTTCCAAGCGGATCCGGTGCTGGGCCATCACGCCTGGGCACAGGTCGATTGGGGCCGCGTCACCCGCGCGTATGCCTGGGCAGACACTACTGTTTGGAACCAGGGACTCAAGACTACCGCTGAGATAGAACTCGGCCTTACGTGTTTTGCCTACGGCGTGGATTGTTCCACGCTCAAATGGCGCACCGCGGACCTGCCGGCGGCGAATGTGGGCAAGGTGTCCTTGTTGGCAGCGCGTTGGAGCCTGGATCCGGCCACCGTGGAAGGACGGATTTTGGCCCAGGCCTACGGCATCGGCGGTCGCGCATCCCGCCTGTATTGAGCCTTGCGGGGAACGCGACGTTGCTGCAAAGTCGCACAAGAAAGGAAATCTATGTCATCCAGACTCGACCTCGAACTCCAGAAGTTTCCGAAGAACATCGCGCTTAAGGATGGCTCTAAGATCCGCCTGCGCCCCTTGAAGCGCGACGACGAAAAACAATTTCACGAATTCTTTCTCGGCGTGCCGGAACAGGAACGCATGTTCATCAAACATCGCGTCACGCAGATTGAAGTCATTCGCGACTGGTGCCAGAACATCGATTACGGGCGGAACCTTCCCCTGCTCGCGATCGTGGATGGGAAGATCGTTGGTGATGCTACGTTACATCAGGACCTCGGTGGCTGGAAACGCCACATCGGGCGCGTAAGCGTACTGGTGCATCCGCAATTCCGCGGGCGCGGTCTTGCGAAGTCGCTCATCCATGAGATCGTGGAGATGGCCCGGAACATGGGCATGGAAAAACTCGAGGCGGAATTCATCGGTGAACAGGAGGCCGCCATCCACACGTTCGCTATGCTGGGCTTCACGGAATACCTGCGCCTGGAAAGTTATGTGAAGGACATGCAAGCCATCCAACACGATTACATTTTCATGGGGCTCGACTTGCGCACGGACGAGGAATACACATCTGCTGCGGGCTGACATGACACCGGACGCCTGTCCCAATTGTGGCGCGGAGATTCCATCTGGCGCCAAAGCCTGCCCCGAATGCGGCTCTGATGAACAGACCGGCTGGTCGGAGGAAGCACGGACCGATTCACTGGACCTGCCCGAAGAAGATTTCGATTACGGCGATTTCGTCAAACGCGAGTTTGCCGAGGAAAAGAAGTCACCTGTTCCGCGCGGTCTTCATTGGTTCTGGTGGGTGGTTGCCATCGGCATTCTTATCGCTTTTGCGGTGATGTTCATACGATAGCAAAAAAAGCCCGTCCGATGAGGACGGGCTTTTGAATTCTTATCGCGGATTTATTTTGTTTCCGCTTTGGCGTCAGCCGGAGCAGCCGCTTCTTCAGTCACCGGCGTATCCACCCATTCAAGGATGGCGCGCTGGGCAGCGTCGCCCTGGCGGTTGTTCATCCGGATGATGCGCGTGTAGCCGCCGTTGCGGTTTTGGAACGCAGGCGCGATCTCCTTGAACAGGATCTTCGCGGCATCTTCCTGGTGCAAACGCGCCACGACGAGGCGGCGGTTGGCAATCGTGCCTTTCTTGCCGAGCGTGACGATCTTTTCAGCCACGGAACGCGCGGCTTTCGCCTTCGCGAGCGTAGTCGTCACGCGGCGATGTTTGATGAGGCTGCAAACCAGGTTCGCCAACATCGCATTGCGATGTTCAGCGGTGCGCCCGAGTTTGGCAGTTCGTTTGAGATGTCGCATAAAACGTTAACGGTTAGGCCGCTTTTTCTTCCTTCGGGGAATCAAGGAGGCCGGGTTCGAAGGACATGCCGAGCGAAAGGCCCAGGCCCGTCAGCTTCTCTTTGATTTCGTTCAAAGACTTTTTGCCAAAATTGCGGTACTTGAGCATTTCCTGCTCGGTTTTCATCGCCAATTGGCCGACGGTGGTGATGTTGGCGTTATTCAGGCAGTTCGCGGCGCGGACGCTCAGCTCGATCTCGTTCACGCTCATGTTGAGAAGCTTCTTCATCTTCGTCTTCTCTTCGTCCTGCTTGTCGACGACTTCCTCGAACTCGACGGCATTCTTGTCGTAACCGACAAACACATCGAGATGATGCTGAAGTATAGCTGAAGCCTGCGTCAGCGCGTCATCGGGCGAAATACGTCCGTCTGTCCAGAGCTCAACGACCAAGCGGTCGTAGTCGGTGCGCTGGCCGACGCGCGCGGCTTCCACGGCATAACGCACGCGGGTGACCGGTGAGAACAACGAATCAATGGCGATGACGCCGATGGCCTGGCCGGGCTTTTTGTTCTCGTCGCCGGGACAAAACCCACGACCGACCTTAACGGTCAACTCCATCTCGAACTTTTTCTTTTTATCGAGCGTGCAGATGTGCTGGGTGGGATTGACGATCTCAACATTCTGGTTCGGCTGAATGTCGGCGGCAGTGACCGCGCCTTCCTTGTTGGCGGAAAGCAAAAGAGTCTGTTCATCGCGCGTGAACGCTTTGAATTTGACCTTCTTCAGGTTCAAAACGATATCGGTCACGTCTTCCATAACACCTTCGATGGTCGCGAATTCGTGCATGGCGCCGTCCACCTTGATGGAGGTGATGGCCGCGCCTTCCAGTGAGGAAAGCAGCACGCGGCGGATAGAGTTGCCGATGGTGTGGCCGTAACCGGTTTCAAAAGGTTCGGCGATAAATTTGGCGTAGGTGTCTGTGGCGGTTGAATCCTCTTTGGTCAACCGTTTGGGCATTTCGAAGCGTCCTAAACGAACTGGCATATTTTCCTTTCAACAATTTTAATCTGACCGTCCCAGGTTGTTTATTCCCGCAACCGGGACGATCCGTGTAATTGTTTTTGCCCCTACGCGGCAGGCTGCCGTTTCAGGGCGGGTTACTGGTTTAGCGGGAATAAAATTCTACGACCGCCTGTTCATTGGCGATGGGCTGGATCTCGTCACGTGTCGGGATCCGCATCACGCTGCCCTTGAACTGGTCCTTGGTCATGGACAACCAATCGGGCACTGCGCGGCTGGTGGCCATTTCCAAATTTTTCGTCGCGAGCTGGCGCGACACGTTGTGTTCCTTCACGTCGATGATGTCATTCACCTTCAAGGCGTAGGAAGGCACATTGACCTTGCGACCGTTCACGCGGATGTGTCCGTGACAAACCATCTGGCGCGCCGCCGCGCGGCTGTTGGCGAAACCAAGGTGAAACACCACGTTGTCCAGGCGCGTCTCCAAAATCTGCAACATCTGTTCGCCGGTGACACCACGACGGCGCAAGGCCTTCTCATAAACGCCACGGAACTGGCGCTCGAGCAAACCGTAATAGTAACGAAGCTTTTGCTTCTCGATCAGACCCAGACCGTAATCGGTATGCTTGCGGCGTGATTTCGGGCCATGGACACCCGGGCCGTAATTGCGGCGTTCCAGATATTTTGTGGGGCCAAAGATCGGTACACCGAAACGGCGGCTGATGCGAACACGAGGACCTGTATAACGAGCCATAAAAATTAATGATTATTGATAAACTATTTTAGACGCGGCGTTTCTTGCGCGGGCGGCAGCCATTGTGCGGCACCGGCGTCACGTCTTTGATCGTCGTCACTTCCAGGCCGATAGCCTGCAAGGCGCGGATGGCCGATTCACGACCGGAACCAGGACCTTTGACACGCACTTCGATCTCTTTCACGCCGTGCGCCATTGCCTGGCGGGCGGCATCCTGGGCGACTTGTTGCGCCGCGTACGCGGTGCTTTTGCGCGAACCCTTAAAACCCACGCGGCCGGCGCTGGACCAGCCGATCACATTGCCTTGCGCATCGGTGATGCTGACGAGCGTGTTATTGAAAGTTGCGAGAATCATCGCTACGCCGGAAGTGATGTTCTTGGCGTGCTTGGCCTTTACAATCTTCTTGGCAGCGGCATCTTCGCCGAGCAACTCAGCGGCGGTGGGTGCCGAGATAGCGGCAACCGGCGCAGCGGCAGCGGCGGGCGCTTTGGGAGCTTCAGCCGCAGGGGCGGCACCTTCAGCAGCAGCCTTCTTGGGCTTCTTTTCAGCGGCTTCGGGCTTCACCTCTTTTGCCGGTTTCTTTTTGATTTCTTCAGCCATATCGAATCTTAAATTTTAGTGGATGCCGGTCTTGGCATTCGGGTTACGCTGCACACCGACGGTCTTACGGGGACCTTTGCGTGTACGGGCGTTTGTTTGCGTGCGTTGACCGCGCACCGGGAGGCCGCGCAGATGGCGGACACCGCGATAACATTTGATACCCTGCAAACGCTTGAGATTCATACCCAGCTCGCGGCGCAGGTCACCTTCAATGACGTACTTGCCTTCCTGGATCGCGTGAACGATCTGCGAGAGCTGTTGTTCGGTCAGGTCCTTCGCGCGGATCGAAGGATCGATGTTTGCGCGTTCGAGGATGACCTTGGCGTTGACCGGGCCGATGCCATAGATATAGCGGAGCGCAATATCGATGCGCTTATTCGGCGGAACTTCCACTCCAATGATACGGGCCATAAATCGATTAACCTTGTCGTTGCTTGTGACGTTTGTTGCTGCAGATGACGCGAATCACGCCCCGGCGTTTCACGATCTTGCAGTGCTCACACAATTTTTTGACTGACGCGCGAACTTTCATTTTTAAATTCTATTTTCCGTTTCGACCAAAATTCGCCCTTCCGACAAGTCGTAGGGCGACAATCGCAACTTCACTTTGCTGCCCGGCGTAAATCCGCCGTGCGTTTTCTTTGCCCGACCGGCCACAAAACCGAGCAACCGGTGCCCGTTGGCCAATTCCACCCGATACGTGCCATTCGGCAACGTTTCGGTCACGATACCTTCAACGTAGAAGGCATTTTCTCCGGGCATGTCAAAATCTCCGGTTCACCTTCGGTTATCAAAACCGTATGCTCAAAATGAGCGGATAGTGAACCATCTTGCGTTACCACTGTCCAGCCGTCTTTCAACATTTTTACATCAGGCAAACCCACGTTTACCATCGGCTCGATCGCTATCGTCATGCCCGGACGCAACTTCTGGTTGCTCTTTGGATCCACGAAATTCGGCACCTGCGGGTCTTCGTGCATCGTCCGTCCGACCCCGTGCCCGACAAATTCGCGAACCACGTTAAAACCGTGGCTTTCCACGTAATCCTGCACCGCGCGCGAGATGTCCGTCACCCGCTTGCCGGCCACCGCTTGCGCGATGCCTTCATATAGCGACTTTTCCGTGACATCCATCAACTGCTGCGCCGTCGTGCCACAACCGCCTACTGCCACGGTCAGGGCCGTGTCACCAATAAAACCGTTATAAGCCACACCGCAATCCAGGCTCACTATATCGCCAAACTTCAAGATCCGGTCGGTCGCCAATCCATGCACCACCTGTTCATTCACCGAGATGCACAGGTGACTCGGATACTTCCGGTAACCCAAAAAAGCACTCTTTCCGCCGTAATGCTTCATCCGTCCGGCGGCAAATTCATCGACCTCTTTGGTCGTGAGGCCCGGGCGGATAAAAGCCGCGACTTCTTCCAAAACCTTGGCCGCCATCGCACAGGCCGGCCGCATGGCTTCCAAATCCCGCTCTGTTTTGAGAATGATCATTTCAGCTGATCGCATTCCGGTTGAGCGTTGACACAAAACGGCATCGGCGGCTATCAACCATCAACTCACCCATCAACTTATGAAAATCTGCCGCGCAACTTGCCCTTTTTCAAAAAGCCGTCGTAATGCCGCATCATCAGGTGTGATTCCATCTGGCGCATCGTGTCCAGCATCACACCCACCGCGATCAACATGCTCGTACCGCCGAAAAATTGTGAAACACCGGGATCCATGCCCATCGCCTTGGACAAGATGATGGGGATCACCGCGATGACCGTCAGGATGACCGCGCCCGCCAGCGTGATGCGGCTCATCGTATTGTGCAAATAGTCACTGGTGGCCTGCCCGGGACGCACCCCGGGTATGTAACCGCCGTTCTTCTTCAGGTCGTCGGCGATCTGCAATTCATTGAACTGTGTCGCCACCCAGAAATACGAGAAGAACAAAATCATCAACCCGTATAACACAAGGTAGGATGGGCTTCCGTAATCCAACGCATAACCCCACGTTCTCAACCAGGAAATGTCATAGCTGGTACCTATCAACGAAAATATTCGTTGCGGGAACATCAGGATGGCCGAAGCGAAAATGACCGGCATCACGCCCGCATAGTTCACGCGCAAAGGCATGAAAGAAGTCCCGCCCTGGTACATCTTGCGGCCGACTGCGCGTTGGGCGTATTGCACTGGTATCTTCCGTTGCGCCTGGGTGATCGCAATACATCCACCGATCACCATTACCATCAAGACCACCAATAAAACTCCGTGACCCAGATTTAACCGCGCTTCGACATTGCCCTTCGCCATGAACAAATCTTTCAAGCCAAGTACGGCCTGCGGCAAACGGGCCAGAATGTTCACCGTGATGATCAGGGAAACACCATTACCTACTCCGCGTTCAGTGATCTGTTCACCGAGCCAGAGCAAAATCATAGTGCCAGTCGTCAAAATCAGGACGGTCTGCATACGGTATAACCATATGTGGCTGGTGGTCACCAAAGGTCCGCCATCATAACCGGAAAATACTTTCGAGGGATTTTCCCAGCTGATCGCCTGGAAGATGCCCCAGCCCATGCACAAAATGACGGTAAGGTAGCGGCTGTATTTGATGATCTGGGCGCGGCCGTTTTCTTCACGGGCAAGCTTGCTCAAGGTCGGGACGACCGCCGTCAGCAACTGGATGATGATTGTGGCGCTGATGTAAGGCATGATGCCCAAAGCGCCGATGGCACAACGTTCCATCGCACCGCCGCTGAACATACCCGTCAAACCAAACAGACCTCCGCCGCTCGAATGCGCCCGGGCAAAGGCCGCCAGGGCTGAGCCATCCACGCTGGGAACCGGCACGTATGCCGCGAGGCGGCAAACAGCCAGAACCAAAATCGTGAATATGATCCGGGATTTTAATTCCGGAATCTTAAAGCAATTCGCAAACGTGTTGAATATGTTGCGGAACATGAAATCAATCCCTACGCCTTGGCCGCTTCAGCTTTTTTAACGCTGACGATTTCGCAGCTGCCACCCTTTGCTTCAATCTTGGATTTGGCCGAGGCGCTGAACGCATGCGCGCTCACTGACAGTTTTTTTGTCAATTCACCCGTGCCAAGGATCTTGATCTTGTCGCCACGGCCGTTGGCCAGGCCGACCGAGCGCAATGCCGTTTCGTCCACCTTCGCACCATCATCAAAAGCATTCAGGCTCGCGATGTTGACGGCGATATAAGAGATCGTATGGCGGGCATTGTTAAAACCGCGCTTGGGAATACGGCGGATGAGAGGCATCTGGCCGCCTTCGAAACCGATGCGGATGGAACTGCCGGAGCGGGCCGTCTGGCCCTTGCCACCGCGTCCGCTGGTTTTACCGTGACCGCTGGATTCACCCTGACCAAGCCGTTTGCGGCGATGTTTCGAGCCGGGACGGGGTTTTAGATCGTGTAATCGCATAAAAACTTATTAGGTCGTGGTCGGAATCGCTTCAGGAGCCTTCGGCGTTTCAATCTTCCTCATCTGCAGGCCGCGGCTACGATAAATGGTTTCCTGCAGGCGCAAGCTCAGCAATGCATTGAGCGTGGCTTTCACAACGTTCGCCGCGTTCTTGGAACCCAGCGATTTGGTCAGGATATCACGCACACCGGCGGATTCGAGCACGGCACGGACGGTCTTACCCGCGATGATTCCCGTACCGGGTGAGGCCGGACGCAGCAAAATCTTGGCACCGCAATAACGCGAGAAAACTTCGTGCGGAATGGTCGCATCCTTCAAAGAGACACTCACCATGTGAGCGCGCGCATCTTCGCCGCCCTTTTTGATGGCGTCAGCGACTTCCCCGGCTTTGCCGAGGCCCACACCCACGCGTCCTTTTTTGTCGCCGACGACGACCAGCGCGCTGAAATTGAAACGGCGTCCGCCTTTGACGACCTTGGCGGAGCGGTTGATGAAGACCACCTTTTCGACGAGTTCCTCGGACTGTTGCCCGTCGAAACCCATCTCCATATCGGAGGGCTTGCCACGACGACGTCCGCGACCGCGACCTTCCTCACCACGAGGGGCTTGGGGGGCCACGGGAGCTTCTCCAGTACTAATTTTTTCGATATCTGCCACAGTAATCTCCGTTTGGTTAGAATTTCAAACCGGCTTCGCGCGCAGCATCGGCGAGGGCTTTGATCTTGCCGTGATAACGCGTACCACCACGATCAAACACAACCTGCTTGATGCCCTTTTCCATAGCGTTTTTCGCTGCCAGCGCGCCAACCGTCTTGGCACCGGTCATGTTCGCACCGGCATCCGGCGCGGATTTTCCCACCGTGGTTGCGGCGGCGATGGTGACACCCTTGACGTCATCGATGAATTGAACGTGGATGTTCTTTTGCGTGAAGCAGACCGCCATGCGCGGACGTTCGGTCGTGCCGCGGACTTTCTTGCGGATGCGCCAGCGACGCAATTGCTGAAGCTTATGTTTTTGTTCGGTTCTCATTTCAGTGCGTTCACGGATTTGGCCGTGAACATTAATTATTGAACAGTCTTGCCTTCCTTGCGTTGGACGTGTTCGCCCGCGTAACGCACGCCTTTGCCTTTGTAAGGTTCCGGCGGATAAAATGCCCGGATCTCCGAAGCGACCTTACCGACCAGCATCTTGTCCGGTCCTTCGATGGTCAGCTTCGTGTTTTCCTCGACCGTCACTTTGATCTGGTCAGGAATATCGTAATTGATGGGATGCGAGTAACCCAGGCTGAGGTTGACGACCTTGCCCTGTACGGCGGCTTTGAAACCGACGCCCTGGATCTCCAGTTTCTTCACGAAACCGTCGGTCACGCCCTTCACCATATTGTTGACGAGCGCGCGGCTCAGGCCATGCAATGCCTTGGCGGAAGCGTCCTCACCATCGCGGCTGACGACCACTTTGCCGTCCTGTACTTTCAAGCTGGTGCGGTTAGGCAATTCCCAATCGAGTTTCCCCTTGGGGCCTTCGACGTGGACCTTCTGGCCTTTAATCTCCACCTTTACTTTGGCGGGGATGGCAATCGGTTGTTTTCCAATTCGCGACATAAAAAAATCCTTACCAGACGTAGAACATCAACTCGCCGCCGAGATTTTTCCGGCGGGCCTGCGTGCCCGTCATCACTCCCTCAGGCGTGGAGATCACCGAAACACCCAATCCATTGAGCACCCGCGGAATCTCCGTGGCACCCACGTAATGGCGCAAACCCGGCTTGCTCATCCGGCGCAGGCCTTCGATGACACCTTTGCGGCCTTCGTACTTCAGCTTGAGCTTGATGGTCTTAAATTTGTTCTTCTCGACCGCAACGTCAGCCACGTAACCCTCTTTCTTGAGGATATGGGCGATGCTTTCCTTGGTTTTGGAATGCGGCACTTCCACGGTCGGCAACAATGCGCGGTTCGCGTTGCGGATCCGGGTCAACATGTCTGAAATCGGGTCGGTCATATCAAAATCGGTTTATGCTTACCAGCTGGCTTTCGTGACGCCGGGAATCAATCCGTTCAACGCGGCTTCGCGGAACGTGAGGCGTGAACAATTGAACTTGCGCAGATAACCATGGCGGCGTCCGCTCGCGGCGCAGCGGTTCACCAAACGTACCGGGCTGGCGTCGCGCGGCAATTTCGCCAGGCCGGCGTAATCGCGTTTCGCTTTCAGTTCAGCGCGGAGTGCGGCGAATTTCTTCACCGTTGCCGCCTTGCGCTTATTGCGCTCCAACCATGCTTTCTTGGCCATATGCTTTTGCTCTTAAAATTATTTTTCAGCGAACGGAAAACCCATCAGCTTCAACAGGTCCAACGCCTGATCGTCTTTGCCGGCGCTGGTCACAATGGTGACATCCATACCCTGCGTGCGCTTGATCTTGTCCAGTTCGATCTCCGGGAAGATCGTCTGGTCCGAGATGCCGAACGTGTAATTACCACGGCCGTCAAACTTGCGCGGTGACAACCCGCGAAAGTCACGGATACGGGGCAGTGCCGCCGCGACCAGGCGGTCGAAAAATTCATACATCGCGTCCCGGCGCAACGTCACGCGGCAACCGATGGCCTGGTTCTCACGCAGTTTAAAATTGGCGATGCTGTGGCGGGACTTGCTGATCGCGGGCTTGCGGCCGGTGATCATCGACAAATCCTTGGCGGCATCGTCCACCGCGGTCTTTTCCAACGATGCGCTGATACCCATGTTCACAACGATCTTTTCCATGCGCGGCACCTGGTGCACGTTCGTGTACTTGTGCTTTTCCTTCAGCGCCGGGACGACCTCGCCCATGTATTTTTGATAAAGTCTGGCTTTCATTTTTTCTGGTCACGGATTTTGCCGTGACGGTTTTTATAAATTTATGCTGCGGCCGGTTTCTCCGCCCCGCCGCGCTTGTTGGCGCGCGCATCAAAGGCGTCTGCTTTCATCACGTTCGAAGCGTGCACCGAACCTTCGCGTTCAACGATGGCACCCTGCGGATGCTGCTGGCTCTTGCGCGTATGGCGTTTGATCATGCGCACGCCTTCCACGATGACCCGGTTCTTGTCCGGCATCACCGCGATGACCTTGCCGCGTTTGCCCTTTTGCGAACCGGCGATCACGACGACTTCCTCGTCCTTTTTGATATGAACTCGATTTGTCATGTTCAAACAACCTCCGGGGCCAGTGAAATGATTTTCATGAACTTCTTGTCACGCAATTCGCGGGCGATGGGCCCGAAGATACGCGTGCCTTTAGGATTCAATTCCTTGTCGATGATGACGCAGGCATTGCGGTCAAAACGCAGGTATGAACCGTCGTTACGGCGGATGATCTGGCGCGTCCGCACAACCACGGCATCATGCACCTCGCCCTTTTTCACCGAGCCATCCGGCGCGGCTTCCTTGATGTGGACTTTGATCACGTCGCCGATATGCGCGTAGGTCTGGTTACGGCCCAGCACACCGATCGCCCAGGCGATCTTGGCGCCCGTGTTATCAGCCACATCTAAATGAGAACGAATCTGCAACATAAAGTATCAATTTACTCTGCCACTGGCGCGAGCTCTTCGCCGCGCTCAACGACTTCCACCAGGCGCCAGCGCTTCATCTTTGAAAGCGGGCGGGTTTCCACGATGCGCACACGGTCCCCCGGCCTGGCTTCGCTCTTCTCATCGTGCGCGTAAAATTTCTTGAAGCCGGTGACGACCTTCTTGAACTTCGGGTGCGGAAAACGGCGTTCCACACGGACCACGATGGTCTTGGCCATCTTGTTGGACAGAACTTCGCCCACGCGCTCTTTGCGATTACCGCGTGCCGCTTCCTGGATTTTCGTTTCTTCAGCCATACAAAATTATGCCGCTTTCTTTCGCAACTGGGTGATGCGCGTTTCGATGCGCGCAATATCCTTGCGCAACACCCGCAACCGCGCCGGTTTTTCCAACTGCGCACTCGCCTGCTGCAGACGCAGGTTGAACATTTCCTGACGCAACTCGCGGTTCATCGCCGCCAGTTCCACCAGCGTCGCGTCTTTGATTTTAGGATCGGACATCTTCATAACTCGTTAACTCAGCCGAGGCGGTGCCGGGAAATAAATTTGGTTTTGATCGGCAGCTTCGTCGCGGCCAACCGCAATGACTCGCGCGCTTCGATCTCCGTCACGCCGTCCACTTCGAACAACACGTTCGCGGGACGCACCACCGCCACCCATGATTCCAAAGGTCCTTTGCCCTTGCCCATCCGTGTTTCCAACGGCTTCTTCGTGTAGGACTTCTGCGGGAAGATCCGGATCCACATCTTGCCACGGCGCTTCATGTGGCGGGCGATGGCCACGCGGCACGCCTCGATCTGCTTCGTATCCATCCAGCAGCGTTCCAGCGCCATCAATCCGTATTCGCCAAATGCCACCGTGTTGCCGGTCTGCGCAGTACCAGCGCGATTACCGCGGTGCATCTTGCGATATTTAACTTTTCCTGGCTGTAAGGGCATAACAAATTTCCGTTAAAAAATCTCAGTTATCAACAATCAAGCCGCTACCGGCTGCTCGGTTTTCTGTTCCTGTTTCTGCGGCTTCACGTCACCTTTGCAGATCCAGCATTTCACACCGAGTTTTCCGTACAAAGTCTTCGCTTCCGCAAATCCGTAATCAATGTTCGCGCGCAACGTGTGCAACGGCACGCGGCCCCAATGATATTGTTCCACGCGGGCCAGTTCCGCCCCGCCCAAACGGCCGGCGCAACGGATCTTGATCCCTTCCGCGCCGAAATCCTTGGCGGTCTGCAACGCTTTCTTCATCGCGCGCCTAAATGAAACGCGGCGTTCCAATTGGAGCGCCACATTTTCGGCCACGAGCTGGGCATCGGTCTCGGGAGTCTTGATCTCAACGATGTCCACGTAAATTTCCTTGCCCGTCATCTTGCTCAATTCTTCCTTGAGCTTGTCGATCTCGGCGCCTTTGCGGCCGATGACCACACCCGGACGGGCGGTCAAAATGGTTACGCGGCAACGGCTGGCGGCGCGTTCGATCAAAATTCGCGGCACGGAGGCCGTTTCCAGCTTCTTCTTCAAAATCTCGCGGATCTTGCGGTCTTCAGTGAGCAACGGCCCGAATTCTTTTTTCGCGGCAAACCATTTCGAGCGCCAGTCTTTATTGACGGCAACGCGCAAACCGATTGGATTGGTCTTTTGGCCCATATTTTACTCGTCGGACAAAGTGATTTTGATGTGACAATTCCGTTTGATGATCGGACCGGCGGAACCACGCGCCTTGGGCGTGAACCGTTTGAAACTCGTGGCCGTCTGCGCCACCGCTTCTTTTACCAGCAATGTCTCGGGCTTGGCGTTCTTGTTGTTCTCCGCGTTGGCGATGGCGGATTTCAACGTTTTGGCCACCATGCGCGCACCTTTGCGGGGCACCACGGCCAAAACCGCTTGTGCCTGCAACGCCGGCATTCCCTGGATCTGCCGCGTCACTTCGCGCATCTTCTGCGCGGACATGCGGACATTTTTCATGATTGCGTGGACTTGCATGACTATTTGGCCTCCGCCTTGGCGGTATGAGCGCCGTGTTTCTTGAACGTGCGGGTCAGCGAAAATTCGCCAAGCCGATGCCCAACCATGTTTTCCGTCACAAATACCGGGTTAAAAACCTTGCCATTATGGACACTGAACGTCAGTCCCACGAACTCAGGGGTAATCATCGAACGACGCGACCACGTCTTGATCGGCGTCTTCTGGTTCGCGGCCTTCGCCTTCACGATCTTCTCGAGAAGATGACCATCAATAAACGGACCTTTTTTAATCGAGCGTCCCATAAATTATTTTGTCTTGATCGGTAAACCTGTGCGGCGCACCACGATAAAGCGGTTCGACGACTTGTATTTCGCGCGGGTCTTGCCACCTTTGGCCACTTTGCCCCACGGCGACATCAATTGCTGCCAGCCACCGCCGGACTTCGATTTACCCTGGCCACCACCGTTCGGATGGTCAACGGGGTTACGGGTAACACCACGGTTGATCGGGCGGATGCCCAAATGCCGTGAACGACCCGCTTTACCCAAAATCACATTTTCATGCTCCGCATTGCCCACCTGGCCGATCGTCGCATAGCACTCTTCGTTGATCCGGCGGATTTCGCCGGAAGGCAACTTGATCTGCGCATAACCCTCATCGCGAGACATCAACGTAGCCGCGCCACCTGCCGTGCGGACCATCTGTCCGCCGCGACCGGGCACGATTTCGATGTTATGGATGAAAGCTGCGAGAGGAATTAACTTGAGAGGAAGAGCATTACCGACTTCAGGAGGGGCTGCAGGACCGCTGGAGATCATAGAACCGACCTTAACCCCAACAGGCGCAATGATATAGCGCTTTTCACCGTCTTTGTATTCCAGCAACGCCAGGCGTGCTGAGCGCAACGGATCATATTCAATAGCGGAAACCGTGGCTTCCACACCATGTTTGTTGCGCTTGAAATCTACGAGGCGGATCTTCTGCTTATTACCGCCGCCGATGCCACGCGCCGTGACGCGACCATAATGATTGCGCCCGCCGGTCTTCTTGCGGATCTCCACAAGACTTTTCTCCGGCTTGCTCTTGGTGATATCGCTGTAGTCCGCGAAAGTTACATATCGCGAGGACGGCGTCAGCGGCCTAAATGTCTTCACTGGCATAAAATCAACAATTCCAAAACCAACCAAGTCAGCAACTTGATGAGCAGAGCCATCATTCCTGCGCCCAGCCGGGCGGTCCAGTTATCGGTTCTGCAGGTTAAGCTGTTTAACAATTCCCTCCACCAAAGGCGAAGGGAGCGCAGAACTTACCAGAGTGAGAATTCCTTGCAAGTGTTTTTTAAAACTTTTTTTGAATGGGCAGACGTGGATGAACATCTGCGATTGGAGGAGTGTAGGATTAACGACGGGGAGCAGACAATTTAATGTGGTGGAGCGCTTCCCAATTACGCGCGCCGTTTGTGTTGGCAATGCCACTAATAGTGACATCAACTAATCCATCTGGTTTCTCGTTTTACCGGGCTGTCCCGCTCAGTGGAACTGCGGTCCAAAAATACCCCGCACAGCTTGTGCACGGAATTTTCCCATTTTCGGGGTGTCGCACATCAACCAAATGCGCGTCTTGATTGGGTTTTTCGCGTCTCAAAAATATTTTTAGAAAAATGCGTTTTGTGTTACCAGCACAGCGACAAACTGCGGACGGTATGATAGGGTTGATCCGTTTTGCCGAGAGATCGGCGCTGTTCTTTGAAAATAGGTCGAGGGGTCGAGAGACGAGGGTCGAGGGCTGGTTGGCGGGAGGACAAGTCAGGGCTCGAAGAGGTCTCGCCCCACCGGAAGTAATGGTGAAATATGGGCAAAATAGCCGCGTTTTGCCGGATGTGGCCAAGCTCAATTCAGGGTTATCCAAGGTTATTCAAGGGGGGATTTTTATTTGGGATTCGCCACTGGGGCGCCCAGGGCAATTTTTTATCCCCCGGACGGAGGTGAGCGAGAATTCCGCAAAAAGGCCCGCAATACACGAATTACACAATTCGGTTCATAAAAAAGGCCGTAATACATGAAATACACGAATTACATAATTTTTTGAGAACACATTTTTCGGAAGGCTTTGCGATCAATGAGACTAATTCTACATGTTTAAAAATAGTCGCAAGGGATCAAGACTCTATGGAACATTCACTTGTGTGCAGGCCGCAGATCGGTGGGAAAAATTGATTAGAGCTTTTCTCTGGCACTCGGCGTGTCGATGACGGATTTTCATGGTGTGAAGCCTTTGTGGTTTATCAGTGTTATCGTTCTAGCGTTATCTGCAACCGTCACTGCGGCTGCGGATTTCACGCCCTCGAATCCGCCGGAAATGAAACCCATCCGGTCGCACTCAACGGCAGCTTATCGCGCCGCAAAACTTTTCCTGCATGGCGTCAACCTCGGCAATTATCTCGAAGCGCCGCCCGGCAAGGATTGGGGCATCACGTACGACGCTTCCGAATTCGCCCAGATACGTCACGAAGGCTTTGATCACGTTCGCGTTCCCATCGGCTGGCAACACTACGCCGGCCCCGCACCCGACTTCATGCTCTCGCCGGAAATTTTTTCGCGCGTTGATTTCGTCGTCACCAATGCGCTCGCCGCGCACCTCGCCGTGCTCATCAACATCCATCACTTCGATGAATTTGACCATGACCCCACGAACGCCACGCCGGAATTTCTCACCATCTGGAAACAGGTCGCCGCGCACTATAAAAAATTTCCAACCACGCTCGCCTTCGAGCTGGATAACGAGCCGCACTTGAATGCCACCACCAAAGCTGTGAACCCCATCTATGCGCTGGCCATCGCTGAGATCCGCAAGACCAATCCAAAGCGCACGTTGTTCGTGGAGCCGGGCAATTGGGGCGGCCTCGACCAGATCACCAATCTTGTTTTGCCACCGGATAAAAACATCATCGTCTCCGCGCATTGCTACGACCCGTTTTATTTCACGCACCAGGGCGCCACGTGGACGGGCCAGGATACCAGCACCACCAATATCATTTTCCCCGGCCCGCCCGCCACACCGCTCACGCCGGCTACCAATGCGACCCGCTGGGTTGCCGGTTGGATCAAAAATTACAACACGCTGCCCACTGACAAAAACCCGAGCAGTCCCATCGCCTTCACCGAAAAATTAAAATTCGTTCGCGCCTGGTCAGATTATTATGGCCGCCCCGTCCACATCGGCGAATTCGGCTGTTACACCAAAGCCGATCCAGCTTCGCGCGCGAACTTCTACGCCGCTTTTCGCCGCGCTGCCGAAGACCAAAAACTCGGCTGGGCCATCTGGGACTGGAGCGCCGGCTTCCGTTATTGGGACAAGCAGAACAACCGGCCGATGCCCGGAATGCATGAAGCACTTTTCGAAAATTAAATCCGGACTAATAGATTTTCACCGGCCAAACCCAATCGCCCTGTCCAAAATCTGTAGTGTCTTTTTTGACGCTGACCGTTTGCCCGCCGTCATCCTTTTCGTTCCATCCGATCGAATAGAGAACAAACTTTCCACCGGCGGTTTTGTCATATTTCAGCGACTGGCCGCCGATCAGGTCGTGCGGGAGCTGTTCCAGGAACTCCGGCGACAACGCAGCCAACGAATCCGGATAGTTGCCGTGCGCCAGGCGGTAGCGTTCCAACGCGCAGACGATGAGCGTTTCATTGGCCATCGTTTGGTTCCGTGCGACGACCTGCGCGGCCTTATCGAAATTTGGCAAAGCCAGCTCCGCCCAAACCCGGAACGGGGAGAAGTGTTTGAATTGCGCTTCCAGATCCGATCGCTTCTGTGCAACCACGTGTGGCGACACGTTTCCCGTCGTTGCATCGAAGGTTTCCCCGATATCCCATGTCCAGCGTGCGATGACCACCATGTTCTGGTAAAGCCAGCCGCGCGGAGCCAAGACCACGAGCACATAAAACGGGTCGCGCAGATTCTGCCAGAAACCGGAACCGTGGTTTCCGGCATTGAACTTGGCGACATCGGAACCCTGCAATCGGGAGGTAAGTTCAAGCGATGCAATCCGTTCACCTTCAAATCCCCGGCGAAACTCTTTTGGGAGATCAATGGTTTGAAGGTCCGATTGCAACACGGCGATTTGCCCGGCATCCCATTGCCCGGATCGCAACCCTTCCTGCACCACTTCCAGATACAAACCGGTCACCGCTACATCGATCATGGTCGAGACCAGTACCGTCGGCCTTCCTTGTGTCAATCGACTCAGCTCCCGAAGAAATCTCAATTCGTCCAACGCCTTGTCGGGCTGATGCAACACGAGGTAACACCGCGCCAGGTGCGCGATGTTCTGCGCCAGGAACCGGTACGAGATGAAATTCAGCACGGGGGTTTCCCAAGGCCGCTGGTAATCACCTTCCAGCCGCACGAACGGACGCTCCAAAGATTGGCGGATCAATTCCAGTTGTGGCGCGAATTGGCGGCTCGTTTCGATGAAGTCAACAGCTCGGGCATGGGTTATCTCGGCCAGGGGAATCGGAAATGCGTTCGACGACTTAAGGAGATCGGACAATTCCGGACTCGATTTTCCGTTCTGGCGCACCAGCCAGCGTTGCATCTCGGGCATACCAAACACATTCGACTCCGCCGGCACGGGGGCTGGGACGTATGCGCTCCAATCGAAGTTCGCTCCCCTGGCCGCCAACTCGCGCTTGCATTGTTCCCAGGCTTGTTTGCCACGCCAGTCCTCCTCCAAATAAAACAACGCAATCAACGTCGCGAAGATTGCCAGGCCCAACAAAACACGCCGCGCGATACGCCATCCCCTCGATGTTTGCTGCAATGATTCTTTCATAATGATTTTTGTGGCCTTAAGTCTTCAAAAACCTGTTTACCGATTCACTCCTCGGCTGGGGTGTGCTCTTCTTCGGTGGTTCGGCAATGTGCCGGTCGTCCGTTCCAATCAACTCGGCGAGCAGATACTGTTGCTGCTTAAAATCAGCCGCCATCTCCGACGAAGAATTTTTTGCCATCGGTGCCGCAGATTGGCGTATCGCTATGTTCGCGAAAATGATCGCCACCCAAACCACCACAAACCCAGCCCACGCTTTTCGATATGGCCCGATCAACTCCCGCCAAATATTCCCAGGCAGATGCGTCAGCCAACTTTGTTCCTTGGTTTCTTCGTTGTTCAACCCACTCAACACTTCCTTACGGACAGCGTCCAGCTTCGGCCCCGCCTCGCGATGCCGTTCCAATAAAATTTCACGCGGACTTTTCATCTTTAGCCTCCAATAGTTTCCGCAACGCCCGTTTCGCGTAATGCAACCGCGACTTCACCGTCCCCAGTTGTGCCTCCGTGATGCGCGCAATCTCTTCCAGCGAAAAATCCTCCACAAAATGCAGCAAAAACACCGCGCGCTGCGGCAACGGCAATTGGTTCAGCATTCCCATAAATTCATCCTCCTGTTCCTTGCGGATGAGCCAGTCATCCGGCCCTTCCCCGTATTCAACGGGCGCTCCGCCCAGCTCATCGCGCAATTCCGCCTCGCGATTCTGTTTTCGCCACCGTTGGATGCATTTTTGATGCGCAATGCCAAAGAGCCAGCTCCCAAACTTTTCATCATCCCGCAACCCGCCGATATGCCGCACCGCCGCAATAAATGTCTCCTGGAAGACATCGAGGCTAGTCTGTTCATCGCGTACCAGTTCAAAAATATAGACATAAAGGGGAAGTTGGTAGCGCCGGAAGAGAATGTCCCAAGCCCCCGGTTCTCCAGCCCTTGCCTGCGGCACGGGCAATTGTTCACGTTCAGCCACTACCAGCATTTATACCTGGTAGAATGCTCCCGGCGAGAAAAGGTTCAATCCCACATATGATTTCGTCCTCCTGCCCCGAATCCAGTATTGCCAATTCACCGCCGAACGCGCTAAATCACTTGGAACATGGCCACGGTTGCCCAACATCTTCGCGTCGCGCGCGAAGCGCAAAAGCTCTCGATCAATCAGATCGCCGAGGTCACGAAAATCCGCACCGACCACATCCGCGCACTCGAAGATGGTAATTATGACATCTTTGCTGCACCTGTTTACATCCGTGGCTTCGTGCGCACCTACGCCACTTTTCTCAAGCTGGACGTGAAGCAGGTGATGGCCGCGCTTGATAGCGAGTTGGGACGCGATCAAAAGCTTTCTGGCCCGCCGCCGTTATCAAACGAATCCAAAGGCACGATGGATGTTGTTACCCTGCAGCTTTCCAAGCTCAACTGGCGTGTCTGGGTGACGGTCCTTGGCGGAACCGTGGTGCTCATCCTTATGGTTGTCGTCATCGCCGCCTGGTCACACCATAAAAAATCCAATCCCCTTGAAAATTTGAAACCCGGCGTTTATCAACCCGCTAAAAATTCCGGCGATACTCTCCCTGTCCCGCAGCCTAAAAAATAACGCCCGATCACTTCGCCCCGACCGCGCTGACCACCAGCGTTAACACACACACATAGATCGCCGCCAGCACATCATCGACCGTCACTCCCAACCCGCCCGGCAAAGATTGGCTCTGCCGCACCGGCCATGGCTTCCACACATCAAACAACCGGAAAGCCGCAAAAACTCCCAGCGTCGGCAACCAGTGTGTTTTTGAGAAAAAATAAGCCGCCGATGGCAGCATGCCCGTCTTATAAATAATCATTCCCACCCATCCCGCAAAACAGACCGGCATGGCTGTGATCTCATCCATCACCACGGAGCCCGGGTCCTTTTGCCGCAGAATTTTTTCCCCCACACCGCAGAGCCAAACGGAGAGAACGATGCCCGCAATTATTCCAGTGCCGAACAGCCAGACATTACCCGTCATCAGCAACAGGGCAAACCACCCCAACCCCACCACTGAACCGAACGTGCCAGGGGCGACGGGAACCCGTCCGATGCCAAAACCTTGAGCAAGCCAAAGAAGTACCGCGTTCACATGTCGGTCAGATAAAGCATGCGGTTGCGCCAGAGATACAATCCGCCGGATAACAATGTCAGCGCGACCGATAGCCAGATGGAGATCTCCGCAAAGGTTTGCACCCAGGGAACGCCGCCGATCTGGAACCCAAATATGCCGCCCATGACGCCCCACTCGGTGTAACTGTGTTGAATGAAAATGGCGATGATGCAAGCCATCTGCGTGATGGTCTTGTGTTTGCCGTAGCCTTCCGCCGCCAGTACAAGATTTTTTGACGCCGCCAGCAGACGCAATCCAGTGATGGCCAGTTCCCGCGCCACGATGATGACCACCATCCAGGCAGGCATCCATTTCAATCCCACAAAGGCGATGAACGCTGAACACACCATGATCTTGTCCGCCAGCGGGTCCATGAGAATGCCGAAATTCGTGATGAGCTTGCGCCGCCGCGCGATGCTGCCATCCATCCAGTCCGTGATGGCTGCCGCGACGAACAGCGCCAATGCAATGGTCTCGTGAAAACGGACTTGCGAGAACAACACCACCAGGAATGCCACCGTCATCAGGAAACGGGAGACGGTAAGTTTGTTGGGCAGGTTCATCGCGGGGTTTTCAGCGCCAGCGCTCCCAATCCGTGAGAAAAATCTGCACCGGCAACATCCGGTCCATCGTTGCTTTTAGCGGGAATCCTTCCGGTATTTTGTGGGTCGTGAGAATCTCGAGAACAAAGGTCGCCCAGTTTTTTTCACCGCCCATGAACCATTCGGACAGAAACTTCCGGTCGGTCGTCAATTGAGTGAGATAAATCGCACTGATATGTTTTTGGAGATCGTTCACGTAAAAGAAATCCGGATACATCGCCTCGGTAAGTTTTCTCTCCTTGAACGCCGTGTCCTGATAATCACTCCAGTGCGGGTCCTCCGTTTGGGGATAAGAGGTCTGGACATCGCGGGTCAGCCAGATCGACTCGCGCTGACCGTACCAGGCTACCGCCCAGGGCATGTCGCTCATGATCAATTCATCGGGCTTCATGAAAGCGGAAAAAATTTGAATCACACCCGGTTTGTAGGGATATGACTCCGGGCCGGGCCGGGCCGGCAGGAATCTGACCGAGACCACCAAAGACACGCAGGCCGACATGGCGATCAAAAAAGGAGCACAATTGATTAAGCCGAACAGGGTCACCACAGCATAGCGCAATTCCTTTACTGGCAGGGTCATCTGGTCCAGCAACACAAAGAACAGGCTGACGCCATAGACCGTCACCAGCGGGAACAAAAGAACCAGGAAATTTTCCGAATTGAACACCGGCGAATCCTCAGTCAATTGTGTGCGCCCCATCGCCTGTACTATCACGAACACGCCAAGGCACATCATGACAAAATAACGGATGCGTCGGATGGCGGGACTGCGGAAACCAATAAGCAATCCGGCCAGAAATAATGGCGTCACCCAACTCCCTCCCAGGGTCGGAAAATCTGTTTGCAGGATCGGCCTTGTGTTATTGATCAGTTTGTGAAGACACGCGGTGATAACTAGCGTGGGACTGGGATGCAAGCTGCGCTGTAATTGGTACCCGGGATAAGCTATGTTTTCCATCGCGGCATATGAACTTGTGCCAAAACCCGTTCCGGTGAGCTTATAATTCCGCACGATCCAGGGCATCGTCACTGCTACAAAAACAAGGATTGTGACCAGGGCCAGCATCACGCGGCGGGTCCCGCCAAAAATCATGATAAATGCGATCACCGGGATGATGGCCAAAAGGAAACCGTAGCGTGTCATCCCACCCAATCCGGTAAGCAACCCGATTGTTGCAGCCAATATATATATCCCGCGCGGCTGCATTTTGGGTTCCCGCGTCTCCGTATCGAACAAGGTCAGGCACCACGCCAGCAAGGTGAATATCAACAGCAACAACATCGTGGACAGGCCGGACAACGTGAATTGCCACAAAAAATCCGAACAGAACAGCAAAACGGCGGAGGTCCACGCCACCCGCGCATCGAAAAGCCGCTTCGCCCAAAAAAACGTCAGCAATATGATGCTGAAAAACAGGATCTGGTTAAAAACTCCGATAAAGAAATCGGCGGGATTCCATGAAAAACCTCCGTCACTCATCCAGATCGGATTGGTCGGCGAATCATCGAGCTGTGGCAGATGTCCCTTGATGAACCCCGGCATCACTCCCCGGACCGCGTCAAACGCCTTGTTGAACCCATGATAGACCTTCATCCAGACCGCGATCGTCATCGGATAGACCGGCGGATTGGATACATCCGGGTGCATCGTCCTGATGCGGCTGTAATCCGGCGTGTCCTCGTTTGTGGATGGGGCCATCCTGCCTTTGTTCATGGTTTGGAGCAGGTACATGCTGAACGGGCGCACAAACAGCGTCGAATAGCCTTTGCCCTCTGAAATATTGCGCGCCACCTGCGCCGAATCCATGGCCTCCAGGGTCGAAAAATTCCTGAAATACCGCCAGTTGCAGAAAAACACCAATGCCACCAGTATCAGCCCTGCCAAAATACGGCTCCGCCACCGGACCATGCTTGCCCCTTCTTCAAATCTATGGATGAACTCTTGCGTTTGCATGTCAGTTAAAAATCCTCCAGGTGATATTCATGCAATTTCCGGTGTAACGTACGCCGGCTCATGCCGACTTTTTTGGCCGCCAGCGTCCGGTTGCTTCCCGATTCTTTTAATGCCCGGATGATTAGCTGTTTTTCGGCCTCATGCACAGTCAAATTTCCGCTCGCCAGGGCCCGCTGCGGGTCGGGCGGCGCGCCTGCCGCGTTCCGTACGGATGCCGGCAGGTCGCGTGGCACCACTTTTCCCCCCCGGCATAATACCACAGCACTTTCAATCGCCGTGCGCAACTCCCGCACATTGCCCGGCCACGAATATGCCATCAACAGGTCCATCGCCTCGGGCGCCAATTCCTTCACCGGCTTGCCGTTTTCCTCCGCAAATTCCTTCAAAAAACTCCGCGCCAACAACGGCACGTCCGCGATGCGCTCCCGCAATGGGGGCAGCGTTATCTCCACCACGCGCAGCCGGAAATACAGGTCCTCGCGGAATTTCCCCGCCTTCACCTGCTCCTCCAGGTTCTTGTTCGTCGCCGCCACCAGTCGCACGTCTGCCGTCAGCGTCTTGTTCGAACCCACTCGCTCAAACGTCCGCTCGCCCAGAAATCTCAGCAGTTTTATCTGTATCGTCGCATCGATCTCTCCGATCTCATCCAGGAACAATGTCCCACCCTGTGCCTGTTCAAATCTGCCGATGCGCCGCTCATGTGCACCCGTGAAAGCCCCGCGTTCGTGCCCGAACAGCTCGCTCTCTAGCAGCGTTGGCGACAGCGCCGCGCAATGCACGCTCACCATCGGCTGTTTCGCGCGCGGACTCAGTTGATGGATGGCTTTGGCGACGAGTTCCTTGCCCGTTCCGCTCTCGCCCGAGAGCAAAACTGTCGCGCGCGTCGGCGCCACCTGTTTTACCACATCCAACACTTCTTCCATCGCCGGCGATTCCCCGATGATGTTCTCCATCCCAAATTTTTTATCCAACTGCTGCCGCAGTGAGACATTTTCCGTCTCCAGCTTCTGTTGGCGCAACGCCCGCGCTATCCGCATCTCCAACTCATCTATCTGCAAACGCCCCTTGGCGATGTAATCATCTGCTCCGCGCTTCATCGCGTCCACTGCGAGCTCCTCTGAGCCGTACGCCGTCATCAAAATGCAGATGGGCGGCTTGCTCAATGACTTCGCCCGCGTGATCAATTTCATCCCATCCTCGTTCGGCAATCGGAAATCCGTGAGCATCACGTCAAAATGTTCCTGTTCCAGCAATCCCATCGCCGACTTCGCATCGTCCGCGACATACACGTCATAACGGTCCTCCAAAGCCGCGCGCAAACCGTCCCGCGTCGGCTTTTCGTCGTCCACTATGAGTAACGTTGGTTTCATGTCAGTCATGCGTCGGCGCCTCCAGCAATCGCGGCCTCCGCTCGTGCAACGGCAGCCAGATGCGGAAGGTCGTGCCCCGTCCCACATGGCTCTCCAGGTCGATGCGCCCATTGTGCGCACGCACTATCCGTTGAACAATCATCAATCCCAGCCCCGATCCTTTTTTCTTGGTCGTGTAAAACGGCTCAAAGATCCGGTTGATCTGCTCCTGCGGAATCCCTCCGCCAGTGTCGCCCACGCTCACCCACACACCATCGCTGCCTTCGCCCGTCTGCAAGGTTATCGTCCCGCCCTTGCTCGTCGCGTGCATCGCGTTCTTTATCAGGTTCACCAACACCTGTTGTATCTGTGTCGCATCCATCGACGCCAACGGCAGCGACGACGCCAATTTCGTTTTTAGGTGCAGACCACGATTTTCCAACTCCGGCTGCAATAAGGCGAGCGTCTTGTGCACCACTTCGTTCATCGACGATGGCTTCAACTGAGGGGGGACTGGCCGTATCGCCTGTAAAAATTGTGTGATGATATAATCCAGCCTCGTGATCTCGCCTTTGGCCACCTCCAGATACTTCTCCAGCTTATCCACGCTCTCCTCATCCACGCGCCCGTCACCCGGCACGCGCGCACCTTCCTTGCGCCCACCCGCCTTCGCTCCTCGGCCTTCCTTCAGCTTGTTCACCTCGCGCTCCATCAGTTGCAAGTGAATATGCAAGGCATTTAACGGATTCCCTATCTCATGCGCCACGCTCGCCGCCAATAACGTCAGTGCCTGGATGCGTTCACTCTCGATGGCTTCAAACGTTTTCTGCCGCGCCTCCGTGGCATCGTGAAAGATGAGCGCCACACCGGAACTCCCCACTGCATCGCCATCCAATGGCGCCGCATACATGCGTAAAAATCGCGGCCTCGGATAACTCACCTCGAACTCATGCCGCACCACGTGTTGCCCGCCTTCGGAATCCATTTTCGCCAATTGCTTCCAGTCCAGCTCCGGCAAAATATCGCTGATGTGGCCACCCTCCACCTCGGTCTGCAGGCCGATGAGCCGCGTGACCGCTTCGTTGAAATAGACCACGCGGCCTTTTTCATCCACCACCAGCACGCCATCCTCGATGGTATTGAAAAGCGTCTCCAGGAGGCCGCGTTCGCGCGCCAGCCGTTGCACCACCGATTGCAAGCCTTCGGCATCCAGCCGGTTGATGCGGCCGATAACTTTATCCAAAAAGCTGGACTTGGATGGAGGCATTCTTAAGCGTCCGGCAATGGATGACGCATGATGAGACGGCTGCGACGAAAATGATTTCCCGTCACTTGCCACAAGTCAGTTGTCACATTTATTACCACCAGTTTTTCTTTTTGAAATACCAATACGTCAACCCCGTGGAGAGCGCCATTACGCAGGCGGCTGTCAGATACCCATATTTCCAATGCAACTCCGGCATACCCTCAAAATTCATCCCGTACCAGGTCCCGAGCACCATCAGCGGCGTGGTAATGACCGTGATGAGTGTCAGCACCTTCACGACTTCGCCCGTGTGATTGGAAGACATGTTCAAGTAGGCCTGCAAAATCCCGGCCAGCTGATCCGTATAACTCTGCGCCATATCGTAGATGTTTGTCAGCGCATCATAGAGGTCGCGGTAATAGGGCACCAGATGCGGCCTCACCAGTTTGAACTCACCCTTCGCAAACCGCGCGAGCACTTCGCGTTGCGGACCGATGATGCGTCGCAGATGTCCCACTTCCTTTTTGATCTGGAGAATACGATTCAGCGTGTCTTGCGTCGGCCTTTGTAACGCCGCCTGTTCCAATTCTTCGATCTCCTCGGAAAGTTCATCCAGCGCCGGGTTGTAATTATCCACCACGCAATCCAGCAGCTCATGCGCCACGCGGTCCGGCGCGCGCGCGATACCCATCGTTCCTTTCACCGCGCGTTCTTCCGTCAGCGCAATGGAACGCAATGGCGTCACGTGGTAGGTTACCAGATAATTCTTACCCAGGAAGAAATCCAGTTCCTTGGTCGCGAACACGCCGTCCTGCCGGCTGTAATCCACTGCATGGATGACCATGAACAGGTACGGCGTGAACAGGTCGTTCTCGTGCGGCTGGTATTCCTCCACCTTCGGTGATGGGCTCACCGCCACGCAATCCTCGATGGACAGTGGATGAAAATGAAAAACCGTCTCCAGAACGAACTTAACCTCTTCCTCCGTGGCGTTTTCCAGGTCCACCCACAGGAAAAGATTCGCGTCCTTCAACACCGTAGCCATCAGGAATCGCTCGATGTCGCGGCTTTGCAACTTTCCCTGCGTGGTGAAAACAAGCGAACGGATCATGCGAAATGGGTTTGCCAGCGGCTCATCGCGCGAATGTTAATTTGCGCCGGTGCCAACGCAAGAATCTTTGTTGAAACATCGCGGATTTGATGCAAATTGGCTTGGGCATGAGCGCGACTCCTAAATACCTGAAAGGCCAGTTGTTACTCGATAGCGGCCAACTCGGCGGCTCCTTCTTTCAGCATACCGTCGTCCTCATCTGCGAGCACAACGCCGAAGGCGCCTTTGGCCTCATCCTCAACCGGCCCAAAGGCCAGACGGTCGGGGAAGTCCTCGTCGCCAACCTGCCCGAAGTCCTCAAGGAATCGCCCATCTACGTCGGTGGCCCTGTGCAACCCGCCGCCCTGAGCTTCCTCCACTCGGATAATTTCCTCCCCGAGTCCAACGTGATGCCCAATCTCAGCCTCGGCCATTCCATCGATGAACTGACCGACATCGGCGAATCCTTTTCGTCCACGCGCAAAGTGAAGTTATTCGCTGGATACGCCGGCTGGAGTCCCGGCCAGTTGGAAGACGAAATGAAGCGCAACGCCTGGCTCACTCATCCGGCTTCGCTCGAATTGCTTTTCGATATCACCCCGGAAAAACTCTGGCGCACCATCCTCGATAGCAAAGGCTGGAAATATAAAATTCTCTCTCAATCTCCCGAAGACCTTTCGTGGAATTGACCGCAGGTGATTTTTTGATTCTTTATGGGTCTTTGCGGCCTTTTTCAGAGGGTTGTGATTAGCGTGATTAACGTGATTAACTTTATTGGCCGGCCCACCAAAATAAAAAAATCACTTTAATTTACCGTAATCCACCTTAACTCACCTTAATTTCCCGGGTGAGCCCTAGGAAATTGGCTCCTTTCCGCCCCTTTCACCAAATATCCATTCAACGGCTTAGACAATTCAATTGTCAAAGAACTGAAAGTAATATATTTAAAAGTCAAACTTTGTCAAGCACGCATTGAGTGGAAACACCCATGTCGTTAAGGATTAGTGAGTTGTGTTTCACATTCTTTGTAAAATATTTGTTTTATTTCATTCACGTGTTCTTCCGGCCGGTCCAAATACTTTGCCGGCACTGGAAATATTCCATCTGAAACAACTATTAATTCGAGATATGCGCCGTACATTTTTGAAGATTTGGGCAACTGTTTTACATCAAATTGTCCGATTTCTTTTCCGGTGGCGTCGAACGCGCTCATTCGTTGATAGCGGCGCCCCTTATCTTTAAACGACGTTCTACGCTCTCCATACGAGGCATGGGGTTCCATTTTTTCCTCACGCTGCGCCCCACTTGCTGTCCAGACAACTATTCGCACTGTTTCACCAGTTCCATTAACAACGCCATCTCCTTTGATAACGCAGCCGCAAAAAAGAACCAAACACATCGCTGAAAATGCTAGATGTCTTTTCATGCTCATCTAACCTAACAACCGCCACTCCCCGTTTTCAATCCGTAATCCGCAATCCGTAATCTGCAATCTGCAATTCAAAACACTTCCGCCCGCAACCCCGCCACGTCGCGCACGGTGCGCGCTATCTTGGAAAGCGTTCGCAAGGGCAAATGGCCACACCCCGTCCGCGCCATGGGCCGCGTCGCGGAATAGACCTGCACCAGCGAAATCTGTGCTCCCTCCGCCTTCAGTCGCTTGAGCCGTAGCGCATACTGCTCTATTTCCGCCTCGGGCGGCTCCTGGCCATCGATGGCTGGAAACAGGCTCTGGATCACCACCGGACGCCGGCGCGCCAGCCACAGGATATTGCTCGTGATCCTCTCGATGGAAATCGTGGCACCGTTCAATCTGGATATGTAAGCCTGCGTGCCGCCATCCAGCTTCGCCCAGACCTCGTCGCCATCGGTCAGGCTTCTCAACCCATGCTGCACTTCCGGCCGGTCCAGTGTCGTTGAATTCGTCGTCAGCACGATCTTAAAAAACGGAAATGCGCCCGTTGTGCGGATGCTCACCACTGACTTCACCACTTCCGCAAAATTGTTGGCCATCGTCGGCTCGCCATCGCCGCTCAACACCACATGCCGCATCTGCAACAGGTCGCTTGGCAACCGCGAGTACCGGGGCATTTCCTTCAATCGATTCGCATACGCCATCGCCAGCGTCGCGCCCAGTTCATTGGTCATCGTGCCGATGTCCATTTGCTGCGCCCGCGGTGGCGCGTTGCGGTCAATCTCACAATACAAACATTGGAAATCGCACCTCAACACCGGGTTCATGTTGACGCCCACGGACAAGCCGTGTGCCCGGGGCGAGATCACCAGGTAAACAAATTGGTTCTGTAGGAAATCCCGTGGATACCCAAACGCCACCTCATCAGAGACCAGTGCGTGTCCCGCTGTATGCCCATTCCCGTTCCCGTTTCGACTAATCATGATGGTCCACTATAGAACCCGTCAGCCAGCCCCTGCTCAACGGATGTTGTCGAATGTTTGACCCCGTTTGCGCAGCTTAAAAACCTCCAAAATCTGGCTCCAGACAAGCCTTCCACCCCTTAACTCCTTGAGAATGAACGCGCGTTCATTATGAAACCTTCTTCACCTCTCTCCATTCTTAAACCGCAGCTTAAGCGATCCCCTCACCGTTTTTTGCGACCAGCGAAAATGTTCAACCCCTTGCCCGTTTCCAGGTAGGATTTCATGCTGGAAAGCACGCGCGGCCAGCCCCAGGAAACTTTCTTGGTCATGGGCGAACCGGACTTCAATTGGTCGTGCGTCACGACGAGGTTCACCATGTCTTCAACCTGCTCGATCTCAAACGTAACACGCGATTTATCCTTAGGGTTTTCAGGTGTGGCCCAGGAAATCACCAACCGCTTGGGCGGAATGCTTTCTAAAACTTTTCCGACGATGAATACCGGGTCTGCCTCCTCTTCAAAGTGATGTTCCCATTTCGAGCCCTTCTTCCAATCTGAAATATTGGTGGCTCCGCCCCAATATTGACGGGTGAATTCAGGTTTGGTGATGGCCGCCCACAATTCTTTGGGCGTGGTGCGGATGAACGTCGAGTAAACCAACTTCGGCTTTTGCATGGTGTTATTCTTTCTCGTTTTTTGTTTTGTTCGAGTTTTTTCCAGTTCGCTCAATGACCGCAAGTGAGCGTGAGCCCCTTGCCGGTTTCCAGGAACGATTTCAGGCTCGAGAGCACACGCGGCCAGCCCGATGAAACACCCTTGGTCATGGCCGAACCAGCCTTCAATTGGTCATGCGTCACGATAAGGTTCACCATGTCCTCGAGCGGCTCGATCTCAAAGGTGACGCGCGATCTATCCGCCAGCTTGTCCGGGGCGGCCCACGTCAGCACCAACCGTTTGGGCGGGACGCTTTCCACCACTTTTCCTGTGATCCCCACGGTGCGCGGCTCGTCCTCAAAGACATGTTCCCATTTTGAACCCTTCTTCCAATCAGAGACATTCACGCCGGCACCCCAGTATTGACGGGTGAATTCAGGCTTGGTGATCGCCGCCCACAATTGTTTCGGCGTCGTACGGATAAAGGTCGAGTAGACCAACTTAGGCTTTTGCATAGTGTTATACTTTCTTGTTTTTGTTTTCTTCGAGATGTGTTTTTAGTTCGCTCAACGCCTCCAGATAATGGCGTTCATATTTGCCGATCCAGCGCTCGTAAATCTCGTGCAACGGCACCGGATTCAAGTAATGCAGCTTCTCGCGCCCGCGCCACACGGTGGCGACGAGGTTGGCGGATTCCAGCAAAGCGAGGTGTTTGGCCACCGCCTGCCGGGTCATCTCCAGATGCTCACACAACTCCCCCAAAGTCTGCCCATTGTTCTGGTGCAACTTATCCAGCAACTTGCGCCGGCTTTCATCCGCCAATGCTTTAAACACTGCATTCATCACGCGACCAATATGCAACCAAATGGTTGCATATGTCAAGTGAGAATGGAAAAAATATTTGCTTCAGCTTAAACTCCGGCATCAGCGGCGCGGTGTATTTGCAGAAAATGGCCCGTTCAATTGGAGAGGCGCTTATAAATTATAGGCGCTTTTTACCCGATCTCATTAACACCTCGCTTTAGCGAGGTGTGTAGCAAAGGCCTGGAATTTCAACCGCTTCAGCGGTTTTCTCCTTGAGACAAAGAACCGCTGACCCGGTTCCTGACCGCACTGACACCCCAGGCACCCGGCTAAAGCAGGGTGTTAATGAAATTTTCCCGCACTAGGTTTTCCATTCGGCCCCATATTTTGATACAAGCACATGGGATCGGCATCATTTTCCTCAAAAGACAAATGTATCAATTTTGGTACACAAAATTGCAGAAACCATTTAACATCACCAGATGAGAAAAACACATTGCGGCAGTGGCCTTCGGGATTTTCTCAAAGAACAAGGCATCCTTGGCGAGGTCGCAGCGCGCGCGCTCAAACAGGCTGTGAGCCTGCAAATGAACCGCCTTCTCGAAGAAAAATCGCTTACCAAAGCGGAAATGGCCATTCGGATGAAGACCAGTCGTGCTGCTGTGGATCGGCTATTGGATGGCTCTAATTCCTCCGTCACACTGAACACACTGGGCAAAGCGGCGCGTGTCTTGGGACGGAAACTGAAAATCGAACTGTTGCCAGCATAACGTTAAGCGTAGTTCGGTTGACTTATATGGAACATGAGGGGTTAAGCAGCCCAGATGTTTTTTATTTCTTCCCGCCATTTCTGCTCCCACAATGGCCGCACTAAATGAACCGGGCTGTATTCTTTGACCGCGACGGGATAATAAGTCATGCGAAGAACTATTTGAGCCGACCCACGTATATTTTTTCAAGGGCTCGATAACCGCAATGAGAAACAGAATTTTCATTTTTCCAGTTGTGGCAGGGGTGACGTTGGCCTTGTGGCTTGCCCAGCCGAACCGTGCATCAGGCGAGAGCTCTGTCCCGCAGACTAATTTTGTTTCACCTAATGTATCTTCAAGGCCAAACGTCAATCTGCCTAAACGCGATTTTAACCTTCCGCAACCTATCGCGGGAGATTGGCGGTTAACAGCCCTCGACAAAACCAGCATGTTGGCCAATCGCGAAAATAAATTGGCAGGGCTTATGTATTTGCCTACAGCCATCAGAAATCATTTAAAGCGAAACCCCGAAGAAGTTCCTCCCATGCTGGAAACTCTGATAAAGTTGGTCGGGGATGCTGATACCGAGGTTTCCCTGGACGCAGCCTTGGGGCTTTACGACTTGGGCGATTATGACGGAATTGCACTTAAACGAATGGAAGATCTGTTAAAAGATTCCTGGCAATTTCAGAATGTTCAGGGCACGGATGGATACGCACAATTCGAACTGACGGAAAAAGTGTTGAATGCCCTGCAATCCGCTAACGACCACAGGCTGGACGACTCAATTTTTGAAAGCTGGCAAAAACAGCTAGGCGGCGAAACACACATTCATCAGATCGATTATGCTGCATTTCTCGAGCAAGGCGGACGGAAATTACCCGAAGATTACTGGGCAGAACGGGCAAGGACTCATGCAGATTCATTTGCCCTGGATTTGCTGAAAGCGCGATACGGCAAAAAATACCAATCACTTTTTAAGGATTTGTACGGCAAAGGAAATTCTTGGGCAGCGGCAACGCTTTATGAGCAAACGGGCGATCAAAAATATGCTGATACGTTGGTCCAGCAAGTTTCTAAAGCGGTTAGCGCGCAACCTCATATCGATGTTCCGACCCTGGCCTCGCCTCTTACTCAATTGAGTAAAATCCAGCCTGAAAAAGCTCGCGACTTAGTTGCACCAGTTCTTTTGGATAAAAATGAATATGCGGTTGAAGTTGCATTGGACGGCCTAAAAACCGATCAAAGCGCCGAAGCTGCTGATCTGATTTACCAGGCTGCAGCAAACCGTTTTGAAATGTCGCATGGTGAAATCCCTGGTCAATTGGTGGAAGCCCTCGCCTCGCGAACAAACAATGTAGCGCAAGGGCGGTATGACGAACTAAAAAACAGCATTCTCGGCAAGCCTCAGCCATCTTGGCACAATGCAGGTCCATATTATACTCAGGTGGAATTTCAAAAATTCGACCAAATGCGCCCACCACACGGCAACTAACTCATTTCTCACAGCGCTCGAAATATTGAGCTCATCCTAAAGCGTTTTTTATTTCCTCCCAACCGCTCCTCCTCCCACAATGGGCCGCACTAAATGAACCGGGCTGTATTCCTTGACCGCGACGGGACGATCATCCAGGACCGGAATTACCTGAACCGTCCCGAAGACGTCGCCATTTTTCCTGGCGCAGCCAAAGCCTTGCACTCACTCGCCAAGGCCGGATTCAAGCTCGTCATCGTCTCTAATCAATCCGGCATCGGGCGCGGTTACTTCACGCTGGCGGAAGCCGATAAGGTCAATGAACACCTGTGCCGTGAACTCGCACGGGACCAGGTGCATTTCGAAAAAGTGTATATTGCGCCCGAAGCGCCGGACCAGCCGAGCCGTGGCCGCAAGCCTTCGCCGCAGTTTTTGTTGGATGCCCGCGATGAGTTTAATTTGAACCTCGCGCAAAGCTTCATGGTCGGAGACAAGCTGATTGATTTGGAATGCGGCTGGAATGCGGGCGTCAAAAAGAGTATTCTCGTGCGCACCGGTTATGGCGCCGAAGTGGAAAAAGCGGATGCAGCCAAATTATCGCGCGCCGTTGTCGTGGATGACCTGGTCGGCGCGGCTGATTGGATATTGAAAAAAAACAATCTGTGAGCAGCGTCTTAAATTGCCGCTATGCCCTCGCCCGCGTGCGGGAGAGGGTGCGGAGCGATAGCGAGGCGGGTGAGGGATGTGTCCCGCGCAGCGGGACTGATCAAGAAGGCAATTTAAGGCGTTGCGAACCAATGATCATTATTCAGTCATTATAGTAAATTTTATATGTGTGGAATCATCGGGTACGTCGGAAAAAAAGCAGCCTCGCCCATCCTGCTCGAAGGATTGCGCCGGCTCGAATACCGCGGCTATGACAGCGCGGGCATCGCGGTTTTAGGGGGAGGCGACCTGGTCCTGCGCAAGAAAAAGGGACGCATCGATAGCGGCCTGGCCGCCTTTTTGGAGGACAATGCCGCACCCGGCACACTCGGCATCGGCCACACCCGCTGGGCCACGCACGGCGTTCCATCCGATAAAAATTGTCATCCGCATTTCGACCAGTCCGAACGCATCGCCGTCGTCCACAATGGCGTCATCGAGAATTACGATGCGCTCAAAGAAAAGCTCCTCGCCGCCGGCCACACTTTCAAATCGGACACGGACACCGAAGTCCTCGCGCATCTCATCGGCGACTATTACGGGAAATCGCGACGCAAGAAGGGCGATCGCCTCACGCAAGCCGTTTGTGATGCCTTGCGTGAAGTCATCGGCACCTACGGCCTGGCAGTCATCAGTGCGGACGAGCCGGATAAGATCATCGGTGCGCGGCGCGGTTCGCCGCTCATCATCGGCATCGGCAAAGGCGAAAATTTTCTCGCCAGCGACGCCAACGCCATCGTCGCCCACACGAAAAAGGTCGTTTACCTGAATGATTACGATGTCGCCACCATCACAGCCAAACGTTTCGACGTTTTGAACCTCGGTGCGGACACCGCCAATATCCAGATCAGCAAACTGGAGTTCAGCCACGAGGACGCCGTGCGCGGCGAGCACGCGCATTTCATGCTCAAGGAAATGTTTGAGCAGCCGCGCACCATCGAGAATGCCCTGCGCGGCCGTATTGATCTCAAGAAAGCGACCGCCAAGCTGGGCGGCCTGAACCTGAGCGAGGCGGAATTGCGCGGCATCAACCGCATCGTCATCGCCGCCAGCGGCACGAGCTGGCACGCCGCGCTGGTGGGCGAGTATCTCATCGAAGAACTTGCGGGAATCCCCGTCGAGGTCGAGTTCGCGCACGAATTTTGTTACCGCAACGCGCCACTCGAAAAGGGCACCGTCCTGCTGGTGCTCTCCCAATCCGGCGAAACGGCGGACACGCTCGCCGCGCTGCGCGAAGCCAAACAGCGCGGGCACAAGACGCTGGCCATCGTCAACGTCGTAGGCAGCACCATTGCGCGCGAAGTGGATGGCGGCATCTACATGCACGCCGGGCCGGAGATCGGTGTCGCGTCCACCAAGGCGTTCGTCTCCACTCTCACCGTTCTCACGCTGCTGGCCATCCACCTTGGCCGCATGCGTTCGCTCGCCGCGACGCGCGCATTGGAGATCCTCCACGCGCTGGAAGAACTGCCGAAGAAGATCGAAAAAATCATTGCGCAGGATGCCGCCATCAAAAAGCTCGCGTGGAAATATCACAAGGCCAACGACTTCTTTTTCCTCGGGCGCGGCTACACGTTTCCCATCGCCCTCGAAGGCGCGCTGAAGTTGAAAGAAATCTCCTATATCCATGCCGAGGGTTACTCCGCCGCGGAGATGAAGCACGGTCCCATCGCGCTCATCGATGCAAAGACGCCCACGGTCTTCCTCGTGCCGCAGGATTCGGTCTATGAAAAGACGATGGCGAACCTCGCCATGATCCGCGCGCGCAAAGGCCCCATCATCGCCATCGCTACCGAAGGCGATAAACAGATCAAGAAAGTCGCCAACGACGTGATCTACATCCCCAGGACGCTCGCGCCGCTAAATCCCATTCTCGCGAGCGTGCCGCTGCAGTTGTTCGCCTATCACATCGCCGTCGCGCGGGGCTGTGATGTGGACAAGCCGCGCAACCTGGCAAAAAGCGTGACGGTGGAATAGCGCCTGCCATTGGGAATTCATGCCTGCGGATCCAGTACTCCGGATTTGGCTTACCAGGAGACTATCGAGAAATATCGCAGCGAAAAATCGCCCCACCAAATTACCCGACTGATAAAAACCAGAATAAAAACGAATGAACTATGCGAATTAAAAGCAGGTAATTCGCATAGTTCATTATAAAAATGTCAGGTTAATTTGTCGAGGGCAATCTTATAAGCCGTCGCCGACCCGAATTTCTTATCCATAATTATCATTCCAATAAATGGGCGTAGCCGGTCAAGGCGTGACTTTGATTTGCTGTTGCGGCTAAATTATCTCCGTGAACATCCAGGTAGCAGTGCTTTGCGACGCGGCGACAGAAGACAATAACGTCAAGCTGAACATCCTTGGCGCGTTCGAGACGATTTACGCCGTGCAATTTCCCGCCATCCACCCGCAATCCGCCATCGCCCTGCGCGCAACATTCGGTCAGGAAGACGAAGGCACCCACGCGTTGCGCCTGAATTTTGTGGATGCTGATGGCAAGTCCGTGATGCCGCCCATCGAGATGCCCGTGAGTGTGTCGTTGCCGGAGGACACGCATTTCATCACGCGCAATTTCGTCCTGAACATGCAGAACATGAAGTTCGACCAGCCGGGCATGTATTCGGTGGATATCGCCTTCGATGGCAAACCGAAGGGTAACATCCCACTAATGATCAAGCTCATCACCCCCACGCCGGGCTGGATCCCCAAACCGCCCGCCTGAATTCGGTCCCCTCGCCAGGCCGCGGCCTTTCCGGGTCGCAGTACTTGCCGGCACAAATGTGATTGAAGTGCCTGCTGCCAACTGGTGCACTCCCCAATGCCATGAGAATCGTCCTCCGCTTTTTGCTCCGGATATTGTTCCGCTTTCGCGCTTACAACCTGGAAGCGCTGGAAGCGCCCGGCCCGGTGCTGTTGATTCCGAACCACTGTTCCTGGATCGACTGGCTGTTTATCTGGGTCTGCCTGGAGAACGATTGGAAGATGGTCACTTCCAGTCTCTCGGCGCAGACGAGCTGGTTGCATCGGATGATAATGATCAACCGCTACACGTTGCCCGTTGATCCCGGTTCGCCCTATGCAGTCAAGCGCATGTCGGAATTTCTCCAGGGCGGCGGGCGGCTCGTGCTCTTTGCGGAAGGCCGCCTGTCGCGCACGGGCAACTTGATGAAGTTGTTCGATGGCACCGGATTTTTGATCTTCAAAACAAAGGCCAAGGTCATCACCACTTACCTGCGCGGCACCGCACGCCTGCCGTATTCCCCCAATCCGAACCGGAAGGAAGTTTTTCCCAAAATCACCGCCCATTTCAGTGCCGTGCTGCCGCCGCCTGATTTGGGGGAAACCAGCACCCGTCAGGCACGGTTGCGGCTGACCAACTGGCTCCGCGACCAGATGGTGCGGCAGCGGTTCGAGGTCGAGATGAAGTTCGGCGCGCAGCATGTCCTCTCGGCAGTGGCGGAAACCGCGCACAAAACGCCCGGCAAAGTGATCCTGGAAGACGCCACGGGGCAGACGTTGACCTGTCGAAAAGTGATGGTAGGTGCAGATGTGCTGGCGCAGGCCTTGCATAAATCCGTTTCGGGCGGCGAACGGATCGGCCTGTTGTTGCCGAATGTCAACGCCACGCCGGTGGTCATCCTCGCCTTATGGTGGCTGGACAAAGTGCCCGCCGTGCTCAACTTCTCCTCGGGCACGCCCACCATGCTGGCGTGCGTGGAACTCGCCGGCCTTAAGCACATCATCACTTCACGCGCCTTTCTGGAACGCGCCCGGCTCAACGTGGACGCTTTCGCGAAGGCAGGCGTCACGCTGATCTACCTCGAGGACGTGCGCGCCAATATCGGCGGCCTCCGAAAATTGCTCACGCTGCTCCGGCACATTCTTCATCTAACATCTCCCAGCCCCTCATCCACCAATTCGACTGCCGTGATCGTTTTCACCAGCGGCTCCGAAGGCGTGCCCAAAGGCGTTGAACTAACGCATGTAAACATCCTCTCCAACATCCGCCAGATGCTGGCCGTCACCGATTTGACGGATGTCGACCGCGCTTTCAATTGCCTGCCGCTTTTTCACAGTTTCGGTCTCACCGTGGGCACGCTGCTGCCGCTGGTGCGCGGGCTGTACGTTTTCCTTTATCCTTCGCCGTTGCATTACCGCGTGGTGCCGTCGGTGCTTTACGACCGCGACTGCACAGTCTTTCTCAGCACGAACACTTTCCTGAATGGCTATGCGCGCAAGGCTCATCCCTACGACTTCCGCAGCCTCCGATACCTGTTCGCCGCCGCCGAGAAATTGCAGGAAGCCACCGCGCTGGCCTGGTCGCAGAAATACGGCGTGCGCATCCTCGAAGGTTATGGCGCGACGGAATGTTCCCCGTGCGTGAGTCTCAATACACCGCTCGAACCGCGCTACGGTTCCGTGGGTCGTCTCCTTCCCGACATCGAATATCGATTGGAAAAAGTCGAAGGGGTGGACGAAGGTGGACGGCTCTTCGTGCGCGGCCCGAATGTGATGAAAGGCTATTTGAACGCGGATGCGAACGCAAAATTCCTGGCCCTCGCTGGCTGGTATGATACCGGCGACGTCGTGAGCGTGGATGCCGAAGGTTACCTGCACGTTCGCGGGCGGATGAAACGCTTCGCCAAGGTCAGCGGCGAAATGGTGAGTCTTTCAGCAGTCGAAGACGCGCTGGCCGGGGCGTTTCCCCAATATGGCTTGCGCTGCCAGGTGGCCGTCATCACGCGCCCCGATGAGGGCAAAGGCGAAGCCCTCATCGCCGTGACCAACGAACCGAAGCTCACGCTCGATGAAATCCGCGATGCCATCAAAGCCAAGGGGCTGACGAACCTTAGCGTGCCGCGCGAGATCAAAGCGGTGAAAGAGATCCCGAAGCTCGGCACCGGCAAGGTGAACCACCGCGAGCTTCAGGCGCTGATGGAGTCGCCGGAGAATAAGTCCGCACCGCCCGGCAAGTAGCTCAAGGTTCAACCAGTGCCATCGGTTGATATGGGGATGTTACCGTATAGGAAATTCTTTACCCACGCTGTTAGGATTTTAGGTAGATGAAAGAAAACCATTACATTGCCGCATCCGGGGCGGACAAACATATCGTCGCCGAAATTCCCGTCCGGGAGCCGGACATCAAGTTGACGCTGAAAGCAGAGGCAAAAGCGGCGAACAAGCTGCCCAAGGCCGAACAGATGAAAAAGTTCGAACAGAGCCTGGAAGCCCACGACCCCGGCAACCAGCCGGCTTGAACTGAACGCCGGGCGCATCTACCTGCGCTGATTGTGTTCTGCACCGCCCTTCGTTTTCACTGCGAGCACGAGCCAAAGCGCGCTGGCCACGATCAACGCGATCGGCAAAATCAAAACGGCCTTCTGTAAATTTCCGCCGAAGGAATCCGCGAGCCGGCCGACGATCTCCGGCGACCACATGTCGCCGAAAAGATGGATCGCGAAGATGGAAACGGCCATAGCACTGGCGCGAAGATTCACGGGCGCGGTTTCGAGGATAAGCGTATTGACCGGTCCGGTGGGCAGAAACAGGAAGAACATCGCCGCCGCCAGAAACGTCATGGACCAAAATGTGGAGTTGGTGAGGAACGCACCAAACGCGAGCGGCACGGCCGCCAGCACCGAAAGCCCCAGCGTCCACGCGTAGCCGGCGTGATTGCGCTTCTGCCAGGCGGTCGCGGCGAATCCCCCGAGCAGCGTGCCCACGAGTCCGGCCACCACGAGCACCGCGCCGAAAAATGTGGCCGATTGTTCCACCGCCAGTCCGTGGGCACGATGCAAAAACGTCGGCCCCCAATACCCGAAGGCCCCCAGCGCGAAGGTGTAGGCCGTGTAACCTGATACCACGAGGAGGTAATCCGGAATGCGAAAGAGATTCGCGATGTCGCGGACGGACGGTCCCGTAGCGGCTTCAACCGTCCTGCCTTCGGCCTGTCCGCGTTTGAGCTCGGCAAACGGCAGCATCACCAGTGCGAGGAGCAATCCCGGTACGCCCGCCCAGATGAACGCGTGCCGCCAGCCCCATTTGGCGGCGATAAACCCGCCAATGATCGTGCCGAGCGCCGCGCCGACGGGAATCGCGACGTAGAAGATCGTCAATGCGTTGTTCCGTTTCGCCGGGGGGTAGCTGTCAGAAATCAGACTCGGACTGATAGTCGCATAGCTTGCTTCGCCCACGCCGACGAACAGGCGAAACGCAATCATCATGGCAAACGTTGTTGCGAACCCCGTCAAGACCGTGCCCAAACTCCACACAAGGATGCCGGTAGCGATGAGCCATTTGCGCGAGCAGCGGTCGCCCAGCCAGCCGAAGACCGGCGAGGTGAGGAAATAGCCGATCATGAACGCCGTCCCGAGCCACCCGGCCTGGCTGTCGTTGATGCCAAGATCCTTTTGCAACGGCGCCAACACCGCCGAAAGCACGAAGCGGTCGAGATAATTAAACAGGTTAAGACCGGTGAGGATGAATAGAATCCAGGCAGGCGGCAGTTGCTTGCGTGTGAAGGTGGTTTTCATCCGCTGCAGAGTTAAACCCAGCCGCGGTGAAGAGTAAAGCGAAGCGATGGTTGCGCGTGCCTCCGAATTCATGGGGGATGGCCGCTCTTACAAAACAAATCAGTTCGCTACCGCCTGAATTCGAGATTCGACATTTCCCCGTGCGTTTTGCATATTGCGCGGACATGAAGTCCATGACGGGATATGGCCGGGGGGAGCGCTCGCAAGACGGGTTCAAGATCGTTGTTGAACTCAACTCGGTGAACCGCAAACAGGCGGAAATCTCCCTGTATCTTCCCCGCGAGATGGAGATCCTGGAAGCGCAGATTCGCGACCTCGTGAATCGCAGCGTTTCCCGCGGACGCGTGACCGCGCGCGTCACCCTGCACGCCGGCGTGGGCAAGGATTCCGCCCGCATGCACCTGAACGTGGAGCTGGCCAAGGCCTACACCCGTGAACTTAACAAGCTCGCCAAACAATTGAAACTGCCCGGTGGCGTCACATTGGACCACCTCGTCCGCGCCCCCGGCGTCCTGCAGACGGATGAACAGATCGCCGGTGAAGGAGATTTCTGGCCCGCCGTGGAAATGGCCCTGAAACAGGCCCTCACCGCCATGCTCAAGATGCGCGAACGCGAAGGCGCGCACCTGGCCAAGGACCTCTCCGCACGTGTCGCTCTCATGCGCAACAGCGTGGTCCTGGTGAAAAAACAGGCGCCCGCAGTGGCCGTGCGATATCGCGAACAACTCATCACACGCATCAAAAACGCCGGCCTCGAAACTCCGGCGCTGGACGACGACCGACTGATAAAGGAAGTCGTTTATTTCGCCGACCGCTCGGATATTTCCGAGGAGCTGACCCGGCTGGAAAGTCATTTTCAGCAGTTCGATGATTGCACAAAATCCAAGGAGCCGGTCGGGCGCACGCTGGATTTTCTCGCGCAGGAGATGAACCGTGAGATCAACACCATCGGTTCCAAGGCGAATGACAGTGTGATCTCGCGCGAGGTGGTGGTGCTCAAGGCTGAACTGGAAAAATTCCGCGAACAGGCGATGAATGTTGAGTGACGAATAAAATGGCCGAAGAAAAATCAAAGGCATTATTGTTCTTGATCTCCGCCCCTTCGGGCGGCGGCAAAACCACTTTATGCGAACAATTGCTGGCCTCGCGCCCGGACATGACCCGCGCCGTGACCTGCACCACTCGCGAACCGCGCAATGGCGAAAAAGACGGCGTGGATTATTATTTCCTGGATGCCACGTCGTTCCTGAAGCGGTTGCAGGCCGGTAATTTCATCGAGCACGCCACGGTCTATGGCAACAGTTACGGCGTTCTGAAATCCGAGTTGCTCGGCAAATTACGCCAGGGCAAGGACGTGTTGTTGAACGTAGATGTGCAAGGCGCTGCGACCATCAAGGAACGCGCGCAGGAAGACCCGGAATTGCGCGAATCGCTCGTTAGTGTATTTCTCACGCCGCAATCATTGACGATCCTGGAACAGCGCCTGAATAAGCGCGGGGCTGATTCCCCGGCGGTGATGCAAAAGCGTTTGAGCGTCGCGCGGCAGGAGCTCGCGCAATGGAAGATTTTCGATTATCTGGTCATCAGCACCACCATCGCCGAGGATTTGCGGCGCACCATGGCGATCGTGGAGGCGGAAAAAATGCGGGTCACGCGCAGTCACGCGCCGACGTTTTGAAATGAGCAAAACCAAAAACATCATCCTGGGCGTCACCGGCTCCATCGCCGCGCACAAGGCCGCCGACCTCGCCAGCCTGTTGACGAAGCAAGGCGCAAAAGTCTCCGTGGTGATGACCGCCGATGCACAACGTTTCATCACCCCCCTGCCGTTCAAGACGCTTTCCCATAATCCAGTCGTCACCGACCTCTACGACGAGGAAGAGGGCTGGAAGCCAACGCACATCAAGCTGGCGGACGAGGCTGACCTGTTGCTCGTCGCCCCGGCCACCGCCAACACCATCGCCAAACTCGCGGTTGGCCTGGCCGATGATGCGCTCACCTGCATTGCACTGGCGCTGAATCCCCGGGCAGAAATCCTGATCGCCCCGGCCATGAACGGAAAAATGTGGCTGCATCCCGCCACACAGGAGCACGTGAAGACCCTCAAAGCGCGCGGCGTGGAATTTATCGGCCCCGAAAAAGGATTGCTCTCGTGCGGTTATGAAGGCATCGGGCGCTTATGGCCGGTGGACCAGGTCGCCAAGCGCGCCCTGAAACTTTTGTCCTAAAGAGCGGAACTGGACGCCGCCGATCGTTATGAAATTCAACCCCCGCCCGGCGTTGAAGAAACTGTGGGCGGCGCTGGACACTCCTGCGCCGGCACAGGAGCAGCAGGTTTACCGCATCCAACTCATGGAGCGGAACATCGTCCTGCTTGCCAAAGCGATCTATATCTGGCTCCTGATCCAATCCTTTTTCTTTTCGCCGTGGATGAACATGGTGTCGGATGAATTGGGTGTGGCCTATGATTTCACGCTCTATTTCTTCTGGGCCTATCTGGCCATGAACGCGTTGTTCGCGGTGCTCGTCTTGCGCATGCACCATGTTCCCATCGTGGTCGTTCAATGGGGAGTATTCGCGGTGAGCCTGGTGGACGGGCTGTTCGTGGCCGTGATGATGCAATGGACGGGCGGCTACGACAGCGTTCTTTTCTGGATCTTCCTGGCGCTCATCATACGCAATGCCGTGAGCCTGCCGCCCGGCATCTCCCAGATCACTCTGAACCTGGGCGTGGTGGGCTGTTATATCCTGAGTTGCGTGGCCAGTTATACGCTGGCCAATAGTCTCAAAGATAATGAGAAGAACGAAGATACCTTGCGCATCATGGGACTTACCACGGATGAAAGCACTTTTGAGGCTATTTTTGTGCGCGTGGCATTGTTGACCCTGTTTGCGATCTGTTGTTATGGCCTTCAGGTCTTGCTGGAGCGCCAGCGTCGCGAGCTTGAGGAAGCCAGCGAATTCACCGCGCGCGAAGTCCAACTCCGCTCTGCGGGCCGGCTCGCCGCCGAATTTGCGCACCAAATAAAGAACCCGCTGGCCATCATGAACACCGCCCTGTTTTCGTTGCAGCGGGCCTTGAACGAAAAGCGCCCGGATACCCATGCGCAGATCGAGATCATCCGCGAGGAGATAAGCCGTTCGGACCGCATTATCACCCAGGTGATGGACTATGCCCAATTGACCGAAGGCCGGCTGGAACGGCTCGACCTTATCGAGGAATTGAACCGCTCCATCGAGCAGGTGTTCCCGGCGGCGGCCAGCCGCAACATACGGGTGGAGCGCGATTTTGGCCGCAACCTGCCCCCATTGGTGATGCAACGCCCGCACCTTTCGGAAATTTTGGTCAATGTCCTCCAAAACGCCCGGGAAGCCGTCAAAGAGAGCGGCACTGTCATCGTCCAGGCTGTCGGCCGGCCCGATCGCGCTGTGGAGATCATCATCAGCGACACCGGTGCGGGCATCCCGCCGGACAAGATTGAACGGGTGTTTGAAGCCTATTATACCACCAAGGAAAAAGGCTCAGGCCTCGGCCTTTCCATCGTCAAACATAACGCGGAATTATACGGTGGCACCGTGCGCATAGAATCCCGTGCTGGCAAAGGGGCGCGATTCATCATAGAGTTTCCGGAAAAAACGCTGGTAAAGCTGGGCCGCCCCAAAAATTGATCGTGCATACACCCCTCCCACCCGTGCTCGTCGTGGACGACGAGAAGAACATGCGCCTCTCGCTCAAGACCGTGCTGGAGGACGAAGGCTATTCTGTCCGCGGCGCTGAATCTGCCGAGCATGCCCTGACCGCGCTCGCCCAGGAACACTTTCTCATGGTCATCACGGATGCACGCCTCGGCGGCATGAGCGGCTACGAATTTCTGACCCAGGCCCATAAGCAATATCCCGAGCTCCCGCTGCTGATGATCACCGCCTACGCCACGCCCAAGCTCGCCGTGGAAGCCATTAAAGCAGGGGCGATGGATTACCTGGCCAAACCGTTTGCACCCGAGGAATTGCTCCATGCCATCAGCCGGTGCGCCGAACGTTACCGGCTCATCCGCGAAAATGAATCCCTCCGCGCCCGCGTCACCGAAACCTACCAACTGGAGCACATCGTCGGTGAATCCACAAAGATACGCGATGTGCGGCAGTTGATCCAAACCGTCGCTCCCACCGAGGCGCGGGTCCTCATCCTCGGGGAAAGCGGCACTGGCAAGGAACTGGTCGCCGGGGCATTGCACAGTCTGAGCCAGCGGGGCAAAGAGCATTATGTGCGCATCAATTGCGCGGCGATACCTGAGACGCTTTTGGAAAGTGAATTGTTCGGCTACGAACGCGGCGCGTTCACCGGTGCGCTCAAACAAAAGATCGGGCGCGTGGAAGAAGCGGACGGCGGCACCATCTTCCTCGATGAGATCGCTGACATGAGCAAGCCGCTACAGGCGAAGCTGCTCCGGTTTTTGGAGGACGGCACTTTCTCCCGAGTCGGCGGCACGCAGGAACTGCACGTGAACGTGCGTTTGCTCGCGGCGACCAATAAGGACATCGTCGAAGCCATCCGCGCGAATGAATTCCGTGAAGACCTGTTCCACCGGCTCAATGTCGTCCAGTTCCGCCTGCCGCCCTTGCGCGACCGTGGCGATGACGTGCTCATCCTTGCGGAGCATTTCCGCGAGCAGTTCAACGCCGCCATGAAGAAAAAGGTGAAAGCGTTTTCACGCGCGGCACGCCTGAAACTGCTCTCGCATCGCTGGCCCGGCAACGTTCGCGAATTGAAGAATGTCATCGAGCGCGCCTTGATCCTGGAGACCGCCGAGGACATCCAGGCCTCCAGCCTGCCGGATTTCGAGATCGAGACGCGGCTCAACAAGACCGGTGCTGATGATCCTACCAGCGGCGATCAATCATTGGACGAACGCATCTCTGCGTTTGAGCGCGATCTCATCGCCGCCATGCTGCGGCAGAACCAGTTCAGCCTGAACCGGACCGCTGACCAGTTGAAAATCAGCCGTCATTCGCTACGTTACAGGATGTTGCGACTCAATATCGCGGAATCGCCGGATGGTGACAAAGACAAAGACGACAAGGAGGCTTCATGACCGGCCACATAATGTTGTCTGCTGCAATAACGCTAAAGGACCTAAAAAGTCCAGGCTTCTTTGAACTATGGAGCTCGGATGCTTCCGGGTTCCGCCAGCTGGCCATCATCTTTGGGGCAATTTTTTTAGTCGCCCTGGCTATCCTGATCTGGGCTGTTTTCATCCGCAAACCCCGCCCCTCCAGTGTTAGTGGCCGTGGTTTAGAACGGGGAACACTTTTGACGAACGAGGAAATGAAGGGACACCGAAATCGCCGCACTTTCTTTGGCAAACGCCGGAAGCACCGGCGGCGGCGAGCGCCCTCCCGCAATCCGACCCTCGCAGAAACCGGCGGGCTTCCTCCCATCCGGGAGGACGCACCCAGCGAGGATTCCGCTCCCTGACATGCAGGCCAGCCAGACGATCACCCGCAAAAGCGCGTCCAACCTCGCGCTCGCGTTCATCCTGCTGCCGCGCGCCAAGCGCGAGGCCATGTCCTCGCTCTACGCCTTTTGTCGCGAGGTGGATAACGTGGCGGATAATGACTCAACCCCTGTGGAGCAACGCCGCAGCCAGCTCGCCGCCTGGCGGGAAGACATCCGCCTCGCCTGCACCGGCGGCAATCCCCTGATGACGGTCAACCGCGAGTTCCAGCCCGTCATCAAACAATTCGGCCTGCCCTTCGAGTTGTTCGATGAACTCATCAAAGGCTGCGAGATGGACCTCGACACGAGCCGTTACGAAACTTACGAGGCGCTGGAAGGCTACTGTTATCGCGTCGCTTCGGTCGTTGGCCTGTTGAGCATCGAAATTTTCGGCTATAAAAACCCGGCCTGCCACGACTATGCGGTCTATCTCGGCAAAGCGCTCCAGTTCACGAATATTCTGCGCGATGTGCGCACCGATGCCGAACGCAGGCGCATTTACATTCCCCAAAGTGAACTCGCGCGTTTCAATGTGAGTGAAAAGGAAATCCTGGAATTCAAGTATTCCGAAAATTTCCGCACGCTGGCCAACAGCATGGCGGAGCGCACGAAGAATTTTTACCGGCTGGCGCATGAGACTTTGCCTGCCGAAGACCGACGCTCGATGGTGGCCGCTGAATTGATGGGTTCGGTCTATTGGCGCCTGCTGCAAAAACTGGAACGGCACCAGTTCAATGTTTTTGGCCCCAATCCCACGCGCCTGAGCAAGCCGCAAAAGCTGGGATTAATCGTCCGCTCCTGGTGCCGCTTTTTTTCCGGCGCAACGTCGCCGAATTATGGCACGCGCTAATAAAAATACTCGGCGCTGGTTGGCGAATGGGTACGTCCTCTTCCCCCTCACCCTGACCCTCTCCCCTGGGGAGAGGGAACAGCATTGGGCCGGCGCAAATATTCCGTATGAAGATCCGGCAAAAACCATCGCAGTTGTTTATGCGAGCCAGCGAATGAATCTCCCTCTCCCTAAGGGAGAGGGTTGGGGTGAGGGGGAAAGCGGCTCACATATCTCATGAGCTCAAAGATTCCCATCAACCCAGCGAAAACGAAACGCGCCACCAGCACCGCACGAAATCTTAGAGCTCAAGATACGTGGGCGGAAAAGCTGATGTGGAAATGGCTCCGCGACCGGAATTTTTCTAGTTACAAATTTCGGCGGCAACACACTTACGGCCCATACATCCTCGATTATTTTTGCGTCGAAGCGTTACTTAATATTGAACTTGATGGCCGCCAGCACGGAACGCCAGGACAACAGAGCAAAGACATAGAACGTGATGAATATCTAGCAGCGCGCGGAATCAAAGTTTTGCGATTTTGGAATTCTCACTTACGCCGAGAACAAAAAACCATTCGAAATCTTATTTGGGAAACGTTACAAAACCGCGCCCCGCAACCGATACCAGCGTATTGCCGGACAGTGATGGCGGTCGGTGGAAGCAAACCGGAGATTGCCAGCAAATGATGTCCTCTTCCCCCTCACCCCGGCCCTCTCCCTTGGGGAGAGGGAGTAGCTTTCGCAGACTAATTGTGAACGCGGATGATTTCGGGCGGTCACGGTCCATCAACGAAGCAGTCATCCGCGCGCATCGCGAAGGTGTACTCACCTCCGCCAGCCTGATGGTGAATGAGCCCGATTGCGCCGAGGCCGTCGCGCTGGCCAAGGAAAATCCAAAACTTGGCGTCGGCTTGCATCTCACGTTTCTCATGGGGCATTCCGCATTGCCGCCGGAAAAGATTCCCGGCCTGGTGAATGCCCAAAGCGAATTCAGCAATAATCCTGTGGGCGTAGGGATGAAATATTTCTTCAAGCGCGGCCTGCGTGAACAATTGCGCGCAGAGATACACGCACAGTTCGAGCGGTTTCAAGCCACTGGGCTGACACTGGACCATGTGAACGGCCACTTGCACATGCATTTGCATCCCGTGGTGTTCGGCATCCTGATGGAAGACGCAAAACAACTGGGCATCCGGCATATGCGCCTCACGCGTGATTGCCTGGCGCGGAGCCGTCGCATGGCCAGCGGACGGTGGCTCTATCGCATCTCCCACGCGACCATTTATGCTCTCTTATCGCACCGCTCACGTGGGCCGATGCGCCAGCGCGGAATCCGGCATGCGGACATCACCTTCGGTCTGTTGCAGGATTCGCTCGTGGACGAAGATTATATCTTGAAGGTGCTGGCGGAGCTGCCGGAAGGCGATTCAGAGCTTTACTCGCATCCATCGCTGGACAAATTTAAGCATGAGTTCGACGCGCTGGTGAGTCCAAAGGTTGCAGAATTGGTCCGGCGCAAAAACATCCAACTCATCCGTTACCAGGACCTGTGATATGGCAAAAATTTTGATCATCCTCGTCATCGCCTTCACCTTTGAAGCCATCGGCGTCATCACGCTCAAGCGCGGCCTCGACCAGATCGGCCCGCGTTATACCGAACGCAAAGCCCTCATGCCGATCTGGAAAAACGTACTGCACCTCATCGGCGATTGGTTCACGAACAAAAACGTGCTGCTGGGCCTTGTGCTGGAAACGGCCTTTTTCATCCTGTTGCAGGTTCTATTGGGCGGCAGCGATGTCAGTTTCATCTGGCCCTTGACCGCGTTGAGTTTTGTGATGACCACGCTGGCGGCCAAAATCTTCCTGCATGAACGGGTGGATGGGGTGCGCTGGGGTGGTGTCGTTTTGATAATCATCGGCGCGGCGCTCATCAGCTACAGCGAGCATAATAAGCCGAAGACCGGCACAGAGCAGGCTGCGGCGGAGGCCGGCGTTACGCCGTAACGTTTTCAAAGCGTTCACACACGACCTTCGCGGACACAGTCTTTGGGCGTGTTTTCCCCCTCACCCCGGCCCTCTCCCTTGGGAGAGGGAGAATCATTCGCCGCAGGCCCGCGTTAGGAAGAGCGAAATAAGTCCATGAGTTCAACGCGCAAGTTCTCCAGGCAAATCTCAATATCCAAGCCCGGCCTCACGCCTTAACGATTTCAGCCAGAATTGCGGCCAATTTTTCCGCGGCGGCGCTGCTCTGTTTTCCCAAACGCATCAATGCGGGAATCTTTCCGGGCGACTTTGCGATGGTCCAAAATAGTTTCCAGAAATCCATCTTCATATCGGGCGTCATCAGCGCGTTGAAATCCAAGGGTAGATCTTCATTGGCTGTATCCAGGATGACGCGCACGGTGGCGTGTGGGATGTGTTTTTGCGCGCACGCTTCCACGATGAAAACGGATTCCATCTCCACAGCGTCCGCCTGTTCCTCCCGCCATAGCCGGTTTTTTTCCGCTTGGGTTGTGACCACCCGTGCACAGCAGAGAAAATGAGCCCGCTTGGCTCCCAGCTTCGCCAATTGTTCATCCAAATCCGACAAGGCCGTTAAAAAGACGACATCGCCCGACTCAAGTTCTGGATTCAGTCCGCCGGCGAAACCGCATGTCAAGACGAGCGCGAATTTTTGTTGCTCTAATGCGGACCGGATGGCCCGTTCGGCATTTTGCTGGCCCATGCCGGTGATGAGCACTTTTATGTCTGGACGCGAGCCGATGAGCCGTTGAAAAGGCTTGGCTTCTTCTTTGACGGCGAAACAGACGAGGGTGATTGGCTGGACCATGAAATATTGGAGCGGGTGAAGGGACTGCTATTCGCGGAGCGAACCTTTCCAGTTGGCGCAGCCTACTGGCAGGAGTTTGATTTGAGCGCAGCGAAAATCGAACCCCATCGAACCCGGGCGTGCAAATACAGGAGTCATTCGCTGCATGATTAGTGGAGCGGGTGAAGGGAATCGAACCCTCGTGTGCAGTTTGGAAAACTGCCGTTCTACCATTGAACTACACCCGCGTTAGGGCAAATGATAGCTCGCGGAGGAGGGTTGTCAATTCAGGTCCCATGAGCGTTGTTGCTACGGTCAAAGTGGTTTGGTCGTCGGCTTCCCCCTCACCCCTGCCCTCTCCCTCAGGGAGAGGGAGAATTATTGGCCGATGATTTTGCGTGAAGCCGGTTCAAGGGTTCACAGCGCAATAATGTGGGCATTAATTCTAACCGGCTTGTCATATTAATTCACTGATGTCTGGTCCTTTTGGCAAGGGCAACGGTGCATCTTGTAATAAATGAAATGCATTATGAAACTCAAACGCAGGCTTCTCTTTTGAAACTGCGTTCGCGGAAATTACTATTACTTCATCGTGGAGGCGAATGTTTCCAACCCAACGATGTCTTGCATCCAGATAATCGTGCGTAAAAAAATCTCTGAAATCTTTAAATGGAAGTATGAAGGCATGATCAGTCGTCACAGAGCCATTAATGACCAAACAAAAATCATAATGATAAAGGCCAATATAGTGTGTAAATCTACCCTCCCAAAAATTGAAGAACATCGTATCAAGAGTGGCATCAATCACATAATGCCGTCGCTCAAGAGTCTCTCTATGCAGTGTTATATATGATGGCATAGTCCGATATCCCACTTAATTGAAAGACGGGATAGCTTTTTTGGAATGGGGTGTCGAGAGGGTTTTGAAACAAGGTGCTGGGTGCGGGGTATCATGTGTCAGGTGGGGGCGCGAGTTGGGGAATTTCGCTTCGCGAAGCTGCGCGGTCAAGCGCAGGAGGTTTTGGATTCTTTTACCCAGCAATAAATTGCTGGGCTATTTTCAAGGAGCGTGGGCAAGGATTGGCAGCGCTTTGACAAGACGCCGCTACGGGTGCGGCGGCAATGGCGATTTAGGCGGCTCACTTATAGTCTGCTCATGAGCCTATCGACTGGTTTTAGAAAGCCTTAGGAGCAACGCTTTGCCATCGGCGGTCCGCAGCTTGACTGATTGTGGATCGATGGCCATGACGGTCAGGTCGCCCTGCTTATCACCCACCGATACCGTCTTGTCGTTGATGATGGCGGTGCTGGTTTTGCTGCCGGTATAAAAAACCGCCTGTAACTTCAAGTGACTGGTGGATGAGATCGGCTCCGGTGCAGGTCTCGCGGGAATCACGTCCGGCTGGCTGTTCCATGAGATCGGTTTTGGAGGAGGAGGCGCGTGAACCACGACCGGTTGGCTTATCGCTGGGATCGGTTCGGGAGCCGGTCTTGCTTGAACCACGACCGTATCGGTTGACTGGCCGGATGCCGCCTGTGCATCTGTTGCATCTCCAGGACGCCGCAAGGAGTCGATCGGCACAAACGCATAACAGACACCTCCAATGACGATGATGAATGCCCAGACGCGTATGGGGATATAATACAGAGAATCGCGACTGACCCCGGTTTCACGGCGGCGCAACCAATCCAGAAAATAGACAGTTCCGCCTCCGGCGGTACACGTCAATAGCGACACCCAGAAATGGTTGTCCGGATTTGCGGAAATAGATCCAACCAATGCCATCACAGCCGCGCCTACGAATATGATAGGCAGTCCCAACCCACGCCAAACTATGATAAAAAAACCCATAAATATCCTTTTAACCGTTCCAACAACCTAAGCGGAAAAAAAACATGCAATTATCATACCGAATGTCCGAGCAAACGGCATGAGGCCAAGTGATGCTTCGAGGTCTCGATGAATCGGAGACGTGAGCTCTGGGTCAGTCAGCGGCGCTCTGCTCCCGCGAAGCGGGACCGATACGGCGAAACTGCTTGACAAACTTTGACTTTATTGGTATATACAGTCGTGTTGTTTGATAATATAAATATTATAAGCATAAAATCATTAAATTATAACCTTATGACACGACGTGGAAAGATGGCGCGGTTGCCGAAGGCAATCCGGGATGAGTTGAACCAGCGATTGGCCGATGGCGAGCAGGGAAAGCGATTGGTGGTGTGGCTGAACGGTCTGGAGGAAGTGCAGGCGGTCCTGAAAGCGGATTTTCAGGGCAAGCCGATCAATGACCAGAACATGACGGCGTGGAAGCAGGGCGGTTATCAGGATTGGGCGCAAAAGGAGGACGTGACGGAACTGGCGAAGGAGTTGCGGGAGCAGCCGGAAGGGATCCTCAAGGCCCTGGATGGCGCGGAAGCGAGCGATTGCCTGGCTACGCTGTTAAGCGTGCAGTTGGCGGAGATCTCGCGAACGTTTTTTGATAGAAATTTGAGCGTCGAAGAACGTTGGGACCGGTTTCGCAAGGTCCACGAACAGGTGTCGCGGATGCGGCGTGATGATCATCGGAAGTTGGCGCGTGAATTCAACTTGGATTAAAGAATATGCTTAAAGCGACCCAGCGGGGATTAAGGTCAATTAAAGTGGATGAAGGTGGATTAAAGAGAGATTATTTTTTAATTGTAAGAGGCGAGACGGTTCGGTCGTCGCCTTCCCCTCACCCCGGCCCTCTCCCCTGGGGAGAGGGAGAATTTTACGCCGATTTCTTGAGATGTCATATGACTGAATATGCTGAATGACTACCGCAAAAGAACACACCCTTTGGCTGTTCCCTCTCCCTAAGGGAGAGGGCCAGGGTGAGGGGGAAGTACACATTCAATACACTTTCGGCGATGAAACGGTATCCGTCCAACCTACAAATAACTCGACACCTGAAACTTGAAACTGGAAACTAGCCGCATGGCAGCGTTGCTTCTAACCGGCGGGCACGTCATCGACCCGGCCAATCGCCTCGACGCGCAGGCGGATATCCTCATTTCCAACGGCAAAATCACGGCGGTCGGCAAAGAAGCCGGCAAACATGCGCCGCACGACGTAGAAAGGATCGATGTCAGCGGGCTGGTCGTTTGCCCCGGCCTCATCGACCTGCATGTGCATCTGCGTGAACCCGGCCAGACGGCCAAAGAGACGATGGCGACGGGCACGGCCGCCGCTGCGCGGGGTGGTTTTACTTCCGTGGTGTGCATGCCGAACACGTCTCCGGCCATCGATAATGCCGCCGCGGTCGCGTTCGTGCATGAACGGGCCGCGCGTGAAGGCCTGGTGAATGTTTTCGTGACGGGAGCCATTTCCAAGAATATCGCGGGCGAAGAACTGGCACCCATCGGTTCGCTGAAGAAAGCCGGCGTGGTGGCCATCACCGATGACGGCCATTGCGTGCAGAACAACGACCTGATGCGCCGGGCCTGTGAATACGCGACCATGTTCGACCTGCCGCTGATGGACCATTGCCAGGATTATTCGCTGGTGTCGGATGGCGTGATGCACGAAGGCTATTGGAGCACGGCGCTTGGCCTGCGCGGCTGGCCGTCGGCGGGCGAGGAAATGATCGTGGCGCGGAACATCATGCTGGCGGAACTCACGGGCGCATCGGTGCATTGCCAGCACTTGAGCGCGGCGGGCAGCGTGCGGTTGCTGCGCGAGGCGAAGAAACGCGGGGTGCCGATCTCCGGCGAGGCGTGTCCGCATCATTTCACACTGACCGATGCCGCCATCGCGGGCAGCGAAAAATTCTGGCACGCGGACGGCAAGGGCATCTTTGGGTTCAATCCGTCCAGGGCCACACCGCCGGCCTGGCCGAACTACGACACGAATTTCAAGATGAACCCGCCGTTGCGCTCCGCCGCCGACCGCGAGGCCATCCTCGAAGGATTGACGGATGGGACCATCGAGATCTTGTGCAGCGACCACGCGCCACATTGCGATTACGAGAAGGAAGTGGAATTTGATTACGCGCCCTTCGGCATCACGGGGCTGGAGACGGAACTGGCGCTGTCACTCATGCAGCTTTACCACACCAACCGGCTAAGCCTGGCGGACGTCATCGCGAAGTTCACGGTGGCGCCGGCGAAGCTGCTACGATTGGCCAAAGGAACTTTGAGCACGGGGGCGGATGCCGACATAACAATCCTTAATCCAAACCGCAAATGGACCTTCGAAAAGACCAATGAGGGAAGCAAATCCCTGAACAATCCATTCTACGGCTGGCCGTTGCGCGGCAAGGCCGTGATGACCATTGTGGCCGGGAAAAAAGTCTGGTCTGAACAAAACGAAGCCGTCATGGTATAGTCTTACGTGAGACGGAATCTGCTTTTTCTTTTTTTAGCCGCGCTGGTCGTGAGCTGCAGTAAAGAACCCGACAAAAGTTTTTTTGACCGGTTCGATACGACGCCCATTGATTATTCAGCGGAAGCAGCCCGGGCGAAAGCCGGGCACAAGCTCCTGCTCCTGGAGTTCGGCAGTTCGGATTCCTGCGCGCCCTGCATGGAGTTCCAAAAGGACGTTTTTTCGCAGCCTGAATTCACCGGGTACGAAAGCTCGAACCTCGTCTTTGTGCGCATCGATGTGCCGGCGAACAGCAAGCTGCCCCCGTCCGTTGAAGCGACCAACATCCTGCTCTCAAAACAATTCGACGTTTTCGCGTTCCCGACCTTTGTCGCCATGGACGACGCGGGACAGGAAATCTGGCGCATGCCGGCCAAGGACGACCCCAACCCCGGCATTGACACGCGCTTGTTCAAACCGTCAGAGTTCATCGCTCTGATTGAATCAGTGAAAGCAAAACGGAAATGAAAGCGATTCTGGCACTCGAAGATGGTTCAGTATTCCAGGGCGCGGGCTTTGGGGCGCGCGCCTCGGCCTGCGGCGAAGTGTGCTTCAACACTTCCATGACCGGTTACCAGGAAATCCTTACCGACCCCTCGTACAAAGGCCAGATCGTCACGATGACGTATCCGCTCATCGGCAATTACGGCGTGAACCTGCAGGACGTGGAATCCTGGCGGCCCCATGCCTCGGGTTTTGTGATCCGCGAATTATCGCCGGTGGTCAGCAATTGGCGCTCAGATTTTACCCTCGCTGAGTATCTGGAGAAGAACGGCATACCGGGCATCCAGGGCATCGACACCCGTTCGCTCACGAAGAAGCTGCGGGTGCGCGGCGCGTTGAACGGTTTTATCAGCACGGAAGACATCTCGCCGGAGGAAGCGGTGAGGCGCGCGAAGGAATTTGTTTTCGTGGGCGTGGATTACGTCAAAGAAGTGACGCACAAAAAGGCGTTCGCGTGGGACGAGAAGGATGAGCAAAGCGCTGCATTTGACCTCGTGCGCGGCAATGCCACCATCAACGCCCGGAATCATCATAAACCCCTGCCCCCGGCGGACATCCCCATCGTCGCATTTGATTACGGGATGAAATACAACATCCTCCGGCGCCTGCGGCAGCATGGGTTCAAAGTGCAGGTGTTGCCCGCCACGGCCACAGCGGCGGACGCGCTGGCGCACAAACCGGCCGGCATTTTCCTTTCCAACGGTCCGGGCGACCCGGCGGCGCTCGGTTACGCCGTGAACACGGTCAAAGACCTGGTCAAGAGCGGTGTGCCCATCTTTGGCATCTGCCTGGGGCACCAGATCCTCGGGCAGGCATTCGGCGGAAAGACGTTCAAATTGAAATTCGGCCATCGCGGCGGAAACCAGCCGGTGAAGGATTTGGCCTCCGGCAAAGTAGAGATAACCTCGCAGAATCATGGTTTCGCCGTTGATCCCAAGAGCCTGCCATCGGATGTTTCCGTGGATCGTATCAACCTCAATGACCAGACGGTCGAAGGTATGCGGCACAAAACCAAACCGATTTATTGCGTCCAATACCATCCGGAAGCGTCACCGGGACCGCATGATTCGACGCCGTTGTTCGCGGAATTCCGCGCTTTGATCGGCAAAAAAGGTTGAGTATGAATTTTTATAACACTAAAAGAAGTCGGGATTTACGTTTGACTTGAATAGGCGAGTGGCAATAATTCCCCTTACTAGAGTATGCCCAAACTTGTTGTTCTCAGCGCCGGTTTGACCACTCGTACCTACGAGTTGAACGTGGAGAAGACCACGGTCGGTCGGGTGGAGGATAATGCTTTTCAGATACCGGAGGCTTCCGTCTCCAGTCATCACTGCGAAATCATCCTGCGCGGCAAGGAAGTGGTCATCAACGATTTAAATTCCACCAACGGAACTTTCATCAACGGCAACCAGATCACCGGTGAAGCGGTCTTGAAGCCGGGACAAACTTTGAAGCTGGGCCAGATCGAGATGCGTCTGGAAGACGGCACCACTGCCCCAGCACCTGCGACCGCTCCAGCTTCCGCAACTGCTCCGGCGCCGCAAGTAGCAGGCGCCAGCGGCCTCCCCATGACGCCAAAACGGATGATGGATCACACCTCGCCGATCCCCACCGGTGTGAGTTTGGGCGATCTGGAAAAGGGTCCTCTCTCAGGCGGTTTCGATTCTGCGAGCAAGGCATTTTCCAAGAAGTCGAATAAGGGCAATCGCACCTTTATCATTGTGGTGGGATGCATCGTGGCAGTCCTGGCGGGCGTCATCGTCTTCATCGCGATGTCATTAAAGGGCCACCAGTAAGCCAACCCTGCGGGTCATGCTTCTTTTAACCAGCGAGCCACATCTGCCGCAGCGTACGTGATGATGATGTCCGCGCCAGCCCGGCGCATCGCCAACAAGCTTTCCAAAGTCACTGCGCGTTCATCGATCCAGCCTTTTGCCGCCGCCGCCTTGATCATCGCATGCTCACCGCTCACCGAATAAGCCGCTGTCGGATAACCAAATTCCGTTTTCACGCGGTAGATCAGGTCGAGGTAAGCCAGCGCCGGTTTCACCATCACGATGTCCGCGCCTTCCTGCACATCCAACGCGACCTCGCGCAAGGCTTCCTTCGCGTTGGCCGCATCCATCTGATAACTGCGCCGGTCGCCGAATTTCGGTGTGGATTCCGCAGCTTCGCGGAACGGGCCATAAAAGGCTGAGGCGAATTTCGCCGCGTATGACATGATGGGCGTGTCCTCAAATCCCTGCCTGTCCAGTTCGCTGCGGATGGCGCGCACGCGACCATCCATCATATCGCTGGGCGCCACCATATCGGCACCCGCTTCTGCATGGCTGGCGGCAGCTTTGGCCAACAGTTTCAACGAGGGGTCATTCAGAATTTTGGCGCCGCGCGCATCGTGGCGCACGATGCCGCAATGTCCATGCGCCATATATTCGCAGAGGCACACGTCTGTGATGACCAGCAGGTCGGGCAATTCCTTTTTCAACAGACGCACGGTCTGTTGCACGATGCCGTTCGCGGCATATGCCCCGGACGCCTTGTCGTCCTTCTTGTCCGGAATCCCAAAAAGCAAAACCGCCGGCACACCCAGCTTGTGCGCTGCTACGGCATCCCGCAGCAATTCATCCGGCGACAATTGGGAGACGCCCGGCATCGCCGTCACCTGCTGCCGCAGTTTGCGCCCGCTGCGCGCAAAGAACGGCAACACGAGCTGCGATACGTTTAATTGCGTTTCGCTCACCAAACGCCGCAGGGCGGGCGACTGGCGCAGGCGGCGCGGACGGGCGACGGGGAATTGGGCCGGATGCAAATTCATGCTGCTATTCTATGCCGTCGCCCCAAAGTGCAAAGATGAAAGTTGACGGGGCGTTTCCGCCGCTGCAAGGTTGGCTTTGTGCGAAAATCGGGTCCAACACTTTCTCTCGTCGCCATCGCCCTCGTGTTCATGGTTGGCATCTGGCTGGGAAACAAATTGCCCGCGCTGCTGGGGAATGAACGCAAGGTCTACAGTTCCGCCACCTTGTTGCTGGAAGTCAAACCGCTCGCGCAACTGGTGACTGTCCAATACATCGTCCAAAAATATATCGAGCAGGTGGACTCCAAATGGTACGGCGATAACAAGGTGATGCTTCTGGCGCAAGGGGTCGTCACCGCCGGCATCGACCTGAAACAGCTTGAGGATAAGGATATCGAAGTCAGCGGCACGAATGTCATCATCCATCTGCCGCCGGCGCAAATCATGGATGCGCATCTGGATGATTCTGAAACGCGGGTAGTGGACCGCACCACTGGGGTTTGGCGCACGTTTGACAAAGACCTGGAACAGGAGACCCGGAAGATAGCTGTGGATGACATCCGGCGCGATGCGCGTAATCACGGGATTTTACAAAAGGCTGATGAGCAGGCGCGGTTGCTTTTGGCCAATCTGTTCCACCAGCTTGGATTCACAAATATCGTATTTTCGGGCCAAACTTCCACCCCTCCGAAAGGCCAGCCGCCGGGTTGAATGACAATTTTTTGGGCAAAGCACTGCCTCAATTTGAAGCACTGCCAGAAGACAGATCAGGTTGGTAACGGGCCTTAGACGCCCATCGTATCGGCGCAAGTGGCCTCTGCCGGTTCAGCAAAATGGATGCTCACAGGCTGCGGTGTCTGCGCCGCTTCGCTATTGTCGCCCGATACCGCCAAACGGCGCTTGGGAACGGTGATTTCGTGCCCCTGGGAGCGCAGTTGGATCAGGTAAAGCATGGGAGACCGAGGCAACGGACGGCGATTGGTGATATCCGCCAGTGCCCGGGCTTCTTGCAAAAACTTCATCATCTTTAATTTCGCAGCCATAAATCGAATTCTGCCGAAACTGTCGCAGTTCGTGTGCCACGAAAATTTGACGAAGCCGGTGTTCATTCATTCATTACATCGGTACAATCTGTGGTTGCTTCAGCAAAAACTAATGGCGCTTTGGGGGAAATCCAGCTTGGCACTAGGCGTGTGTTTTGGTTAGTTGTCTGGGCCTAATGATACAACTGCGCCTTACTTTCACGCTTGCTGCCATCTTTTTGGCCCTGCGGCTGGTCGCCCAGGAACAACCCGCGTGGGAAGTAAATGCTCTTACCGAAAATGGCGGCGCTGTTTACGACTTCAAAACCGGTATCACCAGCGCCACCAATGGCGTCATCGTCAAACGCGGCAACTCCATTCTCACGGCAAATTCAGTGACCGTTTATCATCAGAGCGGGGACGCTTATGCCTCGGGCAATGTCCGCATCGAGCAGGGAGACGAACTCTGGGAAGGCGACCAGATGCGCTACAATTTCAACACGCATCTGATGTCTGGCGATGATTTCCGCACCGGCCTGCCGCCGGTTTTCCTGGCCGGCCATAATCTGACCGGTGACATGTCGAACAAGGTCTATACCGCCACCAGTTCTTATTTCACGTCCGACGATGTCCCCGATCCCGGCCATCGCCTGCGCGCCAGCCGTATCCGCATCGTTCCCGGCCAGTATGTCGAGGCATGGAACGCCATCCTCTACCTGCGCGATGTTCCGGTCTTTTATTTCCCGTACTACCGTCGCAACCTGGGGCCGCACGCCAATAATTTCAATGCCATGCCCGGCTTCCGCAGCCAATGGGGCCCGTTCCTCCTCACCAGCTATGTCTGGTATCTCAACGATGAATTGGACGGCACGCTCCATCTGGATTACCGCCTCAACCGTGGTGTGGGACTCGGCCCGGATTTCAATTATCATTTTGGCAAGTGGGGCAACGGCACGCTGGACTTCTATTATTTGGATGACCAGAAACCCGGAAACAACATCCCCACCGACCGCGAACGCCTTTCTTTTTCCTATCTCGCCGAGCCCGTCACCAACCTCACCGTGCGTTCTGTGGTGCGATACGAGAGCGATATGAAGATTCTCCGTGACTTCTTTGAAAATGAATACCGTTCCAACCCGCAACAGCCCACGTTCCTCGAGGTGAACCAAACCTGGGAGAATTTCAGCCTCGATGGCGAGGTCAATGGGCGCGTGAACGACTTCTTCGAAACAGTCGAACGCCTGCCGGAAGTAAAACTGACGGCGCTGCCACAACAGGTTTTCACAACGCCGGTGTATTATGAGAGCGAAAGCTCCGTGGGGTATTATCAGCACCTGTTCGCCGATACCAATGGCCCGGTGATGCCTGGCTACGCGGCCACCCGGGCCGACACGTTCCAGCAATTGACCTTGCCCATCAGCCTGTTTGGCTGGCTGAACCTCACGCCGCGTGTCGGCGGCCGTTACACCTACTACGGCAACGACACCGGCCCCGGCCAATCGCACACCCAGGAATCGCGATTTGTGTTCAATACCGGCGCTGAATTATCTTTCAAAGCCTCACGCGTCTGGTCGCTGATGCAGAACAAGTTGCTGGACCTGGATGGCGTCCGTCACATCATCGAGCCGTCCGCAAATTATGTGTTCGTGCCGAACCCCAACGTGCGCCCCAGCCAAGTGCCCCAATTCGATTCCACATTGCCCAGCCTCGTCCTGCTCCCGATCGATTATCCCGATTTCAATTCGATCGATTCCGTGGATAGCGAAAACGTCATCCGTTGGGGGCTCCGCAATCGCCTGCAGACCAAACGTCTTGGCCGTGTCACCGATTTCCTTGATTGGCAGTTATACGCCGATTGGCGATTGCGACCACAACATGGCGAAAAGACGTTCTCGGACCTCTATTCCGACCTCACCGTCCACCTGCGCTCCTGGCTGATATTTGAATCGCGCACCCGGTTTGATATCAATACCGGCAAGCTCAACATGGCATTCCACACCATCACCTTCCAACCCAACGACCAATGGAGTTGGTCGCTGGGCCATTATTATTTGCGGAATGATTTCAGCTCCTTGCCCACCGCGACGGGCCAGGGAAACAACTTGTTCACTAGCGAACTCTTTTATCGGCCCACGGAGAACTGGAGTTACGCTATCATCCATCGTTTTGATATCAGCAGTGGGATAATGGAAGAACAGCAATATGGTGTTTATCGTGATTTTCGCAGTTGGACCGGCGCGCTGATTTTGCGCCTGCGCAAAAGCCAGGGCCATCCGGACGAGGTCACGGTCGGCGTCACGTTCAGTCTGAAAGCCTCCGCGCACGAGAACCCCATCGACAAGACGGATATTTTCTAATTGCCCGTCTTCAGCTCCACTACGTCATGCGGCGCAGCCTCGCGCATTCCCGCCGGGCTCACCCGGATATAACGCCCGTTTTCACGTAGTTGCGCCAGGTTGGCTGCACCCAAGTAACCCATGCCGGATTGGATACCGCCAATCAATTGCGCCAAAACCCGGTCCACCGATCCGCACGATTCTTTGAGCGCTTCCACACCTTCGGGCGCGATCTTCTGTGTCGGGTTCTTCTCGTGACCGTAACGCGCCGCCGAACCGGCCTTCATGGCAGCGAAACTGCCCATGCCGCGATATTGTTTGTAGAGCTTGCCGCCGATCTCCATCACGTCGCCCGGCGCTTCATTGCAACCAGCAAACAATCCTCCGCAGATCACCGCGTTTGAAAGTGTGAGCGCCTTCACGATGTCTCCAGATTTTGTGATGCCGCCATCGGCGAGGATTGAGATCTTTTTCCTGGCTGCCGCGCGTGCGCAAACGTACAAAGCCGTCATCTGCGGAATACCCACACCCGCCACGATGCGCGTGGTGCATATGGAGCCAGGTCCTTGCCCCACTTTGATGATGTTCGCGCCCGCATCCGCCAGAAATTCCACGCCGGCCGCGCTCGTCACGTTGCCCGCGATGATGGGCAATTTGGGAAACACACTGCGCAACAATTTCACCGTGTCGCCCACGCCGCGGCTATGCCCGTGCGCCGTCGAGACCGCGATGACATCCACGCCGCGTTCAACCAATCCACCTGCGTGCGTCAAGATCCGTTCCCGGTCCAGTTCGCCGAACGCATTTCGTGTCGCGCTCACCGCCGCCCCGCAGACCAGCCGGAATTGCGCATCGCGCGCCGGCTTGAATTGCGCCCGGCGCTCCTGCGAGATGCGCTCCACGTCGCTCATCGTGAAAAGCCCCTGCAGATGGTCCGCGTCATCCACCACCAGCAGCTTGTGGATGCCCGGACGCTCGCTGAAAAACCGGTCCGCGCGCGCGATAGGGTCTTTGCCCAGTTCCTTTTTATGGATGGTATGGAGCTGGCTGCGCGGCGTCATGGCCTCGGAAATCTTACGCTTCGCGTAACGCGCCTTCACCACGTGCCCGGAAAGCAATCCGACCAAAGTTCCCTTTTCATCCACCACTGGGAATGTGCTGAAACCAAATTTCCGCTCCTCGACCAACTGGATGACGTCACCGATAAGTTGGTCCGGCGAAACCTTGATGGGTTCTTGTATCAATCCCGGCACGTGATATTTCACACGACTCACTTCGGAAAGCTGCTGGCGCTCCGGCATGTTGTAGTGGATGAGCCCCAGCCCGCCGTTCAACGCCATGGCGATGGCCAGCCGCGCTTCCGTCACTGTGTCCATATCGGCCGAAACCACCGGAATGTTCAGGTGCAATCCTTCCGCCAATTGTGCATCCAATTGCGTGTCCTTCGGAAGCACTTCTGAATACAAGGTCGCCAGCGTGATGTCGTCGAAGGTCAGCCCGATGTGCTGCGCGGGAAAAAATTGGTCCGCAGTCTGGTAGAACTGTTCGTCCAGTTTGGAAAGTCGCGTTGCTGCCATGTCAGAAAATGCTGAATGCCTGCCACTTTTGGCAAGCGAAAATGCACACATCACTGCTGCCTTGCAGATTTTACGCGTCTTTTCACCAATTGGCCGCCTTTGATGATTTCATTCCCATCTTCCGCCGAAACTGTCTCCTGAGATGGCAACGTCACAGATACCCCCCCGTTCTGCTTGGGGTCAAAATCGAACTTCCGGGCCTGCCCCTGCGGGCGCAGCAACGGAATTTCATCCGTCAATTTCAAATCCCGCACCATCTCATCCCGCCGGCTCACCAGTTTTTCTTCGTAGAGTTTCACCTCCGCTGCGTTATAGCCCGACGCGATAAGCGCCGCGCGTATCTGTTCTTCGCCCAATCCTGCTATCAGCCGTGCCATCCAGCGCGCATCATCGACGGTCATATCACGGAACGCCCGCGTCGGCACAATGGTGCGATACCGCTCCACCCGGAACGGCGTCGTCATCTGCCCGGGACCGCGATAGATCTCCGGTTTCGTGAACGTCCACGCAAAGTCGTTCGGCTTTTCGCCGTGAAGCGAAAAGAAGCCGTCCGCCCCGCCCATGCCAAACCCAAGATCGCTGAAAAAGTGCAATAGATGGGGCTGTCCATCAGAGTATTCCACCCGCAATCGCGTATTGTCCCAACGCGTGTCGCAGAAGCCCACCCACGCCGCCAGCAGGCCCGCCGCGCGCACCTCGCGCAGATCTTCGTGGCCTAAACCCTCGTAATCCCATGGCCCAATGCTCTCTGTCGGCGTGTCTTTCAGTTGCACATTGGCCCTGGCCATGACCAGATGATCGATGGTCGTTTCCACATCCGCGCGAAAATTGTTTGGGTCGGCTTCAGGTTCGTATCCTTCAGGATTGATGAGCAGCACTTTCTTCAATTCACTACCCGAAATGCTGTGACCGTCCTTGAACCCAGCGCTGACTACGCATTGGAACGGGTCGTGATGTGGTTGAAGCTGGAGCCTGCCGATGGGAATCCCGAACGGCCCACCCATCACGATGGTGATGGATTTGTGCTGGTTGAACTCGCGGAACATCCGCCGGTCATACCGGATATTGATATGCGGCACGTAATCCGTCTCGTCCACATGATAACCCAGCGCGTAAAATATCCGCGCGGTGAAAGGCTCGGAGTTGAACTCGGCGAACTTGATCTTGTAACGCGTGCCTTCGCAATCCACCTCAATGCCCGGCGTGGTACCATAGCTCGTCTTGGGCCCGTCATACGTGCACATCTTATCGGCTATCGACGGTTGCTCTGCCCGGCCAAATCCAGCGAACAGGTTTGCGGAAGCCAGATTGGTTGGACGTATCCAGTACGTCGAAGGCAATGGGTCGTTTTTGCCGGAATTCGCGCCGGTTTCGGCCACGATGTTGGTGGCGGGTTTTGTGCCCGCGCCCGCGTTGCGCCGCCATTCCGGTGTAAAAAATTTCAACCCATAAAGCACTCCTAGCTTCTCCGGCAACGGCGCGCGATAATTATTTCGCAACGCCGCCATCACCTCATCCAAATCCCAGATATACGCCGCACGCTCCTCAGGCGATTTCGCATCCACCGCCCCGTGGGCAAATTCAGCCAGGGCTACCACCCCGCGGATATCTTTTTTGGCGAGGTCGTTCGTCCGACCCTGAAAATAATCGTGAAGCTGCAATTCCGTGAGATTGCTGAGACCGAGGGTCTGCCGGATGCGCTTTTGCTCTGCCTTTGTTTCCTTCTCGCGCTGGTTCGCCAGATCCACCAATGCGTCCGCGTCTTTGGCGAGCAAGGCCAGCGCAGAGTCATCGTGGGAAACGCATTTCAACAAACCGTTCAACTGTGTGACCGTGCCCGGCGGCGTGTTCGATTGCGCACACGCGACCGCAGCGGCAGTGAAAACCATCAATCCGATCCCTGCCCGGTATAGTGAATAACTTAACACGTTCCCTAAATTGACTCTGCCTGCTCCATGCCAGAATCTGGCGTGCCTCTTGACCAGATGCAAGTGGCCCATGCCATTGCCGTGATCCATAAAAACGCCCGTTTCATATCGCTCGTTCTCGAATGCTTGTGAGCGACGAGGTAACGAGTCGCTTCTGCGCTGGTTTTCGGCTTCGAGTCGGGGGGTTCGACCCCATTAAAAAACCACCCTTGAATAAGCTCGAATATCCTTGAATTGAGCTTGCCCTTTTTCGAGAAATCCGACCATTTTTTCATCCATTTGGCCCCGTTTTCCGGTACTTCCGCCCTACCACCTTTATCACGTTTCATGTGATAACCCGCGCACATAAGACCCTTTTGAACAGCTATCATGTTTTAATTATCAAATAATAGCCACTCGTTTACATAAATAATCAAATAATGTCAAATATTATTATCTCCCACTGTAAACAATCTCAATGGGTTTCTTGTAGCCCTCCACTTCCACCACAGCCGAATTGTCCCGGATCTCCAGACAATGGATCTGAATAACTTTGCCGCTGGCTTTGACCTCGCCTTTTTCTCCCTGCGCAAAAGTCTTTCCGTTCAAGATCGCCAGGCGCTGGTCGCGTGACCCGCTCAGTCCGGTGAGTTTCACCTGCCCTTCCCAGGCAGGCTCCGGCGCCTCTTCAATCTTGGCCGCATGCGGCACAAAAGCCGCCACCCGCTTCTTTCCCTCAGCAATTTGCGCGGGTGACATCTTTAAAATTGCTGCATCGCGCGTGACAGTTCCGACCTTCACCACAGAATCGTTGGTTGTCCCATGCGTCGCAAGTTCACCCCATTTGTAGGCTTCAATAAAGTCCTGCTTCGTCAGCTTTCCTTTCAGAAGGATGTCCGCCAAATCTGCCTGGGCCCGTTTGTCACCTTGGTCGGCCTTTATCTTGATATCTGCCAGCGAAGACGCGTTTGTCTGTGCCGAAACTGGGATCACGCCCGCCAACAGAAGAGCCAGGATGAATGCAATGCGCCGGTGCATGCGCGAAGTCTAGAGCCAGGAGCAGCTTCCGCCAGATTAATTCAACCGTCCCAGAATTTTTTCCAACTGCTGACCATCCACCTCCGGCGTTCCCTCGGTCCAAACCACAAAAGTGGAGCGTGCGATTTTTTCCTCCACTGACAATTGCGCGGCGATGCGCTGCTGTGCCTGTTGCGCCGTCCACCCGCGGGCCAGTAATCGTTTTTGTTGTGTCGCCACCGAACACGCCACGCATATCGTGGCGTCAAATTTTGTTTCCGCGCCCGTCTCGAAGAGCAGCGGTATCACCACCACGGCCAGGGGCTTGCCTTCAGCCTTCCAGTCGGAGATTTGCTTAAGCCACGCTGCCCGGATGCGCGGATGAAGGATGCACTCCAGCACTTTGCGCTTCTCCACGTTAGAAAATACAATTGCTGCCAGCGCATCGCGTCGCAGTGTGCCATCTGCAGCGATGACGCCGTTTCCGAAGGTGTTTTGGATCTCCGCCAGGGCTGGCTGGCCTGGCTCAACCAGTTGATGGGCAACGATATCGGTATCCATTACCGGCACGTGACAGCTACGAAGCTGATTTTCCGCCGTGGATTTACCCATGCCGATGCCGCCGGTCAGGCCGCAGACTTTCATGGCCGGATCACGGACCCGTCACGGAACGATAGAACCGCATCGGGTAATTCGTCGCGTCATGGTCAACGAAGTTGAAGTCAGACGGTGGCGGTGTGTTCGTGAATATACCCGTCCACGTCACGAGGTTCGTAGAAGCCTGGATAATGAGCGGGACGCCCAATGTATTTGTGCCGGAAATGTCGAATCCGCCGGAGCCGCCACCCACATATGCCCCCAACAATTGCACGGGTTGAGTGATAATAACAATGGCGGTCGTGGTCGCGGACGCCACATTATCATCCGGATTTCCATCCGGCGTCGTGGTATTCACGATCGCAGAATTGACGATGTCCCCTGCAGACGCAGCTTGAAGGACTACCGCCATGGTAGCGCCAGTCCCGCTCAATAAAGTGCCCACATCCCAGTCCAGCTCGGAAGCGGACGGGCTGGTAGAACCTTGCGAAACGGAACTTGTCACAAACCCCGCGTTGAACGGGAGCGAATCTGCGACAGACACGTTACTGGCCGTGGAAGGACCGTAATTGGTCACCGTGATGTTAAAGGTGACATCATTGCCCACCGCAACAAGATTGGTTGAGACCGTCATGGCGATGCCGGCATCCGCCGTCTGGCCAATCACATTGGCCGTGACCAGGGTCACCAGCCATCCGTTGGAGATAGCGCCGTTATCAGCAGCCTCCGTGTCGACGACAAACAGCGACCATTTGCCATTGGGGTCTGCGCCGCTCAGGTTAGAAAGCGTCGTTCCAAAAGGCGGACTCGGCGGGGGGATGTGGGTGATAGGATTGATGGTGCCAGCCAGGGCAATGATCAGGTTCGTGCCGTTGGGAGTTCCCAGGCCTGTGCACAGGTCGTAATTCGTCGCCGCGGAAAAGAGCGTTGGACTGGAGGCCCATTCGTTATTACCCACCGTCGTGTCATGGAAATAGGTGTTATAGGCCGGCGTTGCCGCCAGCGCATACAGGGCCGGGTTGATAAAACCAACTGCCGCTCTGCCGTTCGCTGCCGCCTGTTGATTGACCAACGCCAAAAAGCCACCCCAAAGCGGGGCCGCGCAACTTGTCCCAACCACTTGATAAAAGACTCCACCATCCGCGACCACGAATACCTGGTCCGCTGCCATGGCTACGTCAGGAATATTTCGGGTTGTAGCCGAACCTCCGACTGCCACCATGTTGATGTTCGACTGCCAGTAGGGAATCCCGTAAAAAGAGCTGTAACCACCGCTGCTACCAAGGCCAGAACCGAGGTTCCAAACCTGTTCAGCTGCATAGGAGGCACCACTGCCGTTCATCGACAACGTCGTGCCGCCCACCTGGGTGATGTTCGGGCTCGAAGATGGACTCCCAGGGAAACCCGGATTATCCACTTGTCCCGGTAAAAACGCATCGCTGTCACCGGAGGCATTAAAGAACGTCTGGCCCTGCAAAGCCATCTGCACAAAGATTTGTTCCGTGGTCCCGTTCGGACCTCCCGTCCAACCCCATGAACAGCTTATTTGTCGCGCAGAGTTGTCGTTGGCTATCTGATTGAGAACGTCGTTCTCATGAAAATTAAAGGGGTTTCCTTCATAAACCACTATCTGGCTCAGCGCTGGCGCCATCGACACAAGCATTTCGATGTCCAGCGAAACCTCGACCTCGCCACCCGTGAACGTAGGGGAACCGCTGAAACCGTCTATCAGGATATTGGTCATCGGAATATTAGTGCGGTTTGCCATTAAGGCGTAGGTCGCGATATCGCTGGCGAAATAACCGTCAAATTCCACTAACGCCACCGATTGTCCGCTGCCGTTTTGAGGGGCTCCGGGCGTGTATGCATGCCGGAAATCATCTCCAATATAGAGTCCCGCCACTCCAGACCCGATCCGGGGTGATACTGACCCTGCGTGCACCGCAACACCGTTAGGTTCTGCTGCCACAGGTTTCTGGTGAAAATGTGTCAAAGGACGTCGATAATTATCCAGACCGCTCACGTCTAGCATTGGCACCAGGTCAGGCACGATTGGTTCGGTGTCCGGCGAATAAAATTTCCGGTTTTCGGTCGGATGCTGGTACATCTTCAATGTGACACTGAATGCTTTTTCCACGTCTGCTGCGCGTCCCACCACATCCAACACCATCCGGTTCGGGTGTATGCCTTCCACTTTCAGGCCGTGCTTTTGCGCAAAATCGACGAGTGCCTGATAATCCGCCTCCGAGGGGCCGAACATAGCTGTGAACTTGGCCGGCGAAAGGAACTTATGGTAACCCGGACTTTGGGGGTTATACATGTCTAACAACATCTGGTTCATCTGCGCCTGGTTATGGACCGGCAAACCGATGCTCAAATGCAGCAGGTTCGTGCTGGCCAGCCGGCCCGTGGACCGCAGACCCGGCACCACATCGGGCACATGGTGACCGTGTAAAGCCGCTTGGCTGGTTGAAACAATCGCGCCAGAGACCGCGAGGCCTACGGCCAGCACCGACAATCTTTTACAGATTAAATTCGTCATATGACTCCAGGAATTTGACGGTTCACACCGGCCCGGGCCGGGATTCACCCCTGATAAAATGCTCATTCGGTTTTTCATGGGAACACAGGCAATAATGGATATGCCGATGGCTTATTTGTGCTGGTGGTCACCGCACCGCCTCCAGGGGGAGGCAACACCGTCGCCGCATCATCATCAAATGTTAGTGTGACTTTCTGGCCACTGACACCGGGTGTGCCCGCATGATGCATCAGCAATGTATCGGCCCGGGTCGGCGATACCACCAGCGCGCCGATGTCATACATCGAACCATGCGTGATGTTCGTCAGCGTCACCGTCGCCTTGAGCAGCGTATAGCCCACGTTGCTGACCGTTATGGTGGAAGGATAAGGACTGGCGATAGCCACGTCGTTGATATAAATGATCTGCGGATTCCAGAATACGTTCGTCATGCTGCCGATGGTATAAATGAACGTTCCCTGTCCCAGGTTCTTCACCCCGTCGAACAGATTGAAGGTAGCGGTTATCTGCTGGTTATTAGTGCCCACGGCCGTGAACGAAAATTGGCGTGAAACCGCCGGTCCATAGACTGTCAATGGCCCGTAATCCTGTGAGCCTGACGGTGAGGTGACGCCGTTTGTGGCCAACAATGTGGCGTGCAAATCTGAGACGTTCGTGCCACCTGCATCGCGGAAACCGAACATCAATGACACCGTTTCATTTGGGTCGATATATCCGTTGGTCGGCCCGCTTTCGGTCACGATCACAGAGCCGGCCGGGATGACGAGGCTGCCGCTGGCATCCAGAATCGTCAGAGTGGCCGCCGACGGTGCTGTCAGGAGACTGTTCGTGGGATTCAGCAATTGCAACGAGACCGTCTTATTCGGCTGCGGGGTGTTGTTATCAAAGATCGGCACCCTGAACGTTTTGACCATTTCACCGTTGGTGAATATCAGCGTGCCGTTGGTGTATGCGAAATTGATACCCGCCTGCGCCGTGCCGTTCGTCGCCAGGAAGTCCACCGATGCCACGTTATTTGTGAAGCCTTTGCGGAAGACCGTGATGTTCGCTGAAACACCACTCTTCTGTACCGTGTAGGATGCGCTGGAGAAGCGCATCAGGGGCATGCTGTCCACGATGGTGACCAGCAGATTGGTCGGCGCCACCAACTGACCGGGCGCGGTCACATTGGCCAGCATGACATTGAATGTCCGGTCACCGCTCGAACCCAGGTTATCCAACAGCGGTACCGTGAAGGTGTTCGTGGCGATCCCGTTGCTGAAGATCATTGTCCCACTGGTCGCGATATAATCCAATCCGGCCAGCGCCGTGCCGTTGGTCGTGAAATAATTCACCGATATCGGGATGGCATTCGTATCAGACAACGGCGGTTCAACGCTCGGGTTGGAGCAAACCACTGTGATGACGGCCGCACCCGCATTCTTAAACACGTTCAGCGTCGCATTGGTGAAGCTTATTCCGGCATCCGCATCGTGGATCACCACAGTGGTGATCGCCGGTGCCGTGACCAGTCCTCCCGCCGTCGGGTTGGACAAGCCCATCGTGAAGCTCAAGTCACCCGTCACCATCGGATCGTAGATCAGTGGCACCAGAATGCTCTTGAGCACTTCACCATTGGTGAAGGTCAGCGTGCCGACGGTGTTACTAAAGTTGATCCCGGCCTGGGCGGTGCCGTTGGTCGTGCCAAAGTCCACCGAGAATGTCACGTTCGTGTCGCCGATGCGTTGGACAAAGACCGTGGCCGTGGCGGCGTTAGTTATCGATTCGCTGCAGAAATTCGTGATGCTAAGGAAAGCCGCGCCGAACTCGTCATCCTTGATGCTTACTGTCGCATTGGTCGGATCGGTCAATGCCGAGCCGCCGTCCGGGCCGTACAGGTAGACCGAGAATTGCACGGTGCCCTGCACCAGGCTGTTCTCCATCAGGGGTATCGCGATCTGCTCGCTGGAGATGGTATCCGGGAAGGTCACATGGCCATCAGTGTCCACGTAATTAACACCCGGTGCCGCAGTCCCGGCGACCGTCCGAAAGTGGAGGGTCACAGAGCCCGACGAGCCGTTTGTGCGCAACACCGTCAGGTATGCATTCGCGTCACCCTCGCTATAGACATAATCCACATTCGTATCGATAAAGAAGAAGCCCGGCGAAAACACATTGTCAAAGATAGACAAGACCGCATTCGTGGGACTTTGCAAGAATGCCCCGCTTGAATTGGTCAGCGCCAGTGTCACCGTTCGGATGCCTTCGGGTATCGTGTTACTGATGATCGAAATACCAACCGTGCGGGTCCGGTCGCCCGGGTTGAATGTCACCAACGCGTTGGTGGAGCGATAATCGGTTCCGTCGATCGCGGTCCCATTGGTGGTGGTCGTGAAGGACGCCGTGCAGGTGCCATTAGTGCCACCCACACGTGTGATGTCCACATGAGCCAGATGCGAAGGCACATTCTTGGCCACCGTATAGTGGGCTGAAGAAAATGCCAGCGCGCTATCCACGTTCAAAATGGTCAACACGGCGTTAGGCTGCAGGCCCATGCCGGCCGGCGGAGTCGGATTGGATATCGCCATATTCACGGTCAGACCGGCCGTGATATTCGAATCATCGAGGACGGGGACAAAAATCTCACGCAAGACTTCGCCCGGCGGGAAGGACACAATATTAGTGCTGCCGATATAGTTTGCGCCATTCCTGGCCGTGCCATCGCTCGTCTGGAACGTCACTGAAATATTACCCGAGCCGTCAGAATTCGGCCCACTCGTGCCACCGGTACGGAGAATCTTGACCACACCCACGCTGCCGTTTTCGTTCACCTGGTAATTGGCTGAGGTGAACTGGAACGCGCCCGAGCCCGTCATGGAGCCGCCGTAGATACGCGCGATATGATAATTGGTCTGGCTCTGGAATTGTGTGAAAGCACCACCCAGGACCAACATCTGGTTCGCCGGCTGGATCACTAGAGATTCAATCGCTCCATTGGCACCTTCGCCAAAATTCACGGTGGAATCCACTGTGCCATCAGGCATCAAACGGGTGATGCGATTCCGGGTCACACCATTAGCCTGTGTGAAATTACCGGCCAACACTATCCGACCGTCTGCCTGAACAGCTATCGCGTTGACTACATTATCCACACCCGGTGCGGCATTGGTTCCAAATGCCAAATCCAAAGTGCCATCCACCTTGATGCGCGCGATACGATTGACCGCCGTGCCGTTGAAATTGGTGAAATCACCGCCCAACAATATAGCCCCGTCATCCTGGACAGCGATGCAACGGACATTGTTGTTCGCGCCAGTTCCCAGATTCGTGATGAAATTCGTGTCCACTGAACCATCAGAATTGAGCCGGGCAAAGTAGCCGACATTGTGATTGTTAAAGTTGTTGAACGCGCCACCCACCAGCACCTTGCCGGCATAGATGGAATTAGTTGGATACGTCGCCACGGCAAACACGGCGCCATTGGCCCCGATCCCGGTATTGAACGAGCTATCCCCCGTACCGTGGTCATTCAGCCGGACAACTCCAAAGGCCGCCGAACCGTTGAATGATGTGAAATCACCGCCGGCATATAGGAAGCGCGTGCCACCGATGAACGTTTCCACCACTGAATTGATGACATTATTGGCGCCACCTCCCGGATTAAAGGTGCTATCCAGCGAACCGTCCGTGTTCAACCGGGCGATATAATTGCGCACGATATTGTTGAACAAAGTGAAACTGCCCGCCACGACAACCCGGTCATCTGTCTGGCTGGCCACTGCGCGCACCGGGCCATTGGCGGCCGTAAGGCCGCTGAGGAAACCGCCGCCATCCAGGCCGCCATCCGCGTGCAGGCGCGCCACATAATGGCGCGGGGTACCATTGACAAGAGTAAAATTACCACCAGCGATAATCTGCCCATTCGACTGCAATGCCAACGCCAGCACATCGTCATTCATACCGGTACCGGAGTCGAATGTGACATCTGGATCACCCGGCGGACGGATGTAGGATTCGGTATCCACGATATCCACTGAGGCCACCGCCGGAGAACCCAAGGCCGCGCCCAGGCTCGGACTTGAGAGCGTGGCATTGAAATAAAACAGGTTGGGCGGCATATTGGTCACACCGTCGTCTTTTAAATATACCCGGAAGCTTTGCGCCGTCTGGCCGTCGGCAAAGAACAAAGTGCCATTGGTTTGAGAATAATTAGCCGGGTTCTTCGCTGTCCCGTCCGAAGTGCCAAAATTAACCTGGGCGGAACCCAGCGAAGAACCGATGCGGGACACCGTGAGCGTCGCATAATTGCCATTTTCATTCATCACGTAATTGGTCGCAGTGAATTGGAACGTCCCATAGCTGTTGTCATTGTTGATCACCAGCGTCGCATTGGTCACCAGCCCCAACAAAGTCGGATTGGAAACACCGTTGGTCTGCGGATTGAACAACCAGGCCTTGAACTGCTTGCTGCCGGAGAGGTTGCCGCTGTTCAATAAAGGAATCGTAATGGTCTTGGGATCAACGTCTCCACTATTCCACTGCAATGTATTGGTGGTACCGATGTAATCCGTTCCATTGAACGCCGAGTCATCATATGTCCCACATTGGACCGTCACCGCCCCACGGCTTCCGACCGTGCGGGAAACCAGCAGGGAGATCGATCCAGCGCTCAAGGGCGCCGTGTACATGTTCGTAGTGAAGTCGAGGAAACCCTGGAAATTCTGGTTGATGATACGGAGCACGGCGTTACTAAGGGAAAACGTCGCGGACGTATTGGCTGGCACCTGCAGGTTGGAAAGCTTCAGGTTGACGTTCTTTTCAACGCTGCTGATGTAATTACTGTTCAGGATCGTCACGTTGAACGTGCGGCTCGTGTCGCCGTTCTGGAAGGTCAGGGTGCCATTCGTTGCCCGATAATCAGAATCCAATACGGCAGTGCTACCAACGGTCGTCGTGGCAAAATTAACCGTAACATTTCCAGACGTGGAGTTGCTCCGGACCACCGAGATTGTCGTCGGGTTTCCGATACCCGTGTAACTGGGCGCGGAGAAACCAAAATCCCCGGCATTCTTATGGTCATCAATGATGCTGAACTTCGCAGTAGAGCGGGCCAGCGCCACACCCAAAGGAATGTTTTCACCGCCCAAATAGAACCAGTCCGCACCACTGGGATTGGCCAACTGGAAGGTAGCGGAGGTATCGCCATTTAAAGTGTTGCCACCCATGGTCACCGTCACGGTCGGGGAAGGAAGCGTTCCAACCCACGTTCTATTAGGATCAATCGGATCGGTGACCAGTGAATTCAAGCCGTAATAGCCGTCTTCATGCATACGGGTAGGTGCGGCGGTTTGATATTGCCAAGCCACCCAGTAAACGGGGTCGGCGGCCAAAAAGCTGTAATCCACCCCAGGCTGCGCCAGTCCTGGAGCTACCTGAAAGTTGACTGCAGCCGGCCCCAGGAACCCATTCGAGCGGACTAGGCTCACGAAGAGCGTAGACTGGCTGGAGTTGACAGAATAGGTGTCATTGACGAGACCAATGCTGCCAGGTCCCGGTGTTGCACCGCCGATGAGGCGCGCTATGTTGCTGCGATTACGCACGCCATCGCGCGCTTTGGGTTCGAGATTAGCCTGGCTCTGCGATACCCAAAGAGGCTCATTACCATAATCGTCCACATTGCCATATACATCTGGACGTTCTTTCCAGTTTGCCGCGCCACCACCCACAAATTCAAACGCGCCGCCAATCATCACCCTGCCGTCCGATTGTACTGCAGAAGTATGTACAGCCCCCGGAGTATCCACATAAAATTCACGCGACAGGCCGGCAAACTGATTGTACGCCGTATCGAGGAAGGTGGTATCCACTGAACCATCGCTATACAGACGGGCAAAGCCCAAACGATGGGTGCCGTTGACCACGTCGAATGATCCGCCCACATATATCACCGTGTTAGTACCGGCTACAGTAATCACAACATTGGTGGTAGGTCCGTTAGTCAAAAAAGTGAAATTATTCACCACGTTGATATTATAAACAGTGCTGTTCATCCCAGTCCCATTGAAGAAATCTGTGTCGATCGTGCCGTCCACATTCAACCGGGCGCACCGCCTCAAGTCCTGGCCATTGACCTGCGTGAAATCACCGCCGATGATCACTTTCCCGTCAAGCTGCAATGCCACGCTACGAACGGTCGCATTGGCCCCCGCGAATGGATCAAAAGTGGTATCCACTGAGCCATCACCCAAAAATCGCGCGATATGATCCTGGCCTTCTATTCCGTTCACGGAAGTAAAATCACCGCCGACGGTGACTTGGTTTGCGCCAGGAACATCCACAGAGGCGGTATAGCTCCAGGCCGTGCCGGGAATTCCATTACCCTGGTTCATCACGATGGTGATGACATTCGTAGTCAGGCCATTGGTCGGACCAAAAGGAATGACCAGATGTCCGGTACCGGGAATAAGCCCTGTATCAAAGATAAGCACATTGTTGGTGCCGCCATAAAACACGCGCATATCATCCGGCACTTGCTGAAAGTCATAATCCACCGTTAACGTCCCCGCCGTGGCGCCAACATTGACCGAGTTGTCATCCTCCGGGTCGGTCCCGGCTGCATTACGATTGATGGCGATATGGGTACTGCCCTCAAAATCCAGCGCATAGACCGTGTGATTTAAAGCATCTTTCGGGTCAAATGTCGTATCCAAAGTACCGTCAGCCTTGAGCCGGGCCAGATAAGCTCGTGGCACATCATTGTACGTAGTGAAATCACCACCAATTATCATGCTCCCGTCGCTCAATAACTTCATTGCGTAGATAGTGCCATTGGCGCCAGTGCCGGGGTTAAAACTGGAATCCAGCGTGCCGTTCATATTCACCCGCGCAATCCTGCTTATGGGTGTGCCGTCATAAGATTGAAATTCTCCCGCTATGAGAATCTTATTGAGGTTGGTATTGATCGCGACAGCCTCGATGAATGAATCAAACGCATCCACACCATTTCCCGGATTGAATGAGGTATCTAGAGAACCGTTGGTGGTAACCAGGGCGATAGAATTCCGCGCTGTCAAATCATACGAAAAGAACCGGCCCGCTATCAGCGCCTCGTCGTTCGACATCAGGGCCACGCTCAGGACATCGCCGTCCGTACCGGGTTGAACCATTTGGGGTGGGGTCGAGTTCACCGGCGGAGCCATGTCCAACCCGAAATCTGGATTGTAATATTCATCCACCGCTCCCGCCGGAGGCGATAGATCGTCAGTGAGAATGGTAACCGTTGCTTCTGACACCTCGCCCACCGGGATGGTCACTTCCGTATTACCCGGATCCTGGTCGTAAATGGTTACGAGGAAATCCTTGTTAAATTTCGTCTCATTGTTGTTGGTGATACTGAACTTGATGGGGGTGGAATCGAACTTCTTGGCCGCCCAGCTAAGCGTGCCACTCTCAAGCGCCGCCTGAAAATCTGAATCCTTGGCCCGGATAGGCGTATTGGCGTTCGGCGGCGTTGGAATTGCATAATCAGAACCGGGCTGCAGCGGGAAATGATAGTCCTGCTCATTGCCGACATCCGTATTGGCGCCAACTATTGCATTGACCCTGAAGAAAATGCTGGCAGCCGCCTGGTTGGTTCCCGAACGGTTCACATAGAGAGTCACCATGCGGCCATTCAACGAATTCATCACGTCACGCGGTACGCGATAATGGGCCTTTTGAAAATTGAAGACCGCATTGGTCGGCACCAATGTGTATATCGTGTTCGTTATGATAAAGGTGTTTGTCACCGTTACCAGATTCGTGCTTGTGGCCGTCACTACATTGGAAACACCCACGACAGTGTTAGTAAAATAGGTGAAATAAGAACTAGGGCCGTTCGGGTCGACATCACAGTCGAGAATGCGGCAATCTGCCTGGTAACAAACAGGGTCCAGGCGTGCGTCCGACACATCGGGCGATTCGCTGGGATCTGTCGTTGCGCCCGTCAGCTTGAAGAAGAAATCACGGTTAGGTAGATAACCAACATAATCGGAGGCTGGTGATTTCTCGGAGCCCACGCCGAAGGAGGGTGGGCGGCGGTCTGTGATTGGAATCCATATGGTTTTACTCATTTCGTAATCATCAAAAACGAGCGTGCCTGAGCGAGGGGTGTAATCCAGGCCCCTTACCGCCGGCATGTCACCGTTCTGAACTGTGGTCACATCTCCATCAATGTTGGTGTAACCCACTTCAACGCGGCCGGACGAGCCAGCCACACGGGTCACCGTCACCATCATTCCCGGCACATCAAAGAAATAGTAAGAATCTATCGTGGATTTAAGCTCATCGACTTCAAAAGTTCCACTGTTACGACGGGTGCCTTCTGACTCTGCACATTCGATGAGCAGCATCGGACTCCCGTTCGCATCGGCGATCCCGAAGCCATAAGGCGCAGCATACGTCGCGTCGCGGTATTCGGTCGCGATCCGGAAAACACCCGCCGAATGATATGCCCAATGAATACTGACCGAACCGGTGGACGGGAAGCCCAGGTTGATTTTTGAATCCACCACAAAATAATAGACCGCACCAGCCTTGGCATTAAAGTGCAGGCCGCTGGGCCCATATACCGGCAGGTTCCAGCTTAGGGTTCCAGAACCCGCGAGACTGATTATAAGAGGCACAAAGGGAGGAACAGGATTGATGATATTGAAGAACTGGACGCTTTCAAATGCCTCGTTAACCTGCTTAAGACCGGAGGCAGCATCGGGAAAGACATCATCATTGACGGCCAGCTGCGTCAGCTTCGCTATATCCGTGCCAGTAAAAACACCCAGCAGAGTGTCAATTGGCAAGCCGCCACTACTATGGCTTCCATAGGTATCCAGCTGCACATCACCATCCTGCGGAGCCACCCATTGAAACCATACCGGAGCATGCGGCGTGAAACCCGCAAGCACGGGTGCAGTATTACCAACATAGCCGGTATTATCTACAATGTTGCTTCCCCAGGTAGTGCCGGGCAAAACTACCGGGCTGGCAAATGTTTGGCCGCGGGCGTGCAGGGCACCCAGCGCCAGCAAGGCAGCCATCAATGCCAGACTTTTGAACCAATTTGATTTGCCAGACAACCTCTGGGTCGCCCAGCCCGTGAAACTATTCTGAGTCATTTTCACAAACTTTTTTGTTTCCCGGCGGTTTTGACCACGCCAGGTATTGCCCGGATTAACCGCTTAAAACGGATACGTAAGCCACGTATTTTCCAACACCTTGTAATACCGCGACCCTACACCCATGGGATCCAAAACCACAACATTCGTGGCCGGTGAAGGATATGGATCCGGTGAGATGAAATTGGTCAATAGCGACCACGTGACCAGGTCAGTGCTGAAATATACAAAATTGGTCGCATGCGGGACCGTGTTGAAAGTCAGCCGCGCATTCATCGGGGGGATGTTCGTCATGCCGACGAGCAAATTCACATTAGAGGGCAAAAAGACTGGGCTCGTATCCTGGAAATTGTAAATCCCGTCTCCATCCGAATCGATATCTGTGCTTTGTGCCAGTGCAGCATTGTATGTGTTCGTCACACCGGCGATGACCATGTTGGTAGAACTGAAATAACCGGTGTACGACGGTACCCACCGCAAATGATCATTGTTCTTGTGGTTCATCTTTTCCGCAAAGGATGTCCCATCGATCATCGCTTGCGCATAGTAGATGATTAAACCATTGGTGTTATTGATCTGGGGAAAATTGCCATTCACATCACGATTGGTCGCAAAATCACGTAACTCCAGATAGTCCACATACATGGCATTCCCGGCGGTGGCATTGGTGAATATGAATTGGCTGGCCGAACCGAAGGAATCCAGGATCAACCGGCCAATCGCCACATTGTTGCTGTAACCGATGACCGAGTCCCCTCGATCTTGCCCGGCCCAGATATTCCAGCTCTGTTTGTTCCCGCCGGACACCGTGTTCGAGATGGTTGTGCCTAACAGATCGCCAAACGGCGGCTTGATCGGAAGATTAATCCCATAATTGCCGCCAAACACGTTCGTGACGCCCACCGCCCATTCATTGCCGTTGGTGACACCCGTGTCGCTCAAAGTATTGGTGATGCTCAAAGTCAGCGTCCTGGCCGCACGCAGTGTCAGGTTGCTGGCCATCATTGTGTTGGCATAAATGGCCACATCTCCACTGCCAGATGCGATGACGCCGTTGGTCATGGCCGCATTCGTACACCGCAATAGGAAGGAAATGGCGTTTGAGATCACGCCGCTGTTCTGGAAATTATCCGCCCAGATGAACGAACCACTATCAACAATCAAACCAGTATTGACGAATTGCGCATATTTCCCGGAGAAATTATTGGTGAAATTCTGCTGATTGATGCTGAACAACCGGATAGCCCCACTGTTCGTCAGCCATTTGATCTTTGGCAGGAAAGTCGACCACTGGAAGGTGCTGAACATGACATTTAACTCACCATCGAAAGAATGGGCGCCATTCCCGATCTCATTGGTTGTCAAGATGAGGTTCTGGGCATCGATTGAAAGGCTGCGCATGATGTTCAGCGTGTCGCTGATCATGAGCGTATTAGTCGCATGAAATTGGACATCCTGCAGGTAGGTGGACGCTATGGGTACCAACGAACTATCCACAACCAAAGCCGCAAAATCGTTCGAAATCCCACCGACGCCCGAAACCCAGTGACCATTCCAGGCCTGGATTGTGCCGCTCCATCCCTGTAGCAGCGGCTTCCAAAGATTTGAGATGGTCAATACCCCATTTGTCACACCTAGATGGATATCGCCGTAAGCAGCGCCGATCTGCGAACCCTCATTGCCGTTGTATTGGTTCGTGGATACCAATGACAAATAATTCGGCCCGCTGATCTGGGCAAATGACAGATCCAGATAATTGCTGCCTGAAATCTGTATCCGGCCGGGCAGGTTCGTAATGTTTCCACCAAAGATGCTACTGGTGCTATACGTCGTCGGCGAAGTCACCACACTGATAAACGCATAGCTATTCGTTACGTCCTCAAAAGGAATTGACATGGGGTTTATGGGCGAGGCAACCGTATACAACGGCGTCCCCACACTCTGTTGGAACTGAAAACTAACAGGAGCAATGAATGGAGTTACTAATTGATTCGTAGTCAGGTCTATTTGATCTATCAAATAGAGATAATTGGTGAGAACCAGGCCAGTGGCCGGGTCCAGCACGCCGCCAGACCACTCAATAATGCCCTGGCTGGTGAGTGCGCTTACCGAAGCATGCGTCTGCACATTCGGATTGGGGTTCTGCACATATATGCCACGGTTCTGAACGTTGGTTGGATTGAAAGCGAACACATCGGAATACGCTTGCGCATTGGTCAGGACAATTTGTGGGACTATTCTCCGGTTTACATTCGTAAAGATCGACGTAAAGGCAAACGGCATTCCCAGATCCGCGCCGGGATTCCATGCAAAAAACGGGAAAGTTGTCACGTTGCTCAAGGGGCTCGTGCCTATCCCATAGTCCAGAATGCTCGATCCTGCCAAAGAATTGTCCATGGTCAGCGTGCTGTGGGAAAGATCCACCGTCACGCCGGAAAGCGATAATATACTGTTATCATCCACATTGATGAATCCCGGGTTGGTGATGTTTGTCGCGGATACGATCATACGTACCGGACCGAGTGAAAACACCGGGTTGGCACCGGCATTGATCGTTCCCCCATTATAGAACGATCCGCTCATCTTGCTTACTCCGCTGACCGGAAAATTTTCCAGGTCAAAACCATATTGGGCGGACATCGTCCCGGTATTGGTATAATTTTGTGTGTTCTTTGTTTTGTACTGCTGGGCAGTGGTGAAATTGACGGTAAAGTTACCTGTATTGACAAAGTTTATCGCATCCACCTGCGGCGTGGCGTCTGGCACCGGCGCATTCACGGTCCCGTCATTCTCGTAGATATAATCGGTTGCCTGTAACAACGCTGGCGCAAGTCCCATCGCCAGCAACCCCATTAAAAATATTCGCTTCATAAACTGATCGCTTTGCTATGGATGAGGATAAATCGTGATCACAAAATCGCGCTGGACCGAACGCGCCCCGACATCGGTCATCCGCACCGTAAAATCAAATGGTGTTACCGTCAGCACTCCGGTCGTGGGTGTGCCTGATATGATTCCATCAGATGACAGCACCAGGCCCGGCGGCAATGCATTGGCAACGATGTCCCACGTATAAGGCGTTGTACCGCCCGTACCCGTGAGTTGAACGCCGCTGGTGTAGGCAATTCCATTCGTACCATTGGGCAGGTTCATCGGCGTGATCTGCATCAAAACCTGGTTTTCGATGTCCTGGATGCTTGAGCCATCCGGATAAATGATGGGGGCGTTGGTCGTCCCGTCAAATGAACCGTAAACCAGTTCCGGCAACGGCTGCTGGCCCAGGCCGAATATCACACTGTCGTTGTAGTAAACTGGCGCCTCGGTGTTGAAGGTTATCACTTTTTGCGGCTGGATCGTTCCCGGACCCGCCTCATTGTTCAGGATATTGGCCTGGTCAAAATTGATCGAGCGGCTGGAGGTGAACGGTGATAAGAATCCAGATATATCGCTGGGTGGAATATCTTGAGCGGTGAATAGAATATCCGGCTGCGTCACGACCCGCTGCACCGGATGCGGTATCACCGTATTTCCGCCAATCGAATTGATGGAGTAATTGTTCGTGGCTGCGACCCACGTCCGGCCGATCAAATTATCGAAGTCCCGGCGCACGAAGGTGATCTTCTCAATGCCCTGATAGATATCGGTTGGATTGCCGCCGGCCGGCACCAGTTGAATCACTTTCACGTTCACATAGGTATAGTTGGTGAAAAAGAACGTGGTATCCGCAAACTCAACATGCGTGGAATCAATTGAAATGATTTGTCCAATAACATTCGAGGAGCCTTTATTCGTGATGACTTGATTCCCCAATATGTAGCCCACTACGTTGGGAGGCAGTATATAAAAGTCGCCGCCCGGACCCAGCACTTTCGTGCTACTCACCTTTTTGTATACTAAAATAAAATTCGGCGGGACCGAAAACGGAGAAAACGTCAGGTTGCTGACACTGAAAATGGTGGGCCAATTGGTGAAAAAGTGATTCGTTACAACGTTGGCGAACGTATACGAATAATTCGTCCCGACTATCTGCGAGGTCTGATTCGCCTGAACGATCACCTGGCCGAATCCGGCCGGAAGCCACGGATAGTTCGTCACAAACAGGAACGTTGTCGAAGAATTGGTGATGAAGTAATTCGTGGTCACGCTCGTGATCACCAGGTTGGGATAAAGCCCCAGCAAGGTGGTCGGATCAGTATTTGGCAGCAGATTAAGGAACGTTGAAAGATCCAATGTCGTCAGACTCGGGAGGGTGTTGGTGACATAAGTGAAAATCGTCTCACCCGTGCCCGGAGTCTCAATCTTCAAGTTGTTGGTCGACAACATATATCTTAACCCGCCCACGTCATCGCGCGTTAAGCCCGTGTAATAGCCTCCCAATTGCCAATTGAACGATGCCACCGCAGTAAGTGTCGGCGCCAGGGGATCCACCGGGAAAGGCGCGGCAAACGCCAATGGATTAGGTCCAGTACAAAACTCCTCTATGATATAGGAATATAACGTGTCATTGACGTAACTTGACTCGCTATCGGTCACGGGATCGTAATTCCGCTGGATCACCAGATAATTCATATTATCCGGGCAGGGCGGCCCCGGCGTGATATGGTCTCGCGCCCGCAAGGTCCATACATATCGCTCCGGCTCTCCCAGGCCCAATCCCTCAACCATGAGTCCCAAAGTCAGAGATTTAAGATCCAGCAAACCCAACGCCTGGGCGGTGTAATTGATTTCTTCTGACTGCAGAGGAAATTCTGACAGGTCGCTGCTGTAACCGTCCAAACCCAAGGCGATACCGTTTGGGTTGTTGGTGAAAGTGCTGTTCAGGATGGCAAAGGCTTTATCAACTTCCACCATTCCGTTTGAACGGAAGTATTCGATGAAATTCTGGTCATAAGCGTAATAAACCACCGGCAGATTCCAGCGATACTCCTGGCCCATCTGCTTGGGCGCCAGGATATCACCGGCCAAGCCGTATCCAATCACCGGGGTCTGCCAATTGTCGGCGGCATTGCCGATCGGTCCGCCCAATACGAACGCACGCGCCGACTGGATGCCAGCCACCAGGCATCCTGCCCACAAAAAGATCTTCAATAATCGCAGCATAGAAAACTCACATTAACGCAGCCGAATGATTCGAAAATATCCCGACTGGCTTCCACCCACAGGTATCGAGTCCACGTGACCAGCGGCAAATCGTGGTCCGGAGAAATTGCTCCACGTTTTCATATCCACACTCTGTATCACCTGATACATCAAGCCCGGTTCCGTGTTCCACTGCAGGAACGGTCCCTGGCCAGTGCTGATCATTTGTTGGCGCAATACGCTGAGGGCGTTGGTTGGATTCGTTCCCGCCTGGAATTCCTGCAGGTTGGAAACGCCATCACCATCACTGTCCGCGGTAGGTGAAGGCCAATTGAACACGTCGCTTCCAAAATAGGCGGTCATCCATTCGTAGGGAATCCCTCCCCACATCAATGTGCCATAAGTCGTATTCGTGGTGGCGCCAGACTGGGGCGAGCGCCGTCCATCCGTAAGCAGATAATCCAGTTTAAAGTAATGCGTGCTGCTGGGAGCCAGGCCGGTCAGGCTCCAGACATTCGTGCCCCAGGCATTGGTCGCCAAATTCACAGTCGGGGTGGGTGAACCATCCACATATACCCCGTAACTGGCCACAGTGAACCCGCCCACTGACTGCCAGCTTACCGTCAACGTGTTTGAGCTGATCACTGTCACATACGGAGGATTAGGTGCTGACAAGGGTTGAATGGTTGAGGAAAAACGTTGCGCATACAGGTCAAACCCGGCTGGAACACCCTCAAAACTGGTCCAGACCGCGAGGAACCGGCCATTGGCGTCCGAGGCCACGGCCGGATGCATCTGCTGAGCCGACGTTGTAGAATTTACCGGAACTTCCCCTCCTGAAAACGTTCCATTCACATTCATGAACCGGCTAAAGACGCCTTCGCGCGACCCGTCCTGACCGAGGCTTGTCCAAGCGATCATATAACCAGCGCCGGCAGCGCCATCAGCCGCGATCACGGGAGCATATTGCTCTCCATAGGTGTAGGTATTCACCCGCTTTACCGCACCGCCCACTCCCGCGCTCGAAAAGGTGCGCACAGAAATATCCCAGCTATTGGTCGGCACCAACATATTCATCTCGCTCCACGCCACCGCAAAGCTGCCATCTGCAGCGCCCACTACGCTGGGGTTTGCGCAAACGTTAAAATTGGAATTGATAAGGAACTCGCTCCCGACCGATGTTCCATCCGCATTATAGATTCGGCCGTAGATATCCACACTGGCAGGTGTCCCATTAGTGCTCCCCACAGACCGCTCCTGCTCCGAGACCCAAACCACCACAAATTTTCCGGTGGCCAGCGCCGCTATTGCCGGCGTTCGCTGATTGTAAGTCGTGAACTGATTGACCAAGACCTCCGCCCCAACCTTTGCGCCGTTGGTGTTCATGCGTTGGAAATAGACGTCCTGCATGCTGCTTTTGCTCACCTGGTTGTAACTGCCGTAGGCGATCACCGCCGTGTTGTTCGTCAGGACCGCCACTACTGGATTCACCTGGTAAACATTGGTCGGGGAGCCGTTGACCAAAACATCGCCGGTCAAAAAGGTATTGGAAGCTGTGAAAAACCGGGCGTAAATATGCTGATAACTTTCCGCTCCGCCCTGCCAGACAACTACCGCCCCGCCATTCTTCAATAATGAAACTTTTGGCTGCTCCTGGTTCCCGGCGCCATTGGAATTGACGCGAAACGTGGAATTGATTGCCGATAAAGTTCCACCGAGCCTTTGGGCGCTGATACCCCAGCCATCGCCGTCTGTGATGTTGTCCTGCCAGACAAGATAACCACCAGCGCTGTTGATACTGACAGAGGGAAACACCTGGTCGCCAAGAAAAGATCCGATGACCGCATACTCGGTGCCTTGCGCTGCATAATTGGTTTGGCCACGGGCAACCGTGGTCATAGCGGCCAATAGCAGGCAAAACGTCACGGTTCTTTGGCCGGAAAACAAAAAGGACATAAGGTTCTTTGTAGGTTGTATCACGCCTGCAAATCTTTGTCCAAATTTTAATAGTGCTGACATGATGATTCTTCGTGCTCCCATCAATTTTTTAGCAATTCTCCCTGCGTCGCGTGGACCAAATCCAGTTCCGCCAGCATCGTTTTAAAACCCCATTTCGAAAAACATTCACGTAAATGCCCGGCATCCGTCGTTTGCTCCACCAATGCTGTTGTGGAAAATTCGTATGGCAACTGATCATGCAACCGGATCAATTTCTGGTTCCGTCGCACATCCACCTCTGCAGATTGCAATGCTCCGCGCAAACGGTCGGATTTTACTGCTGTAAGATTGCGATACAGGTTCTCAATCGAGCCAAATTGTTTGATGAGGTCGGTGGCCGTCTTCGGCCCCACTCCCGGAACACCAGGGATGTTGTCCACGGTATCGCCGATCAAACTTAGCCAATCCACGATTTGCACAGGTTGAACCCCCGTTTTTGCCACGACCTCATCAGCTCTCCAGATCCGTTCGACTTTATCGTTCGGATTGACCAGGCCGACCGCGGGCTGGACCAACTGCATAAAATCTTTATCAGCGCTGGCGATCACCACCTCCAAATCCGCTTCCACCGCGCGTACAGCCAGCCAGGCTATATAGTCATCCGCCTCCACCTTATCTTCACAGAATGAAGCGATGCCGGATGCTTTAAGATAATCCGTCATGCCATCCAACTGTTTCTCCAGGTCCGGGGGCATGGGCGCACGCTGGGCTTTATATTCAGGCAGATCCGCCATCCGAACCTCACTCAGCCCGCCATCCCAAACCACCGCCAGGTGAGTCGGCTTGAGCTGAGTTCTGAGGCGTTGCAGCATCTTGATGAATCCGTAGATGGCATTGGTCGGCTCGCCGGAAGGTGCGCGCAGCTCGCGGATCGCGTGAAAGGCGCGATAAGCGTAAGCGTGTCCATCCATGATGAGGAGGCGAGACATTTGGCCAATGGTTCTGGTTTGAATATCACCGGTACCCAGTTACGAGCCGGGCGACGGTAAATCGCTTATGGGTTCAAGGTGTCGTTACCGGTTGTTGCGGAAAGCTTTTTTGCGCAAACGGCATGTCATCGTCCGTATGATAACGATTGCCAGCCGGATCGATGATCGTCGGTGTCACAAATATCATCAGGTTCTTTTTCTCCGTGATGGATGATTCATTACGCCACAAACGCCCGATAAACGGCAGATCTCCAAGCAAAGGCACCTTGTCCTTCATCTTTGTCACGCTATCAGTCAACAGACCGCCCAACACGACAGTCTGGCCGTCCCAAACAACAACGCTGGTCGTCACCTCACGCAGGCGAAGACGCGGCAAAGGCAATTGGGCTGTGATCGGCACACCCACACCGCTGCCGCCGCTGCTCGCGGATTGGCCCTGCGGGATGAAGCCACCCGGATCGTCATAACCCACAAATTCCGTGACCTTGGGGATGATCGACATGTGAATGGTATACTCATCGGCGGACACATAAGGAATCACGTCCAGAATAGGGCCGAACGGCAATACCGTAACATCATAAGTGATCGTTGTGCCCACCACGCCGCCGCCGGATGTTCCGGTAGCAGTGTTATTGTTTTGACTGGAGCTTTGGTCCAAGGTCACACCGGTAACCACGCTTTGAATATCCACAACCTGCACTTGCGCCTGACGGCCGCTGATAGTTGTCACTTCTGGCGCTGTCAACACATTGACGCCCGAACGCTGGTCTAAGGCGCGGATGACCACGCGGAATTGAGGATCCGTCAAAATACCCGTGATCGTGCCCACTGCTGGAGCGTTCGCCGCATTACGCAGACCGGAAGTCAGCAATCCGTCTGAAGTCAACGGTGCCAGGGTGGTCCCACCCAGCAAACTTCCCGGAAACGTTCCTTCTGGATTCGCTGATGAGGAAGCACCCGCAAAACTCGGAGCGGTGCCGCCCTGAGCCCCAATGGCCCCGTTGTTCAACAACGTGTTGCCTAAATACCAATCAAATCCGAGCGCCCGGGAATCATCCTGAAGCAGTTCCGTGAACCTTGTTTTGATGTTCACCAACGGCGGTGTCACATTCAAAGCTTGAACGGCAGTTTCGATGATATCCAAATCCTGGGCCGTTGCCCGGACAACGAGCACGCCCGCTTTGTCATTGAAGAAAACGTTCTTGGGCGGGTCCAAATTCACACCCATGGTGTCAAAGAATGTCCGCACTGCGGTTTGGGCATTTTGATAAAAACTCGGGTGCGAAACAAATTTGATTTGTCCACCACCAGGGCCTACGTCCGAACTCACATTACCACCGCCACCGCCACCATTCGCCCCAACCACCTGGGCAATCGGAACAAGTGTTCCAGCTTGAGCTCCACCGTTACCACCACCGCCACCACCACCACCGCCGCGACCACCACCACCGCCGCCACCACCACCACCACCGCTGCCGCCGCCGCTACCAGCAGTAACGGTGATATCACCAATAGCTTGTCCAACCATCGCCTCCAGGCCTTGATAGAAAGTATTCGGATCCACCTTGAACCAACGCACCTGCAATTGCGCCGCCTCAGACGAGCGTTGGGAGAAGACCACCGCGTAGTCTTCAATCGAATATTTGATCGGCGTGCGGGAAACTCTGACAATCGCCTCAAGCACGTCTGCCAATCGCACATCTGTCAAACCAGGATTCAGATTGATCTGTGCAGAAGCCACATCCACGGGTTCCGAAGGAGGAGGAGGCGTAAGACCGGCCGGGGTTGCCTGTTCGGCGGGACCTGCCGCCACGACTGCGGCGGCATTGGGGTCAATGATAAAATTAATGCCGCGTTTTTCCGGATCGCGCTTGCGCGATTCAGTATTCAACCGCAACACGATTTCTGACAGAGGAAGACCGCCTTCCGGCACGGTGAAATCATCCAAATGGATCATGTTCAATTTATTTGCGATCCCTTGCCGGCCCCTGCTCGTATAAATCAAATTTGTGTGAGCCATCGGATTGGGCACCGGCAAAATATCGCGCTTGATCGGGTCCTGCCAATCTTGAACGATGTCCACCAAATCTTTCTGTATCTTCAGATCGCGATTTTTGGTTGCGCGGCCATATTGCTGGTCATGCACCAGGCTCAGGTAATAAAATGCCGCATAATTCTGTGAATCAAGGTCAAGCGCCGCCTTCAGTTTGACTTCAGCTTCCTGATACTTACCCATCTCCAATAACAACTTTCCATCCTGCACCAGCGTCCCGGCATCTGTCTTATTTGTCTGGATCACCGATATCTGGGCGATGGTTTCTTCGTCGGCAACATGACCTTGCATTGCATGAATCGCTTTGTCGTTATCACGCTTCATGGCGATAGCCTGTTCGTTCTGGGGATCCACAAACAGCACATCCGCCAACTGGTCGTTGGAGGCTTTGAGATCGCCCATCTTCTGCGCGGCGTTCGCCAGATCCAGGCGGACCGAAACCAAACCAGCCCTGGTCTGCGATGCCTCTGTCGGCACACTGCCGACACCGATGGACTTCACCAATGACCACGCATGGTCGTAATATTTTGCGGCCGTTGGCAGGTCATTCCGCTTTTGTGCGGCCCGGGCATTATCCAGGTCCTGGTGCAAAGTTATTTTATCAGCTTCGCGCCGGATGGCCTCCTGCGATGCTGAGTTAACATCGTCCGGCGATTGCGCCATCGAGACGAAAATCGGCCCGAGCAGAAATGCCGAACACAATGAGAGTAAGCGTGCTTTTGTCATGGTCTGGTTCCTTTAATGAAAGATTGAGCGCGCGTTAAGGCGCACCGGCATAGGTGATGGTCGTCTTTTTATTGTTTGATTTGGCTGAGATTACCACTTCGTTCTCTGAAATGGCAACGATATTGTACTCCTCTCCGTCAAAGAGGAGAGCAGGTCCTCCCACGCGGCAGTTGTGGAAAACTTTTTTCTCCGGATCATACTTCATGTCCGCCATGTAAGAGTCCGGGCGCTTAAAAGGTTTGGCCTTGGATATTTCAATCTTCTCATCTGTATCCACCAGCGTCAGATCCAACAAGGGATCATCCACCAGGCCTTTCGCATTATTCAAAGTGAATATTTCCGTTTTGTTATTGCTCCCGGTGATGGGGAAAGAAACAAAATAACGTTTTTTACGCAGTGCCAGTGTCGGCGCTCCATCCCGTTCCACGCTGATAGTATATCTCGCTCCGACATCGTTCGTGGTGATCGAATCCAGGGAGATGGTCATGTAAAGCGTCGTGATATTGGTGATGACCAATGCCCGCGGGCCAACCTCATCACCGCGCACGATCTTGATCAATTTCCCGTCGGGCGCCTTCTGCCATTTGACCGGGTTGAACAAGCGGTTCGTCATGGATAAGTCCAGAACCGGCGGCGTTTTCACTTTTTGCAAAATATCATCGTAGAAATCCAGGTTCAACGGCGGCGCTGCTTTGGAACTGCGCTTTACGATCACATTGGTGCGTTCGCCGAGTTTCTGCTTTTCGTTGTTCACCCACAAAAACAAAAAGACCACCAGCACCGCGAAACCCGTGAGCACGGCGCCGAGCAAAATCTTTTCGTAATTTTTCTTCAGGAATTCCATTAAATCTCAATGTTTCGCATTCGCGTTCAACTTCACCAAATCCAGCATCATCGTCACTTTGAGTTGTTCTTCATCCAGAAATGTTGGCAACCCTCCCCGGCCAGATACCGGCGCGGTCGCCGCCACAGTTCTTGCCGCCGTATCCCCGTTGCCGCTCCCGGCATCTTTGGCAACCTCGACATTCACAGATTCCACGATGAAACAGTAATCCGATGAAGCAAACGCGGTCATAATCGAGCTCAACTCTGTTCCAAAACAGCGGAACGAAATCTCATAGGGAGTCACCACAGCCATTTCGGTCATCGTCGACTTTTTATCAAGGTAACTGTCCAATCCACCCAGATCATCATCCGTGGAAATCCGCTCGCGGCGGATGGATAAAAGCGCATTCACGCGGGCAGCGAACAAAACATCGCAGATCGCCTTTACCTCGCCCAACTGGACGGAAAGCGGTCCCAAACTGCCGGGCGCGAATTTGGTCAATGACTTTTCCGCCTGGAAGGAAAACGCATATTGCTGGGGCAAATCCACGCTCGCGACCAAGGCCGCCCGTTGCAATTGGTCGATCGTTATCTGCAGGGTCGTCGCAAACTGCGCGCTCGTGATCATCGCCACGTTGGTCGTATAGGGGATTGAAGGCACTGACTTGAATTGGCCCCGGAATTTTTGGGCGATATCACGAAGTTGTTGGATCTGTTGCTCGGCCACCTTGGGATCGCCCACCTGCTTCTGGCTCAACCCATCCAGCGTGCTGTAAGCTTCCTCCAGTTGTGCCTGCGTGGATTTGTTTGCTCCCATTTTATTGAACAAATACCACCCGCCCGCACCTATCAACACGAGCGCAATAAGGCCACTGATCGCAAAAAATAGATTTCGTTTGATCCAGGCCATATCAGAAAAGTTTCAGCGGCTGTTTCAAAATGATGGTTGCTCCGAATGTGAAGGTGCCTTTGGCCTGATTTTCGGTGATCGGCGGCGTGGAGTTCAACTGGGTACCCACCGGATCAAACAATGAACAGGCCTGCAATTCTGTTTGCAGGTTAAAAACCACATCCTGTTTTGCCGAAGGCGACAAGGCGGTAAAGTCCACCGCTTCACACACAATGTTGATCACGCTATCCGGGGCATGCGGCGCAGCACCTTCCGCCGGAACAGGCAACGGTTCGCCCGAAGTGGTGCCCAGCGCCAATCGATCTATCCAGATGCCCGTTGGGGTGGTGACATGTGTATCAGTGTTGATCTTTTCCGCCGTCTTTACTTCCGCACGGATCAATACCTGCCGCAGTTCAGAAAATGTATTCAACCAGTATTGCCGGTCCGTCAGCCAGCTGGTGTAGAGGTTGACATCCCGTTGGGCATTCTTGAGTTGCGTACTCACCCGGTCATACCGGTCTACCCGGTCCTGCAGCGGCTGAATCTGCTGTTTTACCTTGTCCAATTCGGCCTGTTTGACCTCGCTTAGCTTATCAAATAGCCAGCCTACCGCCCAAACCACCAGCACTAGACTGAAGACCGTCGCGATGAAATACGGCTTTTTCTGGTTAAAACTTTGCCAACGCAAGGTGCTTTCCGGCATCAGGTTAAGCTCTACGGGGCAATTCGCCAGGTTGCGCAGGCCCAAACCGACCACTTCACCCAATGAATGCGCTACTTTCGCGAGTTCTTCCAGGTTGATTGCGGGGTCCACCTGCACATTGCGCAGCGGATTGAAGTATTCCACGGGAACATTGAGCTTTTCCGCAAAAAACTGGGCCGTATAGGGCATGATGGACGCTCCGCCCGACAAAAACAGCCGTTGCGGCGCCGAACCACCCTGCTGGCCACGATAAAACTGCATCGTCTGGTTCACCTGGATGTGCAGCCGCGTCATGAACTGGCGCGCAATCTTGGAAATCGCCGCCTGATGCTCGTTTTCCGGCTCCTCGTAGGCACCGCCCAAACTCACAAAACCCTCAGCAATCTTGATCTTTTCCGCTTCGTCGAACTTTAGCTTCGCTTCCGTGGCAAATTCGTGCGTGATGGCGTTGGCACCCAAGTTGATGCTACGGGAAAAGACCTTGCCCTTCTCAAAAAACAGGAGATTGCTGGTTTTTGCCCCGATATCGAGGAGCATGGTGCAATCTTCCAAGTCGCCGTAGTTGAACCGGAACGCGTTACACAGCGCGGCGGGCGAGACATCGCACAACTGCAATTGCAGCCCGGCCGATTCGGCGATGCGAAACAACCCTTCCACTACGTCTGATTTGATGGCGACCAGCAGCACTTCCAGTTCACCGCTCGCTGCCGCACCCAGAATCTGGTAATCCCACACGACTTCTTCCAACGGAAACGGAACGTTCTGCTGCGCTTCGTATTGGATGATCTGCGTGACTTTGCCCGCATCCACCGGCGGCAATTTCACGAACTTGGAAAAAACATTGAAGCCCGGCGCGCATCCGTTCACTCCCTTGTGCTTGACCGGATTCTCCGCCATCAACTCACCCAAGGCCTTGCGCATGGCGGCATCGCGCGTGGCATCCTGGGCTCCATCCTGGCCAAGCGACTTGATGGAGTAGCTTTTCAGCCGCAAGCCGCCAGCCTCGTTCACTTCGAACTCTGCCGACTTAAGACTGCCTGCGCCGAAATCAACCGCCAAAAATGACTTGGATTTTAACATTAAGGGTTTCCGCGCCCGCACACCGACTGCATTCGCAGCCGACATCAAGGCAATCCCTGTGTGGTTATAGATTTTCCATTACACGGTCAAACAGAAAAACATTTTTTGTGCGACCATTGAGGATATTTTTCGGAATATAACCGCAAATCTATTAAGCTGTGATTAAGATGCTTCCTTGTTTTATCCAGCGGGCTAATCTCCTTGCCAACCCCATGCCAATAGACGGTTTTGTTTTGAAGACGATTCCCCTTGATTCTGAAAGAAAACTTACACCGTCAATGCGGCATCCCAATCCTTCCACACCGGCTCGTATCCCAATCGCCGTATCAACTCCGCCACCTCGTGTGCTGACCGCTCATCCGCGATATTGAACTGCCCCGTGGCATTCGTCGCCTTGTTCTCCACCGCGGCCCACTCGCTCGAGCCCGATGCCAATTCCACTATGCGCCCGCGTTCCGTATGATGGATCTTCTCCTTGCCCGCGCCCGTGTAACCGCCCGGCTCCGTGTGACTCCCGGCACTTATCAATGTCACCCCCAACGGTATCAACCCATCCCGCAACTTCGCCGGCTCACGTGTCGAGAGCACTATCCCCACATCGGGGAACATAATCCGATACGCGCACACCAACTGCGCCAGCTCGCGATCCGTGATGTGCGTCAGCGGCTGAAACTCACCGGCGCATGGACGCAACCGCACCGTCGATATCGTCAACTGCGCCTTCCAACAATTCTTCAGCAAATAGTCCGCGTGCGCCGCCACGCTTAACGCCTCATAACGCCAATCTGCCAAGCCATACAGCGCGCTGATGCCCAATCGCCGGAAGCCTGCCGCGTATGCGCGCTCTGGTGTTTCCAATCGCCAATCGAAATTCCGCTTCGGCCCCGCCGTATGCATCTGCGCGTACACCGCGCGATCATAGGTCTCCTGGTATACCACCAAACCATCCGCGCCCGCCGCCACGAGCGGCCGATATTCCTCCGTCTCCATCGGCCCCACTTCCAGCGAGATGCTCGGCCACTCCTCGTGCAACATCGCGATGCAATCCCGCATATACCCGTTCGAGACAAACTTGGGATGCTCACCCGCGACGAGCAACAGGTTGCGAAAGCCCTGCTCGAACAACGCCGCCGCCTCACGCTTCACTTCATCCAGCGACAACGTCACGCGCAGGATGGGATTGTCACGAGAGAAGCCGCAGTACGAACAATTGTTGATGCACTCATTCGAGAGATACAGCGGCGCGAAGAGCCGCACCACCTTGCCAAACCGTTGCAACGTCATCGCGCGCGACCGGTTCGCGAGCAACTCCAGTTGCTCACCCGCCGCCGGCGAGATCAGGTTCGCGAAGTCCGCCAGCGAGAAACTCTTCTTCGCCACACTCTCGTGCACCGCCGCCGCGCTGGCAGTCGTGGACCGCTTCACCAGCGACTCCAACGGCAACGAATTAAATTCAGAGACAAAACTCACAACCACCACACTATCAAATTTCACACCCACCGAAAACCAAAAACCACACACACGAACAAGATGGGATTTTACAGAAGATAACGGAGGGAACGAAGAGTCGGGATTTTTGAACCACGGAACACGCGGATTTACACGAAAAAGGGTCTAACCGCTAATCTGCGCTGATGAGCCTAATGCGGGATTTAACAGAAGATAACGAAGGAAACGGAGGTGGAATTGAAGAGGATGGAGGATAGAAAATAGAAGATGAGATTGCCCAATGCAGATATTCGCTGCGGATGAATGGATTGTTGGATGGGTGGATGTTTCTTTTTGGTTTTGAGTTTCGGTTAAACAACCAAGCAACCAAGGATCGAAGGGGATGGTCGAGGGGCGAGAGACGCCACGTGGAACGTGGTAAAAGGGTCGAGAGCGGGACGTTCCAATTAGCTTGATCCGATCTGCCATCCCCGTCCTCCACAGCTTTAGCGAAGGAGGATAATCAATTGATCCGCTTGTCCCGCCGACTCGTCCCGCCATAGCCTTTGGCGGCGGCGGAAGCCTCGGCGAAGGGGGAGGCGTGCCGAAGTAGCCTCCCCAATCCCCAAAATGCCGTGTAACAACTCCCTTTGCCATCAGCCCAATTTCTGCTAAAATGTACCCATGAGCGAAATCGTGTTTCAAATCTCCGAAGACGATACCGACGGCGGCTTCATCGCCCGCGCCCTCGGACATTCCATCGTCACCGAAGCTGACACATGGGAAGAACTTCGCGCCAACGTCCGTGAAGCTGTCCTGTGCCACTTTGACGAAGGCAAAGCCCCCGCCGTTATTCGCCTGCACCGCGTCATGGATGAATTGCTCGCCACGGCATGAAGCTGCCGCGCGACCTTTCCGCTGCCGACCTTGAAAAGGCCCTCCGGCGCGCGTTTGGCTACCAGTTCGTCCGGCAACTCGGTTCACATAGACGCCTTACGACGCAAACCGGCGGCGAACATCACCTGACCATTCCCAATCACAACCCACTCCGCCCTGGCACACTGCGCGCCATCCTCGGTGAAGTCATGACACATCACCATCTCACCTTAGAACAAGTCCTGGAACAACTCCGCCTCCCCCACCGCCCGCCGCGCCGGTGGGACGGATGCGATGAAGAGATTGGGGCGATGCGCAAATCGTTTGAATGGCTCAATCTTTTATTTGACAAACTTTGACTTTATGTATATAGTTTTGATAGTTCTTTGATAAATGAAATATTATAATTGGTTTAAATGGCTGATTAGTAACGGGTTAAATCAGCTAAACGGTAACGGGTTAAACGGGGTGTGGGGAAGTTGTGCGCAGACTGCTCCGCGCTCCGTTATCAGGTTAAATGCGACCGAATATTTAATGATTTTTGAGTTTTTTTTGGCGTCAATCGGGTTGGAAAAAATTAATCCGACTGATTTTGGAGCGCTGAAAATGGGCGCAAGGTCGCATGAGAGACCTTACAGACATTCACGGTAATCACGTTAATCACAATAATTACAATAATCACACTTCGATCAGAAAATTCCCAAAACGGTCCAAAATAAAAATTTAATGGGTGGTATGATTTAATGACCGCTATTTGATTTCTGGTTTTGGCATCGCCTACAAGGGAATTTAAGCTCTCTCCATCCGGCAGACCGTTTAGCTCTCGACTCTCGACCCTCGACTTCCCAGCCCTCCGCAGCCTTTAAGTCACATGGGTAAAACACCCCATAGGCAATCTGCCCGACTGTTATAACATGGTAAACGGGCTTAAAAAACCGGGCACAGTCCAAGAGCGGCCACTATGAAAATTCTTTTGCGCAATACCAAAACGCATCAATACGCGAGCGGGGATGGACAATGGATCCGTGGCCGGAGCAATGCCCACGATTTTGGCAAAAGCCCGCAGGCGTATCAGCACGCCAAAGAGTTCCAGATGCAAAATGCGGAGGTGGTGTTTGCCCACGACAACAATACCGACGCTTTCACGCTGCCGCCCAAAAAGTTTTCCCGGACTGCGGACATCATCAACGAAGCCGCCCAGGCCGCGACGCTGCCGTTGGGCGATGACCCGGTCACCGGCAAAGCCCACACCGAACCTCCACCCGAATTTCCCATCGTCTTATGAAACCCAGCCAAATCGCGTCAGCCGGTCTGATGAAACCCGCTCAACCAATGCTTTGGAAACAGACCGCGCCGGGAATATGGACGCCGGTGCCTGATGCCGAAACGGTCGCGCGAAAAGGTCCCGCGCGCCGGATAGCATCGCTGACGGCCAAACAAATTTCGCCCAGCCCACTTTTGGCCAGGGATAAACCGGGAAAAACCAGCCTCCCACTCCGGATCCCTGCTCGTAAATAAGTCCAAAAAACAAACCTGCGAACGTCGTGATGCGTTCGCAGGTTTTGTAATCCGCCAGTCCTCCATAGCTTCGGCGGAGGAGGATCAACTTGCATCTGGCGTTCCCGACTTCCCGTCCCTTTCTGGCCCTCGTCCCTCGACTCCCCAACTCTTTTCCCCTCTTGTCACTTGTCCTAAGAGTCGTGCCCGCACACCAGTGCTTCAACCGAATCCGGCACATCTCTGAACTCATCATACCCATCGTTTGCATTCCCTTTTTTGCCACTATCCCGAACCCCTGCACAATGATTCCTCAAAAAGTCATGAATCATTTCCCCCAAACCATTCCCCCTGCCCTCCATAGCCTCGCGCGACGGAGGATTCCCATTCCCTGCCTTCCTGAAACAATCTGCAATTTTTGATGCGATCATAACGTACCTCCCTGACCGCTACTTAAGCCAAATGGATGCCAACGCAGAAACCCCTGTAAATCCAACAAAATCGTCGCCGAACCGTGCAGATTGCCTGCACCTTTTCTTTCATAACGCATTAAACCCGCCTCGCCCAGCATGTCACCCATCATCCGTCACATGTCACTTGCCCATCAGTGGTGTGGCGGTTTCGCATTCGTCCCCTTGATCCGTTCTAACTCTATCGATTCCATCGTCGACGCCTGCCGCTGCACTTGTTTCTTCAACTGGCCCAGCAACTTGTCCTGCTCCACGATGACGCCGTTCAGCTGTTCCACCTGATGTTCCAGATGCGCCATATGCGCCTCCAGTTTTTCCAATCGCCCCACCAGTTCATCGTTCATAGAGCCACTTTCAACGCAGTCCACGCGAATGTCGAGACCACACAATCGCCCACCTTGCTTGACGTAACACGTTTCCTCATCCATTTATCCACCTATCCACTCATCCCTTCCACGCCCGTCGCTTGGTGCTTGGATTTTCGCTCCTCCTATTGAATACTGTTTGCCGTGAAGGCCACCGTCACCCAATTGACCAATGAGCTCATCGCCTCCTACGCCCGGGTTGGCGGCATCAATCATTTGGATGGCAAAAACCTTCCCTCCAAGACCCAGATCACCGCCATCACCATCGACCTGTTGCGCCTCCTGTTCCCTGGGTTTTTTGAATCCGAGCTCATCCATTCCTCCGAGATAAAGGTCGAGACCGCTTCCCGGCTCGATACCGTCATCGGCAATCTCGAAGACGAAATCCGCAAGAGCCTCGAATATCATCCACCCGCCTCGCTGGCGAAAAAGGACATCACCGCCGCAGCGCATGAGTTGACCCTCGAGTTTCTCAACAAGCTGCCGTCCGTCCGGGAGATTTTGCAGACCGACGTTGAAGCCGCCTTCAATGGCGACCCCGCTGCGCTCAGTAAAGAGGAGATCATCGTCGCCTATCCGTTCATCGAGGCTATCGCTGTGCAACGCCTCGCACATGAGCTTTACAAAAAGAACACCCCCCTCATCCCGCGCATCATGACCGAGTGGGCCCACGCCCGCACCGGCATGGACCTCCATCCCGGCGCGCAGATCGGCACCCATTTCTTTGTGGACCATTGCACCGGCACCGTCGTGGGCGAGACCACCATCATCGGAAATCACGTGAAGATGTATCACGGCGTGACGCTTGGTGCGCGCAGCACCGCCGGCGGCCAGCAATTGCGCGGCAAGAAACGCCATCCGACCATCGAGGACAACGTCACCATCTATCCCGGCGCCACCATCCTCGGCGGCGAGACCGTCATCGGCGCCGGTAGCACCATCGGCGGCAACGTCTTCATCATGGACAGCGTCGCACCCAACTCATTGGTCATCTACGACGGCCTAGACATGCGCGTGCTGAACAAAAACGAAAAAAAGGCCACCGCCGATTTTCAGATCTAATCTGATCAGGAACACTGGTATCTGGCGAGTCGGATTCTGCCGGGGCATTCCTTGAAAAAGAAAATCAGCCAACCGCTGTCCCCGGGGGACCACGGTTCGCGAAGTGAACATCTCTTGTGGGGCCACTAACTCGTGGCGGGCTTGGGAAGCCACTGGGTCAGGGTGAGGGCGAGTGTAAGCTTAACAAACAGCCTCATTGCCTGCCAACCCCCGCGTAGATCGTCTATCGTAAATCCTCAGGGTTTCAACCACTTCACAAACCACTCAATGGCTTTTTGCTCCGAGTCCGGATTCACCTTATGCCCCGTCTTCGCCTGGATATCCACCGCAAACCGGTCCTGCGCCTTCGCGTTGATATAGACCTTCTCGGCCGCCTGGATGCACAACCACACACCCGGCAGCGGCGAACGGACGTCCGAATCGCTGTTGATCACCAGCAATGGACGCGGTGCTATCAACGGCAACATCACCGGCCCGTCAAACTCGCCATACAGGCCTGGCGCGATCCGGTCGTAAAACTTTTTCATGAACGCTACATCCGGTGTCACTCCCTCGCCCTTGACCACGTTGTCGAATGCCGTCTGGAAGGACTCGATGCGCCCCCGCCAGGCATTATGGTCCAACGCCCACCCGAAACTTTGCACCCCGATACACGGCACCGCGACTGCGATGCGTTTATCCACCGCCGCCGTGAGATACGTTTCCGTGCCGCCCTTCGAGATGCCGATAAGCCCGATGCGTTTCGCGTCCACGTCATCGCGCGTCTGCAGATAATCCACCAATCGCATCACGTCCCACACCGTATCATAAAAGAGCGGATGCTCCCGGCCATCGTAATAGGCGCGAGCGAGCGCCTTGTCGTATTCCTCCGCCCCCTTGCCGGACTTCATCCGTTCACCGGAATATCGCCCATCAATCGCCACCGCGATGAACCCGTTCGTCGCGTATTTGTAGCACAAACCGGCCATGCCCTGTTTGCTCCCGCCCGTCCCGTGCAACACGATCACCACCGGCCTGCGCCCCGTTGAATTCGTCTCCTTCCACAACAATCCTGGCACGCGCTGGCCCGCTTCCGACGCGTAAATGAAATGAAATTCCGCAATATTGTTTGTGAGTGGTAATTCTGTGACCTCCGGCGCCAGCGGCACGCGCGGCCGGTCGATGAGCTTGAGAAAATCCGTCTGCGCCGGGCTCACCGGCATATGCGCGCACGCCGATGCCAATACACACAACCCCAACGCCAGGAAAAATGGGAAACGCTTCACCTCACCATTTCAACCGCCCCTACCGGAAACTCAAGGCTGAAATGACCCTTTCCCGCAAAGCGTTCTGGACAGCCGTGGCTTCCTCCATTGGATGTTCGATGTTGGTTGTTCGATGTTCCCAACTCTCAATTTCCCCTTGACTGTCTTCCCCAACTGTCATACTGTCACATGTCAGTTACCCGACATGCTACTGCAGATCGATTTCAAATCCGGCAAGCCGGTCTATCTCCAACTGGTGGACCAGATCCGTTACGCCGCTGCTTCCGGCGGGCTGCGCCCCGGCGAACCGCTCCCCGGCATCCGGCCCCTCGCCGAGGAATTACGCGTCAACCGCAACACCATTGCCAAGGCCTACACCGAGCTGGAGAGCCAGGGCGTCATCGAAACCATTCCCGGCAAAGGCTGTTTCCTTAAAGAGAATCATTCGCCCTTCACCAAGCCCGTCCGCCAGAAATTGTTGCTCAAGGAAGTGGATGAAGCCGTCGTCACCGCCCATCACCTGCAAGTGGACCGTGAAGCCTTCCTCGCCCTCGTCAAAGAACGCCTCGACTACTTCGAGCGCAAAATAAAAGAGAAGCCATGAATAACGAATCCTCCGTCATCGAGATCCAAAACCTCTCGCGCCGTTACGGCAAGCTCGACGCCGTGCACAGTCTCAGCCTTACCGTGCGCGCCGGTCGTTGCTACGGATTTTTTGGCCGCAACGGCGCCGGTAAAACCACCACCATCAAATGCCTCCTCAACCTTCTGCGCCCCGATTCCGGCACCGTCCGCGTCTTCGGCCTCGACCCGCGCAAAAACGAAGTCGATGTCAAATCGCGCATCGCCTACGTGCCTGATTTTGTCGCGTTCTATCCCTGGATGACCGTCGCCGGCACCCTCGAATATCTCGCCTCCTTCCGCAAACATTGGAATCGCGACATTGAGTCCGACCTCCTCAAACGTTTCCAGCTCGACCCCAAACAAAAAGCCAGCACACTTTCCAAAGGCCAGAAAACCCAACTCGCCCTCATCGGCGCCGTGTGTCCCGAGCCCGAGCTGTTGCTCCTCGATGAACCCACGTCCGGCCTTGATCCCATCGTGCGCCGCGAATTCATCCAGACGGTCATCGGTGCCTATCAATCCGGCGACACCAAGCGCACCGTCTTCGTCTCCACTCATTTGATCTCTGAATTCGAGGGCCTCATCGACGAATTCACCATCATCGAGCAAGGCCACGAACTCATCACCATGGAAGCCGACGCGGCGCGCGATCGTTTTAAAAAAATCCGCGTCCGTTTCACGCAAACGCCCCCCAAACTCACATTGGCCGCCGCGCTCGACATCAAACAAACTGGCCGTGAAGTTGAGATCCTCGCTAATGGGGGCAGTGAAGCCGTTCTCGAACAACTCCGCGCCTATAAACTCGAAGACCTCACAAGTGAATCCCTCTCGCTCGAAGAGATCTTCGTCGCCTCGAATATCCTGGCCACCAAAAAATGAGCCCGCTCGTCAAAAAAGAGATCCGGTTGATTGCGCCGAGCTGGAGCCTTGCCACGCTTCTCGCTGGCGCCCAGGTGCTCCTTCCCCGGGACAATTTCTATACGGCGGCGTTGGTTTTTATCGGCACCGCGATGATGGCGTTGGCCACCTTTGGCCGCGAAGCGAGCCTGCATACTTTTTCCGGTCTGCTGGCTCAACCCGCCGAGCGTCTGCGCATTTGGCAGACGAAACTTTCTGTTCTGGCCACCGCGTTCTTCCTCATGTTCTTGGTCTGGTTGGTCAGCTACAACTTTGCCTCCCGGCATTTTTACCAGGACGTGGTGATCTTCGATGCTCTCAGCACTTATGATCTTTCAGTCACCGTCTGCCTCATCGCCATTTCAACCTTCACCGGCGGCCTATGGGCTGCCCTGCTACTGCGACAGATCGCCAGTGCTTTCTGGCTGTCACTGCTGGTGCCCGCGACATTGTCCGGCGTGGCTGTTGCATTCCTTGCTGTCCATCAATCTGACGAGTTCACCATTAGTGCCCTTTGCATCGTCCTCGGCATCTATTCCATTGGCGGCTTCTTCTTCGCCCGTTGGTTGTTCTTCCGCGCCCAGGACATCGGCTGGACCGGCGGGAATCTTGTGCTGCCGGAATCAAAGCTTTTTTCTGCTCTTTTTGTATCAACCCAGGCCGTGCGCAAACGCAGGCCCTTTTTTGCGTTATTGAAGAAGGAATTCCAATTGCAAAAAGCCAGCCTCACCGGCGGGGTGGCTTTGCTCGTCCTGCATACCGGTGTCATCTTCCTGCGCACCCATCACCACTTCGCCAAAGATTCCACCGGTGAAATAGTCACCTCCATCTTCTGGATGCTTTGGTTGATCCTGCCAGTGATGATCGGTAGCATGGCTATTGCTGAAGAACGCCGGCTGGGCGTGATGGAAACGCAAGCCTGCCTGCCGGTTTCCCCCCGACTCCGCTTTGCCGTCAAAGCCTCCGTGGCCGTCTTGTTAGGCACTTTGCTCGGCGGCTTTGTGCCGATGGTCCTGGAAAACATCGGCGTCGCCATCAGTGGCAACTATCCGGTATTTCTTACCAGTGGCAACGATGCTTTTTTCTCGTTTCAACAATTGATCATCGGACTCGCGGCCTGGCTCACTTTCATCAGCCTTTTTGGTTCCAGCCTCGCCAAAAATTTCCTACAAGCCATCGGCTTCTCCATCGTGTCCTTCATCGTTTGCGCTTTGTTCGTTTCCTCACTCATGGAACGCCGGATGTTTTTCTTCGACCCAATTCTGGCGCAATCCACCCTGGCGTTCCTCATCGCTGTTCCGGTCCTTGTCATCACTCTCATCTGGCTGGCGTATCGCAACTATAACCACTTCCGCGATGGCTGGCCCTTATGGCGACGCAATATTCTCGGCTTTGCCGGTGCGATCATTTTTATCGTCACCGGCAGCTCCGCCATCTACAACCGCGTCTGGGAAGTTTTTCAACCGATCGAACCTGCGCACGGCGCGCCAAAACTTTCTCTCGTCAACCTTCCTGCTATTCACAATTTCTGGGATAACCGATTATCCGTACAGCTTCCCGATGGACGCATTTGGGCCGATGCCTTGACAGATCCAGAGTATGATGACCGGCACAGCCTTGAAAGCCGCATCAATCCATTGCCAAAAGAAATTGGCGCCGCTCAATTCATCTCCGGTTCAAACTGGCTCTCGGTATTGACCAGCTCTGATACCAGCTCCGGGAATACAAAATCCTTCATCGGTGTAGGCATCGAACGCGATGGTTCACTCTGGCTTTTCACCACCTCCGTCATCAATGGCCAGTACAATGGAAAAGTCCGGTTGGGAAACGACACCGACTGGCGGCAGATCGCCGAGGCTCCCGCCGGAATCCTACTCTTAAAGACCGACGGCTCCTTGTGGCGGTTTACAAACTCCTGGGATCCCTATTTCTGGCGCAACCTAGCACTTCAAAAACCGATTCCTGTGGCGCCGGATGCCCGTTGGAAGGAGATTTATCGCCATTCGCCGGGATACGCCCGAAAAAATGACAACACTGTCTGGATGGCCACCATAAACGACGACAAAAAAGACCATCACTTGGACCTCCACCAGGAAGATAATCTAACCAACGTTGTCTTCGATACCATGTCCGGAGATGGAAATGAGGCCGTGTACGTCGGGAAAGATGGCAAATTATTCTTCATTGGATTTTGGAGCGGGTATAAAGAGTCCTACCAGTTCCACACCATTCAACTCAGTGATGCTACCAACTGGCTCGCGGTGACTGAGCATTACCGCGCCATCGTCGGCCTGCAATCGGATGGTACATTGTGGCGATGGGAGCTGGAGGCTAATGGTTCAATTACCAAGTCAGCCTCTTTACCTCCTCAGCGCCTGGGCATCCACAATGACTGGGTCGCGGTCTCCAGCACCTCTAGCGGGGCCATTTCATTGGCTGCCGACGGCACCCTCTGGCTCTGGCCGGACCGAACCTATTACTACCGCGACCCTTTGATGAGAATGCCCAAACGGCCCATAAAACTCGCCAGCATCTTCGACACAAAATAACCTTTGGATAGCGGCTGTGTCCGCAAAACCAGCCGCAGCGCTCCCCAACGCCTTTTGTCATTCTTTACTGGTTGATCCGGCTCACCGACCAACGGGTAAATCGCAATTCGTATATCGTAAATCCGAGGCTTACCTCTCCACCTTCACCGTGATTCCCCGCCGTTCCAGTGTCGACCCTTCCTGCTGCGCCAGCGCCGCCAACGATTTGTTGTAGCTCGCCAGTGCAGTGATCTCCGCCGAACGCGCCGTGGTCAGGTCTTTTTGCAGTGACAACACGATGAAGCTCGTGCTCTTGCCGCTCTGGAATTTTTTCTGCTCTGCATCCAGCGCCGCCTCCGCGTATTCACGCGCCGCCCTGGTTGCTGCCACGCTTTGATAGTCGGACTGGGCCTGTTTGATGGCGTCATCGATCTCGACGAGTACGTTTTGCTCAAGCTGTTTCAACGTGAGCAGCGCCTGTTGAACCGTAAGCTTGGTCTGCTTGTAGGTGGCCCGCGCCTTGGCATTGCTCAAGGGCACGCTTATCGATGCACCGTAACTATAGAAGGGCTGGTTACGACTGGTCAGATCTCCCGTGGCATCTCCCCACTCAACCGTGGTAGGTCCCCCGGCTCCATATCCATAACTTCCAAATACATCCAACTCCGGGAAAAGCTGGTTGCGGTCGTATTTCAACTGGATTCCTTGCTGTTCCAGGTTTAACCGGGCCTGGATCAAATCAGGCCTCATGGTCATACCTTTGGTCCAACTCGACTGCAGATCAAAGACCTGTACCGGAGCGGCGAGCGTTTCCACTGGGATATAACTGATATCGTGGACTTTTGCGTAGTCGCCGCTCAGTGCCTGCTTGAAGACGTTTTCCTGGGCGGTCAGGGCGCGTTCAGCGGAAATGAGGTCGGCGCGGCTGGATTCCAACTGTGACTCGGCTTGCTTTTCATCCAAGGGCGCCATCGTGCCCACCTCGACGCGTTTCTTGTTTTCTGCCAGCAACCGGTCGGCAAGTTCCAAAGCCGCGCGTTGTACCTGCACATTCTCACGGTCAGCGATCAGGTCATAATAAGCCTGCTCAGCCAGCGTGATCGTGGTGATGACTTGCAGCCGCAGACCCTGCTCCGAATACTTATAACGGTTCTTGTTGACCAGGATGGTCAGCAGATTCTGGTTCATCCAAAAATTGCGCAAAAGCGGTTGGGTGACGTTGACGCCGATACTTCCGCTGGAACTGTCAACCGCATGCCCCGCAACCATGCCGTACCGTTCGGTAAGATTTTCGGTGAAATTGTAGGTAGTGCCAAAAGGAAGCACACCGCCCAGGCTGGAGGCAACTATGTTGTTCTTGAGGGTCGAACCAGGTACATTAGTCTCGATGGTCTGATTGAATCCACCTGCCGTCTTCGAGTACGTATGCGTAATGGAAGCGGCGAAAGTCGGGTCGAAGGCGGCGTAGCCAAGGCTCACATCATACGCGGCTATCTGGGGATTCAGCCGTTGAATGGCGATATCATAATTGTTCTGCAGCGTTGCCTGCAAAACCTGGTCGAGCGAGATGGATTGCTCCAGCACATTTGTCATTGACGGCAGGGCGTTCGTGATCGTCACCGGCGCATTCGTCGCCGATGGCACAATCAAAGGAACTGAATTAGGGAGATTCGTTTGCGCCCCGGCGGCCAAGGCCGCCAACAAACCCAATACAACTGCGCAGGCTTTTTTCATGTTTTTCAAAGATGAGAGATTCATGGTCATTCGTCAAATAAACTGCCGGTCATTCCGCGGCGGCTCGCTTCAACCGGTCGTGGATCGCGCTCCATTCCGGTGTCGTAGGCGGATTTTCCACCACGATCAATTCCGCCCCCGCTTCATCGCAGCGGTGCAATTCCGCGTAGAGCGCCCGCGCGAACGCCTCCGCATCATGCGGTATCACGCTCACGCACCCAAATCCGTCCCCGTCCGGGATGCATGTGTGTGCGATGACGTGTATCTTGGACAACGGCACCACCAAATCCGCACGCCGCATCTCTTTTTGGAATTCCGCATCGCTGTGCCAATCCAACACCACCAGCCTCGCCTTCGGCGAATAATGCTTCTTCAGCATGCCGGGGCTACGCAGTTTTGGAGTTTGGAGTTTGGAGTTTGGAGTTTGAACATTTCCAACCACCGCTTGAATCGATTCCGCATTGATCATCCCCGGCCGCAAAATTTCAGCAAAACCTCCACTCACATCCACCACCGTGCTCTCGATGCCTACCTGCGATTGGCCGCCATCCACGATCAATGGTATCCGGTCCCCGATGCTTTTGCTCACGTGTTCTGCGTTTGTCGGTGAAATCTCATTCGAAAGGTTCGCGCTCGGCGCCGCCAGCGGAAATCGGCATTCGCGTATCACCGCCTGCATGAACGGATGACCCGGCCAGCGCACGCCCACCGTCCCGCCGCCCGCCGTCACGATTCCCGGTATCGTCTGCGACCGCCGCAACACCAACGTCAATGGCCCCGGCCAAAATGCTTTTGCGAGCTGCGCCGCCAGCGGCGTCCACTCCGCTACGCACTGTTTCGCCATCTCTACACTGGCCACGTGCACGATGATGGGATTGTGGGCCGGACGCCCCTTCACTTCATAGATCTTCGCCACTGCCTCTGCGTCCAGAGCATTCGCCGCCAGTCCATAGACTGTTTCTGTCGGCAACGCCACCACTTCGCCCGCGCGCAACAATTCCGCCGCGCGCTTCACGGCCGCGTGGAACAACGCCGGCGTGTGCGTGGAGAGGATTTCAGTGGCCATGGTCGCGTTCATCTAAAAATCATTCGTACCGCAGCGCATCAATCGGGTCGAGTTGCGACGCCTTCCACGCCGGATAAAAACCAGAGATGACTCCCACTATTGCGCTGGTAATAAAAGCAATCAAAATAATGTCGTACGAGACGAGCGTTGGCCCGGTCGCCAGCGCCGTCAGCACTGTGCTGTGTATATTGAGGAACTCACAGAACTTCGAAAGCTCGACCAATAGTTTGTGCGCGCTGATGCCAAGCAGAATGCCGAGTATGCCACCAATGGAACTGAGCGTCACTGCTTCGACGAGGAATTGCAACAGGATGTCGCGCCCGCGCGCGCCCACTGCCATGCGGATGCCGATCTCGCGCGTCCGCTCCGTTACGCTCACGAGCATGATGTTCATGATGCCGATGCCGCCCACGATCAATGAAATGATCGCCACCACGGCCAGCAATCCGGTCATCGTGTCAGCCGTGGCCGTTTGCGTCTCGGCGAGGTCCTGCTGGCTGCGAAGCATGAAATCGTCGTCATGCCCCGCCTGGATACGATGCCGCTGGCGCAACAGGTCCGTGATGGCATTTTGCACATCCGTCATGTCGCTGGCGTTGGCCGCCGACACATTGATGCTGCGCAACATCGTCTGGCCCGCAAACCGTTTCATATCCGTCGTGTAAGGCACAATCACCGTGTCATCCTGGTCCTGTCCGAACGCGGAAGAACCCTTCGGCCACAATACGCCCAGCACTTTCACCGGCACATTCTTGATGCGGATGATCTGGCCCACGGCACCGCCATCCGGAAATAATTGGTTCGCCGTGGTCTTGCCCAACACACACACCTTGGCCGTGGTGCGCACGTCGTTATCCGTGAACATATTTCCCTCCGCCATGTCCCAATCGCGGATGATCAGGTAATCCACGTCCTCGCCCATCACTTGTGTGCTCCAGTTGTTCTCCCCCGACTGGATCTGTGCGCTGGTCCGTACCTCTGGGCTGACCGCCTGCACGCCAGGCACTTCGTTCCGGATCGCGTCCGCATCCCCCACCGTCAACGTGCCTGCACCGCCGAAACCAGTATAAACACCAGATCTGTTGATACTGCCTGAATAGATCTGGATAAGATTTTGCCCCAGCGAGGCGATCCGCGCCTGCACCGCCGCCTTGGCCCCGCGGCCCAGAGCTACCACAGCGATGACCGCGCCCACACCAAAGATGATGCCCAGCATCGTCAGCACGGTACGCAGCTTGTTCCGCCGCAGCGCACGAAAGGCTATTTTGATGACTGCCAGGTAACGCATGGTTCTATCGGGCGAGCTGTGCCGCCTGTTGTTCCTGTTTCAATCGTTTCATTTCCACTTCCGCCGATAACCGGTTCGGCACCGGCGTATCGCTCACTACCAGTCCGTCCCGCATCACGATCATCCGCTTGGTGTACTGCGCTATGTCCAATTCATGCGTCACCATCACGATGGTGATGCCTTGCTCGTTGAGGCTTTGGAAGACGCCCATGATCTCGATGCTGGTCTGCGAGTCCAGGTTCCCCGTCGGTTCATCCGCCAGCAACAAGGCCGGCTGGTTGGACAGCGCCCGCGCGATGGCCACCCGCTGCTGTTGCCCGCCGGAAAGCTGGTTGGGCGTGTGGTCCGCACGCTGGCTCAAGCCCACGATGTCCAGCGCTTTCAACGCCCGCTCCCGCTGTGTCGGGCCTTCGATACGTTTGCGCGCGTACAACATCGGCAACTCCACATTCTCCAGCGCGGACGTGCGCGACAGCAGGTTGAACCCCTGGAAAACGAAACCGATCTTCTGGTTGCGGATGTCTGCCAGTTCATCGCGGTCGAGTTGCGACACATCGATGTCATCCAGGTAATATTTCCCGCCTGTTGGCCGGTCCAAACAACCCAGCGTGTTCATCATCGTGGATTTTCCCGAACCGCTCGCGCCCATCATCGCTACGAATTCGCCCGGGAATATTTCCAGCGACACGCCTCGCACCGCCTTCACCTCGACCTCGCCGGTCTGGTAGGTTTTCTGGACGTTCTCCAGTTTGATGACGGGCTTCATACCAATCTTATCTGCCACGACCACCCCCACCAAACCCGCCACCGCCACCGCCAAACGGGTTGGCCCCGGCCGGCGCCGCTGCCGATGCGGCTTGCGGATATTTCGCGCTGGTGATGACCACATCGCCTTCTTTCAGACCATCCACGACTTCTGTGTAAGCCCCATCACTGATGCCCAACTTCACTTTCACCGCCTGCGGCGACTGGTTGCCCGCGGCATCGGTGACCAGAATATAAAGTGTGTGGGTGGACACGCCGCCAGCACCTCCACCACTGCCGCCACCACTGCCGCCACCACTGCCGCCACCACCGCCGCCGCCCGCTGGTCGCTGGATGGCACCGCTCTGGAACAATTCACGTATCTTGGCCCGGATATTGTCTGGTATTTCCTCACCCCGGTCGCGCATCTCGCGAACACGTTTCATCAAGACATCTGGCGGTTCATTGCCCGTCAACGGCGGCTCAGCACTGGCCTCATCGGTTGAATTTGTGTCGCCCGTTTTTGTCACAACCGCATTAGTCGTCGGCGCGGGTTTGGGCTCGTTAAGCGGTTTGAACCGCAACGCCGCGTTCGGCACTTTCAAAGCATTGTTCCGTTGCGCTGTCACGATGGAAGCCGTCGCCGTCATGCCCGGACGCAATTTCAGGTCGGGATTTTTCACTTCGATGACCACATCATACGTCACCACGTTCTGCACCGTGGTGGCTGAATTGCGGATCTGTTTTACCTTGCCGAAAAAGTTCCGTCCCGGGAACGCATCTACCGTGAACGTGACGGCTTGTGTTTCTTCGATACCACCGATCTCCGCTTCGGAAACCGCCGCGTCGATCTGCATCTTGGTGAGGTCGTTGGCCACCTGGAACAGCACCGGTGCGCTGAGGCTGGCGGCGACCGTCTGGCCCACGTCCACGTTGCGCGAGATCACCACGCCATCCACGGGCGCATAGATCGTGCAACGGGAAAGATTCACATTCGCATTGGTCAGCGCCGCCTCCTTGATCTTCACCTGGGCCTGGGCCTGGTGCAGACTCGCGATGGCTGTGTCATAATCCGAACTGGAGATCAAACTGTTCGTGAACAGGTCCGCAGCACGTTTGGCTTCCGCTACATTCAATTCCGCGTTCGCCTTGGCATTGGCCAGGTCACCGTCCGCCTGGATCACGTTGGCCTGGTACGTTGCGGGGTCGAGTTCGGCGACGACCTGGTTGGATTTCACCACCGTGTTGAAGTCCGCGTAAAGTTTCAGGATGATGCCCGAAACCTGGCTGCCCACCTGCACATTGACCACCGGGTTTAGCGTCCCCGTCGCGCTCACGGCCTGGGTGATGTCGCCGCGCGTGATGGGCGCCGACTGATACGTCACTTCCACAGTGCCCCGCGCCTTGAAATACCACACCGCGCCCGCGCCGATAGCCGCCAGCACAACCAGGATGACGAGCCATTTCAACCAGCTTGATTTTCCGTTCTTTGCCATAGTCACGCTTTTAGACGCAAATTGCGTCGTTTTGGTAAAAATTAAATTAAAAAACTTTCAAAGCCAGCCAATACGCCGCTGCTCCCATGCTTTGCTAGTAACCAAAAGGTTACTTAAACCGCATCCCTCCGTCACGCATCTTTTTTTCGCTTTTGACCCGGAAATGCAGAACCGAAAGCCAAATTTGGGCGATTGCTATTTTTCTCCGGGTCAAGTTTCCGCTTTGGACTTCTACCGCCCCACCCTAAAATCATCGCGTGCTCGAACAATTCACCAGCCACCTCGCCGCCGCCCGGCATCTATCGGATGAACAGGCCAACCTGGCCGTTGAACTTTTGACAGATGAAAAGATTCCTGCCGAGGTCAAAGCGAAGTTCCTCACCCAGCTCGCGTGCAAAGGTGAAAGCGTAGGTGAGATCGCCGCCTTCGCCCGCGCCCTGCGCAACAAATCCGTCATTCCGCCCATCGATGCCGAAACCCGCTCGCGCGAGATCCTCGATGTCGTTGGCACCGGGGGCGACCGCCTCGGCACTTTCAACATCTCTACCACGGTCGCCATCATCTGCGCCGCCGCCGGCGTCACCGTGGCCAAGCACGGCAACCGCGCCATCACCTCGCAGGTCGGCAGCGCCGACGTGCTCGAAACCCTCGGTATCAAGATCGACCTATCACCCGCCGAAGCCGCCCGCTCGTTGCGTGATAAAAACTTCGCGTTTTTCTTCGCGCCGAACTATCACCCGTCTTTCCGCTTTATCGCTTCAGCCCGCAAGCTCTGTGGCGACCGAGGCCAGCGCACCATTTTCAATTTCCTCGGTCCGCTCCTGAATCCTGCGCGCCCCACGGCCCAGCTGGTTGGCGTTCCCCGCCCCGAACTTTGCGAACCCATCGCGCAGGTCCTCCAATCGCTCGGCGTCCGCCGCGCCATGGTCGTCTGCGGCCACGTCACCGGCGGCAATCTCGATGAACTTTCGACGCTCGGCCCAACTACCATCGCCGAATTCTATCAAGAACACGGCTTCACGGTCTCCACGCTTTCCCCGGACCAATTCCCGTTGCAACCTGCCACCCTAAAAGATCTGCTCGGTGGGGATCGCGTAGCCAACGCCACCATTGTCCGGCGCATCCTCCACGGCGACGAACGCGGACCCAAGCGCGATGCCGTTCTCATGAACGCCGCCGCCGCTTTGTTCGTGGCCGGCAAAGCCAAATCGATGGCCGATGGCTGGGAACTCGCGGAGAAAACCATTGGTTCCGGCCAGGCCCGCGCCAAGCTCGCCGACCTGGCCTCCTGATTTGGTTGACAATCCTGTTGGTTGGGTTCAGTTATGGCGCATGAAACCTCGCGATTCCTTCGGTGTCGTCGTTCGGGTCATGGGGCTCCTTTCATTCCTTATCGGGTTGTTCTGGGTTTGCTTCAAAACCCTGATGCTGCTGGAATATCGTGGCTCCGACGGATATGGCCTGTTTTCTTCTGAACGCTCCCTGTCCTATTTCAGTTACTGCTACGCTGCCATATTCATGCTCGTCGGTTATGTCCTGATGCGTGCCGCCAATCGCATCGTCAAATGGCTCTATCCGGGCGAAGAATCCTGAGCGTGCCCCGTTGCTTTACTGCCGCTTTTCCCCACCTTTACAGACCCCTACACAACTTGTGCATGGGTTTTTTGTGTTTTTGGCGTGTGCGAATCGATAACAGGCTTGTTTTTATTGGTCTTCCTTCACCAAAAAGATTTTACAAAGAAAATGCTATTAGCGTGACCATCACAGTTACAAGATCGGGAAGGTGTGATATAAACTGTGGAATGAATTTAAAAGTTAGAAGTCAGAAGGCGGAAGGAAGAAGGGACCGCGTAAATCGTGGTGAACATTTGCGGCGCTCGGCCGAGGCGCTGCTACGTGTTCCGCTTGACGCCAAACACGAGAAATCGTGGATCATCGTGGAAAAACGAGTTATATCGTGTTTAAGTCGTGTTTCGCATCGTGTTATTTTTCGAAGGAATCGTGCATTATCGTGTTATATCGTGTCAAAAATAAGAAATCTTTTTTTCGGCCATTCTATATCAGCCCTAAGGGCACTTAAAGGATCTTGCTGCAGCCTGCCATTGCTTGACGGTTGCGCTTTTGTTCCCCAAGCTTCGTGAATGTTCAAGATCATCGGCGCAGATGGCAAGGAATACGGGCCGGTGGATACCGCGCAGATTCGCGCCTGGATCCAGGAAGGTCGCGTGGATGGCAACACAATCGTGCTCGCCGAAGGCGGCGCCGAATGGAAGCCGCTCAATACTTTTCCCGAATTCGGCCTGCCCGCCACGCCACCGCCACCGCCGCCCAGATTCGCCGCCGCCCCGGGCGTGACCCCGCAAGTGCTGCGCACGAATGGTTTCGCCATTACCAGCATGATCATGGGCATCCTTTCGCTCACCCTTTGTTTTTGCTGTTACGGTTTTCCCTGCAACCTGCTCGGCTTTATTTTTTCGCTCATCGCCCTTTCACAGATCAAACAAAGCCCGCACATCTATACCGGGCGCGGCATGGCCATCACCGGACTGGTGCTCTCGCTCGTGAGCTTTGGTTTGGCCATCTGTTTCCTGCTCACCGGCGCGATGTTCGATTACGCGAACCTTCAAAAGTTTCAACGTGACTTCAAAATGCATTGAAACACCGCCGTTGCTCCCGGGCCGCGCTCCCGGGCCAGCCATCACATGGCTCACCCGCCTGGTTGCCATTGGCTTCTCCGTACTGGTCGTGGCCGGGCTGATCACCGTCTATTTTTTTGACCCGCATCACAGCTCCATCTATCCGGTCTGTCCCTTTCACCAGCTCACCGGCCTCGAATGCCCCGGTTGCGGGATGTTGCGCGGCACATATGAATTATTGCACGGCCACCTGCTCACCGCCTTGCACGATAACGCCCTGCTCATCCTGACCCTGCCGTTCCTGGGGTGGCTGGCGGGACGTTACCTGCTCCGGCTCGCGCGCGGCCGGTCCACCGCTGATATCCAACTCAGCCCCACATGGCTTTGGCTTTGGGTTTGTGCCATGGTAGTATTCACTGTGTTGCGGAACTTTCCGGCTTTCGCGTGGTTATCACCATAAGGAAGCAGCAATGTTCCCGAACGTCGGGAGGCTAAAGCGGTCGAACACCGCGACTAAGAATCGAGACTATGTATAAAATAATCGGTGCGGATAAAAAGGAGTACGGGCCGGTCACCGCGGACCAAATGCACCGCTGGATCTCCGAAGGCCGCGCCAATGCGCAGACCCTCGTGCAGGCTGTGGGTACCACCGATTGGAAACCGCTCGGCCAGGTTCCGGAATTCGCCGATTCCCTGCAATTGCTCATTGAACCAGTTGCGCCTGTCATTCCCGCTACGCCGGCGCCCCTCACTCCCGATGAAATTTTGGCACGCGATTATGACTTGGACATCATCAGTTGCATCAGTCGGGGCTGGGCATTGCTCAAGGAGAATATGGGAGCTTTGGTCGGCGGATTTCTGATCGTCTTTGTACTCACTTTCCTGGCCGGTTACCTGCTGGGTTTAATCGTCGAGAAGATTGGCGGGAACCCGCTGACCCACGGCGCTGGTTTTGTCATCCTCACCGGTTTTATATCGCTCGTGATAACCAGCCCCTTACAGGCTGCCCTCAAAAGCGGATATTTTTTTATCGTGCTGCAGATGATCCGCGGCCGAATGGCCACTGCAGATGGTGTTTTCTCCGGTTTTCAAAAAAACCTCACACAACTGACACTTGGCTTTTTAGCGGTCAGCTGTCTCGATATAATTTGCCGTCTTCCTTTTAGTTACATTTTCACGGAACGGTCGATACCCATCCTGCAAAAAATGGACGCCGCGTCCCCGGACCAGTTGGCCAACCTACTGCCCCAATATTTCGACGTATTTTTGAGCGCCTTTCCCTATCTTTTGATCGGGCTCATTCCCGCCCTCTACATCACCACAAGCCTAATCTTCACCTTGCCGCTGATCATTGATAAAGGTCTGCCCTTTGGCGGGGCGATGAAGTTAAGCTGGCGCATGGTGAGCAAACATTGGTGGCTGGTTTTCGGGTTGATCATTCTGGTCAGCCTGGTGAACCTCCTCGGCTTTTGCTGTTGTGTCATTGGCTTGCTATTCACCATACCGCTCGGCTTTGCGGCCCTTATGTTTGCTTATGAAACCATCTTCTCCGGAAGCAAACAGCAAGGCTAAGAGCAAAACCAGGGCGCGGAACTGTGCCGTCCTCAATCTGCTCGGCACGCCCGGCCTCGGCTCCCTCGTCGCCGGCCGTATCGTCGAGGGCATCGGTCAACTGGCCATCGCCCTCGTCGGCTTCGGGCTGTTCACCGTTTGGATCATAAAAATATTTGCGCAATTCTATGGACAGATCGATGGTAACGTGGAGGTGAAGCCTGTTGGCTGGATCGGGCTTACCGGCTGTCTCATTTTTGCCGTGGCATGGGGATGGTCGCTGGTCACCAGCCTGAGCGTCAACCGTGAGGAACGCGATAAGGCGATCGCAGAGCTCAAACAACCGTCGCCACCGCCAAAGTTATGAAGAAACTGAACGCCACTGAAATCAAAACTGCGCTGGTCACCGTGCCGGATTGGAAGAAAAAAGGTACCGCTATTGCCCGCACCTTTCAATTCAAGGATTTTCCCGCCGCCATCAGATTCGTGAACGCCCTCGCGCGCCTTGCCGAGAAAGCCAATCATCATCCGGATATCGATATCCGCTGGAACAAGGTCAAGCTCACCCTTTCCACGCACGATGCCGGCGGCCTCACGACCAAAGATTTCGCCCTCGCCAACAAGTTCGACGCTTTGTGATTTCGGTACGCGAACGATGCATGTTTCCAGATTGGACACGTAAATCGCAAATCGCATATTGTAAATCGAAATGATTCAAGCGCTGCTGGCGACCGTGAGCTTTGCGCTGTCCACCATTTGCGGACACCGCTCAACTCGTCTCCTCGGCGGGCTTGTTGCCAACTTCTGGCGGCTCGTCGTCGCCACCATCCTGCTGGCCATCTGGGGAAATTGTTTCGGCAGTGGACTTTCCGGCCAGGCCTTCCCCATCTTCGTCGTCAGTGGATTGTTCGGTATTGGCCTGGGCGATGTCGCTTTCTATTCCGCGCTGCCGATGCTCGGCTCGCGCCTTACCGTCCTACTGCTGCAATGTTTCACGACCGTTTTTGCCGCTGGCATCGAGTGGCTCTGGCTGGGGACGCGATTGACTCCCGGGGAACTGGTCTGTGCCGCCGTCATTCTTTGCGGCGTGGCCATCGCCCTGCGCCCGCGCGAACACCTGCATCTCAAGGGCAAACTCGCGCCCGGCCTCACGCTCACGGTCATCGCCGCGTTCGGCAATGGCTTTGGCCTCGTCCTCGCACGCAAGGCGTACGCTGTAGCGAAGGGCTCCGGCGAATACATCGATGGCGGCACCGCTGCCTACCAACGCGTTCTCGGTGGGCTTTTCGTCTCCGGTGTTGTCCTCATCATCTTCAAATATCGCGCGGCGAAGGCATCTACACGCGCTCCAGATTTTTCCGCTGAACCCGCCAAAGACAGATTTCGTCGCGCGTGGCCGTGGGTGGTCGCCAACGGCGCCTTCGGCATGGCCATCGGTGTGAGTTTTCTCCAATGGGCGCTCAAGACCGTTCCCACCGGCGTGGTGCAAAGCATCGTCTCAGTCACGCCCCTCGTCATCATTCCCATCGCGCGCTACACGGAGAATGAACGCCCCACTCCCGGTGCATTGCTCGGCTGCGTCATCGCCGTCGCCGGCACCATCGCCATGACCATCGTGCATACCCATCCACAGGGTTTCAGCTTTCACTTTTGAACCGCTCGACCAAACGCCTGTCTTTTGGTTGGACGCAAAACCTTTGCTGCGCCACAGTGTTTAACCAACTCATGAACGTGTTTTTGAAATTGTTTGGCCGCCGGCCCTCGCTCGTCCTCGTGCCTTTCCTGTTGCTGGCTGGCCCATGCTCTGTTCCCGCGCAAACCAACACCCTAAAGGCCGCGCCGCGCAGGCCCTGTGTCGTGCTCATCATCGCTGATGACCTCGGTTACGGCGACCTGGGTTGTTATGGCCAGAAGGACATCAAAACACCCAATCTCGACCAGCTCGCCGCCGAAGGTATCCGGTTCACCAGTTTCTACGGTGGTACGGCGTCTGGCGCGGCCTCACGTGCCTCTATTCTCACCGGTCGCAACGCCGCCCATTTGGGCAGCGGCCAAAACCTGTTGCCAGCGGATGCCATAACCATTTCCCAACTGTTGAAGAATTCTGGTTATCGCACCGGCTTTATCGGCCAATGGGGATTGAACGATTCACCTGAACACAAAGGTGTGGACCAGGTGGCTGTGAACCTTTACGAATCGGACGAATTTGATCATTACCCGTCAACCCTCTGGCGCGCAGATAACGTCATGAACTATCCCGGCGCGGAAATGCAATTTCCCGATAATGAAAACGGCCAGCAGAAAACGTATTTCCCCGACCTGTTCACCCAAGCCGGCATGAATTTCGTGGGTAACAATAAACCTGATCACCTCAACAAGTTCCGTTCGTATTTTTTGTGCCTGAGCTACAACGTTCCCCACGCAAAGCTGGATTACACGGACAAGACCGCATATGCCACGGAAAACTGGCCCGCTGCCGCCAAAACGCGGGCTGCCATGATCACCCGACTGGACACTGAAGTCGGGGCTATCCGCAAACGACTGGAAAGCTCCGGCCAGACGAACAATGTCCTCATCATTTTCATGAGCGGCAACGGTCCGGATACCAATCTCGTGGATCCCAAACTCTTCAACAGCACCGGTGCATTGCGCGGCGGCAAAAACAGCCTTTACGAAGGCGGCATCCGTGTGCCGCTCATCGCCTGGTTTCCGGGGCACATCAAGCCCGGTGTCATCAATACTCCGTGCGCTGCCTGGGATATTTTGCCGACGCTGGCCGATATCGCCTGGGAGAAATCACCGACTAATATTGATGGCGTTTCCTTGTGGCCCACACTGCTGGGCGTGGCTCGTCCAAATATTCACGATTTTCTTTTCTGGGAAGACTCGCTCAGCGGTGCGCGTGCGGTGCGTATAGGCGATTGGAAAGCTATAAGTCCGGCTGCCGGGGCACCGCTGGAATTGTACGACCTCAAAATGGATTCGCATGAAGCACAAAACGCCGCGGATAAAAATCCCGCCGTTGTCTCCAGGATGGAGGGCTATCTGAAATCAGCCCACCCGTAGAGAGTTGCCTTATTTCACTGTATTTGTGCCTTGGGGAAATTCCGGCGTGTCCAATTGCCGATAACTTTCCTGCCGGCGCACTTCCGCCGACATCCAGATCACCGCGAGGATGATGGCCACCACAAACGCCCCCAGCACGACCCATGGCCACCGATACCGTTGCGGCGGAGTGGGCGGATCCGGAATCTCATTCAACTCATTCACGCCCCGCAGTGTTTGCCCGACGCGACCTATGCACAAACGAAAAATTTCACCCATGACTCGACCCCGCCGGAAAACCTGTTAGCCTCCCGCCACAGGTTTTACAGATGACCGAAAGCACCACTCCGGAATCGCTTCCGCCGGCCGGCAAGCCGGCGTTCGACCATCCTTACGCTCTGTTCCACAACAAGGATTACGTCCGTTTCCTCATTGGCCGGCTCGTCTCCACCTTCGGCCAGCAGATGCTCGCCACCTTCCTGAGCAAAGAAATCTATGACCGCACGCACTCGGCGTGGGCGCTGGCCCTCGTCGGCCTGACGCAATTCATCCCCATGCTGCTGTTCACGCTGCCCGCCGGGCACGTGGCGGACCAATACAACCGCAAGAACGTCATCTTCCTGACGACTCTCATCGTGGCCGCCACCAACCTCGGGCTGGTCTTCATCTCCGCATTCCAGGCCCGCGTGGAGTTGGTCTACATCTGTCTTTTCATCTTTGGCTCCGCGCGCACTTTTTTGTGGGCCGCCTCCGCATCCTTTTTGCCACAACTCGTGGACCGCAAAGATTTTCCCAAAGCGGTCACTTTCAGTGTCAGCGCATTCCAGATCGCCTCGGTCCTGGGGCCGATGGCCGGCGGCTTCCTCGTCGCTCAATCCGGTCATTTTTGGATCGTCTATTCGGTGAGCGCAGGCACTGCACTCATGTTTTGCTATCTGCTCACGCGCATCCGCCTGCACCATGTAGCCATGGTCCGCGAAAAAATGTCCCTCACCACTCTGTTGAACGGATTCCGTTTCGTTTTCAGTACCCGCATCATTCTTGGCATCATCACGCTCGATATGTTTGCTGTATTGCTCGGCGGCGCAGTCGCCTTGTTGCCAGTCTACGCCACGGATATATTGCACGTCGGCAACCGCGGGTTGGGCATCCTGGCCGGTGCCATGCCCGTGGGCGCCATCTGTTGCGCCTTCATCATGGCCCATCGTCCGCCCATGAAAAAAGCCGGCCGCGACCTGCTTCTGGCGGTGACCGCCTTTGGCGTGGCCACCATCGTGTTCGGCCTCTCTCATTGGTTCTGGCTTTCACTGTTGATGCTCTTCACCTGCGGCGCGGTGGACAACATCAGCGTCATCGTGCGCCAGACACTGGTGCAATTGACCACGCCCGATGAAAAACGCGGACGCGTCTCAGCCGTCAACAACCTGTTTATCGGCACCTCGAACGAGCTGGGCGAATTTGAATCTGGCGCAGTGGCACATTGGTTCGGCCCCGCCATGGGCAATACCATTCCTACGGGCGCGATGATTTCCGTGGTCGGCGGAGGCGTCGGCACCATCCTGGTAGTGGTGGCCGTCGCTTTGCTCTGGCCGGAGATCCGCAAGTACGGCCGGCTGGACTCGTAAGATTTACGCCTCAAACAGCCTTCCGGAAAGCCGCGACGCTCTGGACAAAATCATCCGGCGTCCCAAAATCAAACCGCTGCGCATCCGTCATCTCGAATGCGAGATAACCTTCGCGCTGGCGTTGTAACTCCTGCGCGCGCGTCAATTGGAACTCACCGTTATCGCGGATGTTGTCGCGGATCATTTCGCCGAGGATGTCGTAGATGCCCGGCGCCAGGACGTGCATCCCAAACCACCCCAGCCACGTGTCCGCCGGCAAATCATTCACCGCGAGTTTCGCGCGCGCCACGGCTTCCGCTGGCTTCTCGATGATGAGCGAGACATCGATGAGTCGCGCATTATCCGCGCGCCGTTTTCCCGCGATGGTTCCGTAGCCTTTCAGTTCCGTCGCGCTGATGCGGTTCACTGCCGAAACACTTCTTCCATTGGACTGTTCGGCCATTTGCACGAGTTCACGATAAGGTGAAGTTGTTTTGCCGCGGAACAGATGGTCACCAAGGCACAGCAACACCGGCTGGCCGTTCGCAAAATTTTTCGATTGATAAACCGCGTGGCCGTAACCTTCCTGTTCGTGCTGCACCGCAAACGTCAGGTGGCTTTCAAAATCGCGCATCTGCTGCGCTTCCTTGAGCAGCGCCGGATATTTTTCCAGCCGCTTCAGGTAATCCTCCCCGGGGCCTTGCAGATACGTGCGCACCAGCGCGTCTTCTCCCGGTTGCACGATGATGCAGATCTCCTTGATCCCCGCCTCATGCAATTCCAACAGATGATAATGGAACAACGCGCGCGCCAGCCCGTCCGTGCCGACGATCGGGAACAATTCCTTCTTCACCGCATAGGACGCGGGAAACAATCGGGTGCCCAGACCGGCGATGGGAATGACAGCTTTTGAGATCATGCGGTTGGCGGCTACACTTCAAATTTTTTCCAGCCCGTCGCGCCGAACACATACCGGCTGGCGCCGAACTCGATCGCGCCGGGCGATGTGCCTTCAAAGATATCCGGCATCACGCCGATGCGCCGCGAATATTCCTCCGCGATCTGCGGAATGTGCTCTTTCAGCGCCGCCAGTTTTCCGAACACCGCCACCGTGCCCCCCGTGCCGCCGCCCGTTATCTTCGCGCCGTAAAGGCCGGATTTCGCGCCGCGTTTGCGGACGGATTCCACGAGAAAATCCACCTCATCGGTCGAGAGATGGCAATTATCACGATAACTCTCATGTGCGCCGTACATGCATTCACCCGCTGCCACCAGTGATTTTTCCTCACCATGCTTCGCCGCCAGCAACGCCTCCATGAAATGCAATACCCGCTCATTCTCCTCGATGGGATGGCGCGTGGGACCGGCGACCCGATAGGTGGCATCCGGTTGGATCTTCGTCACCGGGTCATCATGCGTCTTATGCTGCGCCAGAAATTTTGAGCCGAGAAACTCCTCCGGAATCTCACCGGCATACTGTGCGCGGAATTCTTTTAGCGAAAGCTCCGTCAGATAATCCAGCGCCCCGCGCCCCGTGCGCGCACGTACATCGTTGATGATCTTCTTGCCCATGAACGCCCCGATGCGCACATCGCTGTACGGATTCGCCGCGACCGAATGGCGGATCATCGAATTGATGCCCACAAACCCCGTGCCGTGCGGGATCTGCACCTCGCCTTGCACCGAACCGGGCCGGCAAAGGATGTGCGTCAGCCGGCCTTCATGCCCGCTGGTCACCGCCGTTTGGTCCATGATACCGCAAGGCGCGCCGACCACGTGGTTCTCTGCCATTTGGCCCAGCCGCGCGATGCGTGCCGGATCCAGCTTCATGCCGAGGTAAGCGTTGAGACAACATAATGTGCCGATCTCCACCGCCGCCGAACTCCCGATGCCGACATTCATCGGCACCGCGCTCAGCAGCAACAGACTGAAGCCATATGGCAATTTCACCGGCTCCTCTTTGAGCACCGTAAAAATACTTCCCCCGATGTACGAGGCCCAGTTCACCAGCGGATTCGCCTGGCAGAGCGCCCGGATCTCCGCGTAACCGGCCAAACCGTCGCCGGATGAAAAATAATCCAACGGGATGCGCGTCTCCACCGGCAGGCTGCTGCGGCCCACCTGCACCGTGCGGATGCGCAGAGTGCGGTCCGTGCGCGGCTGCAACGCCATCAACATGCCGCGGCCCAGCACCGCTTCGCACACGTTCGCGCCGGAATAATCCGCGATGCCGCCCATCACATCGAGCCGGGCGGGCACACGGGTTACCCAGATTTCACCGCTGTTGAAAAAACCGGCCAGGCCCGTGGCGTCGCTGTTGGGTTTGGTGAGCAACCGCTCGAACTCCTGCACTTCAAATAAAGTCTGTTCTGATTTCATGGATCGCGTTGGCAACGATGCCAAAGGTATGCGTGGCAGTCACGCCGTAAAAACCCGGGAAAGCATAAAAGCGGTTTGAATCAGTTGGAATCGGCTGTATTTCAATCCCTCTTTCTCGTTCCTGATTGTTTCCACCCTCATCAAATGATTCCTTAAAATGAGACCTCTGCGAAAGGGGATTGAACACTGGGAGAGGCGAGGCGTCAGAGAGACATGCAAACGACGACCAACGCACAGCTGGGGTTGCTGGATAACCTGATGGCGGCTAAGCCGACCAA